>Ga0209475_10000840_pt1 | contig 47990 bp, 30 predicted proteins | sample tdDd471_FD_187128 | JGI IMG/M metagenome (GOLD analysis project Ga0209475, IMG submission 187128) | Marine sediment microbial communities from the Atlantic coast under amendment with organic carbon and nitrate - tdDd47.1 (SPAdes)... | ecosystem: Environmental > Aquatic > Marine > Coastal >... | reverse complement strand
AAAGCGGGCCTCACCCCGGCTGTCGGTGTCGATCCATTCCGTCAGGTACGGGAAGTAGGTCTGGGATGCCCGGGTAACGGCTTCGTCGATTTCGCACATGGTGGCTTTTTCCACCACGGGATGCCGCAGCATTGCCCGGATGCAACCGCCATCGCCGCCGCCGATAACCAACACCCGTTTGGGTTCCGGATGCACCAGCAGGGGTACATGCACCAGCATCTCGTGATAGGGAAACTCGTGGGCGTCGGTGAGCATGACAAAGCCGTCCAGCACCATCAGACGACCGTGTTCAGCGGTGTCGTAGATGTCCAGAACCTGAAAGGGGGTTTTCTCGTGATGCAGGTGTTTTGTTACGGCGAAACCCTGGGCATATATATCTTCATGGTTCTCGATGAACCATCCGTCAGGCGTCAATGGTTTTGTCATAATCATATCTTCCCGCTTTCAAAGGTTAACCCCTCACCAGGGCATGGTCCCACAGTACCACAGAAGCAAAGGCTCCGCCAACCCGCTCCACGACATGCTCAACACTGGCAGCTTTGATATGATCGACCTCAAAACCCCGCATCTTCATGCCTTCCTTTGCCATGTTGGTGACAATGCCCTCGATATCCTCTTTATGACCCCGGGCGGAGTATTCCATAATCAGACCCGGCAGGCTGCGATCTTTGGGAATCGCCGCCGCCACGGCTGCGGAGATAATCTCGCCGGGTGTCTGGGAGGAAATAAAGGCATAGGCCACCGGCACCGCATGACCGTAGGGAAGCTTCACCGGCTCGCCCTCGCGGCAGTTGGGTGGAATAATACTGGACAACCGCACCAGATTGGTGTTGCCGATGCCTGCGTTCATAAGACAGCCGTCAAAGGCATTCAGCGATGTATAGCCTTCGCTGGAGCCTGCTGCAAAGAAGTAAAAATCGGGGACAGGCAGCCATCCGTTCATAATCGTTCTCCTTTAATGAGAATGTTGAGTGTGTTCCCCCGGGGATGGGCAGGTATGTATGTAGATATGTTTCCGGCCTGGTTTAGGCCGCGGTACTTATAGAGCGGATGACGAGTTCGGGATCGTCGTCCATCTCCTTTTCATCATGAATTCCGCGGGCGATTTCGCGGGCATGGTACTTTTCTGCCTTCAATTCGTCGCGCAGAAAATGGAATCCCTGCCAGGGATCTACCTCGTCACCACAGGTGTAGAGGTCCAGGGCACAGTAGCCGAGTTCCGGCCATGTGTGAATGGCAAGGTGGGATTCTGCAATCACCACCGTGCCGGACACGCCCTGTGGAGAGAATTTATGAAATACTTCTCCCACAATGGTCGCCCCGGTTTTCCTGGCACCCTCAATGAGGAGCCTGCGTACTGCTTCCAGATCGTTGATGATCGTGGGACTACAGCCGTAGAGCTCAACCAGAATGTGTCTACCCAGCTCTTGCACTGTAAATTCCTTTCATAGCCAGGAGTTGAATTCCGGTTGCTGCCGTAAAGGCAAGCAGACATCAGGAAACCGTGTGCCCATTGGCACAGAAAAAAAAGTATATGAATTGCGGTCAATTTGTCAATTAAAATGAGGTGCAAAAAATCGCTGCAACCCCCTGTAAATACAATAAAAAAGTTACCTTTCCAGACAGGGAAAGGGCGTAAAAACTGCCTGCTCAACCCAACTTTTTGGTGATGCGGGACAGCGCCGCCGGAGGCAAATAAGATGAGACATCGCCGCCGAAGCGGGCGATTTCCTTAACAATACTCGAACTGATGAAAATATTGCCCGGGCTGGTCAACAGAAAGATGGTCTCGATTTTCGGGTTCATATCCATGTTGGCAAGACCGATCTGGAACTCGTAATCAAAGTCTGTTACCGCCCGCAAACCACGGATAATGGCGCTGGCGTTTTCCTCTTCGGCAAAACGGATCAGCAGACCGGAAAAGGTTGCGCAGCTCACGTTGGGGCACTGGTCGATTGTCTCCCGGATCATCTCCAGCCGCTCTTCCAGGCTAAAGAGGCTTCCCTTGGCGCTGTTTTCCCCCACGGCCACCACTACCTCGTCAAAGAGCTTGGCGCCCCGGCGGATAACGTCCAGGTGCCCAAGGGTGATGGGGTCAAAACTTCCGGCATAGATGGCCCGGCGGGGCGTGCAATCGCTCATAACGTTCTCCTTTGCGTCTTCTCTTACCACAAAGACCCTGTGGCCGCAAGAAACCCGAACACACAAACACCCGTCTCCCAAAAAGGGAAACGGGTGCGGTATTCACAATTCACCTGCCCATGGCAGGGTGTAACTTACTTTTTAGCGGGCTTGGCAGCCTTTTTAGCGGCCTTGGCGGGCTTGGGCACGTTCTTCCACAGCACGTCCGCCGCCTTTTTAACGCCCTTGATAAGGTCTTCCTTGTCATCGGCGGTCCAGCTTCCCCGGGACAACGTCAGGCCTTTGGTGACGTCCACCAACGTCAGGTTGATGATCAGCTTTTCTCCCACCGCGCCAATGCTGCCGGTGAGCACCAGTTCCGCCTTGAGCATGTTGCCCATTTCCGCAAGGCATTTTTCGTCGTCACAGCCGCCCAACAGCACGGCGTTGTTCTGACTTTGCAGAATCACCTTCACATCCTGGCTGCACATGACGTTGTAGTCTTTGTGAGCATTGGCCACATGGCTGCACAGCACCTCACCCAACGTCGCCACGGAGTTGGCGTCAACACCGGTGGCCTTCAATTCGTTGATAACCATCTTGGGTTTATCCGCGGCACCCGCCACCGAAGCCCACAGCAGGGTTATGCCCAACACTGTCAGCAGCATGTATCGAAACGTGGATTTCATTGCGCCTTCTCCTTTAGGGTCAATGGGTTGCCGCGTCACCCGACGCGCTTATTTCTTTTTACCTCTGCGCCGCTTTTTGGCGGAGCGCTTTGCTTTTTTGCCTTTGCGTTTCTTCTTCTTTTCAACCTTTGGGGCCGTTACGGCGTCCGGCAGACCAAGGGCTTTGCGAATGTCCTTTTCAAGGGCCTGGGCAAATCCTTCTTCATAGCCGTTATGGGCTTTAAGGATAGAGCCACCGGGGCCGATCTGCAGCATGGCCGGCAGATTTACGTTTTCGTCAAAGTACTGCCGCGCCACCAGATTCCGGTAATCCGACAGCACCGGAAAGCTGAAACCTTTTTCTTTGGCAAAGGCCCTGGCACCAGCGATACCATCATCATCTTTATCAAGGCTCACCGCCAGAACCATAAGGCCCTGGTCTTTGTACTTCTCGTAATACTTCTGCAAAAGAGGCAATTCTTTTTTGCAGGGCTTGCACCAGGAAGCCCAAAAGCTGATGATCAACAGCTTGGCCGGTTGCTCTGCGTCTTCGTCCACATAGTTGGCAGTGTGGACAAACACCGGAGCGTCCGGCGCGGGGTTCAGGTGCTTGAGGCCGAAGTGCTTCAGCGGCCCGCCGTCCTTGACCACAAAATCCGCATGGGATATTGCGGGCAAAACAAGCGCCGCGCACAGGATTGCTACCGCTGCCATACGACCGATAATGCTGTGTTTCATGCTGTTCCTCCGGCCCCGGAAAGGGTGCTGGCAAAGGCCTTGATGGCCGGGGCGCAGGCGTCGCGTATCTGCTGCTGCACCACCGCAGGGTCTTTGTCATTGGTCACCCTGACCAGAAGATAAGACCCGTTGTCGTCAAAAATATTCAGATAGTTGTCACGAACCCGCTGTAAAAAATCAACCCGCTCGAACAATTCCCGGGCCTCGCCCCGCACATCGATACGCCGCAGGGCCTCTGCCGGGTCCAGATCCACAAACACGATAATGTCGGGAATCCGCAGGGGTTGCATCACGGTTTCAACCCAGCCCGCGGGCAAACCAACCGACTGATAGGCCAGGGTGGAGTGCAAATAACGGTCACATATCACCACGCCCCCGGCGTCCAGCACCGGCTCCATGTCCGCCTGCAGATGATGCTTGCGGTCTGCGGCGAACAGATACGTCATCAGCACCGGGTCCGGCTCCACATCGCCTTCGTGACGCAAAAAGGAGCGCAGCAGTTTTCCCACGGGCCCGTCGGTGGGTTCCCGGGTCAGCAGGCCCTCAAAGCCCTGTTCCTGCAGCCAGTCGAAAAACATGCGGCTGTGGGTAGTAGTGCCCGCGCCGTCAATGCCCTCAAAGGTGATAAACATCCGAAACTCCTGTTAATCTTCCAAGATACGAATATCAGTATCTCACAAAACCGGTGATGAGGTCAACCTGTTGTGCGGTCTTTTGTGTGGGGCTCAGGGGTGGCGCATTCTTTGCAGTCCGGGCAGCGGACCTTGCTGTTATCCAAAGGACAGCGGGGCAGTTTTGACGCGGCACGAAAGGCCAGGGCAAATCCCGCAGGGCCAAGCAAACCCCACAGCAGCGACCGTCCCGGGCCAAAGCCGTTACCCCGGGCCAAAGCCACGGCGGCAACCCCGGCCAGACCCCATGCACCGAGACCAAACCACCACAGCATCAGCGTTGCGCTTTCCCCCAGGCCACGGCGTCCCGCAATGCCTGCACCGCCGCAGGAATATCCGTTGCCATGGTGATGGCCGTCACCACTGCCACGCCGTCAACCCCGGCGGCGATAACCTCCGGCGTGTTGTCCGCATTGATGCCGCCGATGGCCACGGTTGGCACGGTGATGTCTTTGGTAAACCGCCGCACGCCTTCAAGGCCAAAGACCCCGGCAAGATCCTTTTTGGTGTCGGTGTGGAACACGCCGCTGGTTGCGATATAATCAGCGCCATCTTCCTGTGCCCGCTGCGCCTGATCCCAGGCCGCAATGGACACCCCGATGATGGCGTCGTTACCCACCAGTCGCCGGGCCTCGGTCATGGGCATGTCGTCCTGACCGATGTGCAGACCGTCGGCGCCGCATTCCTGCACCGTGTCCGCCCGGTCGTTGATAAGGCAGACAACCCCGTGGCGATGGCAAATCTCCACCACCCGTTTGGCTCGTGCAACAAACTCCGCCCGGTCATTGGCCTTGTCCCGGTACTGCACCAGGGTGACCCCGGCGGCGCAGGCCAGCTCCACAATATCAAAGATGTCACGGCCCGCCGTCAGGCTGTTGTCCGTGACCAGATACACTGAAACATCAAATGATTTCATGGGGTTTCCACCGCCAGAATGGCTTCCATGTCGCTGCGGGTGATGTTGTAGAGCTTGTCCCGCAGGGCCATTTCAAAGCTTCCGGGGCCCGGGGCCCCGTTGGCGGCAATCTGGCCGCACATGGCGTAATAGCCCAGGGCTTCCGCCGCCGCCTGCCAGTAGTCTTTTTGTACGGCGCAGAAAGCGCCCACCACGGAGGTGGAGGAACAGCCGGTGCCGGTGACCCGGCCCATCATGGCGTCGCCGTTGCGGCAGAAAAACACCCGGCTGCCGTCGGTGACCACGTCGGTGGCCCCGGTGACCGCCACGGTCATCTTGTTTTTCGCGGCGATTTCACGGGCGATATCCCCAATGCTTTCGCCATCTTCCAAACTGTCCACGCCTTTGATTTTCGCTTCCACACCGGCGCTGATCATGGCCTCGGCGGCGTTGGCCCGCAGCACGGAAATCTGCACTTCGTCCATGATCCGCCGGGCAGCCTTAGTGCGCAGGGCGGTGGCTCCGGCTCCCACGGGATCAAAGACCACCGGCACGCCCAAAGCATTGGCCTTTTTGCCTGCCAGCACCATGCTGTCCACCAGTTCCGGCCACAGAGTGCCCATGTTCAGCACCAGGGCTCCGGCGTAAACCACCATGTCTTCCACTTCTTCGGCGGCATGGGCCATCACCGGGCTTGCGCCCACGGCCAAAAGCACGTTGGCGGTCTGGTTCATGACCACAAAGTTGGTGATGTTGTGAATCAGCGGCGCACGGTCGCGGATGGCCGTCAGATCGGCCAGCAGGGAATCGAGATAGGGCTGCATGAAAATCCTCATCAATCATAAAATGTTACACCGCGCATCAACCTGCGGCTGTATACGCTAATCGCTACCCCTATGCATTACAATGTTTACCCCACAGCGTCAAGGGAAGGGGGTTAGCTGCGACGACGGATCACCATCACCGATACTATCACGGCCGACAGAAGGGCAAGGATGCCAGCAATGTAAAGCCACGGAAGGTATCTGTCTTCTTCCGTAGTGGAGTCTTCCGGCTGGACTGCTTTGGGAACCACTTCCTTCTTAATTCCTTTAGCCGCTGCCCGCTTTTCCTTTACCTCTTCGATTCTTTTGAGTAATTCCTGTCTCTTCACCGGATTGGTTTCTTTATCCGCAACCATCTGCAATGATTCAAGGTGTGCCATTGTAGGAACATGCTTTTCCATTTTATCGGCATATTTAAGGACACTCTTAGCAATCTTTAATGAAGAAGGCTTCCCACCGTGCTTGGCAACTCTATGGATTTCATCAACTTCGTCACTGTACTCCTCCCCGGTAGTCCAATGAACTTCTTTTTGGACTGGCATTTTCCCGGGTTGAATCTTTTTCAGAGATACTCCCCCTGGAGGCTCCCATCGCCAACGCCACACTCGCAGTTGTCTTGGCTCAAAATGCCCACCACAGCAATTATCCTTATTACATAATCTTGTAGGTTTATTGATATACCCCAATACATAGGGGGGGCAAGCTCCATCAACTATTGAAAGAACGGAAAAATCCATGCCCGGGCTAACAGATGTTGAATACACTCTGCCGAGCTTTTTGGGATCAACCTGTATACTCGTATCTTCTAAAAGCGTCCCCTCGGTATCAAAAGCAACTAATCGAAACGGTGACAGTATCCCAAGAGTTGCGTCATCAAGAGAGATATTTGAATGCCCTACCCATACACCCTTCGCCTGACCATTCTGTTCAATGTTCAGCTTCCTCCATCTTCGCAAGGAAGTAATGCCCGGAACCTCCGGAACTGGAAACATTGACGGTTTCCTTTGAACCAGAAAGCCTGTGCCAAGGTCAGCACCTTCATAACTATAGGCCTGCATACCGCATTCAAAGTGATCTTGAAAAAAACGTACATCCCCCTTATTGCAGGTGTTTTGGGGAATATAGTCCAAAATACGTGCCAGATGTAAATCTGGGGTCAAAAATGCGTAATCTTCAAAATTTATTTCGCCACAACATGAACCATAATCACGCTTAATAAAAAGCTCATTCGTATACAAAGAAGCCCCTAAAAACTCAAAATAAAAACATCGCATTGAATGTAAATCTGAATCCCCCTCGGCATATCGTATCTCCCTTCCCTTAATCATAAGTATTCTCCCGGTTACAGAATCCCGGTAATATACTGTATCTTTCCACACAAAAAATTGACTTCCATATGTGAAACTCCGTTCATCCCATCGATAGCATATGTTGCTGCTATTATCACATGGAGGGGGAAAACTGTGAGGATCAAAGGTGTCCCATTCACTTTGCGGCACCATGGGGATATCCACCAACAACTCTGGTCCCTGGTACCCGGCATGAACCCCTGCAGGGGCGATCAACAAAATGCCCAGAACGGCCCAAAACGCTATCTTAGGGTGATGTAAAGCCATAATAATCCTTTAGGGCTGTCCGTGTTTCCCTGTCCTTGCTGAGCCTGTAAATCATATTGATGCGCGGGATTACCTGTGCATCCCATTGTACTCACTGGCCCACATATGGCAAGCCCCCCCATTTGCACCGCTTCGACACTTCTGCTACCATACACCCATGAAAACCCGGGTGAGTGTGCTGATGGCGGGGGTTTTGATGCTTCTGTGGGCTTTGCCTGCGGCGGCCCAACAGCGCCCTGCCACGCCGCCTTTTGCCCCGGTGGACAACGACGTATACCTGCATTCATCGGAGCTGTATCGCATCCTCAACCGCTACCGGGCCGGGGATCACCACGAAATGCTGCCGGATTTGCGGGCGGAAGTCACCCGCCGCCCAAACCTGCCCTCGGGGCGTTTCTGGCTGGGGTTCCGGCTGCTGACCCTCTCCTTTATGACCGGCAGCGATGACCGCAACCCCAGCGCCGACGCCGCCATAAGAACCGAATTTGACACATGCTTACGCATTGTGCCGCAGCTTGCAAAACTGCCGGGCCGCGCCCATGCCGCCCTGTATTACAAAGCCATGTGCAAAGGCGGGCTGGCCATGCTGTCGGTGGCGCAATCCCGCTACATCGACGGCGGAAGCCATGCGCGGCAGTCCATGAAAGCCTTTGAAACGCTCCATAAAAACCGACCAAACCTGCAAGCGGGGCTCTTTGCCATGGGAGCCTACAACTACATTACCGCCCGGCTTGGCACCTTTGGCAAGGTGGTTCTGTGGATGCTTGATCTGCCCCGGGGCGAACGCCACAAAGGTCTGGTTTTACTGCAAAAAGCCCTGAAGGCAAAAGGGCCCTTCGACACCCTGATCCGCTTTACCCTGGCCCCGATTTTCAACAACCACGAAGACAATCCCGCCGCCAGCTTAAAGATTGCGGACTCTCTTGTGAAGCTGGTGCCTTATAACGCCACGGCGCATTTCAGCCACGGCGTGCAACTGCTTTTGGCGGGCAAATTGCAGCAGTCCGACAAGGCCATGCAGCAGGCGTTCCGGCTCATGCCGCCAAAGGAGAAAGACAAAGCATTACAGGAGTTTGCATACCAGCGGCGCTACATGAATATCGTGGCGGCGGTGCAGGATATTCTGCTGTTTCAGCGCCCCGAAGCCCTTCAAAGATTATACCGATATAATGAGCGCAAAAAGGATGTCCCCCGGTCAGTGCCCGCCTCCGCCGCTTTTTACACCGCGCATTTGTTCAAGCTGGCGGGGCTGGAAAGCAAGGCCCGGGAGATGTATTTGCGGGTATATCATTCCCAGGCCGCCCGGGGTTTGCGGGACCGGGCCGGCACCTATATGGACGAAAAAAACATCAGCGGCCAGATCCGCCTCACAAAGGAACAAAAGGCCCGTCTGCGGACATTTCTGGCGGACAAGCCCCTGCCCAACGCCTTTAAGTGATGCTAATTATTGATTTAAAACCACCACGCGGCGTTCCCAAAAGGGAAACGCCGCGCGGGTATATGGGATGGGTGCGGGTGTGGATCAGGTAATTTCAAAATGAAGAATGCCGGTGTCCCGGAGGAATTCCCGGGTCAGGGCGATCATATCAGGGCCCAGTTCTTCGGGCACGTTGTGGCCGATATTGGGCTGCCGGATTACATCGGCGTTGGTAAGCATGGCCTCCCAGCGTTTCAGTGTCTCATCGTCAAAACGCTGGTCTTTTCCGCCCCATACAAGCAGCATCGGCTTGTCCAAAAGAGCGCCGCGACGGGCGTAAAGATCAGATAAAAAGCCGCTGGCCTTTGTGTACTGACGGCTGAGGGTTGTCAAACCCCGATGGGAGGACTGCTCCTCAAAGGGCTTGTAATACTGTGACGCGGTTTGCAGGGAGAGCTTTTTGGGGTCGCCAAACTGACTTTCCACCAGGCTGCTGAAATGCTTGAAAAACTGCTTATACGACAGGGCATTCAGAGGATGTGCCAGCATTTTCGGCACGTTACGGATAGCTTCATTATCTTCCAAAGGCCACATAAAGCTGTTCATAAGCAGGATACGTTTGACGTTTTCCGGGTGCTTTGACGCATAGCTGAGACCAATGGGGCCGCCCCATTCATGGAGCACCAGGGTAACGTTTTTCAGGCCCATTTCCTCGATAAAATCTTCAATGGAAGCGGCGTGTTCCTCGGCGGTAAGGGCAATGCCCTTTCCCTTGTCGGAAAAGCCAAAGCCCAGCAAATCCGGGGCAATACAGCGATTATAGCGGCTAAAATACCGCAGCATATACCGGAATCCCCAGGACCAGCCCGGCACCCCGTGGACAAACACAATGGGGTCGCCTTCGCCTACGTCAACGTAGTGCATCCGCCCCTGGGGGCGATAGGCGTAATGAGGCTCAAAGGGGTATTCCCGCAGATCGAGCCATCCGGGGCGGTCCTCCAGTTTGGCGGAACTGAAGGTGGCCTGCCACTGATACCATGACTTGAATCGTCGTTGTGAAGTGTTCTGTCTGATCATGTTGTTACTCCCACTGGCTATCCCCTGCCGTCACACTGTTGGTGCTGTCCGATCGTTGTACATATCGGCAAATTTTTCGCATATTTGCGAACCCAAAGGATCGCGGAATGCAAATTTTTCGCGTGATATGAAACGACCAGACATCAACGCTGTCTCTACTTGATGGTAAATCGCTTTAGATAATCAACTGTTGTGCGATTTCTGCTGCCAAAGAACGTGTCGCTGCTGCACGAGTCACGTTGTAGCGGAGGTAGTTTATATGCAATATATATGCCAATGTCAAACAACATTGCTCTTCAGAGCTTTTTACCCTTGCAATATAATGGCATTCCATATATATATAATCGCGGACATCGCATTATTTAAGCATTTTCCACGGGACGCCAACCCGGGTTTCACGGGGCACGCACCCCCAAATCTCCTGCCCGAAGGGGTCGAAAATCGGGGTTTCACGGGACACATTTTGCGTTTGACACCATTATATTGCCTAAAAACAGGGTTTTGGCCCGTGAAAACGCCATCCCTGTCCCGAGGAATGCCCTTGTGTGTCCCGTGGAAGCAAGGGGTAGTGGCAAGAGAGAACATTAACTTATTGTTCGCATGACAGTGATTTGACACTACTATATTGCCAAAGTGAATTTTCTGAATTACTCTGTAGATTGCAATCGAATTACAGGCATTTCGCAAAAGGCAGATGTATCATCCATGAAACTGACCAAAGAGCTTTCACTGCTGGGGGTATTCAGCATCACCGCCGGAGCCATGATCAGCTCCGGACTGTTTATTTTACCGGGTCTGGCCTACAACATGGCGGGGCCTGCGGTGATTTTGTCCTATCTGCTGGCCGGGCTTTTAGCCACCACCGGCATGCTGAGTCAGGCGGAACTCGCCAGCGCCATGCCCAAGGCCGGGGGCGCGTATTTTTTCGTCAACCGCTCCATGGGTCCGGCAGTGGGAACCGTCTACGGCCTGATCACCTTTTTGGCCCTGGCGTTGAAAAGCGCCTTTCAGCTGGTGGGCATTGTCACCATTCTGGGGCTGTTTTTTAGCACCAACATGAATATTGTGGCGGTGGCTTTGGCCCTGCTCTTTGTGGGGGTAAATCTTTTAGGCACCAAAAAAACCGGGCGGTTACAGGTGGTTTTGGTGTTGAGTATTCTTGTAGCTCTTGTGGTATATGTGGCTTTAGGACAAAACGCCATTGAGGCAAAGCACTTCGATCCTTTGGTGTTTAACGGGGTTGAGGGTATTTTTGCCGCCGCGGGTTTTGTGTTTGTGTCCTATGGCGGCCTTTTGAAGGTGGCCAGTGTCAGCGAGGAAGTCAAAGACCCCGGCCGCACCGTGCCTTTGGGCATGATTCTGGCCCTAATCGTCATTGGCCTGTTTTATGTTGCGGTTATTTTTGTCACCATCGGCATTATGGACGGCCCCACCCTGGCCACAAGCCTGTCGCCGATTTCCGATGCAGCCTTTGCCGCCCTTGGCATGCCGGGTAAAATCGCTTTGAGCATTGTGGGGTTGATGGCCATTTCATCGGCGGCCAATGCGGCGGTGCTGGGCGCTTCCCGCTATCCTTTGGCCCTGGCCCGGGACAAGCTGATCCCGTCGGTATTCGGGCGCATCAACCGCCGCTACAAAACGCCTCATGTGGCGATTCTCGTCACCGGCATCATCATGATCGTGTCCCTGTTTCTGGATGTAAAGGTGATCGTCAAGGCCGCCTCCAGCGTGCTGATCCTCACCTATATCTTTTCTTGTCTGGCCCTGATTATCATGCGGGAAAGCCGCCTGCAAAACTACCGACCCAGCTTTGTTTCCCCCCTGTATCCCTGGATACAGATCGTCGGCATTATGGGCTTTATCTTTCTGCTGTACCAAATCGGCCCCGAAGCCCTGGCGGTCAGCGCCATGCTGATTATGGGCGGCCTGTTTGTGTATTTCTTTTATGGCCGCGAGCGCAGCGAAAGCCAGTACGCCCTGCTGCATCTGATAGAGCGGATCACCGCCCGGGAGCTGGCAGACCAGCGTCTGGAAGAAGAACTCAAGGAAATCATTCGGGAGCGGGACGAAATTGTCGCCGACCGCTTTGATCAGATTATTGAAAACGCCGTGGTGCTGGACGTTGAAGAATGCGTTGGGGTGGATGACTTTTTCCGTCTGGTGGCGGACCGCCTCACCGACCGGCTGCACATGACCTGCGACGATCTGATGGACAGCCTGCTGGCCCGGGAAGAGGACTCAAGCACCGCCCTGACACCTTCTTTGGCCATTCCCCATGTGATTATCGACGGTGAGCACAATTTTGATATTCTGCTGGCCCGCAGCCGCCCGGGGGTGCATTTTTCCAAAGACGCAAGCCACGTCCACGCCATGTTCTTTCTCATCGGCACTCGTGACGAGCGCAATTTTCACCTGCAGGCTCTGTCTTCCATTGCACAGATTGTCATGGACCCGGACTTTGAGCAGCGCTGGATGGCAGCGAAAAACGAAAGCGGCCTGCGGGACGTGGTGCTGTTGGGGCAGCGCCGCCGCAGCTAGCAAAACCCTATGCTCATAAACCAAAAGCGGACCCCATATGGAGTCCGCTTTTTTCTTTTGATGCAGAATAGTCGGCTTACAGATAGCCGCAGCCGCTGTTGCCGTCGTTGCCTTCCACATGCAGGCTGAAGGTATCGCAGCTGTTGCCGCCGCTGAACTCCACCTTGATGAACATGTCGTCGCTGTTGTCCTCGTAATCAAAGCCGTTGCCAAAGGGATCCCAGACATTGTCGTACCACCATACGCATACATTTCCGTTGGTGGCGGTGGCGCTTGGGCCGTCGCCGCATTCGTCATACACGCTGATGGTGTAATTCACCCCGGCGGGCACTGTCAGATAAAAGTGGAAATCCAGAAACCGCTCTGAATCCCACATATCGCATTCCTCACCAATAAGGCGGAACCAGTAGGTATTGCTGGCGCTGTATGCAAAAGTCACATCGGAACCGATATCGCCGCAGATATCCAGGTCTTCAATGTCATCGGCATCCGACATATTCACCGCAGTGGCGCAGGTATCACCCACGCCGCTGCCGCCGCCCACCACGGTATGATCCAGCTCACAGCCATTGGCGTCGTTGCTGTCGCAGTTGTCATAGCCGGTCAGACAACTGTCCAGACCGCAACTGCCGCCGCTGCAACTGGCGTTTGCATTGGGCAGGCTGCAGGGATCGGTGTTGAACAGCCACTCGCAGGTGCCGTCACCAAGGCACACATCGTCGGTACAGGCGTTGCCATCGTTGCATTCATAGGCGGTTCCGCCGCAGATGCCGCCGCCGCAGGTATCGCTGAAGGTGCAGGGGTCAGCGTCATCGCAGGCAGCGGCATTATTGGGATAGCTGCAGGTGCCGTCGCCATTGCATATATCGTCGGTGCATTCGTTGTCGTCAAAGCAGGTGTATTCATCACCCACGCACTGACCAAAGCGGCACACATCGCCATGAGTGCAGGCGTCATCATCGTTGCATGGGTCCGTGTTGTAGGGATAGGCGCAGGTGCCGTCACCGTTGCAGGCATCATCGGTGCAGGGATTATTGTCATTGCACTGATACACGCTGCCGCCGCAGACGCCGTTGTTGCACTGGTCATTGTAGGTACAGGCTTCGCCATCGTCGCATGCAGCAGTATTGTTGGGATGGCTGCAGGTGCCGTCGCCGTTGCACACATCGTCGGTGCACAGTTCGTCGTCGTTGCACTGATAGGCTTCGCCGCCGCAGATACCGGCGTTGCACATATCGGTGTGGGTGCAGGGGTTCCCGTCATCACAGGCGCCGGTACGGGCAGGATAGGTGCAGCTACCGTCGCCGTTGCATACATCGTCGGTGCAGTCGTTACCGTCGCTACAGGTATATGCGGTACCGTTACAGGTTCCGTCACCGCAGGTGTCGCTGTGGGTACAGGCGTTGTCATCATTGCAGGGCAGGGTGTTGTTGGGATGGCTGCAAGTGCCGTCACCGTTACAGATATCGTCGGTGCAGGGGTTGCCATCATCGCACTCGTACGCCTCGCCGCCGCAGCTACCGGCGCTGCACTGGTCGTTTTGGGTGCAGGCATTGCCATCGTCACAGGGACCGTCCGCCGCGGGATAGGTACAGCTTCCGTCACCGTTGCACACATCGTCGGTGCAGACATTGCCGTCGCTGCAGGTATAGGCAGTGCCGTTACAGGTTCCGCCACCGCAGGTATCGCTGTGGGTACAGGCGTTGTCATCATTGCAGGGCAGGGTATTGTTGGGGTTTTCGCAGGTGCCGTCACCCAGGCAGATATCATCGGTGCAAGGGTTGTCGTCGCTGCAATCGTAGCTTTGCCCCGCGCAGACTCCCGCTTCGCAGATATCACTGTGGGTGCAGGCTTCGCCATCGTCACAGGCCGCAGTAACATTAACATGCAAGCACACACCCTGACCATCGCAGAGATCGCCGGTGCAGACATTGTCGTCATCCTCGCAGGGAGCGCCGCTGGCGGCGTGATTGGGTACGCAGTGGCCAAATCCGTCACAGGTATCCGCTGCGCTGCAGTCGCTTTCGCCTTGGTCGCCGCAGGCCGCGCCCTCGGTGCGGGGAGACCAGCCGATTGCCTGCTGGGCAGCGTTGCAGGCCATGCACTCGTTTTCCGGGTCCACGGTGCCGTCGGCAACACAACCGTCGCCAATGCGGCAATATCCGGGATCGCAAACGAAACCGCAGACACTGTTTTCGCAGGTAGCAGAAGCCCGGGCCGGAGGGCTACAGGGCATGTTGCAGCCACCGCAGTGCTCCGGATCAATGGTGGTGTCGATTTCACAACCGTCAGCCATCATGCCGTTGCAGTCGTCAAAGGGAGTGACGCAGGACATGGCGCAGCGGCCGGTGCCTGCTTCAGTGACTTCGCAGAAACCCGCACCGTTAGGCTCGTCAACTTCAAATGCGGGGCAGGGATCGCAGCCGTCCACACCACCACAGTTATCCAGGGTGTGGGATTCCACGCAGGCGGCATCGCAAAGGCTCTGGCCTTCGGGACATTCGTTGACCCGGGCCAGCATACTCACGGTGTAGCGTTCGCTGCCCAGATCGTTGCTGTTGATATCCACATAACCCCAGAAGGAACCAAGATCGTGGCTTGCATAGCGCACCCGGAAGCTGAGACTTGCGCCGTCTTGGGCCGCCGGAGCCAGCAGCACCGGGAAGGTGACATCCTCTAGGCCGCCCAGCTCAAATCCGGCGTCGGTATCGCCGGAAAAACCGATGCTGTCAATCACCAGATCACCCAGGCTGCCCTGGTTGGTGATGGTAAATATCTGCCAGTTGCCGGTGCTGCCCAAAGACTGGTTTTCCATGGTGAAATTGGGCATATGCTCAGGGGTGATATCCATGGAGGGATCAATGGCCCGGCACTGCAGATTAAAAATCACTTCCACATGATCCAGATCGTTGGTGGAGAAGAACAGCACGCCGGTTTTCTCACCGCTTTGGGTTTCTTCCGTCAGGTCCGCCTGCAAAGAAATTACCCGGGACGCGCCGCCCAACACCTGCATGGAGGTATCTTCCGGGGAGATAACACCGAAACCATCGTAGCCGTCGGCGGCAAGGCTGATGCCGTTAATATCCAGGGTCATATCGCCGCCGTTGGTGATGGCAAGATCCTGCTGCAGGGCTTCGCCGATGCGCACATCGCCGAAATCCAGCACCGTGCCTTCTTCGGGGTCTGACTCAAAGTGGGTGGCGATACCGCTGCCGCTCATGCTGATAACCGGCACAGGAAACACGCCGGGGATGGTGGTGACCACTGCCCGGGCGCTAAAGCGGCCTTCGGCCACGGCGTGGAAAATCACCCGCAGGCTGTGGGCTTCGCCATCATCCAAAGACAGGGGAAGCAACGATGTATCTTCCAGGGAGAAGGGGTTATCGCCGTCCCAAGGCTCGTCATTGAGGGTAATATCTTCCCAGCTGATGGCGTGCAGGGCTAAATTGGCCTCAAAACCCGCGCCCCGCTGAAAACTGATATCCAGACCCGTGGAGTTGTTCACCTGCACATTGGGGAAATCCAGCTGGGGCGGCACGATATCCAAAGCCGGTTTCTGGCCGCTGCCCTGCAAACGCACCTGCACCATGGGATGCAGAGGATCGTCGCTGTCGATGCGCAAACTGCCCAGGGCCTCGCCGGAATCCACCGGTGTAAAGCGCATGGTAACGCTCAGGGTGTCGCCGGTCCCCACAATCCAGGGCTCGCCCTGCACCACCGAGGGCAAGGTGGAGGCCACGGTAAAGGGTTCCGGCGCTCCGGTATCAAGGGCGGTGATGGTCAGAGGGTAATCGCCACTGTTGGTAATGCGCAGGATAAGATCCTTGCCGTTGTTCAGGGGCACTGCACCAAAGTCCAGAGTCTCGGGAGACACCGACACCGTGCCGCTGCCACCCATGCCTGTCAAAGGCACCCGCAGGGGTTCGCTGCGGTCATCGGCTTCGATAAGCACTGCGTCTTCGTATTCGCCCACAGAAGGGGGATGGAACACTACGCATTGCTGCACCGGCAGGGCCGGGCTTACCAGAATGCGGCCTTCCGGCGGGTCCACCAGCTCGAACACGGTGTTGGTGCGGCTGGCGATATATATGGAATCAATGGCCACAACCCGGTTGCCTTCGGCGTCCACAATATTGGTCAGGGTGATGCACTGTTCATTCGCCACGGTGCCCATCTGGGCAAGACCGAAGTCCAGGGATTCCGGGTCTGCCTCCAGCCGGGCAGAACCCTTGTACTGGCTGGTGAGTTCGATGTGGCACACCGGGGTTTCGGGGTCGTCGGTATAGACCACCAAAAGACCGCTGTCGTCTCCCTCGTCCACCGGGGTGTAGCGCAGCAGAATGGTCACCGACATGCCCGGGGCCACTTCCTCGTTTTCGCCGGGGCCGTCCACAATCACAAACTCGCCGCTGGTTTCACGATCCAGGTCCACCTCAACGATGGTGAGGGTGCCCAGGCCGCTGTTGGAAAGAATGACTTCCCGCTCCATCTGGCGGCCAATGGGGACCGCTCCAAAGTCCACTGCCTGGGGGCAGGCCATGGAGCCGGTAATTTTGGCTTCTTCCTCCTGCTCAACTTCAACGGGATCGCTGTCGCCGTCGGTATCCGGCAGGCACGCGCCACTTTCAATGTCACAATGGGTGCCCGGCGTACAGTCGCTGTCGTTTTGACATAACGGGGCATCAACATCTCCGTCGGTGCCGCCGGAAACCCCTCCTCCGCCGCAGGCCGCAAGCATGAGCCACAGCGCTGTCATGCACCATGAACCCATGGAGAACCGGTTGATCCGATGGCCACTTCCTCTGACGAAACATCTCTTGGTCATCTCTGCCTGCCCTTCTGTTGGATTTGGAAACATATTAGGGATATACGAGATTTTTGCAACTGTTACATTACAATAAACCACAACTGCATCGCTTTGAGAGCAATGACCCCGCCATATGGATTTTTCAGGCCTGTTTATCCCAGATGGGCAGCCAAAGCCTTGACCATAAAATCGGCGTCCTTCACACCACCGGTCTCCCGGATGGAGTGCATGGAAAGCATGGGCAAACCAAGGTCAAAACCCTCAATGCCCAAACGGGTGGACACGATAGGACCAATGGTTGAACCACAGGGCATATCAGTACGCACCACGATTTTTTGCAGCGGCACTTCGGCACGCTGGCAAAGATCCACCAGATACGCTGCGCCCCGGCTGCCGGTGACATAGCGCTCGTTGGCGTTGATCTTCAGTACCGGACCACCATTAAGCACCGGCTTGTGGTTGGGCTCGTGAAGTTCCGCATAGTTGGGATGCACCGCATGGGCGCCATCGTTGCTGGCCAAAAGGGTGTTGGCAAGGGAACGCAGGAATGCTTCCCGGCTTCCCGCCAGACGTTCCAGCACCACATCAAGGAAGTTGGACTGGGCACCATTATAGGTGCTGGAGCCGATTTCCTCGTTGTCGAACAGGGCCATTACCTGGGTGTGGGCCGGTGTGTGTGAGGCTTCCAGCAGTGCCGCCAGACAGGTAAAGCTGCCGCCCAGATTGTCGATGCGGCCGCTGAAATACAGCTCGTCATCAAGACCGCCAATGGCGGCGTGCTGGGTGTCCACCACTTCGAGGTTGTAATCCACAATGTTTTCGGGTTTCTCATCCAAAAGCGCGGCAACCCGTGCGGTAAGGGTTTCCCGGGTAAAGGCTTCACCATTATCCAGACCAACCACCGGAGGCATGTGTTTTTGCTTGTCCAGCATCAGACCCTTGGAGTTGACTTCCCGGTTCAGATGGATGGCTACCTGGGGAATGCGGCAGACCGGTTTATGAAAGTCCACCAGCTTCATAGCAGGGATATCGTTGCCGTTTTTCAGGTACACCCGACCAGCCAGGGTCAGGTCGCGGTCAGCCCAGGAAGACAATATCGGGCCGCCGTAAATTTCCACGCCCAGACTGCGGTAGCCACTGGATACCTGGGGGCTGTTGGGTTTCAATCGCAGGCCCGGCACGTCGGTGTGAGCGCCCACAATACGGAATCCCGCTTCCGCGGCAGGAGTGCTGCCCACGCGGAAGGCAATAACGGAGGTGCCGCCCCGGACTACATAACCACAGGTACCCGGCGCAAGCTCCCACTGATCCGCTTCATCAAAACGGGTGAATCCGGCGGCCTCAAGGCGGGCGGCCACATCGTTTGTTGCATGCACAGCGGTAATACCGGTATCAAGAAAACGCAGCAGTTCTGTGGTTCTCACCGACGTGGCGGCAGCGGTCATGGGGCTCTCCTTTGCTTTGGCAGTGTTCCCTGTGGGGTGGTACTGCGGTTGTATTCTTCTTTGCTTTTGCAGTGTAACAGGGCAGCGGATAAATGCAACCGTTCATGGCCTGAGATATCGCCCTGTGCATGTGTGAAAGAAAAAAGACGGGCTTGGCGCAGGTATGCCACTTGGGGGGGGATGGGATTCAAAAGGATTGCGCCAAGCCCATAATCATTATTGGGTACACACGGACAAATGTCAAAGTTTATTCCTGTTAAGCTGGCATCCTGCCTGCGCTGGCCTGCCATCAATACCCGCAACTAAACAGCGCCCAACACGTGTAAATACAGACAGTTATAAGCACTAAAACTTTTACGCACCAGCCGGAAATGGCACCAGGTCACCCCGATTGGAAAAGGAAATATTTCTTTTATAAGCCGATTTGTATCGAAATGAGATATGCAAAACGGCCACCAATATGGTGGCCGTTTTGCCGGTACTACAAATAGATTCAACGATATCAGTCGATGTCGCTGAGATAGGCGATGTCATCGTAGCTGGTGCGGTACAGGGGCTGTTTCAGTCGCTTCTGGTCAAAGATATGGCCAAAGATACCGATGGATCGACCAATGACGAACAGGGCGTTGAGGCTGCCCAGATCGATAATGTCGTCGATTTCTTCCGGGGTGAACAGTCCCTGCTCGCCCATGCTCCACAGCAGATCGACAAAGGTGATGCCGATACAGCCGTCCACGTTCAGAATCAGGGTGCCCTTTTTCTGGGTGGTGATGGCTTCGACTTCCAGGGCATAGTCCAGCAGCTTGGTCTGGGGGAAAGATTCCTTGACATACTGCTTGAGCTGGGTCACCCGCATATCCGGGTTGGTCACGCTTTTAACGCGGTGCCCGATGCCCGGAATGTTGATGCCTTTGGCCTTCATGTCGGTGATGAATTCCTCGGGGCTCTGACCGGCGGTAAGAGCCCGTTTGAAATTCTGGGCAGCACCGTCGATGGCTCCGCCAAAACGGGGGCCGATGGTAAGCAGGCCACTAACAAGGGCGGAAATCGGATCTTTGCCTGCCCGGGCCGCCACAATGGCGTTGTGGGCGCCGCTGACCGCAGGACCATGGTCCGCAGTAAGCATCAGCACGATATCCAGGAATTTCGCGGCAAAGTCCGGCAGTTCACGTTTGAACCACAGCAGGCCGATAACGCCGCCAATGCCGTAGTTCTCGCCAATGACCTTGGAGATGGGCACATTGTTGTACAGCAGCTCTTCACCCTTTTCATTGGAAATGGTGCAAATGATTTCCGAGGGTTTGCGGATGGCGCCTTCCTTCATGGCCTGGGCATAATCCATGGGGAATTTGGGGGCAGGCACTTCCGGGGCCGGAACAATGGTTCCCTCTTCCACCATTTTGGTGTACACACCGGCGATGGCGGCATCGAAATCATCAAAGGATTCCGGTACTGTGACACCAGCTTCCCGCAGGGCCTTGTTCTTGGCGTCGGCGGTTTCTTCGGCGCAGTCGGCTTTTGCACCGGCATGACCGAACTGCACACCGGCCTTGAACATTTTGGCGCAGGTGCCTGTGACCCACATAACCATGGGCTTGGTGATGCGGCCTTCCTTGATGGCCTTGACGATATCCCATTCAGAGGTGCCGCCGATTTCGCCCAGGGCCACGATCATTTTCACTTCGGGAATCTGCTCGTAGCGCAGGATGTGATCCAGCAGGGTGCTGCCGGGATAGGCGTCGCCACCAATGGCAATACCTTCGTACAAACCATCGGTGTTGCGGGCGATGATGTTGTAACATTCGTTGGACAGACCGCCGGACTTGGACACAAAGCCCACAGAGCCCGGACGATGCAGTTTGGATTCCACAATGTTGTCAATGGTGCCAGCGGTGTTGCCGATCTTGAAAGCACCGGCTTTGATACCGCCAACCGTGGCGGGACCGATGATCCATTTGTCGTATTTTTTGGCGGTGGCGGCCAAAATCCGGGCCTTGCGCTCGGGAACGCCTTCGGCGATCACTGCGATGGTGCGGATGGAGGGAATGTGCTCAATGGCTTCCATGGTGCTCTGGAAAGCAGAGCGCTGGGAGGCAAAGTTCACCATGGTATCAACCTGGGGAAACTTTGCAGCAGCTTCCTGCAACGAGCGGTACATGGGCAGCAGGATTTCCTTTGTGCCAAAAAAGACCTTGTGCATTCCGGCGCGGCTCTCGTTGATAATCGCCGCCACCGAGGGGGTCTCGCGGCCACAGGCAAAATCGAAATCCAGCATCCGCTGGATGGCCTTCTGCTGGTAACCGTATACAAAGGACTGGGTGTCTTTACTGAAAAGTTCAGCGTTATTCATGATATTTCTCCTTCCTTTCGGCCAGACTTACCGGCCCAGGGCCAGGGAGACGATCTTGGTCATGTGGGTTTCGGGGCCATAGACTTCAATGGGCACTCCCAGGGTCTCGCCCAGGGCACGCATTTTGTCCAGACCTTCCTTGTAGTTGGGTCCACCGCGACGCACGTAGATTTTCACCTTGTGTTCAATGAGCTTTTCCTTGAACTCATTGAGCGCCTGAATCAGGCCGGTGAAGGTTTTGGCAACATCGGTGAAGTTGGCGATACCGCCGCCCACCAGCAAAATCTTGCCGTCCGGATGCTTTTCACGGGTCATGAGATCAAACAGGGTCTTGGCGTACAGATAGGTCATCTCTTTGGAGGGATTGCCGCTGTATTCGCCATAGTTGCCCAGTTCGTTGCCGTGGCCCAGATCAAAGACGGTATCGGCATAGATAACCGATGCGCCGCCACCGGCCACCATGGTCCAGATACGGGCGCTTGGATTAAGCACTGTCAGCTTCAAAGACGCGCCGGTCTGGCTGTCAAGCTGCTCAATGTACTCTTCTTCCGGGGTGTTGTGTGCGCCAAAGGCCTTGGGGAACTCCAGGCCGCCCCACATATTGCGGCAATCAAAGGCAGCGGTGTCATCCACCTTGGCAACCATGTCCAAAGGAATGATCTTGCCTTCGCTGTCGCAGACAAAGGGGTTGATTTCCAGATAGGAAAATCCGCCATCGGCATAGAATTTATATACAGCGGTGATGAAGTTGGCGATGTTTTCCGCCTTGTCACCCATAAAGGCAACCTGCTCCAGCACGTTGATATCATCAATGCTTTCCATGATGGGCACCGGAATCTGGATTACCTGATCCCAGTTTTCTTCCACAAAGATACCGCCTTTGGGCGAGAAATAGATGACATCGTCATCGCGGCGGGCGCTGATGGCCAGATAGTGCTCATCCTCTTCGGGATGGGGCACAAAGGGTTCAATAAGGAAGTGAGACAGGGTGCCGGTGGTTTTACCCACGTTCACCTCGGTGTTCATCCGTTCCTCAATCCATGCCTTTGCGTCCTGCCAGTCGGCGTTCAGCAACACCAGACCGTGCTTGCCACGCTTGCCGAAGAGCTGATCCGGTTTCACCACCAGGGGCGTTTCCGCCATCCAGGGATTGGCCTTGGCCAGTTCGCTGAAATCAGTGTCCGGGCCCCACAGGGCAGCCTGACCACCATAGGAACAGGTTTCGGCCTGCAAATACTTCGGCAGTTCGGATGCCATCATCCGTTTTGCGTCGTACTCTCGAATACCTTTCTGAGCCATAATCTCATCTCCTTGAGATTGGAATGGATAAAAAAGAGGCCCCAGGCAATTGCCGGGGGCTCGTGATTATCATGTGTTAAGAGGCTTTGGCCTGTAAGGGCTGCTGGCCAAGATTCTCTTCCAGTTTTCGCCGGATGCCTTCAATAAAGTTTTCCGAGGTCTGGAACTCGGTGGCCTTGGGGGTTACCAGGGCGGCGAGATCCTTGGTGACGAACCCGGCTTCGATCAGTTCGAGAACAGACCGTTCCAGGGTGTCGGCAAAGTGCATCAGTTCCGGGGTTTCATCCAGTTCGCCACGTTTGCGCAGAGCGCCGGTCCAGGCAAAGATGGAGGCCACGGGGTTGGTGCTGGTGGTTTTGCCGTCCAGGTGCTGATAATAATGACGCTGTACGGTTCCGTGGGCGGCTTCGTATTCGAATTTGCCGTCCGGGGTAACCAGCACGGAAGTCATCATGCCAAGGCTGCCAAAACCGCTGGCCAGCATGTCGCTGAACACATCGCCGTCGTAGTTACGGCAGGCCCACAGCATGCCACCTTCATATTTCATGGCCTGGGCAATGGCGTTGTCGATCAGATAATATTCATAATCGATACCAGCAGCTTCAAAATCGGCTTTCCGCTTTTCAACTTCCTCGGCAAAGATTTCTTTCCAGCGGGTATGATATACCTTGCTGATGGTGTCTTTTGCGCCAAACCAGAGGTTGATTTTCTCGCTCAGGGCCATTGCAATGCAGGCCCTGGCAAAGCTGCGGATGGATTTATCGGTATTGTGCATACCCATAACCACGCCGGAATCTTTGAACTCATGGATCTGGTAGGTGACGGGCTCGCCGCCATCTTCCGGGGTATAGGTGACTTCCACTTTACCGGCACCGGGAACCTTGAAATCAATGGCTTTGTACACATCGCCATAGGCATGACGGCCAATGACAATGGGTTTGGTCCAGGAGCTCACGAAGGGGGTAATGTTTTTCACCATAATGGGTTTACGGAACACAGTGCCATCCAGGATGCCACGGATGGTGCCGTTGGGGGAACGCCACTGCTTGTGCAGATCGTATTCCGACATGCGGGATTCGTCCGGGGTGATAGTGGCGCATTTCACACCCACGCCGTATTTGGCAATGGCGTTGGCTGCTTCGTGGGTAATACGGTCTTCGGTCTCATCCCGCTTTTTGAGTCCCAGATCGTAGTACTTAAGATCGATATCCAGATAGGGCAGAATCAGTTTTTCTTTAATCCAGGCCCACAACACGCGGGTCATTTCATCGCCGTCCATCTCTACGATGGGATTTTTAACCTGAATCTTGTCCATGAGTTTCCTCGCTTTAGATTGTAAATGTTCCGTAAGTTTCGAGTATCATTTCTTAGAAGCCTGTCCTGTACAGACTCATTTCTGGTTCGTGTAATTCAGCAGACCACCGGCCAGCACAATTTCCCGCTGACGATCAGTCAGTGTGATGCGGCACTTGACTTCTCTTTCGCTGCTGCCATTTTTGCTCATCTTCACCAACAGAATCGAACTATCATTTGCTACAGCATCTCGCAGATTCTCAATGTGAAAGCGATCGCGCTGTTTGACGTGGAGATACTTATCGGTATCAGCAAAGGTCAACGGCAGAATGCCAAAGTTGATCAGGTTAGCGGCGTGGATACGCTCGAAGGATCTGGCCAGCACGATTTTGACGCCCAGATACATGGGGCACAGGGCTGCATGTTCGCGGCTGGAACCCTGACCGTATGAATCACCGGCTACGATCATGGAATGCACGCCTACTTTCTTTTTATCCAGGCAGCGCTTGGGGAAGGAGTTATCCACGTTTTCAAACACAAAGGTGGCGTACTTGGGCACGTTGGAACGATATTTCAAACGTGCCCCCGCAGGCATAATATGATCAGTGGTAACTTTATGACCCACCCGGATACCCACTTCAAACTCGCCGGTGTCCGGCAGGGGATCGTTGACAGGAGGATCGCCGATATTGGGTCCACGCTGGATTTCCACATCGCTGCCATCTTCCGGCGGGAAAAGATACATGGTGTCGTCCTTGATAAAGGTATCAACCATGTGAACTCCGGGGTATTCCAGATCCGACGTGCGGGGGTCCTTCAGCTCGCCGGTAAGGGCGGCCAAAGCGGCGGTTTCGCAACTGGTCAGATAAATATCCGCATCCTTGGTGCCACTGCGGCCTTCAAAGTTGCGGTTGCTGGTACGCACGGACACGCCCTTGGAACGGGGGCTGAAGCTGTTGCCGATACAGAAGCCGCAGGCGCTTTCCATGATACGGGCACCGGCCTTGATCATTTCCGCAAGCCATCCTTCTTCCGCCAGATGGGTCAGCACCTGCCGGGAACCCGGAGCAATGGCGAGGCTGACGTCAGGATGCACGGTACGGCCTTTAAGCATTTTGGCCACGGTGACCATGTCTTTATAAGAAGAGTTAGTGCAGGAGCCAATGCACACCTGGTTGACCTTCAGGCCTTCCAGTTCCTCAATGGTGGAAATGTTGCCGGGGCTGTGGGGGGTTGCGCACAGGGGCACCACTTCGTCAAGATTCAGGTGAATGGTGCGGTCATATTTGGCGTCGTCGTCGGCCTTCAGCTCGACCCAGTCTTCCTCGCGGCCCTGGGCTTTGAGGAAACGCAGGGTTTCCTTGTCAGAAGGGAACACAGAAGTGGTGACGCCCATTTCCGCGCCCATGTTGGTGATGGTGGCGCGTTCGGGAACTGTCAGAGTTTCCACGCCGGGGCCGGCGTATTCCAAAATTACGCCCACATTGCCCTTGGTGGTGAGCTTGCTGAGCATTTTCAGCACCACATCCTTGGCGGCAACCCAGGGTTTGAGCTGGCCAACCAGTTTAATGCGGTACACCTTGGGGGCCTTGGTGTAAAACAGGCCGCCGCCCATGGCCACCGCAACATCCAGGCCACCGGCGCCAATGGCTATCTGGCCAATACCGCCACCGGTGGGGGTGTGGGAATCGCTGCCCAAAAGGGTGGTACCGGGTTTGCCAAAGCGCTCGATATGCACCTGATGGCAAATGCCGTTGCCCGCCCGGGACAGAACAAGACCATACTTTGCCGCCACGCTCTGCAGATACGCATGGTCGTCGGCATTTTCAAATCCCACCTGTACTGTGTTGTGATCAATATACGAAACGGAAAGGTCTGTCTTTACCTCGCTGATGCCCATGGCCTCAAACTGAAGGTCAGCCATGGTACCCGTGGCATCCTGGGTGAGCGTCTGATCGATACGGATGCCGATTTCCTGCCCTGTAACCATTTCGCCATCTTTAAGATGGGCTTCCAGAATTTTCTGAGTCAGGTTTTTTCCCATGGATAGCAATATCCCCTTCTATCGTGTTTTGGTGATTGTGTGTGCTGAGCAGACACGGTAAATTCCTAAGTCGGAATGGGTGAATAGTCATAAAAAACTAAGCTACAATTCCGGTCTATTGCTACTTACCGGATATGTCAACAGCTATCGACATGACACTTTATTATTCAAACTATCAGCTGTGCTTATAGACTCATAAGTGTGGCTAATTGTCTTCAGAAGCCTTTCGAGGCAACTGCAATCCACTGTATTAACTGCACTTATCCACCACATGTAATTTTACAAAAAGTTACCGTTGGGAGTTTTTCGACTCGTGATTAATTGAACATAGACACTTATTAAGATATGTATGATGAAAATATACAGGAAATGTTTCTTAATTTTGCTCCGCGTTTTGTCACCCTCATGCGTTCATCACACGCAAACATGCAAAAAACGGCGGCCATATGGCCGCCGTTTTAATGGGTTCAAATACCGCTTAACTTAGATCGCCGGAGCAGGCATATCGCAGTAGATTTCCACATACTCGAAAATGTACTGGCCGCTGCCCTGCTGATCGTTGATTTCGCTGATGACCGGGCCGCCGGACTCGCTGGCAACCATGAGGCCCGCAATACCCGGGGATGCCGGGGCATTGTCCGGGAAGGTTGCCCAGGAGGCCGGATCACTGGCAGGCAGCATGGAATCCAATCGCTGCATATTCCGCGCCGAAGAACTCACCGGCACTGCGGTGGGACCATCCACCGGCAGGCCTTCATTAAAGAGGGTGAAGGTTTCATCGTTATTCATGCTGGGCCAGAGATTTTCACCGTTGAAGTATATCACATTGGGGGCAAGGGTGACGGCATAGTTGGCTTCGAAGGTCGCCCGGTCTGCGTCCCGGCCAATGATCAGGAATCCGCCACCAGGAACAATGGTACCATCGGGAATCAAGAAGGTTCGGTCCGAAGTGGTCTGCTCCACAGAGGCGTTGATAAACACGCACTCGGTGGGGACAGGTTCGCAGGCGGCGGTCTCGGGGTTGAACTCCTCGCCGGGCCCACAGGTAAAGTTGTAGGCAACCTCAAAGACACCCTCAGTGGTAAGGTTCCAGCCCTTGATATACAGGTAATAGGTGCCAGGAACCAATGCGGTGTCCGAAATCAGGGAGAGCAGTCCGGCTCCGCCATCATCATCACAGGCAATCTGGGAGCCCTGGGTGCAGTCGGCGCCATCGTCATGGACCAGGTACATCACCGTATCTCTGATGGTGGTAATGGCGTTGTCGAGCACTTCAAAATTTGCCGTGACATCGCTGTTCACCGTAAAGGTATAGACCTTGTCGGGGCCACTGGCTAAGGAGCTGCAATTGGGCATAACAATGGAAGCGGTTTTGCCAATGTTATCAGCGATAACCGTAGCCGCGCTCAGATCCAAAGGAGTGGCATCGGTGCAGTCATCACCCTGGGGCACATACACGCAGTTGCCTTCGCCATCATCCGCATAACCGGGGTCGCAGAGGCATTCATTGGCGGACTGACCACTGATGATGCACACACCTTTGTTGGCTTCAGGGCAGGCCAATCCGGGATCGGCGCAGGGGTTGGGGATCAGTGCCGGATCTTCATACACGGTGCCGAAATACACCCAGACTTCCGGCGCGGAGGTATAGTAATTGGCTCCGCCGTTGTTGTCCCAGTTGTCACCGGCTTCGGTGTCTTTGAACACGAACTGCAGTTCCGGCCCAAACCAGGTTACGGCTGTATCGGTCATAAACCACTGGTACATGCCGCCATCACCGCCTTCAACCGTTAGTTCCGCATCCAGCCAGTCGGCGCCCGCAACTCCATTGGAGTAATGCATCCAGGCGGTGGGCCAGTCGGTAAGATAATGGACAATGGTGGTGGAACTGGGTTCGCAGCTGTCGCCGTCCCATGCATAGTCGTTTGCGCAGGTGCAATAGAATTCCGTTGCGCCGGAGATTACACAGGAACCGTCATTGGGACCGGTGCACTGGCCTTCGCAGGGACCGGCAATACAGGAGCCAATATCATAGTCAAAGATCAGACCCGGATCGGGGCAGGTGAACTCCCAGGCCAGTTCAAAGGTACCTTCTACTGTTGCGCCATAGGCTTTTACATAGAGATAGTAGGTGCCTGCCGTCAGCGGCGCATCTGAAATAAGGGAAAGGAGGTCAGAGCCATCATCATCATCGCAGGTCACCTCGCTGCCGGAAGCGCAATCAGCTCCGTCATCGGCAACCAGGTACATGACCGTATCACTGATGGTTGTCTGGTCGCCTGGCAGCACTTCAATCCTGGCAGTGGCATCGGAAAGAAGGGTAAAGGCAAACACCTGATCAGCACCCGAAGCACTTCCACTACAGGATGGATCAATACCGGAAGCGGTCTTGCCAATGTTGTTCCCAACAAAGGTGCCGCCATTCAATGGCAGGTCAACCGCCACTTCGCAGGTATCACCATTGGGTTCACAGACACCGGCGTTGTCGTCGTATCCGGGGTCGCATTCACAGGTGGGCATATCCGGCTGGTATTCAATACATATTGACCGGTTCGGCTCGGTGCAGGGGTTGGGATCACAGGCTGCGGCGGGAATGCCTGCGGGATCTTCATAGACCATGCCAAACTTGACCCAGACTTCCGGGGCCGTGGTGGTATAGTTCACTCCACCGTTGTTGTCCCAGTCGCCCGTGCCGTTGGTAAGGGCGAATTCAAAGGTTTCGCCAATGCTGTCCATGGTTGCGGTCTGCCACCAGTCGAAGCCCGGGGTGTCCACGGTTTCAATGGTCATGACCTCATCAAACCACTCGCCGGCTCCACCATTGTAATGCACCGTGGGGGGAGACCAGTCTGTATAGTAATGTACAATGGTCTGCTTGGCGAATACGCAGGCAGCTCCGTCCCAGGCATAGCCGTTGGCGCAGGTGCAGAACCAGTCATCAGGACCAACACCGGTGGACACACAGGTGCCGTCATTGGGACCGACACACTGACCGGCGCAGGGGTCCGGCACACAGGAGGCGGTGGTGTAATCAAAGACTTCGTCAGGACCGGTACAGGTAAATTCCCAGGTCATCTCAAAGGGACCAAAATCATCGGTTCCGTATCCGTCCACAAAAAGCCAGTATGTACCGGCGGTAAGTGAGCCGGACAAAGCAGACTGCAGACCAACTGCATCATCATTGCAGCCGACTTCCGTACCGTTTTCACAATCGCCGGTGCGCATGAACATAACTGTGTCATAAGATGTGCCCGGATTGGTCAGGGCCACGCTGGCATCCACATCACTGTTCAGGGTAAAGAAGAATACCATTTCCGGACCATTGCCGTTACAGCTGCCAGTATACAAAGGCGTAGCGGCATCTGTGGTGCCAAAGTAAGTGCGATCCGCCAAAGTCAGCTCAAGAGCGCCTTCGCAGGAGTCGCCGTTGGCAACGCAGACACCGTCCATATCGTCAAAGCCCACAGCACAGTCACATGCCGCAAAACCACCGGCGTCAGTGCACAGGGTGCGGCCGGGTTCAGTGCAGGGATTGGGATCACAAACGTCCTGGGTGCAGGTAGTGCCGTCGCTGCTCAGATGCCAGCCATCGGCTTCGTCACAGGCGCAGGTGTCAAGGCCTTCGTCGCAGACTTCGTGGTTATCAACATCACAGGGATCGGGATCACAGAAGTCCTGGGTACAGGTTGTGCCATCACCGCTCAGGTGCCAGCCATTGGCCGCATCACAGGAGCAGGAACCGTCTGCGCCGTCACATACCTCGTGGTTGGCATCGCTGCAGGGATTGGGATCACAAAGATCCTGGGTACAGGTGGTACCATCTGCGCTCAGATGCCAGCCATCGTCACAGCCGCAGACCGCCACACCGGCGTCATCGCTGCATACGGTTTTGTTGGGATCTGTACAGGGATTGGGATCGCAAACGTCCTGTGTACAGGTGGCGCCGTCACTGCTCAGGTGCCAGCCGTTGGCATCATCACATGAGCAGGTGCCGCCGTCGCATACTTCGTGGTTGGCGTCGTTGCAGGGATTGGGATCGCAGAGATCCTGCGTACAGGTGGTGCCGTCGCTGCCAAGATGCCAGCCATTGTCAGCATCACAGGAACAGGAACCGTCTGCGCCGTCACATACTTCGTGGTTGGCGTCGTTGCAGGGATTGGGATCGCAAAGGTCCTGGGTGCAGGTGGTGCCGTCGCTGCTCAGGTGCCAGCCATTGGCGTCATCGCAGGAGCAGGAACCGTCTGCGCCATCACAAACTTCGTGGTTGGCGTCGTTGCAGGGATTGGGATCGCAGAGATCCTGGGTGCAGGTGGTGCCGTCGCTGCTCAGGTGCCAGCCATTGGCATCATCACAGGAACAGGAACCGTCTGCGCCATCACAAACTTCGTGGTTGGCATCATTGCAAGGGTTGGGATCGCAAAGGTCCTGTGTACAGGTGGTGCCATCGCTGCTCAGGTGCCAGCCATTGGCGTCATCGCAGGAACAGGAACCGTCAGCACCATCGCACACTTCGTGGTTGGCATCGCTGCAGGGGTTGGGATCGCAAAGATCCTGAGTACAGGTGGTGCCGTCGCTGCTCAGGTGCCAGCCATTGGCATCATCGCAGGAGCAGGAGCCGTCTGCGCCGTCACATACTTCGTGATTATCTGCATCGCAGGGGAAGGGATCGCAGAGGCTCTGGGTGCAAGTTGTTCCGTCGTCGCCCAGATGCCAGTCATTGGCTTCGTCGCAGGCGCAGGTGCCATCTGCAATGTCACATACCTCATGATTGTCCGCATCGCAGGGGAAGGGATCACAGAGGCTCTGGGTACAGGTGGTGCCGTCGTCGCTCAGATGCCAGTCATTGGCTTCGTCACAGGCGCAGGTGCCATCTGCTTCATCACATACTTCGTGGTTATCCGCATCGCAGGGGAAAGGATCACACAGGCTTTGGGTACAGGTAACGCCGTCCTCGCTCAGGTGCCAGCCGTTGGCGTCGTCACAGGAGCAGGAGCCGTCTGCTTCGTCACATACTTCGTGATTCGTTTCATCGCAGGGGTTGGGGTCGCAAAGATTCTGGGTGCAGGCGTCACCGGCGGTATTCCAGTGCCAGCCATTGGCGTCGTCGCAGGCATCGCAGTGATCGCCCACATAGCCATCGTTACAGTCGCATACCGGCACACCTTCAACCACTGAGCAGGTTCCGTTGCCGGAGCAGGTGTCGTCCAAACATTCGGTGTCCGCCACGCAGGCATCTCCGTCAACATGGAAACCGGCCAGGCAGTCGCCGCAGAGCACTACGCCATTGTCGTTGGTGCATTCGCGGTTTTCAGCGGCACAGGTGGTATCATCGGCGCAGGGATCGACGGGCATACATGCGCCATCGCCGTAATCCATAAAGCCGTCATCACAGGCGCAGACCGCAGTACCGGCATCGTCGGTGCACACTGTTTTGTGCTCGTCAGTGCAGGGGTTGGGATCGCAGGCGTCCTGAGTACAGGCATCACCGGCGGCGTTCCAGTGGTAGCCATTATCCGCATCGCAGGCATCGCAGTAATCACCGGCATAGCCATCGTCGCAGTCGCAGGTGGGAACATTGTCGATCACGCTGCAGGTGCCGTTGCCGGAGCAGGAGTTTTCCAGACATTCGCTGTCCCGCACGCAGGCCTCGGACTCCTCGTGATACCCTGCCACACAGCCGCCGCACTTCACGGAACCGTTGTCGTTTTCGCAGACCCGGTTTTCACCGGCGCAGGTGGTGTCATCGGCGCAGGGATCGCTGGGCAGGCAGGTGCCGTCACCATAATCGGTAAAGCCGTCGTCGCAGGCGCAGACCGCAGTGCCCTGGTCGTTGGAGCATGCGGTTTTGTTGTCATCTTCGCAGGGATTGGGATCGCAGGGATCAACCGGCAGGCAAGCGCCGTTGCCGTAATCCATGAAACCATCGTCGCAACTGCACACCGCCAGGCCCTCTTCATCGGCGCAAACCGATTTGTTGGATTCGGTGCAGGGATTGGGGTTGCAAACATCGGTGGTGCAGGTCTCGCCGTCATCGGCAAAGTGATAGCCGTTATCGGCATCGCAGGCATCGCAGTGGTCACCGGAATAGCCGGTTTCGCATTCGCAGCTTACCACGCCGTCCGCAACAGAACAGGTGCCGTGGCCATTGCAGGAGTTTTCAAGGCACTCCTCGTCTTGTACGCAGGCGCTCTGGTCGTCTTCATGATACCCGGCTACGCAGTCGCCGCACTGAACTTCACCGTTGTTGTTTTCACATTCACGGTTTTCAGCGGCACAGGTGGTGTCATCGGCGCAGGGGTCGGTGGGTTTGCAGCTGCCGTCACCGTAATCGGTGAAGCCATCGTCGCAACTACAGACCGCATTGCCATTGCCGTCATCGGCGCACACTGTTTTATTTGCATCGGTACAGGGATTGGGATCGCAGGGATCAACGGTCCCCTCCTCGCCTTCCTCAACGTCACCATCCACATCACCGTCGGTGTCGCCATCCACGTCGCCATCGCTTATATCGATGTCGCCGTCGGGCAGCACTTCGCCGTCATCGCCACAGCCCACCACATACATGGCCAGCATAAGCGCCAACAGCAGCCTTGCCAAAACATTTCCTGCTTTCATACCATTTCCTCTTTTCCTCTAAGTACATTACAGAGTGCGCACCGAACCTGGCCGGTACTGCAAAAATGTTACACGAATTATATGTTCCTCGCTCAACAGAGTACGAAAACCGGGCTCATTTTGCAAGAGGTTTATATTGCATACTTTTCAGCCCTTAAAAGTATCCGTCTTGTTGAATGGTCCGGATTCTGATAGTATGACTGCCAAACGCAGTAGATACCGAAAACAGGAGCACAGCATGAACACAGGACTGGCTATGTCCGGAGGCGGGGTACGTGGTCTGGCCCATGTGGGCATCATAAAAGCCCTGCGGGAACATGGTATAATCATTAATCATTTCAGCGGGGTCAGCGCCGGAGCCCTGGTGGCGGCCATGGCTGCCGCCGATGCGGGCATCGATGACATGCTGGATTTCTGGACCGAAACAGACCCTTTTAGCCTGCGACACTTTGCCTTTGGGAAACCCGCCATATTTCATTCCCTTGATTATGTCGACCCACTCAGAAACATTATTAAACATGACACCTTCGAGTCCCTGCCCCATCGCCTCACAGTGTGGGTCACCGCCATGCTCAGCGGAAAACTGCGTTCCTTTGACAGCGGCCCCCTGTGGCCCATTGTGGTGGCCAGCGCCTGTTTTCCCCTTGTCTTCAGCCCGGTATCATGGGAGGGCGAGATGTATATGGACGGCGGCATTATCGACAATTTTCCGGTGGAGCCCCTGGCAGACTCCTGCGATTTTATTATCGGTGTCAATGTCGACCCCCACCGGAGCATTCCACAGGAAGACCTTAAAAGTATGCGGGATATTGTGGAGCGGGTCATGGACCTGCGCTTCAAGGGCGATGCCGAGGAAAAAGCCCGTAAGTGCGACGTGATTATTTACCCACCGCGCATCGACCTGTACCGTACCTTTGACACCGGGGCCATGCTGGAGATATTCCAGCTGGGCTACGAGGCGGGCGTCAACGCCATACCGGAAATCAAGGCAAAAATCGCGGAAAAATCCCCGTAATATAATAAAGAACCGGGTCTCCTGTATTAGGGAAACCCGGTATTATCACTCACATCAAAGCCGATGATTTTCAGTTCTTTTTCACCGGCGTCAGGGTCAGCACGCAGGATTCCGCGGTTTCCGTAGTCACTGCGCCATCATTGATATCAATGGTGTTGGACAGATCCCCCACAATCATCACATCCCGGCGATGCTTCAGGTTGTCGATATCTGCGGCGCTGAGTTTTGCGTTAAAGTATTTGATATTCGGGTCAAGGGCAGAACTCACCACCCGGGCGTCATCGGGATGGGGATCGCTGAAATGGAACACTTCGCCGCCGTCGCCGCAGTCCCAGCCGTCTTCCTCGGTATCGAATTTGCAGATATCCACCATGTTATCCACCCGCCAGCGCAAATAGGTGCTGCCCGCAGGAAGCTCCACCGGCCCCCAGTCCAAAGACTGGGAAGGCAGGGTTGAAAACACCATAATCTGAGCCGAGGTTTTGGGAATCAGATGTTCCGGCGTGCCGGGACGGTTGGCGGCATCATGGCGACGCACCTCAAAGTCGGTGACCGTGCCGCAGGCAAAGTCCATAATACAGTTGAAATCGCTACCATTGTCCGTCACGTCCCAGCGGCTTACCCGGCTGATGTCATAAAACCAGGAGTTCTGAATAACCGTGCCATGGGTCATCTCACCGTCCATGTATATTTTAAAAGGCAGCGTCAGTCCTTTGCCTTCGGTGTCAACACCGGAGGGATCAATGCCTCCCTTTTCGTCAATATTGCCCGAGGCAATCTGCAGGGTGTCGCCTTCAAAGGCAATGGCGATTTCGTCCACCTCCACGTCAATGGTGAAGTCGGCGGTGGATTCCTCCATGCCCATGAAGTCGTAATGCTGCTCAACATCAATGGAAATTTTCAGCTTCCACAGATTGTTGCACATGGCCTCCACTTCCTCAATGCGCTTATCCAGCTCCCTAAGCAATTCGTCTCCAAAGGAATCCCCGGCAAAGGTGGCTTCTGCGGCCTTGTGCTTGTCCAGACAGTTTTTATACCAGCCGCAGCGGTCTTTTTCATCGCTGGGAATGCTGATGCCCAAAAACTCGCTCACAATAAGCTTGTACCCCAGTTCGTAGTTTTCCTGAATCTCCTCATCTTCAATGTTGTCCGAAGGACTCTTTATGATGCACTGGTATTCTTCCTGCCAGCGCTTTGCCCGGCCCTCTATGCAGCTGTCGCCTTCGATGGGAGTTGAAGAAATCCATTTTGTGGCCAGGTCGGTAAAAAGTTTTGCATAGGCGTCCTCCACCTCTTTGACAAAATTCTCGTCCAGCATACCGTCGGTTCCATTGCCGGAGGAACTGGCCATGCAGGCATAAATGTCTTTGCCTCGCTGACAGGCTTTGGTGCCGGGCTTGCCGCAGTAAAAATCATCGGGCAGGGGAAGGTCCGTGGTGGCCTTGAGGCTTTGCCGGTAAATTTCCGTTACCTTGTCCATATATACCTTGGCTGAGGCGGGATCGCTGCTCATGTAGTATGCGTAACACACCGCCAGATTATTGCGCTTTGAAAGATTGTTGCGGCATTTTTTTGCCCCGGTGTAATTTTTGGCCTGCTGGCACATGGCCTCTTTGGCCTCGTCGGGCAGTTTTACGCCGTTGTAGCCGCTGAAGTGATACACATGGGCAACAGTGGTATACGTGGATGGCTGATCGCTCACCAGGGTGGTATCGGCGGGATCATCGGTCCAGGCAAGATAGACCTGATCTTCTTCGGCAAACGGAGTCTGGTGGGTAATGGAGATGGTCACCGGTTCGTAAAATTCCAAACCCTCGGGCTGCAGGTTAATGCCCGTAAAGGCCAGCTCACCAAAAGAAAGCACCGGGGCGGCGTCTATCTCACTAATGGCGATAACCACGTCTTCCATAACCGCTTCGGCAGGCACGGTTACCGTGACCTCATCGCCGCCGGAAAGAGTAAATCTCAACTCACCGCCGTCTTCAAGGGTAATGAGGGCTTCGTTATCCCCTAACTCCACATCAGTGTCGCCATCGGTGATGCTGCTGTCGCCATCAACGGCAGGTTGTGCATCTTCACCGCCGCAGGCCACGGCCAAAAGCAGGCACAGCATCAGGGGGATCATACGTTTTTTCATGGCAGCCTCCGTTGTCTGCTTCCCAAAGAAGATAGTTTCTTTCTACGCTACTCTGTCGTTTTTGCATGAAAACATGGAGTACATCCATGCCGCACTGTGGAATATATCAGCGGATATCATTTTGCAATGAAAAATGCAGCATATAAAAAACGCCCTGCACAAAGCAGGGCGTTACAGATGTAACAAAGCTGTCAGATGCCGGATTATTTATCCATACCCAAAGCCCGCAGCAAAAAGGCATAGATGTCCACCCGCTCTTCAATGATTTTGGCGGTGGGTTTGCCCGCGCCGTGACCCGCCTTGGTTTCCACATACAGCAGAATGGGGAATTGCCCCGCATCCTGTGCCTGGAGGGTGGCGGCGAATTTCTTGGCGTGTCCCGGTGCAACCCGGTCATCGGTGTCGCCGGTGGTGATGTAGGTGGCGGGATAGGCCACGCCGGGTTTCACGTTATGCAGCGGCGAGTAGGCATACATAAACTTGAAGTGTTCCGGGTTTTCCTCGGCATTGCCGTATTCCGGAATCCAGAAATGACCCACCGTGAATTTGTGATAGCGCAGCATGTCGATCACCGGCACATGGCAGGCAATGGCACCAAAGAGTTCCGGCCGCTGCAGCATCACCGCCGCCACCAGCAGGCCGCCGTTGCTGCCGCCCTGGATGGCCAGCTTTTTGGGGCTGGTGTAGCCGTTTTCAATCAGCCATTCGCTTCCGGCGATAAAGTCGTCAAACACGTTCTGCTTGTTTTCAAGCTGTCCGGCCCGGTGCCAGGCTTCGCCGTATTCGTCGCCGCCCCGAAGATTTGCCACTGCAAACACGCCGCCCTGCTCCATCCACACAATGCGGTGAATGCTGAAGTAGGGGGTCAGATTGATTTTGAATCCGCCGTAACCATACAGCAGGGTGGGGTTGCTGCCGTCCAGTTTGATGCCCTTTTTGTGGGTAATGAACATGGGCACCTTTGTGCCGTCCTTGCTGGTGTAAAATACCTGTTTGGTTTCATAGCCGCTGGGGTCGAAGTCAATGGCGGATTTGCGGAACACCGTGGATTTCCCGGTGGCGAAATCGTAGCGGAACATGGTGGTGGGATACAGGAAGGAGGCAAAGCTGTAGAACATTGCCGCATCGTCCCGGCGACCGCTGATGCCGTAAATGGAGCCGATGGTGGGCAGTTCAATTTCCTTTTCAAAGGTGCCTTTGAGATCGTACAGACGCATACGATGCTGGGCATCGTGCATGTAAACCATCACCAGTTGCTTGTTGACGACACCGGCAAAGTCCAGCACATCTTCCTGCTGGGGCACGATTTCCTTCCACTGATCCCGGCCGGATTTGGCGGTGTCAATGGCGATGACCCGGCTGCGGGGAGCATCGAGATCGGTACGGATATAAAACACGCCGCCGTCGTTGTCGATAAAGTCATAGCGGGCGTCATCAGTATCTATGAGCTTCACAAAGGGGCTGTCGCTGTCCATGGGCCGGTACCACAGCATGTTGCTTTTTTCACCGCCACGGGCAACGTACAGAATCAGGTACGCGCCGTCTTCGGTGGCCACGGGCCAGAATCCCAGATCCTTGTCGTCCTTGTCTTCATGCACCAGCACATCGTCGCTTTGAGGTGTGCCGACTTTGTGAAAGTACACCCGCATGTATTTGGTGCTGTCTTCCTTTGCCACGGTGGCGGGGTCCGGATAGCGGTTGTAGAAGAATCCCGAGTTGTCCTTTTTCCATGCCACGGAGCTGAAACGGCAGAACTGCAGCTCGTCGCTGTAGGTCTTTGCGCCGGTGACATCCGCCACCTTTATAACTTGACCGTCGCTGCCGTTGGCTGACTGGGCATAGGCCAAAAGGCTGCCGTCCATGCTGGGAGTCCAGCTGGAAAGAGCCACGGTGCCGTCATCGCTCCATGTGTTGGGGTCCAGCACCACGGCGGGTTCACCCTTCATGCCGGTCTGCACATAGAGCACCGACTGGTTTTGCAGGCCGTCGTTTTTCACAAAAAAGTAACGCTCTCCCCGGGGCACCGGCAGGCGGTACTTTTCATAGTTCCACAGTTTGGTCAGGCGTTCCCGCATGGCTTCATAACCTGTATAGCCCTTTACATAGTCCCGGGAAAGCTGGTTCTGCTGTTCCACCCAGGCAAGGGTTTCCGGGTTGTCGGCGTTTTCCAGCCAGCGATAGGGGTCCTTTACCGTGGTGCCGTGGTAGACATCGCTTTGGTCCACGGTTTTGGCGGCGGGATAGCTGTACTTGCGGGCGGATGCGCCATGGCTGCAGGCGGATACCGCCAGCATGGCCACAAGAGCGCTTACTACAATAATACCGGTTGAAATGCGGGAACTGCGGAACATATGTTTACTCCTTGTGTCATGGAAAACATCATCGTACTTCAGGGTACTGTAGCCGCTGTGCCCGGCTTGTCAAACCCGGAATCACTGCCGCCTGTTTTCCGAATCAGGGAGAGATTGTGTTTTTTACTGTTTTGACTAGTATAGATTGGGTATCCCCGAACCCCGAAGCGCAAAAACAAGAGGTGACCCATGATCAAGACGACCTTCAGTAAAAAAGATCCCTTTGTCGAAACCTCTGATGTGCTGGTTATGTTTGCCACCGGCGACAAATGGCTGGCCAGTCCTTCCAGTAAAAAACTGGATCAGGCCCTGGGCGGACTTATCAGCCGCCGGGCAAAGCAGATCAGCTTTGGCGCGGATCAGGGCGAGGTCATGGACATTGTGCCCAACGGCAAGACCTCCTTTGCGTCCCTGCGTATTGTAGGTCTTGGGGCGCACATGCCCACCGATAGCTTTGAGCATCTGAAAATTGTGGGAACCACCATGCGCTGGCTGCGTGGTCAGCGGCATGTTAAAAAGGTTTCAGTGCTGCTGCCCGCAGAACCCGCAGCAGGCTTTTTTCATAACGCGGTGATGGCGGCTCATCTGGGAACCTACGACTTCAGCAAAAAAGTCAGCCAGACCCCTTCCTCCCTCAAATCCGTGGTGTTCTTTGCGCCGCAGTCTTTGGGAGACGTACACGGCACAGCGGTTGTAAAACACGCCGCCGCCGTGGCCCAGGGCGTGATGCTTGCCCGTACTTTAGTGAACGAACCCGCCGACACCTGCACCCCCGCCATGCTGGCGAATACCGCAAAGAAAATCGGCGACACCCCGGGCATGACCGCCACCATCTGGGACAAAGCCCGGATTAAAAAAGAAGGCATGGACCTCTTTTTGGCCGTGGCCCGGGGATCGGACCTGCCGCCGAAATTCATTATTCTGGAGTGGGCGCCCCGGGGCACTGCAAAACAAAAGCCCGTGGTTGTTGTGGGCAAGGGCCTGACCTTTGATTCCGGCGGCATGAATCTCAAAACCGCCGAGGGCATGCTCACCATGAAGGCGGACATGGGCGGCTCTGCGGCGGCCCTTGGCTTTATGAAGGCCGTAAGCCTTGTCAAACCCAAAAAACGCATCATCATGCTGGTGGCGGCCTGCGAAAACATGGGCAACGGCAGCGCCTACAAACCCGGCGATATCATTACCGGCCGGGGCAAACTGAGCGTGGAAATTCACAACACCGATGCCGAAGGCCGTCTGACGCTTGCCGACGCCTTAAGCTACGCCGTGGACCAGAACCCGGAACGCATTGTTGACCTCGCCACCCTTACCGGCGCGGTGGTTGTGGCCCTGGGAATGGAAACCACGGGCCTGTTCAGCAATGACGACGCCATGGCCGACGAGCTGTTGAAAGCCGCCAAAGGCGCAGGGGAAGACATGTGGCGCATGCCTTTGAATTCCCGGTTGATGAAACTTATCGTGCCCCCGGCAGCGGACCTCAAAAACACCGGCGGCCGCTGGGGCGGCAGCATTACCGCAGCCCTGTTCCTCCAAGCCTTTGTCAAGGATACCCCCTGGGCGCATCTGGATATCGCCGGTCCTGCGGACACCGCAAAGGCGGAGGGCCATCTGTCCTTTGGCGGCACCGGCGTTGGCGTGGCGACCCTGGCCCAGTGGCTTATGCCGCCGGAACATGGTCATGGCTAAGCCGAAAATTCTGGGCAATCTGGGCGAAGGCATTGCCGCGTCGTTTCTTGCCTCAAAGGGCTACACCATTGTGGAGCGCAACTGGTGGACCCGGGTGGAGGGCGCGGGACGCCGGGAAATTGATCTGGTCTGTGAACACCAGGGCATACTGGTGTTTGTGGAGGTGAAAACCCGGCGGGAAGGCGGCTTTCAGGACAGTCTTGATGCTCTGGACGACACCAAACGGGAGAGGCTGCGGCAGGCGGCGGAAGCCTATCTTGACGCCCACAACCGTCTGGACGCCCAATGGCGCATCGACCTTGTGGCGGTCACTGCGGGCAAAAAGGACACCGGCGAAATCCGGCACCTTCAGGGCGTGTAATTCTGCCCGCAATAGTCTGGCACCCGATGTCGCAGGTTGACGAAATTGCCTGCAGTATTTATGCTAAGGGCAGGAGAATCAACTGTGGTCAGACTGAGTAAGGAAATTCATCCGGGGCTGCATCGCCTGACCCGTTTCAGCCGGGTGATGCGGGGCAACAACTCCATGCTGCCCAGCGCCGACGATTTCGACGGCCTTACCGGGGGCCGGGGCAGCGGGCAGTTGTTTCTTGGCTATTACGATCAGGCGGCCATTGAACAGCGGCTGCAAAGCTACGGCGCCACCGACACCCTCAAACACCTGGGCTTTGACGATCTGAAAGTTCATCTGGATACCCGCAACCACAACCGGCAACGGCTGATTATCTGCCACAAAACACTTGATTACGATCACCTGCTGGGGGAACTGGCCATGACCGTGGGCGAATTTATTCCCCAGATCATTAGTGATGCCCAGTTGTCGGGCCGCACCTATTCCATGCTCTATATACAGTGGTTGTGCCTGCAAAACCCCTGCAAGCCCTTTTCTTCGCAGCGTCCTGCCCTGCCGGGACAGCGGCATCCGGGGCTGGGCCTTGGCCGCACCGTGATGAACATGTTCGAAAAAATGGCGGAAACCCTGAAGCTGGACGGCATCATCAACATTCCGGAATATATCCACAACGCCATTTTGTATTCCCGTAAATTTCATTTCCTCAACCCCGTGGTGGAAGGCCGCATGCAGGCTTTGATGCGGGACCTGGGACACATGCCGTTGACACAGTTATCCTGGGGCGTGGAACAGGGCTGCGTGGTGGAAAAGGATACCGGCATGAAGGTGGAGGGTATGCACGAAGAGCAGGTGTATCCCCGGGCCCGGGCATTTAAGCGCTATTTCAAGTCCCCGGTATACAAAAACACCGTGGAACAAACCACACAGTCCCTCACCTATATCTTTGATGAATCCTGTTATCTCAAACGCCACCCCCTTAACGAGGACGGCACTCCGGTGGAATCGCCGCCGCCACGGGAAGAACCCCTGCTGGACTGATTACAACCCGCGCCTGCGCCGCCAAAATACCATTGCCATCATCAGGGTTATAAAGGAAGCCGCGCCGCCGGTGCAGCCGGAATCCGATGATCCTGACGGAGGCTCGCTGGTATCGGTGCCTTCGCCGGATGCGTCGCTGCTGTCATCTTCTTCACCATCATCCCATTCATCGCAGATGGACGGATAATCAATATCCTCTTCTGTAAAGATTTTATCCTGATCGTCATCAGCTTCACCGACGGTAGTGTCGCCGCTGGTGTCATCTTCATCGTCTTCCGGCTCATCGCCGTCAACCACAGACTCGTCTTCGGCGGAACTGTCCATGTCCTCTGCCATATCATCCTCAACGGCTTCGGTTTCCATAATATCGTCGGCAAGCTCCGGATCTTCTTCAACAACAGGATCGGGATCAAGGTCAATGTCCGGCTCCGGGTCGTTAAGGTCAATGTCGCCGTCGCCTTCGGTTTCCAGCTCAAGCTCGGCCTCCGGCTCTGCTTCTTCTTCAATGTCCAAAGGCGGGCACCAGGTGACGCAGGGGCTGTAGTCATCCTCCACCGTGGTGTTGCTGCCCCGCTGATCCCGGAAGGTATCCTTTACATAGCCGTAGGATTCCCCGGACAGGCAGACTCCCAGATGTCCCACCCCAAAGGCGTCCAGTTCGATGTTTTCCGCACCGTCGATAATGCTGCTTTCCTGGGGGATGATGATTTCGTCGTAATCCGACCACACGCTGGTGTACATAACGTCGTTGCCCGGGGTTTCGTCGCAACTGTTGATTTGCACCAAAAAAGGATTTTCCGTCCATGAATCCATGGAGGTGCCACGGCACATGCTGTCGGCGCCGCAACTCACCGGCTCGGCGCAGGCGGTAATGGTACCGTGATGAGCTCCGCCCAGGGTCACCACATGCTTTACCCGGCGGTAGCCGCAGAGATACCTGATGTAATAGCGGGTATCAAGACCGCCCATGCTGTGGGCTACAATATTAACATAGGGGCTGCCGGTGCGCTCCGTCAGCACGTCCACCCAAAAGCTGATCTGTCGGCCATGCTCCGGGTTGCAGCCGGTGCGGTCGTTGAACTCCGGGGCCATCAGATGACTATCGGGACAACCATCATCCTTAAAGCGCCCTACCATGGTGTCCCAGGTCATACCCGGGCCCGCAAAGTAACCATGCACAAACAGCACCGGAATTTTACAGATATCCGGGATCTCGTCTTCCGCCACAGCCGACCCCGGGAATACAGCCATACACAGCGCTATTGTTGCCGTCAGTATCAACACCCGAATATTTCGCATATCCTGCTCTCCACATAAGTGGTTATCCGTCTTCGCCGGATATGATAACAATATCCGCATTTTTTCGCAACTGCCCGGCGGTTTTACCGAAAAATATATTCCACCAAAGGATTGTCCCACATCCCGATGCGTGGCCTGATGGCTTCATCCGGGGTACGGGAACAGGGGGCATGGACCCGGTCTTCCATGTTCTGTCCCGAATAAGTTGACAATAGGGGTCTTCTTATTTTATGCTTCTCCAAGTTCGGTACGGAACCATACACTCCAAAGGCGCATCGCAGCACACCGGTGGTGCTGCCAATGTACGGAAGTATAAAAAGGAGCCCATACATGAAGCTGTTCCAGACCCTGGTGGTAGTCCTTGCAATCGTGGCCTTCAGCAGTTCTGCATTTGCGGAGGAAACCGTTGCCGCCAAAAAACCGGCAAAGGTGTATTTCGGTGTCACGGCAAACGTCCTGATGCTTGGCAAAACCGATGTTGACGTGGATTTCACCAAGGTCAGCGATGGTGTTGACACCGGCAGCCTGAGCGGTCTTGCCCACGATTTCGATCACTCCATCACCGCAGGCTTCAATGTGTACCTCGAATATGCCATCCTGCCCTGGCTGGCGGTTGGTGGACAGTTTGGCTATCAGGCCCTGCATCCCACCGAGGAAGAACGCAACGAAATGCTGACCTACTTCCATTTCGATCCCACGGTACGGTTCTTCTGGACCGCCGCCCCCTGGGCCGAACCCTACATCAAGCTGGCCCCGGGCTTCCTTATCGGACGCCGCAAGTTCACCGACACCGGCTTTGGCTGGAACGCACAGGTTCTGGCAGGCACCCTGTTCAAGGTGGGCACCATGGGCCTGTCCCTTGAAGTTGGCGGCCAGTTCTCCGGTTTCGCCAGCGGCCAAACCATGGACCTTCCCGGCGGCAAACAGGCGGTCATGGATTATCTCTTCCTGGATCGTTTCCTGCTGGTCAACGTTGGTCTGGTGGGTATCCTGTAACAGATTCAGTCATCTCAAACACAAACGCCACGGCAATTGCCGTGGCGTTTTTTTGTATTGTATGGTGCGATGGACTACTGCAGCCAGCGAATGCTTTTGGCAAACTGCTCAAAGGCGGCCTTACGGGCGGGCATGTCCGCAACCGTGGCGTCAATACCAAAGGCCACCAGAGCCTTTGCAGTGCCGGACACAATCCACAGCCGCTTGCGGGGAAGCATGGCCGGGGCTTTTTCATCAGCCTTGCTGTCTTTGTCCTTTTTAACCGCAGTGGGGTCCGGGGCGTCATAGGATAACAGCATACCAGCGGCGGGCTTGCCGTCAATGGACGCAGCATCGCTGTAGTCTTCCATCTTCATGTTGGCAAGAACCTGACCCTGAATTTGCAGCAGCATATCCTTTGCCGCCTGGGCCGTGGTCAGGCCCGACTGTGCCGGAAAAATGTTGTACAGCACCGCGATGGTGTCCATCTGGCTGCTGCCGGGCAGGGGAATGCCCAGGGTCATGCCCGCGGTTTCCTGAATCATCAGCCATCCGGCGGGATATATCAGGGCAAAGTGCCCCTGGGGATGCAGGTAGAGCTGGCCTTCATCAGCGGCATCAGCGCCATCGGGCCGCAAAGAGAACAGCCCGGAACCCTGCCGGGCCATCTGTGTTTGTTCCTTTTGCACCGCTGCCACGGCTTTGGCCAGTTCAGGATGCGCCTTGATGAAACGGTCTGCCGCATGTGGCTGCGGCGCTTTTACCACCGGGGCCGGGGCGGCCTGTTTTTGCGCCGCCGGTGCGGGAGGCGGGGTCTTTTGCCCGCTGTCTTTGGAACAGCCTGACAGCAAAAGCGTTACGGCGATTATCAGAACCGTGGCCGTGGCGGCCATACTCCGTGTAGCCATGTCCGTCTCCTTTCACCCCGGGGACCGGAAGATTACATATACTGTTCGTAACCTGCCTGGCCCCAATGGCACTTCTTGAATTTTTTACCCGAACCGCAGGGACAGGGATCGTTCCGTCCCACTTTCTGCACCACCCGGCGCAGAGTTGCCTTCTTCACTTTTTGTGCCTGGGACGCGGCGTTCTGACCGTGGACCAGGTTCATTTTTTCTTCAAGTTTGCGGAATTTCTCTTCAGCGGCCCGCTCTTCGTCCACCGTGGGCGCCCGAACTTCCAGCTTGAAGAGGTATTCCACCAGTTCCGTGGAAATGCGCCACACCATGTCCTCAAACATGGCAAAGCCTTCACGCTTGTATTCGTGCTTGGGATCACGCTGCCCGTAACCACGCAGACCGATACCGTCCCGCAGGTGATCCATGGCCAGAAGGTGTTCTTTCCAGAGCTTGTCCAGAATCTCCATGTGCAGGTTCCGCACCTGCTTGCCAAAATGGTTGCCGCTAAGCTTTTCCGCCAAACGGCCAAGATACACTTTGAAGTGTTCCTTGGTGGGGAAGCGTTCATGGTCCACATTGGCGCTGACGTTAAAGGTCTGCCGCACAAACTGGGCCACCGCAGGCCAGTTCCAGCGTTCCGTGGAGCCATCGGGAACCTGCAGCAAAAATTCCCGGGACTTTTCCGTCAGGGTCATGTTGAATGCCCGGTCGGCGTCCTCGATTTTTTTGCTCAGTTCCTTGTCCACATGATCGTAGAGATATTCTTCAAGCTGCGCTTTTGTCAGGCTGTCCCATTCATCCCCAAAGGTCTCCGGGGTAAAGGGGGCCTTGTTGTTGAACCAGCGCTTCAGCTTGTCGTTGATGCTGTCCCAGTCCCACTCCCGGGCTTCCAGCTTCGGATCAAGATTCTCGGTGACGGTTAGAACAATGTTCTCCATCTTTTCCCGCAGATCCTCGTGCCAGTCGTAGCCCTTGAGAATGTCCCGGCGGACATTATAAATGGTGGTACGCTGCTGGTTCATGACATCGTCGTATTCCAGCAGGTTTTTACGGATATCGAAGTTCTTGGCTTCCACCTTGCGCTGGGATTTTTCGATGGTGTTGGAAATCATGCGATGCTCGATGGGCACATCATCGGGAATCCGCAGCCGTTCCATCATGGCTTTCAGGCGTTCACCGCCAAACAGGCGCATAAGATCGTCTTCCAGGGAAATAAAGAAGCGGCTTTCACCGGGATCGCCCTGACGACCGGAACGACCACGCAACTGGTTATCAATACGCCGGGATTCGTGGCGCTCGGTACCCAGCACATAGAGGCCGCCCAGGTCCAGAATCTCCTGGCGGGCTTTTTCCGATTTGGCGTCCAGTTCCTCATACACCCGGCGGAAGTCCTCGTAGGGGGCATCGTGGCCCACCTTGTTCCAGGCCATAAACTCGGCGTTACCGCCAAGAATAATATCCGTTCCACGACCCGCCATGTTGGTGGCGATGGTAACGGCGCCTTTGATACCTGCCTGGGCAATGACATCGGCTTCACGGCCGTGCTGCTTTGCGTTCAGCACGTTATGGGCAATTTTATGCTTGTTGAGCAGCTTGGACAGCAGCTCGGAATGTTCAACGGAAATCGTACCCACCAGCACCGGCTGTCCCTTTTTGTGCAACCGGATGATTTCTTCGCCAATGGCGTCGTACTTGGACTTTTCGGTCTTGAAGACCACGTCCTGCTGATCCTTGCGGACCATAGGCTTGTTGGTGGGCACCACAACAACATCCAGATTGTAAATGGACTTGAATTCCACCGCTTCGGTATCGGCGGTACCGGTCATGCCCGACAGATGATCGAACATACGGAAAAAGTTCTGGAAGGTAATGGTGGCCAGGGTCTGGTTTTCGCTTTCAATGGTCACGCCTTCTTTGGCTTCCACCGCCTGATGCAAACCATCGCTCCAGCGGCGACCCGGCATGGTGCGGCCAGTGAACTCATCGACAATGACCACCTTCTGCTGGCCGTCCTCTTCCTGCACAATATAGTCCTTGTCACGGATGTACAGGGTCTGGGCGCTGAGAGCCTGGTTTACCTTGTGCAGCACCTCGATATAGGTGGGGTCATACAGGTTGGGCACGTTCAGGAGTTTTTCAATTTCCTCAACACCTTCGTCGGTAAGGCTGGTGTTGTGGTCCTTTTCCTCCACAATGTAGTGCTCTTCGTTCTTCAGCTTGCGCACCGCCGCATCCACCTCGTAATACATGCCGGTGGAATCTTCCGAAGGACCGGAAATAATCAGCGGGGTACGGGCTTCATCGATAAGAATGGAGTCAACCTCATCAACGATGGCAAAGTGCAGATCCCGCTGCACCATGCGGTTGACGCTGTATTTCATGTTGTCGCGCAGAAAATCGAAGCCGTATTCGTTGTTGGTGCCGTAGGTGATGTCTGCGGCGTAGGCTTCTTTTTTCTCTGCATGGGCCTGTCCGTGATAAATGGTGCCCACGGTGAGTCCCAGATAGCGGTACACACGACCCATCCATTCCGCATCACGCTTGGCCAGATAATCGTTGACCGTGACCAGGTGAGCGCCGCGGCCCGTCAGGGCGTTGAGCACCAGCGGCAGGGTGGATGTCAGGGTTTTACCTTCACCGGTTTTCATTTCGGCGATGGTGCCCTGGTGCAAAATAATGCCACCGATGAGCTGCACATCGTAGTGCCGCTGACCCATGACCCGTTTGGCCGCCTCGCGGGTAAGGGCGAATGCCTGGGGCAGCACTTCCTCCATGGCCTTTTCTTCGGCCTTGACCAGCTTGTCGTGGTCATCCTTCACATCTTCCACCGCAGCGGCGATGTGATCCTTCAGGCTCTGTACTTCGGCCTTGATTTCCTGTTCATCCAGTTTTTCATACTTCGGTTCCAGATCATTGATCTTTTCCACCAGGGGCATCATGCCCTTGATGATGCGCTCGTTTGCAGAACCGAATACTTTTTTCAGCAAATAGTTAAGCATATCTCATGCCTTCTTCGCAGGTTACTTCCTTGGCTCAAAAACCGCTGTAATGATGCGTATAAACGTACCGTATGTCAACCCATTGGCGGGTGAATACACTACATTATCACAGCCACAGGCCTCACCCAAATAAATCACCGGAGAAAATCCCTGTTTCCACAGCCCCAAAACCCATGGGAAACAGTGAAAATCTGTGGTCATATACATATTAGTTGTGAACAATCTTGACATCAGGGTGTCTGCTGTGGACAATCGGAAAAGGTTTATTGTACTAATATGAATTCGGTACCAGCGATTTACAGCCCCAAGGGAGTTATGCGATGTTCGTAATTACCGTCGAGGTGGAAGGCCAGGAGCCAAAGCGATACGAGTTTGACCAGGACGAAGTGAAAATCGGCCGGGATCCCGGCGCGGATGTTCATCTTCCCAGCTCCAATGTGTCCAAACGCCATGCCCGGATCGTCAAGCGCGAAGGCAAGCACTTTATCGTGGACCGCAAAAGCACCAACGGTTCCTTTGTCAACGGCACCCGGGTGACCACCCCCCAGGTTCTGAAAAACGGCGACCGGCTGTTTATCGGCGATTTTATTATGATATTTGAGGCAGAGGAAGCAGCTGAAGCCGCTCCCACCCCGCCGCCCATGAAGAAAAAACGGGGGCAGAAGGGCAACGAAGTGGCTCCTGCGGATCCCAGCACCGAAGCCACAAAGGCAAAAGCGCCGCCTCCCCTGCCCAAAAAGCACCGGGCCAGCACCGAGATCAAAGCCACCGTGGAAATGCCCGCTGTGGAAGATCTGCCGGATCTGCCGGACCTGCCCAAG
>Ga0209475_10000838_pt1 | contig 48071 bp, 69 predicted proteins | sample tdDd471_FD_187128 | JGI IMG/M metagenome (GOLD analysis project Ga0209475, IMG submission 187128) | Marine sediment microbial communities from the Atlantic coast under amendment with organic carbon and nitrate - tdDd47.1 (SPAdes)... | ecosystem: Environmental > Aquatic > Marine > Coastal >... | reverse complement strand
ATTATCTACGTAGAAGGGGTGTACACATCGAGACATTCGACCGCTGCACCAGAGCCAACGCCGGGACAGATATGGAAGCTTTCTTACTCAGGACTTCTGTTAGTAATTGGGTACAGTGCGCATTTTTCTGGGGTACCTATAAACAAGTGCCCCCTCTACGATACTATTCGCTGGGTGACATCAGTGCTGGCTGGCGCAGTATGTGTGTTAAGGTAGGCATCCAATGATTAGGTATGCAGATATGACAGAGAAGCAGCAGCTCACTGCTCGTCGCGTTCTTTATAAATTTCTCGCGGCCAGAGGAACAACTGCGTCATCTGTTCTTAGGGCACACATTGTTTATGTAGGGAGCCTTAGTAATGAGCACGCCACAGCGCACGGCTTACCTAAGGCAGATTTGCATGGCATCATCCTACACTATGGATATGCTAATGCGATTAACAGCTTCAGCTGGCGACACGAGCAGCGGGGCATCTCTTACTGGGAACCATTGAATCTTGAATGGCACCGCATGGTAACACGACACGGGATAAAATAGATGAAGTTTATACTCACATTATTAATGCTGGTCAGCACGCACGTTGCTGCTCTGTCTGTTCCTGATCAGTACATACGTGATGTACTCACGCAGGATTTGACTGATGTACAGTGCCTTGCACTTAACATCTACCACGAGGCACGTGGTGAGGACATGCTAGGCCAAGAGCTAGTAGCACAGGTGACGATGAACAGGGTTTTCCACAGTGCATACCCGGACACCGTGTGTGGTGTGGTAAGGCAGCACCGTCAGTTCAGTTGGACACAGGATGGTAGAGTTGATCACCCGTATGACAGGGGTGCTTATGTACTGGCGTACCTGATAGCATACTCATTCATCTACTACCAAACAAACCTAAGCGTGCCACATGCTACTGAGTTACTTAACTTCCATGCCGTGTATGTATCTCCACGGTGGAGCAGTGTCCTTGTTCATGTGTTCACACACCAGCGGCATGTGTTCTACAGGAGACCGTGATGTGGGAGTTTGTTTTATTTAGTACAATACTGGTGATAGTACTCATAGGTACTGCCACCCTAACCCTTGCAATTAACAACCTAATGTACAAGGATAAAGATAATGATTGACTTGATTGGCTATTGGTTTAACGTGTCAGTGCTCACCTATATAGGTGTAATACCACCGCTTTTCTTATTAATATTCTTTTTGGTAATACCCTGCATTGCTGGGGCGATACCAGATTACCGCGACAGTCGTCGCTTTAATGACTGGTTCTGGGATTTTAATTCATATCGTCTTCCTAGTGGTTACCATAGCACGTACTGTACTTTCTTCGGTGAAAGAATAAAAATACCTGAAAAGCTATTCACCTCCGCTGGGGGGGTGTCATGTGTCATGTCAGCGGTGTGGTGGTTAATGGCATGCGCGCGGTGGTTTGATGAAGGCTTAGGTATCATTACATGGGTATCTAAAGCAGCAGAAGTAACAGCACCGGCTAGCGCATACGTAGCCATGACCTTGATGTTAGTATTGGCTGCACGTATGGCTACCAAGTACATCTACTATGCTCTGAAGTTTAAAGAGAAAGTTACTAATCATATGAGTGACAAGGAGATACACAATGATTGATCTAATTGGATTCTGGTTTGTAGTAACAGTATTCACGGTAACGCTTGCGCTGCCCTGTGTATATCTACTGGGCGTGTTCTTACGTCAAGCTGCCCGTAATGCAATGCCTATTGAGGCAGCAGATAAGTTCATGTCTTACATATGTAAGTGGGTGCCATATGACGGAGTAGAACTAGAGTACAACTACTTCGACCATAAAGGTCGTAAAATAGGAGAACGTGAGTATGCTCGGGACAAGGAGCGCTATCCTAATTTACACAATGATTACAAGAAGATAGTTATAAGTAAACAGGAGCTTATCTTATTCAACAAGATTAAAGTCAATGATGATATGATAGGCGGTGCAACTATCGCAGGTGTTATATTGTGGGTAGTGTATGTGGTAGTTGGTGGTATTAACTACCTATGTCAGCTTGCTAGTGAAGTAGCTAACCCTGCGTGGTTATCATTACTGTACTCGGTGAGTTGGTTGAGTACTAAGGCCGCACCACTAGCGGGTTACATTGGTATACTAGTGGGAGTTTACTTCGGATTAATTGCATTACTCAAGGTACTGTACAAAGCCAGCGTGTTTGTATCTAGTGTCAATGCTCACATGAATGACGGGAGCAAGCACAGTGAAGGGTCTAAAGACTGATCTCAAATTGATGGCAGCGTTTATCGGTGCCATTGTTATCATCAAGCTGTGGTATATAGTACTACCATTAGTATTATTTGGTATGTATATATACTATAAATATATTAAATAGGATATATCATGTTTGGTAAAGCAACTAAGAAAGCAGTTGAAGAACTAACTGAGACTGTTATTACACAGGTCGGGCTTGACTTAATAACCGAGCGCGCCCTTGATGCGTCTATCAACCGAGGCGTCTCTGATGCCCTAGAAGAATTGTTTCTTTCTGAGGACGAGCGTCGAACACCCTCATGGGAACTGACACGAGCCCCGGTAATCTACAATCGTCTCGTTGAGCAGATTTCCAGTGAAGTTAAGAAGCAAGTAACCTACACAAAGGAGAATAACCCTTGAACATTTTAATTGGTACAGACCCAGAAGTATTCCTGATTGACCCTCACGGTACAATCGTATCTGCCATTGGTCACGTTGGTGGTACGAAGACTGCTCCCATCCCAGTAGCGTGTGGTGCGCTGCAAGAGGACAACGTTCTCGCTGAGTTTAACATTGAGCCAGCACGCACCAGCCGTGAATTTATTTCCAACATCACCACCGTGATGCATCAGCTACGAACTAAGGTAGCACCACTAGACCTGCACATCTGTGCTAGTCATCGCTTCACTAAGCAAGAGCTGATTCGATCTGGTCGACAGGCTCTGATGTTTGGGTGTGATCCCGACTTCAACGCATACACCGGTGAGCAGAACAACGCCCCGTCACCATTGACGGAACTGCGCACAGCCGGTGGCCACGTACATGTGGGATATGATGCGGGTTCCGTAGAAAAGAATCGGGAGATTATCCGCACAATGGATATTACTCTTGGTATTCCGTCAGTAGTTATGGACTCTGACACACAGCGACGTGCTCAGTATGGCGCAGCGGGTGCCTATCGTAATAAACCTTACGGTGTAGAGTACCGCTCGTTGTCAAACTTCTGGCTTAACCATGCTGACCTCATGGAGTGGGTGTTCAATCGTGCTAAAGATGCGGTGACTAACGCCATTCACTACAACCCGGAAGAAATCATTCGTATCATTAACACATCTGATGTTGGTGGTGCTAAGAAACTTATCCGTGAATTAAATCTGGAGATGCCATAACATGAAACGTTACGTAGTAACAGTTAGAAAGGAGGACGCACGTACCAAACTGGTACAGAAGCTGCGCACTTTAATGTTCAGTGAGCACGTTAATAAGAGTCTAAGGCACATGGCAGGAAGACCACTGCCATTCACAGTAGACGTTATTGTTGATCGCGGCATGTACTTGAACAACGTGCAGTTCGTACCAAAGTTTGACACCACTGTTGTGGGTGTATACAATGGCAAGTGAACTAAAGGTAACGCTCGGGCCCTGTGCACTGATCTTTATCAAGACTCTGGAAGAGTGCGGTGCTAAGGAAGTTTGGGTTAAGCAGGCCAAGGACCCAATCAGGTATATACACCAGTTGGACACGAGCCCTAAGCCAGATATGCATGGCAACACCGTCGCCGGAGGATTCTCATGGGCGAACTCTCAACAGGGCGACGGCTACTGGCATGGTATATTCAAACTCTTTCGTCATAATTTAATGCAGCGGAGAAACTAACGAATGAAACAACTGAACATGAGTAGTGAAGACATCACACGTACTTATGCACGTTGCTACTTAGGCAAGCGTGTTGGTGATAAGATTGTACCTATGCTGGTACATGAGGGGCGTAGTAGTAATCGATTCGTTGTTACTGTTGGTAACGGAGAAGAGACTACTACACTCAGTATCAATGACCCAACCATTGTGTATGAGTTCCCTGCATCCGGGGTATACAGTGTTAAGAAAGACAAAGCATTCTATGCCGGTCGTATGCCCGCTCGCCAGTGGCGTCGTGGCATTGTTGATAAGTACCTTAACTTACAGGGCGGTGTTCGGTTTGGCTATGACGTAGTCATGGCTATGTATAACCCAACGTATTATTCGTACGCCGAAGCGCTGGCTGCCACAAGCAAGCCTAATACAAGCTGTGCCCTGTCTCGCAACTTCTGGATCAATCATACCGGTGAGTATGAGAACCCATGCATCATGCTACGATCTCGTATTGTTGGAGAGATTGTTAATGGTGAACCAGTAATTACAAACGGCCTGATCTCTGACGCCTTCACAAAGGAAATCTTAAATGCAGCTGCATAATTTATTCGAGGGGCTGACCCCTGACATTCGTGAGACCCGTGCACATGTATCTATTCCAACCACACGCCTCGTAGGTATTGAGGTAGAGGTAGAGAATGCACAACAGATACGTGACAGTAAGTATTGGGCAGTCAAGGGTGACTCTTCTCTGCGCAACAACGGCGTTGAGTTGGTACTGCGACAACCCCTTGGCGGTGCTGATCTGCGAGACTCACTGCAACAACTGACTGGTATCTTACGTGCTGCTCCTGACTGTAACGTCAGCGAGCGCTGCTCATTGCATGTTCATGTAGATGTACGTGACTTCTCTACCACACAGTTAGCAGCCCTGCTTCTGGCATACGTTGGTAGTGAGGCTGCTCTGTATATGCAGGGCGGTAAGGATCGTTACGATAACATCTATTGCCCCGGTGTAACAGCTGCATTAGAACAAATGTCTTTGATGCGTAGCGTTGTACATGGTAACTCAGATAATGTTCGACATGCTATTCGCCGGTGGCAGAAGTACACAGGCATTAACCTGCACTCAGTACAAGAGCGTGGCAGTGTAGAGTTCCGTGCACATGAGGGCACCCTTGAGGTACCACGTATCATGCGATGGGTGAGTATCCTGTTGCTGTTGGTTGACTACGCGGCTACCGTTAAGTCTCCATCTACTGTACTCAAGCACATCCGTACTGGTCCAGAAGAGTACATTACCCGTGTGTTTGGTTCATACTCTCGTCAGCTCCTTGAGGATGGTGTGTACTTTGAGTACTACCAGAACAACCTGCTCAATGCGATTGACCTCATGGTTAACGAAGAGTTTAAACCTAAGCGTAATCCTAAATACGCTGGCCCTAGTACTGCTGGCGATGCCAACGTTGAAGAAATCTTAGCTGCTCTTGATGCAGCCGTACGTGCTGCCTCTGCTGAGAATATAGCAGTAGCCACCCCAACGGAGCGAGGATAAATAGATGTGCGGATTGGTAGGCGTTGCCGGTAATCTATACAAGAAGCATGTTGATGCTTTTCAGCAGCTTCTTTTCATTGACCAGTTACGTGGAGCACACAGTACTGGTGTAAGTGCAGTGTCAAACACTGGCTTAGTATCAACATATAAGCGAGCAGTCAATGCTGCTGACTTTCTACAATTAGCACAGCCTACTGGGCTGTACTCACTCACAAACCGTGCAATCATCGGGCATAATCGACACGCCACGTCCGGTGCACACATTGATATGTATGCACACCCATTCACTCACAACCACATAACCCTGACACACAACGGCACACTGCTGTCTCGTCGTGGTCTCTCATCTTCCGGTAACTTTACCGTAGATAGTGAGAACATTGCACATGAGATGTCCATCGTTGATGATCCCATTGCGCTGCTCGAACAGTTGCATGGATCTTATGCCTTGGTATGGTATGACGCCGAGCACCAGACAATAAACTTTGCACGCAACGACAAGCGTACATTGTCCATTGCTTGGTGTGGTGACTCTATTATGTGGGCATCTGAGCGTGAGATGATTGATTTGGTGTGTGCTCGTAACGGCATTGAACCAGAGAAGGTTGTTGATCTGCGTGAAGGTATCTTGTTTACCGTAAGCTTGGCACAACCTAAGCTCACCAAGGACTCACACTCCAGCCGACAGTTCACTCCCTATGTGCCCACTTATCAACAGAGTGGGCGCAGCACTAAAGCAAATCCTACTCTCCCCGGTCTTAGTGACCTTGGGTTTAAACCAAGCGAAGAGATATACTTTCAGGCTACTGAGTTCATCGAGTATTCTGGACAGACTACTGGGCGTGGTACTTTGTGGGGCTTACTGTGGGATGGTTCTGATGATGTTATTGTATATAACATCCACAAGAGCAGTCTGAAGTTTGATTCCAAAGGACGGCTTGACCTAGATGAAATCTATTCTGGTGAGGTTACCGGTGTTACTACAGTGTTCAGTAAGAAAAAGAAACAGGGCACCAACACCTACGCCCTGAACGTGACACCTACTAGTGTAAAGAATGCAGATGACTATGCTATGGCATCTCTTGTTCGTGACGCTAAAGGTAACGTGGTGATCATACCAGAAAAAAAGCAGACAACGTCGTCGACATCCTCCACAGATCAATCAGGGAAGCAACCAAGCACTGATGACGACGGCAGTGAGGATACTGCTGTGGTTGCTGGTGTTGAGGTTGAGCTTTCATTGGCTCTTAAGATAGCTTCTCGTGGGTGTTGTTGGTGCGGCGATCCATTCACACTGGACGAACTGAAAGACGTACAGATACACGACTCTGGCGAGTATGTGCATGTGACTGGTAGCTGTCTCAAAGAACTAAAGAGGTACCAAGCACATGGCTATTGAGAATCCCTACCTCGTGTGCCGTGTAACGGACTTGGATGTTGCACGCAGGCTGATGAATGGGGCAAGAAAGATAATACCACAACACCATATCAATCCAAAAATAAGTCATGGTGTTATTGGTTTTGCTATACGACTGTCCAAGACGGTTGGTTATTATTCGTGCTTTTGTATAACCAGCACCCCAGTTATGGAACACGTACTTAGCACTGGTCGTTATATTGAGGTACCACTAGAAAAATTATTGGAGGTGTTGCGTGTCTAGCATTGACTACATATTTTGTGGACCTGTTTCTATGCCTGAATTAAGACAACTACGCATAGCTGCTGAGAGGTTATATGGTTCTCGCGCTGTTGGTTCTCTTGCGCAGAGCCACAAGTACTTTTATGTACGGAATCCTCTACTATCGCCACACAGTTCTGGTATTGCGGCAGGGTCTGTTAACTGGAACCCCGGCAACGGTAGCATTAAACAAGTAACTGTTGAACAAATGAAGGAGGCACTACATGTCGACTAAGATATACCCCTATAAGCAGGGGTCTCGCTCTGCTGTATCACTAGCAGCAGCATTAAACTGCCGTGTACTTAAGCGGCGAGGTAGTCGCTGGCGACCACGATCAGCTGACATTGTCATAAACTGGGGCAGTCAGGACTATACTGACACAACACCGCACGTACTGAACAGACCAGATGCAGTAGCAGTAGCGTCAGACAAGCTACGTGCGTTTAATATACTGGAGGGTAATGTAACCATACCAGTTTTTACAACGTCCCGTGAGGAGGCGCAACGGTGGCTCAGTGAGGGCCAAGTGGTTGTGTGCCGTACATTAACCAAAGCATCAGAGGGCCGTGGTATTGTCATAAGTGACAGCGAGAACCCACTCGTTAATGCCCCGCTCTATGTGAAGTATGTCAAGAAGCAGGAGGAGTACCGAGTACATGTACTTGGTGATCGTGCCTTTGATATACAACGCAAGATGCGCAGCCATGAGGTACCTGATGAGAGTGTTAATTGGCAGGTACGTAATCATGCTAATGGTTTTGTGTTTGGTCGTGAAAATGTTTCCCTTCCTGCTGATGCCACTCGGCTGGCAGTTGATGCAGTTGGTGCACTAGGTCTTGACTTCGGTGCTGTTGACCTGATCTACAATCAACACAGTGATACCTACTACGTGCTGGAAGTTAATACAGCTCCGGGGTTAGTGGGTACTACGCTTGACAATTATGCAGCTGCATTTCGGGAGTATCTTAGCGCATGAGATCTTTCATGGTAAGAACGACAACGGTAACCCACCAAGAGTTCCTAATGATAGTGGAAAGATTAGCAAGCCTTAAACAATCCACATCTATTGGCGGATTAAGTTACCCCCTACGAGCCAACCATAGATTTCTGAGCAGCGTACCTGTCTATATCCACGTGGTTGTGGGCACACACAGTTTAGGAATTTCAAGACTTACCCAAGATAACGCCGACGCCTTTAGCGTTGTGCACGGCATCCCAAAAATTAACATACGAACATTTAAAAAATGTTTACAGATACAATGACCCCCGGAGAAAACAAATGAGCACAGTAACAGTAACACACTATGGTGTAACAATGACAGCAAACATTGATTCATTCCCTCATTGCTGCGGCGCACGAATCCTGCATGGGTTCCGCGTCGATGGACCAGACGGAGTTATCAATGAGCTGACTCTCGAACAGAAGCACAAGATGTACACTCACTTCATTATGGAGATGGCACCACAGATCCCCGGCATCGTAGTGGTGGCAGACTGTGTCCTTAACTATGGTGAGTGGGCAGACCTTAAGCGCGGTTCCTCTCAGTGGAAGCAGGGTAAAGATGCTGGTGATATTAGCTTGGAAGATTTCTGTGAGTTCTTTGGATTCACACGGGGTCCTGTAGCCAAGAACAAGAACTCAGGTAACTTGGTTGCCTCGTTCAGCTACAATATCTGGGCTGCTGATGAAGATAAGAATGGAAAGGTTGCTGCCCGTGAGTGGAAGAAGCCTGACTTCAGCGACGACAAGCGAGTTAAGAAGCAGGATGCCAACGTTGAAGAAATCTTAGCTGCTCTTGATGCAGCCGTACGTGCTGCCTCTGCGGCATGACGGCGCGTGGCATACGCTGCCACTACAGTGCATCACTTGCCAAGAAGGTCAGAAGAATAGCCCTTAACAAAGGGCTTAGATTCTACAACAAGATTGACGGTGATGTGTGGATAGCGTTTATGAAACCAATATCGGATGGAACTCCTCCATACGTAGCAACACTGTGCCGCATGAACCACAAAAACATTAATGATTCTATTAAAGTACCAGTGAGTACGTTGGTAGAGACATTAGAAAAACTACCTGACGTAAAGGAAAAGTAAAATGTCTACACATTTAGTAGCAGTGTATGGTTCACTGCGTAAGAACATGGGCAATCACCGGTCTTATCTAGGCCACATCGAAGAGCATAAGCGTGGCCAGACAGCAGAACCCTTCACAATGCACAGTCTCGGTGGGTTCCCTGCGATAACACACTCTCCTGACTTCCCACCAGCACCAGTGCAGGTAGAAGTGTACGAGGTTGACGACAATACCTTCCGTCACTTGGATGGGTTGGAAGGGTACCCACGATTTTATAATCGAAAAGAAGTTGACATCAATCTCGAAGATGGTACAATGACTAAAGCATGGATCTACTTTGTAGAAGACTACACTCGGTACTCTAAGTATCCTGTTGTTGAGTCAGGTGATTGGGTTAAGTACAAGGTAGGTTAATATATAATATGTATATATATATATACGTAAGTATATTATATATAAATTATTATAGCATATAAACTAAACTTGTCAAGGAAATAATTTTATGTCTGATTTCTGTCCTAATTGTTTTGATGAATTACACTACGACCCATCTGGAGAACCATACTGTCCTGCATGTGACGACGTAGATGTAGACCCCTTCTATGATGAAGAAGGTATTATTGAGATAGACCTACATGACCATTAGTACCAGAGTGATCACTCACGTAGATCGGTATCGTGCGGGGTTTATCAGAGATTACTTCATTCGCAAAGGTATGAACGTTGCCACCAACCACGCAATGACAATAAGGTACCCGTCACCGTTCTTCTTGATAGTTAAGACGTACACTGATGGCAGCATTAGTATTTCCTCAACTGATACAATACCGCCAAGCAGATTCAGGCTTTGGCACGCACGAACACTAGTAGAGGTAATGTCACGTGAACTTAGAGAAGCTATTCGTACAGAGAGGGTACACCCTATCGCCCGGCACACATAGAATCTGCTGTCCAGTATGTGGAGGTGGTAGTACTAAAGAGAAGTGTATGATAGTGGACACACGCGACGGTAAGATTAGTTATATCTGCTTCCGTAACAAGTGCGGTGTCAGTTCTACACACAAACCAACCAAGCCTGCTAGCAAGCGGGTGACAATACAGTTACCCAATGACCTCGTTAACGCAGGGGATATACTGTTGGCGTCAGGTATACCAAGCGTTGCTCTTGATATAGTACCACGTGTTAAGTATAGTGTGCGCACTCACTCCCTGTACTATCCAATACTGTCGTGGTATGGTCAGTGCATAGGGTATGTGCAGAGACGGTACCCGTCTATCAGTCCTGACTATTCATATGCTCCGAAGGCAATTAACATCCTGACCGAGGAGACTGAAGACCCACTTGCACACTTCCCACATTTGACACACAAGAAGTTTAATGGTACGCTGTACTTAGTTGAGGATATACCAAGTGCAGAGGCGCTTAACAAGCACACATGTGCTGCTGCCCTGCTCGGTACTGGTATGACACACAGCCTTGTATCCCTGCTTGTACGTATAGGTGTAACCGATCTGCGTATATGCCTAGACCAAGATGCACAGGCAACAGCGTTTGAATTACAAAGACAGTGGAGTATTTTATTTGAAAACTTTTCTATTGTACTCGTTGACAAAGACCCAAAAGACATGACGGAGGAACAACTACATGTTACGTTCGGTACGACTACTTGATACAGATTATGGGGATGCATACTTTGATGCTACTTGGGAAACTAATGCTAGCTCATTCAGGATACAGAATATTAATTTCCATGCGGATGACGATGACGTTTCACCTAGCATATATCTAGATCTTGATCAGAGCATAGCACTTGCCGCCATCTTATCTGACTTTATTAAGCATAAGTTAGCTGTTGAGAGGGGTATTAATATTGAGTGAAAGACGAATACTAGCAGCACTGCTAAGTGATCGTAATGTATATGATAGTATCTCACCAGTCATGGACATCGCTGATGATTTCGATGACAAGGGAGGGATCATTGCGACACACATCAAGCAGTATTATGAGAATGACGAACACGCAGAAGCAGTTGATCGTCAGTTTTTAATTGACCAATTACGTAATGAGTACCCCAAGCATGGTGACTTCTTCGAGGGGATAGTTAAGTCACTGACACCAGTGTCTATACCTAATGCACTGGCTGAGTACCGTACGCTAAAGCTCCAGTCCACACAGAAACACTTAGCCGAGGCACTTGTCAGTAAGGACGAGACTGCCATATCAAACTATCTCGATAAGTATAACCACTATCGTGATATGTCCAACACGACAGACGAAGGTACTGTCTTTGTAGATACTGACATCGATCAGGTACTTGCCTCATTCCAGAAAGAAAACTTAATCAAGGTACACCCAAGTATACTCAACGAGAAGCTTGGTGGTGGCCTAGTGCCGGGTGTGCAGATAGCTATCTATGCACCTACTGAAGTTGGTAAGTCCATGCTGGCCATTAACATGGCTGCTGGATTCATGCACGATGGACGTAAGGTACTGTACTGTGGTAATGAAGATGCGGCCATGGTTATGCTGTCACGCTTCTACTCTCGTCTGTCTGGTATGGACAGGGACACCATGATACAGCACAAGGCTGAGGCACGGAGACGTGCTCTTGAGAATGGGTATAGCAACCTAGTGTTCTACGAGATGGACCCCGGATCTATATTTGGTATCAAGGCTATGGTTGAGAAACACAAGCCTGATATTCTTATCGTGGATCAGATGGCTAACATGGACACACGTGGTAACTTTACCAAGGTGGAGAAGAATGAGTACCTCTCTGTGCGTCTACGCTCTATGGGTAAGAAGCATGGGCTGGTTAACATCATCTTACACCAAGCATCTGACAGTGCTTATGGTAAGCTAGCGATTGAGAAGAACGACATGTACTACTCTAACGTAGGTGTGCAGGGTCAGATGGATGTTATGATTGGTATGGGTATGGATGAAGTATTCCATCAGCAGGGTAAGCGTATGTTGTGCTTGACCAAGAACAAACTTAACTCTGACCACAGCCACATACCTGTCCGTGTTGATGAGCGTGTGTCAAAGGTATCGAACATAGGAGAGACACAGTGATAGCACAAAAAAGACTGCCCGACTTTAGTGTAGATATGAGTTTACTGCCTGACATAAGCAGGAACACAATATTAAACAAGCTTATCCTAATAGGCTACCGCGGGCCTTACTACGCCAGTGATAACAATGCCGGATCGAGGGAAGTAGTCAGTTCTGTTGGTGGTAGGTTATATCTTGCACCGTGGTCACTGGAGTTTGCGCCAAGAGTACCACTACGTGCTCTTCTTACTGTATTACAACTAGGGAGGACACGTTAATTGACAGACTAACAAGGTATAAAACTTATGGCTCAGACAACTACTTCGTGCTTGACTTTGAAACTACAAATAAGGACAAAGGATCTGCACAAAATACGGAGAACTCTCTTGTCCTCTCCGTCGGCTATGAACGAACAGCTGTACGAACTGATGTTAACGCAGAAGATAAACAACCCACACCATCGCTACCTAGAGGTAGAACTTCCGTTGTATGGGGAAGCGAGTACGCTATTCAGAGCATTCAGGAGCGTGCGGAGCGGGCAGATTTTGTCGTCGGCCACAATATCAAGTTCGATCTTCAGTGGTTGGAGAGGGCGGGCATGGACCTGCATAATGTATTTGTTTGGGACACTCTCATTGCTGAGTATATTATCTACGCTGGGACTACTTCTTTACCACTTAATAAGCTCTCTCTAGGAGAGACGGCCAAGCGCTATGGATTGACAGGTAAAGAACCGTACATAGATAAGTGCATTAAAGGAGGTGTATGTCCATCAGACCTGCCTCGCAGTATGCTAGAGCGCAGGTGCATATACGATGTAAACGTTACGCATGAGATATTTCTACGACAGCGTGATAAGCTTCGAGAGCTTGGGCTGTTGCAGACTATGTGGACTAGGTGTATACTCACACCAGTGCTGGCCAACATAGAATCTAATGGCATGGCGCTGTCCAAAGAACGTGTCACCAAGGTGTATAACAGCACACTAATAGAGTTCAATGAAGTACGATTGCAGCTCGACGAGATGTGTGGTGGCATCAATCTAAATTCTCCCAAGCAACTGGGCGAGTTTATATATGACACACTTGGCATAGCCGAACTCAAGAACAAAAGAGGAGAACCAATACGAACTCCGAGTGGTGGCAGGAAGACTGACTCTGAAACTCTAGCCTCACTCAAGGGCAGGAACAAGCAACAGCGTGCCTTCCTAGAGCTGAACGCTCGGTATGCATTTCTAAATGCTAAGCTAACTAAATCCCTCAACAAGTACATGGCCTGTGTGGAGGCAGAGGACATACTGTACGCCCGTTTCAATCAGACAGCAACCAAGACACAGAGACTTAGTAGCTCTGGCGCTAGGTATGCTATCCAATTCCAGAACCAAGCACGTGAGTTTAAGCCATTATTCTGTGCCCGTAACAAGGGCTGGTTAATAGCTGAGATTGACGGAGCACAGTTAGAGTTCCGCGTGGCTGCCTTCTTAGGGCAGGACTATCGGGCCATCACTGACATCAACAATGGATTTGACGTACACTCATTCACTGCCAGCCAACTGCGCGGCGTGACACTTGAGGAAGTACTGGCTAATACGGAAGCCAAGGGTGACTGGAGACAGTCAGCTAAGTCAGAAACATTCAAGCCATTGTATGGTGGTAGTCGTGGTACACCTGAGCAGGAGCGGTACTACGCCGCATTCAGGGAGAAGTATCCCGGTGTAGCAGCAGCACAGCAGTCGTGGATTGACGAGGCTCTGGCTACGCAGAAAGTACGCACAGTGACAGGACTCATCTATCACTATCCAAATACCAAGATACAGAGAGGAAGTAACTATGTAACGAACACTACTCAGATATGTAACTACCCAGTACAAGGGCTAGCTACGGCTGACATAATACCAATAGCTCTCACATACCTGTGGCACGAGCTGCACAGTAACGGGTTGCGTAGTTTTATAGTTAACACCATACACGACAGTGTCGTTATGGAAGTACACCCTGATGAAGTTGATATAGTCAGAGAGATTGCGGTAAAATGTTTTACAGTTTGTGTTTACAACTACTTAAAAGAGGTATATAATATCGAGTTCAATGTCCCACTCGGAACGGGATTTAAGTGCGGAGAGCACTGGACAGAGGGTAAAGAGATAGTAGAATCTGTCGAGCCACCGTACGAGTTTAGTGGAAGCCACCTATAATTAACATAAGGTACAGCTATGAGTAATACAGTAACAGGTAAAGTAGAAGCAATCAGTGCTAAGCCGCGCGGTAATGGTACAGCGTACGGCATCAAGATGTCAGATGGTAACTGGTATGGTCACGGGTTCACGGCGCCAGTGTTTGCAAAGGGAGACAGTATCTCCTTCTCTTGGGATGCGAATGGCGCATTCAAAAACATCGACATATCTACCGTTACCAAAGAGCAACAACAGCAGGCACCTGTACAATCATCTGGGGGTAAGTCATCCGGCGGGTATAACGACACACAAATATCTATCCAGTACCAGTCATCCCGCAAAGATGCCATTGAGGTAATCGGTGTGGCGCTGGCCCACGACGCATTACCACTACCAACCAAGAAGTCTGATCGATACGATGCAATCGTAGCAGCGGTTAACGATCTAACTGGCGTGTTCTATGCCGATGTCAGCAAGACGGTGGCCAATGGTGGTGTTGTATTAGAAGAACTAGAACAAGCAGTCGAACGAGACGGAGGATGGGAATAAGTGATATACGAAAACGAACTGTACTACGTAGAGCGTAATGACTCACCACTAGTAGTTAATGGTGAGACTATGAACTGGCGGGTAGTCAACAAGCAGTACGGTACGGAGGAGACCACCGTATCTGCACTGCCATATGCCATGCATCTAGCTGATCGTCTGTGTATGGCACTGTTAGAGTACGACGAGCCTGATCAGCAGACGAAGGGATCAGTGTTGTCTATAGTACCAAAGGATGAGTGAGGGCTTCGGCCCTCTTCGGAGGAACTGATGCACTTCTTAATTGACCTCGACTCTGCCATATTTAAGGCAGGGTGTGCCAATGAAACGAGCTGCTACATGGTGTACAACCATAATGGTATACCAGTGGCAGACTTCCAGTACAAGAAAGACGCTGATAAGTTTGCCGAGGAGGCATCCTTTGACGCAGTAGTTGAGAAAGTAAAGGAAGCAGGACCACTACACCACAGCATAGCAAACCTACGCAATATAGTTGATGGTATCCTGCGGCACCCGCGCTTAACAAGCTACGAGATATTCATAGGGGGCAAGGGTAACTTCCGTTATGACATATACCCAGAGTATAAATCAAACAGGAAGGCGGAAGATCGTCCAATCCACGAGGATAAGCTTCGTCAATATCTTGTAAAGTTTTATAAGGCTAAGTTAGTCAACGGGCAGGAGGCAGACGACGAAGTCAGCATACTATCAACAGGTCGTACTGACGTAGTGATAGCAAGCATAGACAAAGACCTTAACAATACCCCAGGATGGCATTACAACTACGATACAAAGGAACTGTACTTCGTTACTGATGATGATGCCAATCTAAATTTCTACCGACAGCTACTGATGGGAGACAGCACAGACGGTATCACCGGTATCAAGGGTGTTGGAAAGATAGCAGCTGAGTCGATACTACCAGAAGCGTTGACACCAGAAGAAATGTGTGCTATTGTGTGGGATGAGTACGCATCTCGTGGCTACACATATGAATACTTTGTTCTACAAGGCAGGCTATTATGGATGCGAAGAGAAAGAAACGAAATGTGGGAACCACCTATGACGGTGCCGGAAGGCTTAAGTGTGAGTCCTGCGGAGGAACAACCTACTCAACAGAGTACAGATGTACAAAGTGTGGAGGAAGAGTAATATGGGTAGAGAACTATGACAAGCCGACCAATTTGCCATAAGTGTGGCAAGTACGTCATCAATTTTGGTGGCTGTAACTGCCCTAAACCGGAGTTTAAACATGTATGGCTAGATCTAAATTTGAGGAAGTGCTCCAAAAAAAGTTAAAGAACTGTGACTATGAGCCTACTAAGGTTAAGTACAAGTGGGAAGCAGCATACATCCCTGACTTTGTACCACGCAGTGACCCTAACATATTAATAGAAGTTAAGGGTAGATTCAGGACCAGCAACGAAGCACGTAAGTACGTGGCTGTAATAGAATCTAATCCAGATAAACAGATAGTATTTATATTCATGCGACCAGACCTACCCATGCCTAGTGCACAACGACGCAAAGATGGTACTAAGCGTACCCACGCCGAATGGGCAGAATCACATGGGTTTCTGTGGTACACGATAGATACTATACCAAAAGAATGGTGTAATAATGAGAGTAAGTTTTGATAGAGGCATTGACCGAGAGACAAGCGCCTACATTGTACAGGTTACTTTAAATGGGACCACAATTAGTAAGCTCGTTCCAATGGCAGGAACCAGCGACGCCGACTTGGATCATTATGAGGCGCTACTACTGGCCAGATTACTAACAGACCACTTACGTGAGGATGTAGTTGATGACGACTTTGTTGCGGAAGCTCCGGCAGAAGATGAGTTCACCGTGCGCTGGACAACTGGACCGGTTGTCGCGGCATGGTAACAACGTAGCTACATTCTGCTTTTCTCCTTGCAGTAACTATAAGTGCCCAAAGAAGTGTGGTGTTGGCGACATGTATAGACTGGAGGCGAAGGGAGTAAAGGTACGATTTGAATTTATGAGAGAGGGGTGCGATGATTACATTCCACCCGAGGAGGAGGAAGATGCATTACCTGACTGATAGCGAGGTAGAATTAATCTTATCTGCACTACGTGCTAAGCAAGAAGAATATGATTGTGATCATGAGGTACAGACCGCAATTACAATACTAGAGAGGTTACTAGATGGGGAGTAATGAATGAGACATCTGTTTATACCAGACTGCCAAGTACGTCCGGGAGTACCGACTGATCACCTTGAGGCGCTAGGCAACTACATCGTAGAGAAGAAGCCTGACGTTATCATCAACATCGGCGACTTCGCTGATATGCCAAGCCTGTCTTCATATGACGCGCCGGGCTCAAAGAGCATGGAGAATCGTCGTTACCACGATGATGTTAATGCTACACACGAGGCTATGCAACGGCTACTTAATCCACTGTACGCTCATAACAAGCACGCAGCGCGCAACAAGAAAAAGAAATACAAGCCACGAATGGTCTTAACTCTCGGTAATCACGAGGACCGCATCACCAGAGCAATCGAGAAAGATCCAGTCAAGCTTGAGGGTCGAATATCTATTGATGATCTCGACTATGAGAACTACGGCTGGGAAGTACACCAATTTCTTAAGCCAGTAATCATCGACAATATCTCCTATTGTCACTATCACAAGAATCCCAACAGCCCTATGTCAGCACCAATGGGTGGTATGATTCAAACCAAGCTCAACAACTTCAAAGCCAGCTTTAGTCAGGGACACAATCAGATGTTCCAGTATGGCGTGGCGTACACAGGTATGTACAAGCGCATACACGGATTGCAGTGTGGCTCATTCTACATGCACGATGAGGGATTCATGCAGGCTCAGGGTAACCGAGAGCACTGGCGTGGTATCGTTGTTAAGAACGAAGTACATGATGGTCAGTATGACCCGTGCTTCGTCTCTCTTGACTTTTTATTGAGGAACTATCTATGATCTATCGAGTAATACCATCGTATCAACGTGGTAAATTTGAAGTACAGTACGCTCGTACAGATGAAGAGGAGTGGACCACACTCGCTACCAAGGATGACAAAGACGAAGCCATCGGTATGGTGGAGGACATTGTTAACAAGTCCAATCATTACGCGTCTGTCGAACCAATAATGGTTATGGCTGATCATGAGGAGTGGGAACAGTGAGTATATTTGGTACTATACTGCCTCGGCTGTGGCTTACACACAAGTACTTTAAACCTGACAACATGCCAGAAGTCCTACTCGCACGCTATTTAAAAGCACAGGAGGTAGAAAACTTTACTGATGCTGACGTGAAAACAATTCGGGTAGATTATGTGGCGATTGGTTGGCTTGGTTTTGGTGCTAACTTTGTCACGAGATGGGACATAGTAATATGATGCCATATACTGCAACATACATTAAGTGGAATCGTAGTACGAATAAGGTAGTTGATCATAACTACCGCAAGCAGTTCCATGAGGTAACAGATGCCCTGTCTTTCCAGTACAAGCACGGTGATAAGGAGTATGACTACATGTGTACTAACGTGTACGAGACGGACACAGGAAAGAAAGTTAAGATATGGGAGCACACTACTCCCTCGGACCCAAACGTTAGTGTATGAGCACTCTGTGTAGTACGGTGGCTCTGGCTATAGGGTTGTATACCACACACATTCCTGCGTGGGATGGATACAACGAGAACAATAAGTTGGTCGGTGTGCAATGCAACCATATAGCTGTGGCTACATTCGAGAATAGCTACTACAATCGTAGCTTCATGATAGGATATGACTATGAGCTTTGGAGAAGAAACTCTCTGGCATTTGGTGTACAACCATCTGTGGTTACAGGATACGAGCCTGAACAGCTACCTGTACCAATACCATTTGTACCAGTTGTCTACGGACAGCTAGGTGTGTTACGTTTAAACTTAATGGGCAACGCTATTCATTTAAATATACAATTAGACTTTTAAGGAGTAAGGTTATTGGACCAATACCAATCATATATACACAAATCACGATACGCTAGATGGTTAGAAGATGAGAATAGACGCGAAACGTGGGAAGAGACAGTTAAAAGATACATTGATTACTTTAGGGTTAGTTGCAATCTTGATGATAGAGTGGTTGACGATCTATATTGCAGCATACTTAAGCTTGAAGTAATGCCCTCAATGCGTGCTATGATGTCAGCCGGGCCCGCACTAGCACGTGACAATGTAGCTGGGTTCAATTGTAGCTACCTACCCATAGATCATCCACGTGCATTTGACGAGATGATGTACATTCTAATGTGCGGTACTGGTGTAGGGTTCTCTGTCGAGAGACAGTATATAAATCAACTACCTACAATACCGGAGGAGTTACACCACTCAGATAGTACCATAGTTGTACCAGATAGTAGGAAAGGGTGGGCGTCTAGTCTACGTCAGCTCATATCTCTTTTATATGGAGGAACTATTCCCAAGTGGGATCTCACAAGATTGCGCCCAAAGGGTGCCCGCTTAAAAACTACAGGTGGCAGGAGCAGTGGACCAGATCCACTAAACGAGTTGTTTCACTTTGTAGTACAGAGATTTACTAATGCAGCAGGAAGACGACTCAACAGCGAAGAGTGCCACGACATCGCGTGCAAGATTGGCGATGTTGTCGTGGTTGGTGGTGTGCGTAGGTCTGCCCTTATTAGTCTGTCTAATCTTACTGATGACAGGATGCGTCGGGCTAAGTCTGGCCAGTGGTGGGATACTAATCCTCAACGTGCTCTGGCCAATAACTCTGTTTGCTATACAGAGAAGCCAGACCTAGAATCTTTTCTAAAAGAATGGAGCAGTTTATATGAATCAAAATCAGGGGAACGCGGTATATTCAGTCGAGTTGCCTCGCAACGACAAGCTGGACGAAATAGCAGAAGGGATACTAGCTATGATTTTGGAACAAATCCATGCTCCGAAATTATACTTAGACCATACCAATTCTGCAACCTCTCCGAAGTTGTTGTTCGACCAGAAGATACACTTGAAACTCTCAGAGACAAAGTTCGAATTGCAAGTATACTCGGAACCTTACAAGCAACCTTAACAGATTTTAAATATCTACGTCCTATCTGGAAGCGTAACACAGAGGAAGAGGCACTGCTAGGTGTAAGTCTTACTGGTATAATGGATCATCCAGTACTTAGTGGATCAGTTACTGAGCCCGGAGCATGGTTCGCTCCTGAGCTACAGGACAAGTTAACAGGTACCGTCCTATTAAGTGATGTGTTAGATATTCTTCGTATAGAGGCTATTGAAACCAACATAGAATGGAGTGAACGATTAGGTATTAACCAAGCAACAGCAATTACTTGCGTTAAACCTAGTGGTACAGTAAGCCAATTAGTAAATAGTTCTAGTGGTATACACCCAAGACACGCACAGTACTATATCAGGAGAGCTAGAAATAGTGTTACTGATCCCTTAAGCGACTATCTTCGTGCAGTAGGAGTACCATGTGAGATTGACGTAACCAACCCAGCATCATATGTATTCTCGTTCCCTGTTGAGGCACCAGCAAGTACTGTATTCTCTAGTAACGTAGGTGCCATGAATCAGTTAAAGTTATGGAGTATCTATCAAAAACATTGGTGTGAACATAAGCCATCAATCACTGTGTACTATAGAGATGATGAGTTCCTAGCTATAGGGGCATGGTTATATAAGAACTTTGATGATGTTAGTGGCGTTAGTTTCCTACCGTATTCAGACCATGTATACGCACAGCCACCATATGAAGAGATAACAGAAGATCAATATAAGGAGATGGTTAACACTTTCCCACAGCTTGATTGGAGAGATCTTGAAGAGTTTGAGAAGGAGGATAACACAACTGGAACGCAAGAACTGGCCTGTGTAGCAGGTATATGTGAGATATAAAAAAGGGGGCTATGTGCCCCTTATCTATTACAACTCTTCTAACATAAAGTCTATGGCGTATAGCACACGGTTAGCAGAAGGTTCTCCAGTTGAGTTAATATCTATGGCACTGCTAGCGTAGGCGGCAGTTACACCTGTAGGTAGCCCTGCTGATACTGTGTTGTTAAACACTGGTGATCCATTATAAACGTCGAGGTATATATCATATGATGATGCTGTGTCGTGCTCCACCCTAACAATATAGTACCTATAACTCGTACTGTCACCAAGAGTGTAGTCGGTGGCACCATATGTAGTAGTAGCACCATTCATAACAACACACCTAGCACGAGTACCAGAAGTAAGTCGTCTAATTTCAATGCCAGCAAACTCGTTGTTAGCATGACCTGCCCCAGATACATCTACATAACCGAAGCCAACATAGTAATAATCAGTAGTACTACCTCCGCTGTTTGCTCTGAAAGCAAATGCCTGCTTTCCCCTCCAGTTCATACTTTCAATTTCCCACTCGTTAGCATAAACCAAAACACTGGCAGATTTTGTCGTCATGTGTATGACAGAGTTAGCTACAGCAGATCCAGTGCCAAGTAATTCTATCCTGTCAGCATACGTATTAGATGTCCCTGCACCAGATGTAGATATGTCTCCCCTAGTATAGTCGGAGTACATAAACAACTTATCGTTGTTCCAGCTCAGTGTGTTCCTGACTACTACGTCTCTTCCTACAGTGTAGTTAGTCCCATCAAACTCCATGAACTTCTGACTACCATCACCTATGTACATTCTAGGCGTACCAGAGTTGTACTCAAGTTGTATTCCCTGTGACTGGTATGTCTGACTAGCACCGACGTTTATCTTAGCACCTGCACCTTTAAGCCACAAGTAACCACTAGTCATATCGGTGCCATTCTCAAGAGCACCTTGTGTTGAGTCTGCACCAATATCAGGCACATCACCCATCCTAGCGCCATACCCCCACACAACAGCACTAGCCACGGTCTCTGTACCAGATTGGTCGGCAACACCAATAACTATTTCAGTACCTACTACCGTATGCGTACCACTAACGCTATTGTCGAAGTATGTCCACACACCACCGACCTTGCGCATAAGTACATAGTCGTGCGTGTATGCCCAACTAGTGTCGTACACTATATAGGCTACATCACATGCTATGTTAGGGTTAGTATAATCTCTAGTAAGTGTTGTAGAGACACCGTCAACAGATACAACAGGATCAACGTTAGCAGCAGCCCCAGACGAGTCAAACCCATGAAAGAATATCTCCCCTGCATTAGGTGTAGAGAATGCAGTGTAATTTATTTTGCACGCTATCTTCATAGGTGTAGTTACATCTGCGTTGTCAGCAGGTTTGCCAGTACCTGACACGTTGGGCCAGTCTGCATAATCCTGTGGCATAGCTACCCACGTACTGCCGTTCCACCGATATGGCTTATCATTGTCATCCGTGTCAAACCACAGATCCCCCACGCCCTCAGCAGTAGGAGATGATGTTTGGTAGAAGCTAACTATCTTACCGTCTGCTGTTGATTGAGCAGTAGCAGCATCACTCAATGCCTGCGCTATATCAGCATCCTGTACTGCTACCCAGCTTGATCCATTCCAACGGTATAGTTTATTGCCGTCATCGGTATCTACCCACAGATCTCCCTCTCCCTCTGCGGTAGGTGCGGACGCTTGATAAAACGTGGTGACCTTACCATCAGCAGTAGCCTGCGCGGTGGCAGCAGCTGCGATTGCAGTTGATATATCAGCATCTTGTGCACTGACCCACGAGCTTCCATTATAGTAGTACATCTGATTGTCATCAGTATCTATCCATACGTCGTTTGCCGTGGCGGATACTGGTGCAGTAGACTGTGTATATGTAGTAGTGGCGTTATCATGCACACCAGACGCAGACATTAGGGTAGTCCAATCAGTACCATTATGCTTATACATAACACGATTGACTGTATCCCACCACAAGTCACCATCACTTCCACCAGTAGGCTCAGTTGATTGGCTATATATCTGGTTGTTAGTAGCACCAGCATCTATACCTTGAATGTCTACATCTTGGTGAACATGTCGTGGTATCTTGTGCTGTGTCAGCGCACCGCTAGTGCCTGTACCCTTACTAGTCTTTCTTGCCACGTTTAAATACCTTACGTAAGAACTCTTTAGTCTTATCCCACATAGTCTTTGGTGTTGGTAGCGCCCACAATAACAACATCAGCAATATTATTGGTATGGTTATTGGAGTCTCTATGGTGTAGTTGTCAGCAACTATCCCGCCAACACGACCACCTTCCTCTATGTTCTCTGGAGCTATGTTAAAGTTATCGTAGTCATAAGCAAAGGAGTTCACTGAGTCTTCACTCTTGAACCCCACAGTCTTTTCATTTTCCTTACCTACCTGCGCCTCAACTGATATACCGTTGTTAGGTTTCAGTAAGTCTAGGGCTGCACAGCTTACGGTACCCAATCCAACACTGATGCTAATGCAAGTATAAACGACAGCGCGCTTCCACCAAGTAACCACTTTCCTATTTTCCATACCACTCTCCAATTTCTATCGTGTGCATCCACACGCTTCTCCAACTCCTCACAGCGTTTGTTATATTCAACAAGCTGCTTCAGAATGATCTTTAGTTCAACTAAGGTTATCTTAGTTTCAAGATCAGCCGCTTCTATCTTATCCAATCTTTCTAATATTCTGCTGTTATCTACTTGCCCAGTCATACTACATCCTTACAGTCGTCTAACTACAGATCCATCTATTACTTCCCACCCACGGGAATTTAGAATGGACATAAAATCTTCATCAGATAATACACCACGAAGGCTATCTACATACGCCTGATCAGTAGCGCTGATCTGCTCAATGGCTGTTGGTAGCGTTGCTTCTGCACCACTCAGGTCCATGTCAACTTCCTCTGGCACTACCTCTATTACACGTTGCATCTTGTTAGTGATGTACTCAATGGCAGCGTCTGCGCGCTCCTTATCAGTTGACGTAGGAGACAAGCCGAGTACGGTTGGTACCTTCATCAAACCATGTAACATCTCGTTCAGCTGCCGCTGTTGGTTCTTACTGATGCCCTCGATCTCAAAGCGAATAGGATCGTTAGTAGCAGCTGTCTGAGCACGGTGACGCGCATACTTCTCTGGAAGATTGAGACGGCTAGTGTAAGCATCGACGTTGTCATCAACAGTACGACCGGCTGTAGTAATTGTCAGGTTAGGGTTGATGCCATTGTTATCTGTTAAGATAGCAGAAACAACACCATCTACTCCTGCGTCAGTGATGGGCAGAAGAACTGTCTTTGCATACTGAGGATCTTCTAACGCACGTGTAACGTACGACGGCATGTTGTAGTAAGCATATGGAACGTCTGGATCATCAGCTGCGGCACCCGCCAAGTTACGTACAAGCTCAGCCCCTGTCTCAGCGTCACCAGCGGCAGCTGCCACTGCTTCTTGTAGCTCAGAGTTGCCCTGTTGGTCTAGTGTTGCTGCCTCAATGTCAGTACGCAGACGATCAACATCATTAGTGTTGAATGCATTGTCTAACGCGGACAGGCGCATTGCCTGCATACCCTCTGTAGTAGTTAGATTGTAGTCATCAAGCAGTCTCTTGAATGTAGGATCGCTCTTGTACAGCGCGTTAAGTCCGCCGTTCTTCTTGTATGCCAGCATGGTGGCCATGTCACCCTTGAATACCTGATCACGTAGGAACGTGAACTCTGGGTGATTCTCCATCATGTACATATCTAGTCCTGCCTCGGTTGCATTACGTATGGCAGACATGTTAGTCTCTAAGTTTTCCTCATCTACGAACGCCAGCAGAGCCGAGCGATCTGCATCCAGAGTACGCTCAATGTTATCCATGACCTCATTGTCCATAGTGAATGTGTCGTTGTTGGCAGTAGTAGTTTCGATACTCTTTGCCAGTGCAGCGTTCAACTGGGAATAAGCGTTGCCTATCTGCGCCTTCAATTCAGTTCTTTGCTCAGTGCTAAGTCCGTTAGGATTAGCTTGGAGTGCCATTGATATGGCCTGATACAAATCATCTGTTATCCTGCTCTTGGCTACATACACCTGTTCTGCAATCTGCTCACTGGCTACGCCTGATGATACTTCATTTGCCAGTGCCATAGCTTTTTTCTGCTCAGCTAACTTAACCTTCTCAGCACCTATGGCAACTTTCTGTAGGTGGTTGACTGCATAGTCTTGTGACCAGCCAGTCCGGGACATTAGCCCAGCAACCTCAGCTTTGTACTTCTGTACTTCCTGCTCTGCTGCACTAAGAGAAGTCAGAGTACCACCACCAGATGTGGCACCACTACCGGGCAGACCAGTAAGAAACTTAGACGCAGCTTTATCAATCGAGTAGGCAAACAGAGGGTTATCGTGCTTGGCTCTGCGCATAAGGCGCTGCATTTCTATCTGGGCTTTCTCGTAGGAGATTGTACCAGCGTTACGTGCCTGTGCCAGCTCTGTGAAGTTATCAATAGTCTCTCCTAAGTTAGCACCCTGCGACTCAATGAGCGCAATAGCCTCTGCTTCGTTGGTTGCCTCCCCCCAAAGCTTGGCTGCTGCCATGTTCTCGCCTACTCTAATACCTAGTGTCGCCAATCCCTCAAACAACTTAGCGTTTGCTTGGTTACTCGCCAGCTTATCCTCAAGAGTGATCTTTGCCTGACGCTTATCCTCCTGCTCACGTACTAAGTTGGCAGTATGTTGCGCTGGTGTACGTGAATCTTGAAACGTGCCAGCAGTTCCTATATCAGCAGTAAATACATTCTGCGTCATTACTCTGTTTCCCCTTGTTCTTTGCCAAAGCGTAGCATTATATTACTAAATTTTGTTGAGTTTGTCAATAGCTCACTGTGAGAATCTTCTAATACTTTCAATACGATGTCAAGATTAGGATCATTGCCCAACACAGCCTGCTCCTGTATGTAACTCAGGAACTCTGGCAAGTCTGCTGGTGAGTATGAGCTAGTAATGAATGAAGTAAACAGCTGAGATGCGCGGGCTGCGTCGATCTTGCCCTCTTGTATCTGTGTAGTCAGCTTACTCCACTGCTTGAATACCTGCTTTAACTCTTTAGACTTCTTTCTGCTGTCTTTAATCATGGAGATATTGGCAGCATAGTAGTCTTGTAGCTCCTTGGGATTGAATCCAACAAGCAGTAGTATCTCTTCCAGCTTGGTTGGGTCAGAGAACAGGATAGGACGACCATACTTATCCTGCAACATGCGGTTTTCCATCACATCTAATGCCACGCGCGCCTTAGCAGTAGAGCTTGGTAGCTCAACAAGCCAGTCTTTGTAAAGACCTAGCAGTGTATTGAAATCACCAGCTTCCATTTCATCGGCACTCATCATCATCTTAGTGGAATTTACCACTCCTTGTATTACTTCAAGTGCCTTCTTACCACTTGACGCACTAGGACCAATCAGTAACAGCGGTGGATATGACTCCTCTGCTGCTAAGGACAGTACCTGCTGAGCAAAACCCTCGCCCAAGGCGATACGTGGCACTACATCTACGCCCTCTGCACCCATCTGTGTAAGTAAGTAGCCCATCACACCCTCACGGGCCTCATAATACATGCCAGCAACATCATCTGTTGGCTCAACACCAACACTCTCAAGCATATTCTTGGCTAAGTAATCAGCCATTGGTATACCAAGCGCACCAAACAAGGCTGCCTGACCAGCTATAAGCTTAAATCTCTCGAATGCTGTGAACTGTCCGCCCATCAAAGCCTCAAAGAAGCGAGCGTTGACGCTCATAAACTGAGTTGTTACTGCCCAGAAACCCTTCTGATACTCTGCCTTGTTAGCATTGTTCATGTTTAAGCGGAACTGTTCTGCCCGTGACACTACTCCTTTAAGCTCATCAGCTGTTAGCTTACGCCCCTTAGCTGCACGCTTAGCCCGATCAAGTGCAATGAAGTAAGACATGCGTGCGTTAACTAATTCACCTGCTGAGTATGGTGCAGTTGACAACTTACCCGCTGTCTGCATAAACTTATGTGCACCAAGAACATCAATTGGGTGCGAGTTGTACACACTAACAGCATCTACGTTTGTATGTATGATACCCTCTCGGATACCAGTACTGTTCCACGCCAGATAATCATCAGCAAAGGTACTATCTTTACGTAGCAAACCAACACTCTTCATCTTGGACTCAAGTGCATATGCCGCGCGGCGGCGTGTTGCTGGGTTAGGTATGTTATCCAGTACAGTATACATAGGTATCTTAGGTAGCACACGTGCTGCACTAATAGGGTGCATACTCATAGCAATGGTAGCACCACTGCCCTGAATAAAATACTGTGCTGGGTTACCCATGCCTAGAAACAAGTGGAACGTAGCTCCCTTAACGGCAGTGATAGGATCTCTGCTCTTGTTGGCATACATATACTTAGCCATCTCATCACCGAGTCCCTTAGCTCCGGGAACACCAAGCTTGCTTAACTTCTTACCAGCAGATTCCATCGCCAAGCCAGCACCCTGCATGGATGCTTTGAATGCTTCCTCCCCGAGTGTATGTACCCCGTTGATGTATCGTATCTGACGTGCACTAGTAATCAAGAAGTTACGTTGACGTGCTGGAATGCCCGGAGTAAGTACCGGATCTGCAATCATAGCAGCAGCTTCATCGAATGAGATGTTGTCTAGCTTCCAGTTTGGCACGTGCTGTGCAGCTGTATTTAACCATACCTTTTCATTACCTATACGGTATTCAGCCATAGGTAATCGCTTTGCGATATGATTAATGTTACGCTGCATAGCCTCATACACATTGATGAATTCACGAGGTCCTTCCTGCCCACCAACGATATGTGGTATGTGTCGAGTAGAACGTGCCCCAGTGAACAAGCCACCGTACTGCTTGACTACGTTCTCACCAGCCAGTACCTGTTCTACTTCCCTATCAGATAAGACCAAAGCCTCTGCCTCATCTGCCGTCTTCGTGGCGTTGTAGCGCATAGCGAACTTCTCTGCGTCGTCCTTGGTTGCAGCAGTGGCCAGTGTGAATGATGATTCTAAGTCGTCACCATACTCAAACGTAGCACTTCCTGTGTTACGGGACTTAACAAACCAGTACTCCTTGTCACCTATTTTTGGTATGTATCCCTTACGGTAGTTAAGTACGCCACCAGTAATGTCTGATATGTTACCTGCTTCTTCTAGGCTCCACATAACCTTAGTGCCCTGCGCATCGAACAGGTTGTTCTCAGACTTAATGGCACGAGTCAGCACAAATCCATCGTTGTAGTAATCCTCAAGCTCCGCAACAGATAGCGCCTTTACCTTACTGTCACCAATTACGGGCAGCTTGACTAGCTTATGAGTAGCCTCTTTTGTGTAAGCAGTGCGTGCAGCATCTATACTGTCATACGGCTTAGCGTACACAGTTTGTCTACCCTGTCCTTGGTAGGCAGGAGATGTGTTGATCTTCTTTAATCCCTGTGCACGGAACTGTGCAGACAGTGCCGAGTCTTCCAGTCTCCACAACTCATCAAACATGTGCCGAGTCTGTGCGTAAGCAACGGCTTCTTTCTTAGACAGCTGGATGCCATTAACACCAGTGGTCATGAGTTGAGACACGCTGTACACTGCTTCCTGCTCATCACCATACTTCAATAGGTTATCAAGCTTACCTAATGAGGACTTGCCTAACCCACGAGTAATGTTATTGAACTGAGATGTGAGCGCCTTGTTAATGGCAGCAGACTGGTACCCAAGACGTTCATACGCCTGTACTAACCTGTCCCTGTTCTTTCCAAAGTAGAAGTTAGGGCTGGTTAAATTGCTTACGACAAAGTTATTCTCTGGGTTTATAAACACATCGTGTATGTCGTCATACTTAAGACTACGAGAGGTATCTATCTGAGACATGTTACCATCAGCCTCAAGGATAGTAGACCGTATCTTGATGTTACCCGCCTCGTCCAACATGCCCTCATTGTAGATCACGTTGTTACCTGCATTACGCAGCTCTCGCTCTACCTTGGCACTTGTTGAAGTAATGGCTGCATCAATGTCGGCGTCAGAGATACCAATCCCCTCAGATGTCAGATCGTTTATACGGGATGTGTAGTCATCTTGTTTCTGCCACTTATCTACAATCTTCTTGGTCAACGCAGGATCTGCGCCCTCAAGGATAATGGCCTTGTTGGCGTCTACTGTGTTGGCTATATCGGATTGGTTGGCACCAAGCTTTGTTGCTATGGTTGCGTCACGCATACCAGCGTCAGCTAGCTCAGCAACCTTCTCTATATTCTTGGCATTCTTTACTGCGTTAAGTGCACGTCGTCCTTTTATTAGGGCTGTGGCCGCGCCAACTCCAGCTAGACCAAAGGTAGCAACATCTATTTTATCCAAGAAGTAGGAAGTTTTAGCGACATCCTCTGACACTACGTCTGATCCCAGCAGGTCCACAAGCTGTGTGAGTTGCAACAACTCATTATCAGTTGCTGACTTAGTACGATCAAATACCTCACGAGCTACCTCTATCTTCTGCTCAGGAGGCAGATCGCGGAAGCGTCGTGCGAAGTTGACTACGAAATCACCACTATCAATGGCTGTACTACCCAGCTCCTCTGGGAATGTCTTAGCAAGTACATACGTCTGCCGTGGCAGGGCTATCAATCCAGCTACGTTAGCTACAGTTTCCATGATCCCTGCGTCATCAGTAGCAGATGCAATCAGATTACGGGTATACAGATTAGCTGCTACATTCTTTACTTGATCGTTGGACAGCGCAGCACCATCATCATTTGAGCGCACCAATGCTTGGTAGTATCGATACCCCTCTGCTGGATTTAATAGCTCTTCCTGTAGTTCCTGCGGATCTACTTCCTCACCACGTATGGCACGATCAATGATGTGTTGTACCTGACCAGCCTTGGCTGACTCTACCTGCTGTTGCTTATACCTCTCTAGCTGTGCGCGTTGTGTTGACATGGACAAGCCTACCTGTCCTGCGGCATCATTCAGAAGAAGATCATCTCCCTGAAGAACAGACTTTTGATTTGAGATCAAATGCTCTACTTCAAGAGTATCCTTCCTATCTGGATGGAACTTATTGATGTCTTCTTCAATGTAATCTGGTATAAATTTATTAGCCATTAGTAGCTCTTTTTAAAACGTAGCAAATGGATTGAATGGTAAGCTAGTCTTCTTGCCTACTAACTTCTTACCACTCGATGTTGCTTGCTTGTCGGTAATATCAGTAGTTGGTTGGTTGTAGGCAGCGTAGTAATCTTCTTGCTTATCAGTAACGACACCAGTGCCGGGACCAGTATCACCATAATAGGATTCTTCCTTATCTGATAGCTGTGCATTTGCTGGACCATATATGTCTAGGTACTCACTTTCCTTACCAGCGAATAGTCCATCTGCTGCTATACCCGTTGGTTGTGGTCTCTCAATAAGATCTTCCCTACCCCCACTAACTGTACCATACTGGTTGTTAGGATCAGTAATGCCACCAAGGATTTCTAGTTGTAGCTGTGCCTTACCAAATAAAGTGTCAGCAAGTTCTTGGCTTCTGATACTATCCTGTATACCTCTGGCATAGTTTATGTCAAGTCTTTGTTGCGCCTGTTTCTCAATTGAGCTACCGCTTAGTCCTGTCTGCGCAGCAAAGGAAGTTACCCCCATAGATGCCATAGTTTCTCGATAACTAAACGCGCGGCGATCCCTCTCAGCAGCAAATGTATCCTGCTCGTGGCGAAGTACATTACTCTCTACCTGCAACTCTGTTGCTGCTTCACGCCTATCTGCCTCAAGGGCTGCTAATGCACTAAGCTCGGCGTTATAAGTATCCTCTGCCTTTGCATTGGACACTCCAGTAAACAAGCTTAGCAGGCCGGATGCAATTCCGACCAGCGGGTTGCCGGATGTAAGTCCAGCAAGAATACCGGTACCAATGGCTTCGCCTAGTTCACTCTTATAGGCCATTATCTGCTTCTCCTATTGGTCTTCTTGGTTATTGAATAACCTATCAATTGAAGATCCTTATCAGTACTAGTTCTAAACTCTAGTTGTAGCGTACGGCCGCGGCCGCGTAGCTTAGTCTTTGTTGTTATTATTGCCTGTCCATAGTCAAATGGATCAGATGCACCACTAATTGTATAGTCCCTATTTAATCTGTATGCTTCCTGCCTGCGTGTAGAGTTCTCGTTCGGTGTACGTTGGTCACCATCCCAGTAGTAATCAATCAGACAACTACCTTGGTTAGCTGCTACATAACCACCACCCGGATCTTCTACTCCAAGTTCTGTTCGATAGAACATTGTAGTAATGTGTCCTACTTGCTTGCGCCTACCGCTAGATCCATCTGTGTCGTAGTAGGTGATAAGATACCCCGGCATCTCTTCATTAGCTGTAGTAGTGAAGTCTGTGTATGTATCGGCAGTGTAGTCAGCGAACGTGTAACCTAGACTATCAACGATCAAGTACTTGAAACTGATAGTTGACCGACGCAGGTCTACTGGGGTGTACCGAGTTACATCCTCGTCAGCAGTTGTACCATCATTTCTATCTGGTAAGTTTACCACAACTGGGGTAGGGATTGCAACATATCCTGCAATATATGTGCCACTTGTTACAGCTGTTGCTGTTGGGGCAGCAGATACAGTAAGCGTCACATTAGGGAACCTGTTCTTAGTGAAGGTACCCTTGGCGACGTTGTATATCAATTCTTCTTGGCGTAGCTCATTACCGGTCACTGCCCAGTTAGTTGCTCCCGGCTCAACACCTTTATGCACCAGCCAGCGTACCTCAGAGTTCACTGGATCATATATTGCGTCTTGGAACTGACCACGTCGTTGAGATAGCCACACATCAATCTTTTTATTACTAGGTTTGCGTGTTACTACGGAGCCCTCTTCTCCGACGATGGAGTATATACCATCCAGTCCTTTGAAGAATACCATGTTACGTGCAACTACAATAGACTTCTCACTCTCACAACCAACATTACCTACGCGTTTTATCACAGAGTTTAGTGGATCAAACACACCACCAGCCCCTGCTAATACCCAAACACCATTGTCTGCTAGCAGAACCAGCGCGCCACCAACTGCCTTCATGCCCATAATCTTACCAACTTCTGGTATAGAGTAGAAGCCACCGTCAGCAGACGTAGCCTCAAAGAACTCAGATGTTGGGTCTACTACTGAGTAGCATGAGAATGCTGTAGAGGTATCAGTAGAGTCTCCAGCAGGATCAGTTGCAGACACTGCCTTAGCTTGGTTAGTAACAGAACGACTGAAGAACAAGATTGTCTCCATGTCAGGTACTTGGTCATTTGAGCTACCAGTACGGGCATATGTATTCTTTCGTTGTGCTGCCCAAACTATACGACCACCAAATTCAGCACAGAACTTCCACGTCAGGGACTGATCATCATCAGTAGATATGTTAGACGTGAGCAAGGCTCCTTGTGCAGCGAATGCATCCACTACCAGACTAGACGCAGTACGATCAAACGACTGTGCACTTATAATTACAGATCCCTTTGGTGCACCGTTAGGTGCTGGGATTGTGTTAAGCTCTTCCTGTTGGTAGTTATTACCAAGTTTACCATACCATGGCATATCTCCGTTGCTTGGGTACAGGCTCATGGTTGTGTGGAAGGATTCAATGTCCTCGTAGGTCCAGCCCTGATTGACTAGGTTGTATAGGTGATTAGCAGTAAGAGATGCTGGACGATCGGATATAGCATAGCCATCATCAACGCCCCAGTAGTCTCGTATGAATACTGGACGGTGTACCGCCGTAAGTGTAGCCCCGTTGTAGTACATTGCTACACCACAGTAGTCATCGAATGTGGACTCACTGCCCTGTGGTAGATATAAGTCACCACCCCACTCAGATGCTGATCTGTTGGATGTGTAGTAAGTAGCTGCTGTTGTGTTACTGTCTAGCACTGTGCTTAATGTAACAGGATCGCTAGCATCGTGTGTATTAACTACCATAGTGGCAGTAGATAAGTTAGTCGAACTTGGACGCAGTACTGCTAAATAAGGGTTGCCATCCTCTGCGTGGTACCACAAGTAGGATACTACGTTAGTGTGATTTGCTGTGCTACGCGCAAAGCTGGCCTCGTAACTGAGTCCACGTCTACGCGCGCGAGAACCATCTTCTATGATTTCTATGTTTTGTTCATCAGAGCTAGCATTGCTAATCTCTACCATAGGAGATGAATCTGTAATCATTCCCATGGAGAAGTTACGTATCTCCTCCTCAAGAAGAATACGCTGTTGATTTTGCAGTGCCTGTACTACAAGGTCTTGTTCAAACTCAGGAGCAGCACCGTAACCAGAAGTTCCTCTGGCATGTGGGGCTACTCCATTATCTGACGCATCGGTAACCATATCAGACACAGACAAAGCCTCACCTGCTGTAGATGGGGCAGCACCCGCGCCTAAACGAGACAGCTGTCTATTGCCTACGTCTGATTGTGATGGAGGAACGTACGTGTAGGAACCTAGCTCGAAGTCACCGCCTATTTGTGCATTGCCACCTAACTCAGCAGAACCAGTACCCATAGCACGTTGAGCACCAGCGTACGTAGGATAGTTCTTCCCATTAAAGTTAAAGGACACAGAGCCATTCGGGCCGTACACAGGACTTATGTAAGATCGAGCCATTGGTAATTACCTTACGCTTCTAGTTGTTCGGGTTCTTTCTTGGTACGTGTCTTCTTCTCGGCCTTGGCACGTTCTTCCTTCAATAGGAAGGCATCTACTGCCATGCTAGCAACTCGCTCACTGGTCCACAAACCATCGAGTTCTCGTGGTACTTCGCCACCGCCCTCAAAGCCAATACGGAACATGTTACCGTTTCCTGCTTTCAATACTTTAAGTTCTTTTACTCGTTCTGTCATAGTTTATTTCCTCAATTGAACGTTGCGTCGAGAAGTCCTGCCCTTACGTCCATAGTTAGCTGTACGGATTTTACCATCAGCTACCCAATTACGTCGTGACGCAATAGCGGCAAGCTCTCGTCGTTTCATTTCTACTAGTGGGTTAATTTCAAGGTTAAGCATATATAGCGCACGGGTCTTTACCTCTGTGTTGAAATGTGCAATGCTATCATTTGGTATGTCAGGGATAGTAGCGTCTGCTATTGTTATGCTCGGCTCTTTACGTACATACATCAACAGCTCTGTTACCGCTGGTGGTGTAGTATCGTAACTGTTAATACAGATATACTCATCGTCAAAGGATGTCCAGTACTCTGGATCGGTAGTGACATTAAACTCTAGGCTAACGCCTGTGTTAGGATCTACTACTGCTGTGCCTGATGTGTCTAGTATATCTATAAATGCTTTTGGTTCTAGGTGTTTTAGTTTCTTCCTAGAAGAAGTACCATCATCCAACAGAATCCACTGGATTTCCATAACGTCTGTTGGTATTGTGTAGTAAGTATTACCAGCTGCTGCCGTAGGATTAGCTAGCTCCATCTGTGCCGGTATTACGTTGGATGCGTGATACTCGTAGAATACTGTTTCAATGAGATTGCCAATCTGGGTTGATTCGATGGTCTCATTCCAAGTATCTACAGGATCCATGTCACCTTCATTAAGAATGTCGTTGACAAGCTCTAGTACTGTATATTGTGGCATATCTCACCTTCAAAATAAAAGGGGCATAACGCCCCCTGTAAAGTAACCCCTCTGGTGCGCCCGACCGGGACTGCCCAATCCATTGAGGCGTGAGGGGTATTGTTACTTAGTCTTGCTTGACGTAAGTGATAGTAACAGACATCTCACCAGTTGCAGCGGAGGTAGGCGAGGTGCCTGACAACGCTACATCGATGGTTGTTTCTGCTGCTAACTCAGCCGCCCAAGTACCATTGAACGAAGTAATCTCAACGCTACCAACTGCTTCAGCTTGCGCTTCTGTAATTTGGAAACCGTTGGTTGCTTCTGATCCTTGAGTACCAATTTCAACTGCTGGTGTAGTACCACCAATAGTGAAAGCCTCACTCACGGCAACGTCTGCACGAATAACCTTAGCGCCTGCTGGAATCTTCAGGCGTGCCAAAGGCAATGCGCCGTTAGATAACATAGTGCCATCTACGATTAGACGAACCTCATTACGAATGCCCTCGGTGACGATTACGCCACCAGCATCCGATGTACCACGCGCACCATAGTGAGATTGTACACCCAAGCCGGTGTTACTTTCCCATGTGCCAAGTGATGTTTTAGCCATATTATCCTCCTATTAGTCCAGTGCGGTTGGGCTAGTTACGATGATACCATAAGTATCAACTCGCTGTACACCCAGACCATAACGCTCAGTAGTCAGGAACTCATCGCGTTGACGATCCTTGTTACGCTCACCCTCAGTCTTAACAGCCTGACGAGAAGCATACATCAGAGGTGTTACTTGGTCATCACCCACACACATAAAGATGTTACACACACCGTTAGTGATAGAGCTAGAACCAGTGCCATCCCAGTGGGTCAGCGTCTCTGTAGTAGTAGGCAGTTTGTTAGAAGTCCAAACGTCCCAGCCATAGATGTTGAACATGAACCGGTGGTCTTTAACAAAACCGTCAGTCATGACAGACTCTACCATAGGTGTCTTGTTGACACTATAGTTAGCTGAAAGTTTTTGCTCCAATGAAGCACCAACAACTGGATCAACAATAGCAATACGGCCACCCTGAGGTGCGTTGGCTTTGTCGAATGACAGGCGCATAGAAGACAAGTCAGCAATTTCAATCTCATCGTTATCGCCAGAGGCGTTGAAACGGTGAGCAAAACCATTGACGTTGTTAGCTGCTCCTGATGTTTGACCTGCATTCAAAACTTCGTAGCAACGAGTTTCAAAGTATTCAGCCAATGCTCGACGAGTTTCCTCAGCCTGTGCATTAACCAACAGATCAACTTGAGTACCATCTTGACGCATAACGTCAGTGATGTACCAAGCGTTACCGACGTAGTCAGTGATAGTTAAGTTCACTGTACCGGAGTCGATAGCTTTATAGTCAAGAGGTACGTTTTCACTAACCTCTTGGATTGTTACCGTACCGATGGTAGGAATGTCGAGGGTAGTACCCCGAGCAAAATCCGTCACATTGCGGTAGAATGCCATAGGCAACAGACTGTCTGGTAACGTACGAAGAACGAATGCCGAGTGGATGTTCGCTTCGATAAAGTCTGTATTACTTGTGGAAGTGGTAGCCATGTATTATCCCCTAATTAGCTATCACCCACCATTCCGATAGTAAGCAGCAACACGCTTGAAGAAATCTGAATTAGACTCTCCTTCTTGTTTCTCAGGCACACCCTCATATGTTTTAAATGCTGGGTGAGCACGCTGAGTACTACGTGGCTGCGTATCTGGAACAGCAGATTTATCAAGTCCCAAAATTTTAATGGCTGCTGCTGGGTTGGTTGATGCAATACTTTGCACTTGCTCCTTGGTTAAACCTGAATTGCTCAGAGCGTTATTAAACTCTTCGCGTGCCTTGTCTCCGAATCGCTCCCCAATGGAGGATGAAAACTTGTTCAAGTTATCCTGTACTATCTGTGCACGAGTACGATTATCGTAAACCCGATTAGCCATTTCAGCAATTTGATCCTCTGTCAACGTCGGAGTAGTGCTGGTCTGCGCCTGCGACTGTCGATTCTGATCATGAGATGGAGTACCCTGCATCTTGGTAATCATCTCTTCTAAGGTTTTAGCACGGACGGATACTTCTCGCAGTTCACGATTCTCGGCTTCCAATCGAGCGATGTGGTCCTGTGAGTGTTTAAATCCTTCCATTGCTTTCTCCAAAGAATCATACTTAGGACTACCATCCTCGCGGGTGATTGTCTTAAGCAGCTCTTGATACTGGTCGGTATCTGGTGCAGGAGAGCTTGTTGGTTGTGTGGGTGTGGAAGCAGTTGCTCCGTTATCATCTTCAAAGACATTACTGGTCATAATGCTTTAGTCCTCTGTTATGGTGAATAAATCTTCTAATTGGTATAAGGCGTGCAGGTATCCATTAGTGAAAGCCTGCTCATAGGCCCAATTAGGATCGTCAAACCTAGCAGGAGACCTACGCTTCTGCTCACCCTCTTGGACGCCATTATAGCACAGCTGTTTTAATTTGTCAAGAATTATTTTATTCTGCATCAATAATTCTTGCATCTCTTCCTTGTTATCTTTGGTGTACCATCGTCGGTTAACTTGCATATTAGTCTCCTAACTCCGTACCTGCTACACTATTATTGATTGCCTGACCTTCTCTGGCGAACTGCTGCTGCTCAAGCATCTCTGCTATTCCGTTGTTCTCACCGAACAAACGCCACTTCTCTATGCCAAGAGCATTCTCTACAGCTACATAGATGTCCTTACCTGACATGTGCGGCAATAGCTTAGGCCCGAGTGGGCTGTTCATAATACCCACTAGGTTCTGAATCAGCTGACGCTGCTCACTAAAGTGACGTGCGCCAATTGGGCGTAGCTTGCCCGATGTCTTGAGGTCAGTAGCACTCACGTCTACAAACTTGGATGCCTGTGTTACATCGTTGAATATCAGAGCTAGGTCTTTTCCTACCAAGTTATTGCGTGCCTCTGACAACATCAGGTTCAGTAGCGGCTCAAGTAGGGACACCTCAAAGTTTGTGATCTTCTCTTGGAATACACGACCAGCACTAGTCATGAGCTGATTAACTTCGAAGGCTGTCTTCTCTCCCGGTGTACGGAAGCCCATTGATTCCTTTGGTGCCCCAGCAAACTCTTCCATCCAATCCATGATCTGATTGATCTCAATGCCAAGGGACATAGCTGATAAGTCAGGAGACTCCCGCTTAACGTCACCAGCATCTGGGTCTGGTATGTGGATCTGGCAGTTTGGTCCCCATTCAAACTCTGGTACGTTGCCATAAATCTTGAATGGTGGGTAGACGTTTAGGTCTAGTGCATCTGCCTTCATGTTCTCAAGATGGTTGATGCGATACTGCATACCAAGTAGGTTCTCCATAACACTCATACCAATCAGCGTGCCCGGACGGCGACGCCATACAGAGTGTAGTATTGGCTTACCAACCCAACTTGGGTTATCTTTACGCATCAGTAGCTCTGTGCGATCTGCTACTATGATCTTCTGGTTGTACGTGATCGCCCGCTTAATGGGATCATACATGTCACCATAGAACGTAAGTACCTCAACTAGGTTGCCTGTTAGGTAAGAATACATATTACCAAGCCCGGCCAACTCCAGCTTCTTCATGTCCTTGGTCTGCTCTGATGTCAGCGCACCACTACGAACCTTGTTCCTACGTTCGATTACTTCGTGCACCTTAGCAAGAAGTTCCATATCATTCTGTCGTTCAGCCCATTTCAAGAGATCTCCCTCTGTCATGTTGCTTACAACAATGGTGGGTGTCTCTTCCCAAGACGATGCTATTGGGTTGTACACGATGTCGTTTGGATCAATACGTCGTGGTACTGGTCCCTCAAACACAGTAATTTCTTCGCCAGTTACCTCATCTACACGGGTAAGTCTGGTATACTCCGAGTAAGCGTATGCATTACCATCGTCAATGTAATCCAACAGTAGCTGGTTTACTTCCTCTCTGAACGCAGGGAAGCGTGTCTTGTTAGCCATATAGCCTTCGATGACTGCGCGCTTCTGGGCATCATCTGGGTTTATACCATCATGCTCCCAGCGCATCCACTGCTCGTTTGGAAACAGCCCTGTCTGGTAGTTTGCATAAAGGTTATCACGTATCTGTGTCAGCTTGGGGATGTGTGTGGTATTGTTCCACCCGTTGCTGTCGTTACTTGTGACAGACGTATCCGTAGCCTGAAGATACTCCTGCACTTCAGCCATGCGCTCTCGGTGCGAACTAAACTGGTTGGCCCAGTCCACATAGTGAGCACTTACCTGCTCGGCAACTACGAAGTCCTCTTCCGTGCCGCTAGTAAATGTTAATAGATCTCCTGCCATTAGTTCCTCCGAATCCCAGCGACGCCGCCGAATCTGCCGTAGATTATTTTGTTTTGGTTAGTGGATCGCCCACGCATATCAAATGGCTTAACCGCAACATCTACTGCGGCAGCTAGGGCATCTTTTATATCATCGTGTGGTGGGTTCTTTAGCACCAGCTCTTCCTCAAGCATTGGTGTATATCCACCTTGGAAGTGCCATATAGCACCTTGTTCATACTTATGATCAAGTATCGCTGAGATCCTTTCTTCCTTTGTTCCCTCATTACGTGTAGGCTTGTAGCTGTCAATCTTTAGTACAAGGCCCTCTCTCTTTATGTAATCCTTGAGGTCGTTAACGATAACTGACTGAGCCACTGTAGCTTCAGCCCGTAGAACTTTAAATCCCCAACGATCGTGGAGATATACTATACGTTCAAAGTATGTAGAGATCCTGTCAGTCTTGAACCTGTCGATGTCTAGTATGTAGTAGTTACCATCACAGTCAACGCCCACCACAACAATGGCTGTGTAGTCAGCTGTCTTTGCCAGTGAGAATGCAAAGTCAACGGCTGCATAGATCTTTAATTCTTTATTGTCTCTGCCATACGTCCAGATACCAGCAGACCTTCGTAGCATTGTTGGCTCAAAGTACTGGAAGGAGTCACGGCTGATCTTGTCTAGGCTTGCGTCATTAGGATCGTTATAGTACTGTGAGTAGAACTGTGCTGGGTCACCTGTGTAACCGCCCTTGATCTCCTCAAGTACCTGCCTATCAAATCCAAACGCCTTGGTCTTGTTGCCCTTGGCATCATACATGTAGGTACGCGGCCATAGGAACACGCCGTCTATCTCTACCACCTCTTCCATAATATCCCAAGATGGTTTGTACCCTATGATCTCATCACTCTCCATATCCCAGATAGCGATCTCAGTATCAATGACTGTCTGGTAATAATCCTGCGGATGGTAACGAGTACCACACGCCTTGAGCAGACCTGCTGGGTTTAAGATAGAGTGCATCTGGCCCATCGACGCTGCGACCTTGCGCCGCCCATCCTCTGTGTAGGCGTTGTCTGGAACCACCACGTCGTCTGATACCAGTACGTCACAGTGCCACCCAGTGGTGTTAGTCGTTAGGCCAGCTGTCTGAACGGTCCAATCACGTACGTTGTTTACCTTACGCATTGGGTGATCCACAGCAAGCTTGGTAGCTGACCATTTAGCACGCTTACCTGCGTCAGGGTTAACCATATCAGGCCAGACTCGTGAGTAGTTTGGATGTGTTAGCATGTTCTGTATTGAATACAGTTGCTTCTCCGCTAGCTCGGATGTAGCAGATAGGTATACAATGATAGTGTCAGGATGCTTGGTTATCCACCATGCACACCACACTGCCATGCAGTGAGACTTTAGATGACCACGAGGCAGGAGCAGCAGTTGTTTAAGACCGTCGCCCTCTTCTTGTAGCCATCTAAAGACTCGCTTATGTATATCACCATACTGGTAAGATGGATTAACAAGCTTGGCGAACTTAAATAAGTCCGCCTCTGCCTGCTCCTTTATCTCCAGTAACCGTTCTTTGGTTTCTGATTTACGCACTAGTTGATTCTCTTCCACATATCATCAATGTTTTCATCAACACCCGCTTGTATACGAGCCTCCCGCTCGACTTCCTCTTTAGAAGGGCGGCCGCGCTTCTTAGGAGAATACCCACCCTCAGCTAGCCACTTGGCTGCTTGGAATCCTTTCTCCGTCCTAGATTGCTGGATCACCCCCTTGATGGATTCTGATCTGATTTTAATAGCAAGTTCTTCTCTCCACTTTTCAATGTACGGAGCCGTTGCCGGGCTTTCACAAATCTTTTGCCAGTGTTCCCATCCTCCTAAGTATTGGTTAGCGAAGTCATATTCCATCTCTGGAACATGGTCAAACTGCATATAGATTGCTTTTAACGATATATACTTCTTACCGTTATGCTTGAGGTCTTCGTCCTTGAAGGTATATACAGCACCTTTCGGTTCCCGTTGATCAGTCTCAAAGAACAAACCAGAGGTCAGGTATGTCCCATTTACGTTTTTCATCTCAAGGTTGAGTGCGTTTAGTTTCATGTTAGCTACCCTTCATCCAGCGATTGAGTTTGTCAGATAGACTACCGGAAGAATAGCCAAGACTATTTAGGTACGAATTTAGTTTGTCGTTTAGTGTACCAGAAAATCCCTGATCTGTCAAGTACTTTCCTAACATATCGTTAAAAGATCCTGAGTATCCCTGTCCATCTAACCAAATACCAAGCAACATACCACTCTGTCTGTACAGTACTGGAACATCACCACTACCATCACCTGACAGATACTCAATTGATATTGATGTAACTGCGCCATCAGTTGCATCGATCGTGTACCCAGTTGATGTACCAGCTGCTGTTGCATCTGATCCACCATTAGCTGAGTGAGTAACAAAGCTGCTGTCAGCCGTTACGTACACAAACTGATCTCCGTTGGCAATAGCTGTAGTGAATCCGTAGGCCCAGTCTTCCTCGTCGAACACGCTTGCTGCACCAGATACTGTGAGTATTGTGTACCCAGTAATAGATGTCATGTCTATGGTGTCAGTGGCTGTGTCAGTTCCATCGCCTAATGTCACCGTTATGTTTGACTCCAGTATTACAAAGTCCTGACCCTGTGACAACGTTGGTATAACTGCACTACCAGTACCGTCTCCGTTGTCTGTGATACTTGTCAGTGAACAACTATTACCAAAGCTATCAGTCAGGGTAGCTGTGGTTACAGTACCAGTGAAATCCTCTGTCCATGTGATAGTATCACCCGGCTCAGCCGTTGCCTGATCCAGAACTACTGATACGCCTGCTTGGTGACCTGTTGCTGAAAAGTTATCTAGCAGAGTTAGGTTACTGTCGCCGAAGTTGTATGCCACGCCCGGAGAACCAGCTGTGTGAGTTGCATCAGTGAAGGACGCCCCCTGTGCTACATCATTAACGTATAGGGTTATGCTTGTACCAACTGCTCCTATCTTAAGAACATCGTTGGCTGAAAATGTAACAGAGCGGAAACCAAGGCTTGTCCATGTACCGTTGTCCACCCTATAGCAGTAGAAGCGCCCGTCGCCAAACTCTCCCATACCCACGTAGCCATTACCACCACTGGTGGCATTGAATCTGATAACAGGACCAGCAAAGTCATATCCCTGTATTGTTGTTACCTGTACCTCGGCGGTTTGGTCATTGTCCCAGCTCTCGCCAGTAAGTGCTGATACGTGGCCTGCACCAGCGGCGGCTGATTTCAGTTGATTAGATACCAGCTGTAAGCCAGAGCCGTCGCAAGTCGACCACGGTGCTGCTAGGGGATTTTCGTCTGCTCTCGTAAATGTATCGTTATACGTAGCCATTAGTTAACTCCCACAGTTGTAGTATCAGCACCCATGTCAGTACCATCACTAGCAGCACTTACCCCATTGCCCCCTGATAAAGCGAACCCAGCGATAGTAGTAGGACTTGCTCCTCCTGTGTATGTTGGGCTACCTGCTATTGAGTTGCCATCCTGAGCAGCTGGTACTGTAGGAAGTGCAAGCCATGCAGCTAGGGATAAACCAGAATCATTCTGATAGCGGATAGTTCCACCATACAGGTTGTAGTCAGATACGTTAGTAGAAGCCACAGCAACCTGGTATGGTACAATAAGATAGTTACCTTCGATGATGTTATTGCGCACAGTGTTTCCGTTTGCAATGTTATCTAGGTTTGACAGCTCTAAGTACCCAGTAATGGTATTGTGAGTGAATGTGTTGTCATCTGCGCCGTTATCACCGCCCCCATCATCAGCGACCAACAGGTTAGTATCTATGATGTTATTGTTGAACGTAGCGCCCTTACAGGCTATGTGGACAACGTTACAAGTATGCACATAATTGTTCACAAAGAACTGCTGTCCTGTTCCGGCATACGCAGATGTACTGAAGTGCTTATAGTAGAATCCATTAGGAGCATTACTCAGCACGTTGTTGTATACACGCCAGTGTGGTACTCGGCTAAAGAATATGCAGGCTGTGTTACCGTGAGTACCCGTACCCGGACCTACGATGTTACAATCAAATACACCAATGTAGTCTGCACTGGATGTATCCATGTGCACAGTACCTACGTTATCTCCACCAGCACCCATAGTACCAGTCAGATAACGGAACGTCATGTGGTCTACACCACCAGAACTAGAACCACCCGGATAGTAAGAGAATATACGGCTACCACCAGTCTGGTTAAAGCCATGTACAATCCAATAAGCCTGTCCACCAAACTCAATACCAGTATCATTAGATGCTGTTATGTCACACCCAGCAACTGGATCAGCACGGAATACATACCAGTTGGAACTGTTACCTACCCCACCATCTCCTGACAGGGATATACCTGTACCTATGTCGAATGTACCACGACAGGTTAGCATAGTACCAGCAGCAGAGGCACATAGTGCATTCAGTGCTGTCTCTTCATCAGAGTATGCATCAGTCCAGCTAGTACCATCATTTGCACCAACAGCTGCACTATCAAAGAAGATAGCACCCGTCTCATTGTAGTCAGGGGTAGCTGGGTAATCATCATCAGAGTATGAGCCACTAGGTGGCGGAGGTAGTATAGACCAAATAGATTCAGCTACTGCTCTCGCAATAGCCGTTAGGTTATGAGCCATCGGTTATACTCCATTTGTTTGTCGAATCCATAGTATAAAATGATTCCTGTAAACAGTCTACGAAGTAGACGTAGAGGAATAGAGTATCCCCCCGTATGTGAAAATAAATAAAAAGGTTATCTAACCCTTAGGGGTTTATGTTTAGTATCTTTTAAATACATAAACCTTTTTGTTTAGTTTAGCATATTTTTAATCAAAAGTCAATACTTATTTATGTAAATGTCAGAATTTCTAGTAGAAATTTTTAAGCTGAAGTGCATAAGGTAATAAAAAAGATGACATCCCCCCTATCCCCTTCTTTTCTTGATCTTGATCTATGACTCTTTTTTCGATCTTGATTCATTACCTTGCTTCTATCTATCTATCTATGATCATTCTTCTATCTATTAGATCATCGTTGATTGATGTTGTATTACATCCACTACTATATCCCCACTCCTTTATAAGCATATCTGTTTATATAAACCCCAGTGTTTACAAGTACTTAGTAAATATTCCGCCTATCTATATACATTACTGTCATAGTATGGTAGTAAGACCCTGTTTTGTTACCGTGTTACTGTACTACTCATCAAGGTGTTACCCATCGTAACAAGTAACACTTTCAGTACACTGTTAAAATACTGGTTATATATACATGGGTATGCCCTAACTCCTTGATTCTATTGATCTTTTCAAAACTTGGCACGGGGCCTGCAATAGTTTCGCTGTGTTCAACTGATAGCCTGTAAACAGGCAACCGCACCGGAGGTGTTACACCATGTACAAGGGGACGTTTGTTTTTCGTGAGTGGGCTTTGGCTTGTGGTCATTATGCCAGTGCTAAAGCTGAGGGGCTGATAGCCTCTATGCGAACTACTGATAGCGGGTATATCGTGTTCGTATCGTAACATTCCCTGACAAGGGAAAACAAATGGTTACACAAAGGGGCTTGCAATCAGGCTCCTTCAATGTGACCATTGTCACTGATAGCACGCCATGCGTGTTGCTCCGGGCAAGCGGGTAGAATACTGCCTAGTCTCTAGTATGGGTCGCGGCGCTGACTATAAACAAGCGCGGCCTACTTAGCACCGTTCTTTCCATAAGGTGCGCCCCGCTGACATACCGGCGAAAGTAGTATGTCTAGGTTATAGAGCCTTTCCAGCCCTATGTGAATCCAAAGCGTGTACGTGCGTGAGGTGGTAGGGTGGTTTATTGGGTGAATGTACGGCCAAAGCTGCCTAACAGTGGTTGAGGACCGTGAAAGCTCAAGGGTGTCGACTATTTCCGAAGCCGTAGCCAGTACACTGGGGCACGGTCTGCTAGACAGTAACGGCGGCGGGTACACAACAGAGACCCCAGCAGAGAACCTGCTAGTTCAAAATAATTCCAGCATTTCCGACTATAGTTTGATTCGCTATACACTGCTTCGCGGTGGGTATGGTGCGTTCTACGAAAAACAGATTAGCAACCTGTCTTAGTTGGTTGGCGTGAGAAAAAATAGAAAGCCGTTAGCACTGTTAGGTGGGCGGCTTTTATTCCTGTTCATAGTGTGTATTGATTGGCAGTATACACTTAAACCGGAATGAATAAGGGGTCTATTATGACTATTGAAATCCTTGATTTAAAAGCCAGTCAAACCCGCATCACATACATTAAGCGTGCTGGTAAGAAGCTGGATGAAGACATACATCGTGTTGCTGTGTCAGGTATTGCGCACTATCTGGGTGTGAATGGCGAAGGCGAGCGCGTGAATGATGGTGGTGATTTGACTGTACTCACCGAGCTGTGCCACGCCATGCCACGTAGTGCACGTGGTAACTCGTTGAAGTACTGGGTGACCAGCCATATCCGTGTGCAGTGGGATAAGAAGGCGTACGGTGGGAACGGTGGCTGGAAGAAGAATGGTGAAACCGAGGGCGAGCCGTTGGCTATCTTAACAGCGGCGGCGGGTACTCCCTTCTTTGAGAAGACAGACACAGAGCAGGCCGTGTTTGATCCAGAGAAGTACCGCAAGTCAGTTGTTGCCAAGCTTAAGCGTGAAGCAAGCGAAGGCCATGTCAATCTGGAACAGTTCATTGCCAGTCTGACCGCTGACCTGCACGTAGCTGCGTAGTTTGCATATCAAGGGTACCTCAAGGGTGCCCTTTATTATGTGCACTAGTACGAGGAGGGCACGACATGAGTAATGTAACCTTAGTTGTATACGTACCTGATGGTAACGTTATACGTCACAGTTGTGACAGTCATGCACAAGCAACACGCTTGTCTCACAGTATGTATGCTGGTGCTACGTGTAAGATTGAAGACACAGCGCAACGTACATACCATGCTGACATGCGATCTTATGCTGATAAGATGGCGAAGGAGTATTACTAATGGCAGCAACAATCATATATCCGATGCGCCTTACTGGCTCCGCTGATCGCTCAATACATGCGGCGCGTAGTCTTAAGGAGCAGGGTAAAAAGGTAGTGCTTGATCTTAAGCACAGTAAATCTCATGGCAATTATGCTGTGCTCAACACTGACGGTGGCAGCGATGAGTAACAAAGCAATAAGTAACGCTGACTTCGTGCGTTTGAATGATGTGTTTGCTAGTGTTGTTGATACTGCATGTGAGTACACAAAGCTAGCAACAGGTGCTGATCTGCGTGAGGAAGAGGATTTCTCTGATTTCTGTGACGCAGTTCATGCAAAACTAAGACAATTGGTGGAGGAACCAAGCGATGAACACTAACTGGGAAGAAAACTTAGATCCACGTACAGCTAAGGCATTAGCTATTGCACGTAACGTGACAGGGTATGAGCTGAAGCAAGGCCCATATACTGAGCGTCAGTTGAAGCAGTTCTCTGCTGATATACGAGCAGCCCACCGACAAGCACAGGGGCGGTAGCTCGTGGCTAAGATAACAATTAACACTAAGCCACGTCTCGAATTGAAGCCCGGAGTACTTGTTAGACACGGCGACGCAGTCGGCATGGTGGTATCCGTTAACTACCTATCTGGGTACGCTAAGGTGTTTTGGTTTTATGGAATCCTGATTAGTCAGGTCGGTTGTGATGCCTTGGAACCCTTAGTAGACTCAGTAACACTAACGAACGAGGAACCTAATCATGAAAGCAATGATTGATTTTGTAGTAGTAAATGGGCAGCGTATAAATGTTACACCTGATGTTGTTGAAGTAACTCAGCAGCATAAGTCGCGGCGTAACTGGTACGTCACACCAAGTGGTGACATCTTCAAGTGCCTCCGTGCTACACGTGGTAGTCGTGCACGTAAGATGGGTGCTGAGCTTGTAGCGGTCCGCTAACGTGGACCTTTCATCAATCAACTTCGTCCCACTACGTGGTAAGGTAGTCATTAAGTTCAGCTCTCCGAAGAAAGCAATGGAGGTACGCAGGGCCATGGCTGCCGCTGGCGAGAATGTGTTGCTCACTGTGTGGGGTCAGTACGAGACTAGCAACTGGTACCTTGCTTACCGCGCCAACTGCTGGGCAGGCACTGGTAAGACAGCCTCTACGATACGTGGTGAAGGACTAAGGATCGTAACGTTATGAAACTTGCAGCAAAATTATTGTTCCATCATTGGTGTGCTCACTTAGTTGACAGCTGTGTGAGTACAGCTAGTGGTACACAGTACAGCGTGGATGTAATAATCTACAACAACTACTTAGATTAAGGGGGCAGTATGGTACGGTATGGTGACCTACCCCCCGCGGCCAAGCTTAGGGTAAGACTTTCTTTCAGAGATTTCTTGAAAAAGAAAGGGATCGAGCGTGTATTCTTCGCTAACTCCTGCAACTATTTAGTTGATCTCGGACTGACCAACAATCGCCCCGTTCGGAGTTTAATACAGCTCGATGAGCAGTGGCGGCAGCTAGAGTTGGCGCCTTATCGTGACGGCATCCAATACATCAGACAAATTATTAATGATGCGTTTGCGTGGGCCAATACAGAGCATGGCAACGCATACTGGCACGAACTCCACAATGAGTGGGCCCGGATATGTATACAAGCGGGGATAGAATAGCATGTTATTATTTTCTGAAATGCCTGCGACATCGAGGGCTTTGTGTCTTGCTGCATTCGATACATTCCTTAAGAGTAGGGGTGTGAGTCCTCCCCACTTCTTGAGTACCATGAGAGCAGCTCATGTATCACGTGAAAGAGAATTCACACCACCAGAATCTATCGCTCAGTACCTGCTTGGTGTACGGTACTTGAGGTACTCTGGTGGCAGGCTTAGTTCTGTAATAGATACTGCATTCATATGGGATGATACGCCGGAGGGCCACGCGTTCTGGAGTGAGATCCACGATGAGTGGGAGAAGCTGTGTAGAAGCAGGGGTATAGCATGACTGTTAAATATCGGGACATGAATGATAAGCAACAGCGTGCAGTGCGCATGTTATTCTGGGATTATCTACGTAGAAGGGGTGTACACATCGAGACATTCGACCGCTGCACCAGAGCCAACGCCGGGACAGATATGGAAGCTTTCTTACTCAGGACTTCTGTTAGTAATTGGGTACAGTGCGCATTTTAACAGAAGT
>Ga0209475_10000837_pt1 | contig 48101 bp, 42 predicted proteins | sample tdDd471_FD_187128 | JGI IMG/M metagenome (GOLD analysis project Ga0209475, IMG submission 187128) | Marine sediment microbial communities from the Atlantic coast under amendment with organic carbon and nitrate - tdDd47.1 (SPAdes)... | ecosystem: Environmental > Aquatic > Marine > Coastal >... | reverse complement strand
TCGGCGACCCGCTGCTGACCGACGCCCCCGACTGGTCGGGGCTCACGCTGGAGCGGCTGGCGCGCTATCTCGACCGTGACACCCACGAGCGGGCCGGCGGCAGTGCGGCCGGCCTCGACAGCAATTTCCTGTATGCGGTGTTTCGCCTGAAGGCGGCGCTGGGGGTTACACGCGGAGGCTCGGGAGCGGCGCTGTTCCGGCTGTGGCTGAAGGATCTCGCCGGGATCATCGCCGACGACCCCCATCTTGGTCCGCGCCTGTCCGCCCAACACGCCCGTGCCGCCCGCGTGCTGCTGGACGGTGAGACTGGAGAGGCACGCGCCTTTGCCCACGCCGTGCTGAGCGGAGCGGCAGATCTGCTGGAACGCGCCCGGGACGGAGATGAATTGCTCGAGGCCGCCAGCAAACAAGGGGTGGAGCAGTCTCGGGACGTGCTCGACCATGCCCGAGCGATCCGCAGCTTCAATGGCGCCATCACGATCATCGCCGCACGCAGCCGGGACGCCGGCGGCATAACTGGAACCAGTCTCACCATATTAGCGAACACGTATGTGAACCGCGCCGTCGCCAAGCGCCAGGGCATCGGCCCTGCCGAAGCGATCCCCGATTACGATGCCGGCATCGCGCTAATGGAAGGCCTGCGCGATATGCTGACCAAGCAAGGGGACGGATGGCCACCGGAGATCCAGAACCACCTCGCGGCCGCCTACATGAACCGCGGTGTCGCCAAGACCCGAGCCGTAGGACCTGCCGAGGCGATCTCCGACTACGACGACGCGATCGCGCTTCGGGAAGACCTGCGCGACGCGCTGGCCGCACAGGGACAGCCATGGCCGCCGGATTTCCAGAACTCGCTCGCGGCCACCTACATGAACCGCGCCGTCGCCAAGGGCGATGCCTTCGGCGAAGTCCAGGCGATACCCGACTACGACGCGGCCATCACGCTGATGGAAGGCATACGCGGCTCACTCGCCGAAGAGGTACAGCCATGGCCATCCATCTTCCAGAATGCCCTCGCGACCGCCTACATGAATCGCGGGGTCGCCAAGGTCCAAGCCATCGGTCCCGCCGAGGCGATACCCGACTACGACGCGGCCATCGCGCTTCGGGAAGGCCTACGCGACGCGCTGACCGAACAGGGGCAGGCATGGCTGCCCGCCTTCCAGAACGACCTCGCGACCGCCTATGTGAACCGCGCCAACGCCAAGAGCACTGCATTCGGCGAAGCCGAGGCGATACCCGACTACGACGCGGCCATCGCCTTGATGGAGGGCCTGCGTGATACGCTGGCCGAACTGGGGCTGGCATGGCCACCCGATTTCCAGAATGATCTCGCGGCTGCCTACACGAACCGAGCCATCGCCAAGCGCCACGCCATTAGCCCCGCCGAAGCGATAACCGACTACGACGCGGCCATCGCGCTTCGGGAAGGCCTGCGCGACGCGCTGACCGAACGAAGGTTGGCTTGGCCGCCCGCCTTTCAGAACGATCTCGCAGCCACGTATACGAACCGCGCCATTGCCAAGCGCCACGCCATCGGCCCCGCCGAGGCGATAGCCGACTACGACGCGGCCATCACGCTCATGGAAGGCCTGCGCGACGCGCTGGCCGAACAGAGGCTGGCATGGCCGCCCGCCTTCCAGGACGACCTCGCGACCGCCTATACGAACCGCGCCTTCGCCAAACACCAAGCCGGCGACCCGGCCGCCGTCACCGATGCGGCAACCGCGCACGACTTGGCGTCCAGCTTGGTTGCCCAGTTTGCTACCGCTTGTCCGCCGGACTGGGTCAACACCGCCGACCGCGCTGCAGCGCTCGTCCAAGCACTCGGCGGAAATGCGAACAACGATGCCGACACGGATGTTCCGGATGCCCTGGTCGACACGGCTCTCGCCGACACACGATTCCAAAGCGCACTCGCAAACGCCCTGTCCCGGGCAGGCATACCCGACCTCGCCACGCTCTCGCCCGAGGACAAGCGGGAAGCGGCGCGGCAGTTGCTCAGGGCCATTCGTGCCGCTGCAGATGCAGAACCATCCGAACGAAGCGGTATCTCCGTCGATCCCGAGGCCCTCGGGCTGGACGGTGCCCAAGTCCGGGAGATCTTCGAAAAGGCGCAAGAGGCCGCCGGCGGCAATGCCGCGAAGTTCATCGCAACGCTCCGGGCGGAACTCACTGCGGCCGGTGCTGACGGCGAGGCCATCGACGCCCTGATTGGACAGATCGAAGGCGCCATCGAGGGCGGGCAATCGTGACGACTGCGACACGCTTCGCAGACCGCCTCGCCGGACTCCTCGACGGCATCCGCCTGTTGCCGGACGGATGGTGGGAAGCCGTTCAGCTCGCCCGGCCGACCGACAGCGCGGGCCCGGCCGAGATCTGGCTCGGCGTCGGAAGGCACGGGGATTTCCCGGCTGCCGGAGAAGGCAGCTCGATCTGCCTCAACAACAAGGGCGCATCGTCGGTCTTGCGCGAATTCCCGGCGGACCCGCGGAGCGCGACGGACCTGGTTCTGGGCGCTGCCGACGAAACGGTAGCGGCATGGCGATCGACCGTCGGCACCACCGCCGGCTCCCTCGAAATCCTGCGGAACATGCAACTGCGCGTCGAGGACGCCTCGCCCGACAGCGTACTCGCCCTGATCTGCTTTCTGCTCCGCCTGCAAGGCGTCGCCGCTGCCGAGGTTCCGAGCGCCTGGCGCACCCATGTGAACGACTGGGAGGCGGGCCAGACCTTCGCCAGCATGTCCCCGTACCGCGTCTACGGCGCGCTGCACAACGCGCTCTGCCACAAGAGCATCTTCGACAATCCCGGCCAGGCATGGAGGGACGGGCTCTGCCTGATGGCACAGCTCATGCTCGCCGAAGCGAACCCGATCGCCATCGAACCGATGGCGGTCGCGGAACTCGAGGCAGCCCGCGTTCTCCTGGCGTACGAGGAGCAGGTCTACCGCAACAGCCTGCGGTCCGCCGAGTTGCTCCAACTTGCGGTGCCGCTCCGGGTCGGCGGGCGACACCGACAGATCGTGGACGCCTACCTGTCGAATTGGGCGACCGGCCGCGGCAGCTTCAAGAGCTTCCTGCGCAGCGATCACGAGGCCTCGCATCTGGGGCGCGGTTTCACGGTCATGGCGATCTGGCGCGCGGAATGGGAAGGCCATGGCGACGACTTCGCGGTGTCGACCGATCCGGCCGCGATGCTCGACCTCTCGGACTTCTGGACCGCGGCCGAGAATGCGGAGTGGAGCGCCTGGTCCGAGACCGGGGAGGCCCGGCCCGCCGACCGTCCCCGCAGATTGCCGGGGCCGTACGCACCTCGCAATGCGCGCGACGAGGGTTTGAGGCAGCGCCTCGACGTCAAGGAGGCGCCGAACGAGCCCTGGTATCATGATCCGGACTACAGCCTCGTCGCCACGCCCAGGGCCGTCGACAGCGACCGGATGGGGTCGAAGCTCGGATGGGTCGAGACGCTCTCACTGCTCTGGAGCGTCTACAACCCCTACCGTGACCAGCAGGTCCGGTGGGTGACCGATGCGGCAGACGGCGTCGAGACCGATCCGATGCCGCTGCACCGACCGACAGCCCGGACCGGCGAGGAGCCTTCCGGCAAGCGTTTGCTGATCGGCCGCTGGGTGTCTCCGGAGGTCCGCGCCGGTTCGGTCGACGGCGACTTCTCGGCCTTTCAATACACCCCGACCCTGGGTCGATACCTGGCCGCAATCCTGGAGCGTGACCGCCCGCTCGACGAGCCGGTCGATATCCACGACCTCCCGCCCCTGGATACGTTGCGGAAGATCGATCTCTGGGACGGCTTCGCGGTCGTCACGCCGGACGGCGCGTGCGTCCTGGTGCCGGAATCCTGGCGAGATAATCCGTTGGGCGAGATCGAGCGTGTGTTCGCGTCGTCGGCTGGCGAGCTTTGCTACCTCGAAGGCGCCGTCGCACGCACCGAACGCATCGTTGCCGACCTGCAGAGTCGGCTGGGTCGCGGTGTCCGTTCCCAGTCCGATCACACCGCGTTCGATGCGCTCTGCGCCGAAGAGATCAAGAGTAGCCAGGTTTTCTCAGCCAACGCCGGCATCCACCAGTCGCCTGAAGCCGCCCGGTTCTCGATGACCCTGCACGACACCTGGGGCATCGGCGGGCAGCTCGAGCGATTCAATGAAGATGTTCGGAACGCCAAGGATCTCGTATTCAACTACAGCCAACTGAGAGCAAACCGCCGCGTCGAACTGCTGACCGTATACGGATTTCCAATATTGCTGTCGGCCACATTGTTCGCCTTCATATTCTCCGACATCGACGGATCCAATCCAGATTGGACACAAGTCAACTGGCCCGGTGCCGGACTTTTTGTCCTTGTGTCGGCGATTGGGCTCTGGCTCATGAACCTCCTTGCCTCCCGGTCCGACGGCGCTTCCCCGGGGCCGGGAAACACCCATCCGTCCGCACCCAATCGAGATGCCGCGCCCCCCAAGCAGTGACTACGTGGCACCGGCACTCACCCGCCCTGCGACGACATACGCGCCGCCAACGCTTCAGGTCGGTTGCGCGAAACAGGCCCCGAAGGCGCATGCCCCCACGGCCGGCCAGACCTGCGACCCGCTCGATCCGGTCGAGGCCAGGTGCTCAGCGGCGGGGGCGTCAGGCGACCACGCGGTCGAGCCGGATCCGCACCTGGCCGACCGCCGCCCGCTCGGCGGTGACGCACGAGATGTCGGGAACCACCCAGGTCGCCGCGCGCATGGTCTCCGCGGCCTCGGTGGTCGTGAAGCCGAGGACCCGCATGCCGGCGGCCAGCCCGGCCTGAACGCCCGGTGCGGCGTCCTCGACGACGACGCAGTCGGCCGCCGCCACCCCGAGTCGCTCGGCCGCCAGCAGGTAGCCGTCCGGCGCCGGCTTGCCGCGGCTCACGTCCTCGGCGCACACCATGACCGCCGGCACCCGGATCGCCCCGCGCTGCAGCCGGTCGACGGCGATGCTGCGCGGCGCCGAGGTCACGATCGCATAGCGGTCGGCCGGCAGCGCGCCGGCGAGCTCGGCGGCCCCGGGGAACGTCCGAAACCCGTCGGTGTCCTCCAGCTCCTGGCGGATCAGCACCTGCCACTCCGCCTGGGCGTCCAGGTGCGGCGCCACCAGCGCGATGGTCTCGAGCGCCCGCCGGCCATGGATCAGCGGCATCAGCACGGACTCGGCGATGCCGTGGCGCAGCGCCCAGGACCGCCAGCTGCGCTCCACCACGCCGGAGGAGTCGACCAGCACCCCGTCCATGTCGAACAGCACGGCCCCGCAGTCGACCGTCACGCCGGACGTCATCGGGCCGCGTCCGGCCCGGTGTCGCCGGTGGCGTGCCACAGGTACTCGGCCATATCCCGGAACGCCGCGCCGACCGTCTGCCGGCGGCGGGCGAAGATGGTCTCGCAGTCCTTCAGGAACCGGTCGAGCCCGTAGCGGGCGCCGGACGGTCCCCAGGCGAAGGCCGGCACGTATTTCGGCGGATCGCCGGCGAACACGTTGCTGCCGGTATCGATGACGGTGCCGGTGTTCAGGCAGGTGCCGATCGCGACCTTCACGCAGTCGCCGATGACGGAGCCGAACTTGATGCGACCCAGGGCGACCTGTTCCCGCTCGGCCCCCGGCCCGGCCAGGAAGGCCGTCGGCACCGACAGCCGGACCTCGCCGTAGTTGTTCTTCAGGTCCGAGGTGGTGACCAGCGCGCCGAGGTTGACCCAGCGCCCGACGATGCTGTGGCCGAGGAATCCCTCGTGATGCTTGTTCGAGAAGTCGCCGAGGATGCTGCACTCGATCTCGCCGCCGACCCGGCAGTGTCGGCCGATCGCCACCGGCCCGAGCAGGCGGCAGTTGTCGACCCGGGCGTCCGGCCCGACATAGGCCGGTCCGGCGATGTAGGAGAACTGCCCGACGCTGGCCCGGGCGTCGATCGCGATCGGCCCGTCGCGGGTATCGAGGACGGTGCCGGGATACAGCGCCGCGTCCGGGTGCAGGAACACCTCCGACGGCCTGCCGACGACGTGCACGCCGTCGCCGGCCTGCGCCATCGGGGCGAACCCGCCACGTGCCGCGGCCGCGGCGATGTCCTCGGCGATCCGCCCGCCCAAATCGTCCAGCAGGCGGCCGGCGGCGAACTCGCCGGAATCGATCACGGCCTCGAAGACCGAGGCGATCTCGTCGGTCTCGCCGGCGAGGTAGCGGAGCGCCAGCTCCTCCGGATGCAGCGACCGGAACGGCGCGGCGCCGAGCATGGCGGCGGCCCGCCGCTCGTACTCGGCGTCGGGGTGGAAATAGGCGATCTCGGCGTCCGGGCTCGCGAGCCTCAGCCGCTCGACCGGCGCGTGGATGCCGTTGCGGCTGCCGAACACGGTCCAGACCCGGCTGACGTGCCGGGACGCCGCCGTGTCGCGATCGAGGAGCAGAACCGTCGAACCCATCCGCCTATCGTCCCGTCGTTCTCGCGACCGATCCTTACGGCTTGAGCGCCATCAGCGCATGCCGGCTCTCACAGAACTCCCCCAGCTCGTCAAGCTCGGCCGAGAAGAAGATGCTGCGGTCCTCGGCCGACAGGTCGGTGACCAAGCCGGCGTAGACGTCCGCCTCGAGCTGCACATGCCGGGCCCGGGCCTCGCGCTCGGCCTCGTCGAACCAGCTCCGCACACCGGGGTCCTGTACGATCGCCGCGCAACGCCGGGCGATGTCGCCGGCCTCGAGCAGCACCCGGCTCTCCATCATCACCTTGACCGCGATCTTGTCCCTGGTGGTCTCCAGGCCGGCCTGCCGCCGGACGTCGCCCGGGGTCTTGATGATGAAGTCGAGCTCCTCCTGGATGTTGGGGTGCCGCAGCCAGAAGTACTTGTGCTTGAGCAGCTCGGCTTCCAGCCGTTCCTTGAGGTGCAGGTCCGGCTCGTCCAGCAGGATCACCAGGTCGACGTCCGATCCCCGTACCGGGATCCCGGTCGAGTGCTCGCGCCGGCGGGCGTCGTGGGCGAGGTCGTACACCACGTCGCCGCAGATCAGCACCGCGAAGTCGCCTGTCAGGTCGGCCGCGCACAGGTCGTGCAGTTCCCGCACGAGGTCCTCCGCCAGCTCGCGCTTGCGCCGGCTGATGGTCCGGTGCTTGTCGACCAGCTCCTCGAAGGCCGCGTCGAGCGCCGCGGCGTCCAACCCGAACAGCGTGAAGCTGATGAACTTGCGCAGGAACGAGGGGCTGATGCGGGCGCTGCCCGGCGAGTCGGCGTCGATCCGCAGGTAGCTGGTCTGGACCGCGCGGCGATGGATCGCGGAGTCGGTCCCGAGGACGCGCGCCAGCGTCAGCACGCTTTCGCCGGTGTGCGAGACCAGGTCGACGCCGAGCGACGGCCCGCGTTCGCGCAGGAAGCCCCGCAGGACCGTCCCCAGGTCGCTGTCGGCGCTCATGGGCGGCCCGGACGGGGCGAACGGATCGCAGATGGGGCGGGCCAGCTCATTGCGGGGTCGACGTCACGCAAGGTTCGTTCGACGGCCACGGTATCCCGGCCGGGCGACTCCGTCGAGCCATGCCCCTACCTGGCCACGCCCCTACTCGGCGGCGATCGCGCTCAACCCGAGAAGCCCCGGCTGAGCATGATTCACCATCGCCGTCGGGATCCGGCGCAGATAGCTGCTGGACCGGCCCTTGGCCTCGAATCGCGCCCGGAACCGCAGGGGATCGAACAGGTCGCCGAGATAGTGCGGCATGCCGCCGGCGAGGTAGACGCCGCCGGTGGCGCCGAACGTCAGGGCGAGGTCGCCGGCGACCGTCGCCAGCAGGTCGACGAACATCCCGACCGCCCGCGTCGCCGCCGCATCGCCGCCGCGGGCGGCCGCCAGCACGGCCTCGGATTCTCGATCCGGCCGCGGCGGCGCCCCTTCGAGCACGGCGATCGCCGCGTCCAGCGCCGGCAGGCCGATGCCCGACAGCACCCGTTCCGCCGAGACGTGGTCGACCCGCCGCCGCAGAACCGCCAGCACCGCCGCCTCGGCGTCGGTCATCGCCGGCAGGGTGACGTGCCCGCCCTCGCCCGGCACGGTGAGCCAGCCGCACGGGCCGAGCGGCACCAGCCCGGCGACGCCCAGCCCGGTGCCGGGGCCGATGGCCACCATCGGCCCGCGCGGCTCGGGGTGCCATTCGCCGATGGCCTGCCGGTCCTCCGGCCCGAGCAGCGGCAGGGCGCGCGCCACCGCGGCGAAGTCGTTGACCAGCCTGACCGTGTCGAGCCCGAAACGCTGAGCCACCGCCGCCCCGTCGATGTCCCAGTCGGCGTTGGTCAGCCGCACCCGGTTGGCGGTCACCGGGCCGGCGACCGCCAGGATCGCCCGGTCGGGCCGGGTCTGCCCGACCTTGGTGGCGAGGTAGTCGGCGATCGCCTGCTCGACGCTGTCGAAGTCGGCGGTGTGGACGATCTCGACCGACCGGAACCGTCCGGCCGCATCGGACAGCGCGAACCGGGTGTGGGTCCCGCCGATATCGGCCAGAAGCGCTGGCAACGGCTCGACCATCGTCCGCCTCATCGCCCCTGCAGCGCCCGCAGGAAGTTCCGCCGCCAGGCGCCCAGGTTGTTGGCGCGCAGCGCCGCCATCATCGAGGTCCAGCGCGCGCGGCGCTCCTCTACCGGCATGGCCAGGGCCCGCTGCAACCCGTCGGCGACGTACTCGTGGTCGTACGGGTTGACCGTCACCGCCCCGTCGAGCTCGGCCGCCGCCCCGGCGAACTGCGACAGCACCAGCACCCCCGGATCCTCCGGGTCCTGGCAGGCGACGTACTCCTTGGCCACCAGGTTCATGCCGTCGCGCAGCGGCGTCACGAAGCCGACGCGCGCGGCCCGGAAGAACCCGGTCAGCTGGTCGCGCTGGAACGACTTGTTCAGGTATCGCAGCGGCACCCAGTCGAACTCGGCGAACCGGCCGTTGATGTGCCCGGCCCGGCCCTCGAGCTCTTCGCGGATCGCCCGGTAGCTCTGCACGTCGGAGCGCGACGGCGGCGCGATCTGCATGTAGGAGACGTGGCCGCGCAGCCCGGGGGCGGCCTCCAGCAGGGTCTCGTAGGCGTCAAACCGGCGATTCAGCCCCTTCGAGTAGTCCAGCCGGTCGACGCCGACGATCAGGTCCTTGCCGGCCAGCGACTCGACCAGCCGGCGGGTCTGGCGCGAGCGCGCCGACGCGGCGGCCTGCGTCGCCAGCTGGTCCGGGTAGATGCCGATCGGGAACGCGGCCGCCCGCGAGCGCTCGCCGTAGGCCTCGAACCGGCCGTTCCGCCCGACGCTGCCGCCGGCGACCGTGCGGATATAGGCCAGGAAGTTCTGGACGTCGTTCTCGGTCTGGAACCCGATCACGTCGTAGGCGCACAGCGATTGCACCAGGTAGGCGTGGTCCGAGCAGGCGGTCAGCAGATCCGGCGGCGGAAACGGGATGTGCAGGAAGAACCCGATCCGGTTGCGGTGCCCCATCATGCGCAGGTCGCGTCCGAGCGGGATCAGGTGATAGTCGTGCACCCAGATCAGGTCGTCGGCTTCCAGCATGGTCGACAGCCGGCCGGCGAACTCCTCGTTCACCCGCCGATAGCCGGCAACGTAGCTGCGGTGGTACTCGACCAGTTCCATGCGGTAGTGGAACAGCGGCCACAGGGTGGCGTTGGCGTAGCCCTTGTAGAACGCGTCGTAGTCGCGCCGGGCCAGCGGCATGGTGGCGTAGGTGATCCGGCCCTTGGTCTCGGTCTTCACCCGCGACGAGCCGCTGGTGTAGATCTCGCCCGACCAGCCGAACCAGACGCCGCCGACCTCCGACAGCGCTTCCTGGACCGCGACCGCAAGGCCGCCCGAGGACGGTTTGCCCTCCTGGATCGGCGCGACCCGGTTGGAAACCACCACAAGACGGCTCAAATCACCTCCTCCCACGGCCGCGACAACCGCATGGCGCACTTGATCAGCCCGACCATCGAGTAGGTCTGCGGGAAGTTGCCCCACAGCTCGCCGGTGACCGGGTCGACGTCCTCGGACAGCAGGCCGAGGGTGTTGCGGCAGGCCAGGACCTCCTCGAACATCCGCCGGGCCTCGTCCCGGCGGCCGATCGCCGCCAGCGCCTCGATGAACCAGAACGTACAGACCGTGAAGGCGACCTCCGGCGTGCCGAAGTCGTCGGGCGCGTCGTAGCGGAACACGTGGCTGCCGCGCTTGAGGCCGCGCTCGATCGCCTCGACCGTGCCCACGAAGCGCGGGTCGTCGGCCTTCAGGAATCCCAGCTCGTGCATCAGCAGCAGGCTGGCGTCGAGGTCGTCGCCGCCGAAGGTCGCGGCGAACCCGCCGAGCTTCTCGCTCCAGGCCCGCTCGCACAGTCGGGCGTGCATCGTGTCGGCATGCCCGCGCCAGTCGGCGGCCTCGTCGTCCAGTCCGAGCCGACCGGCAATCCGGGCCAGCCGGTCGGCCGCCGCCCAGCACATCATGGCGGAGAAGGTGTGGACCGAGGCGCGGGTCCGCAGCTCCCAGATCCCGGCGTCGGGCACCTCGAAGCGCTCGATCGCGGCCCGCCCGAGCGGCGTGAGCTGACGATACAGGGATTCGTCGCCCTTCCTGACCAGCCGGGAGTCGAAGAAGCTCTGGGTGACCGCCAGGATGATCGCGCCGAACACGTCGTGCTGGACCTGCTGATAGGCCTGGTTGCCGACCCGCACCGGCCCCATGCCGCGGTAGCCGGGCAGCGTGTCGACAATCCGTTCCTCGATCCGGTCCTCCAGCGTCAGCGAGTACAGCGGCTGCAGGATCTCGCCCTCGGTCCCCTTGGCGACGACGTTCTGGATATAGCGGAGGTAGTGCTCCAGCGTGCGGGTGGCCGACAGGCGGTTCAGGGTGTGGACCACGAAATAGGCATCGCGCAGCCAGCAGTAGCGGTAATCCCAGTTGCGCTGGCTGTGCGGCGCCTCGGGGATCGAGGTGGTCATGGCGGCGATCACCGCCCCGGTCTCCTCGAAGGTGCACAGCTTCAGGGTGATGGCGGCGCGGATCACCTCGGCCTGCCATTCGAACGGGATGTTCAGCGAGCGCGTCCAGTTGCGCCAGTACGCCACGGTGTCGTCGAAGAACACCCTGGCGGTATCCCGGATCGAGTCCTGCAGGCTCTCGTCGGCGCCCAGCAGGAAGGTCGCCGGGCCGTCGAGCAGGAACCACGCCTCGTCGATGATGTAGGACGGCACCGCGTCGGTGGTGAGCCGGACGGTCTGCGACGGGCCGACCCAGCGGATGTGGTTCGACCCGCGCGTCACCTGCGGCTCGACCGCGCCCCAGCCGAACGCCGGCCGGATGCGGACCCGGATCCGCGGCAGGCCGGCGACCGGGCGGACGTGGCGGACGATCGTCGTCGGCCGGAACATCCGGTCGTGCCTGTTGAAGCGCGGGGCGAAGTCGGTGATCTCGATCTCGGCACCGTTCTCGGCGGTGATCCGGGTCACCAGCACCGGCGTGTTCGGCACGTAGTGGCGCTCGGCCTCGACCGCGCCGGCCAGATCGATCGCGAAGAACCCGCGCTCGGCGGGCGTCTGCTCGTCGTCGACGCGCAGCAGGGCGTCGAACACCGGCTCGCCGTCGAAGCGCGGCAGGCAGCACCACACGATCTTTGCATAAGGGTCGACAAGCGCGCCGAAGCAGCAGTTGCCGATCAGTCCGAGGTCGAGGGTGCTCACAGGCCGTGAAGCTCCGTGCCGGTGGGTGCCGCTAAAGTTAGGCACCCGCGCCGGGAGGGTCAAACGCCTGGACGCGGGAATGTGCCGCGACGGTTCCTCACACCAGGAAGGCGTCGGCGTCGTAGCCGCCGTCCAGCAGCCGGGCGATCGTGCGCAGGCCGGTCTCGACGCGGTCCCGGTCGATCTCGTGGCTCAGGCACAGGCGGACGGCAGCCGGGCGCGCCCGGGCGTCGACGGCGAATCGCGGCCCGCCACGTACCTCGACGCCGAGCCGGCGGGCGGCGGCCTCGAAGCCGTCCGGCGACCAGGGATCAGGCAGCGGCAACCAGAGATGAAAGCCGTCCGGCGACCCGGCCGGGATAGGGCAGGCCAGAATCGCCCGCGCCATCTCCCGGCGATGCCGGGCCTCGGCCCGCTGCTCGGCGTTCAGCCGCTCGGCCGTGCCGTCGTCGATCCAGCGCGTCGCGACCTCGGCCATCAGCGGCGGCGGCATCCAGGACGACAGGGCGACGGCCGACCGCAGGGCGGCCTCCAGCCGCTCCGGCGCATGCAGGTAGCCGACCCGGAGGCCCGGTGCGAGGCTCTTCGACGTGCTCGCCACCAGGACCGTCCGGTCCGGCGCGTACGCGGCCAGCGGCGCCGGGCGCGCTGCCGGCAGGAAGCCGAAGACGTCGTCCTCGACCACGGTCAGGCGGTGCCGCTCCGCCAGATCGGCAATCGCCCGGCGACGCGCCTCCCCCATCGTGACCGCCGTCGGCGTCTGGAGGGTCGGCGTGCAGCACAGGACCCGCGCCGCCGTGCTCCGGCACAGCTCGTCGAGTGCGGCGGGCTCGAGGCCCTCCTCGTCCAGGGCCACCGGGAAGACGTGCAGCCCGAGGCGGCGCACGATCGACAGCAGGGGCGGGTAGGTCAGTTCCTCCACCAGGATCGCGTCACCCGGCCGGGTCAGGGCCAGCAGCGTCACGAACAGGCCCTGCTGGGCGCCGTTCGTCGGCACCACGCAGCGCCCGGTCCCGTCCAGGCCGAGCGTCGCGATCCAGCGGCGGCCGGCCTCGGCGTGACGGTCCAGCGCGGCGTCGGGCCTGTGATCCAGGAGCGCGCCCAGACCGGTGTCGCCGGCGAGCGCAGCGAGGGTTCGGGCGAGCGCGTCCGCGGCCGAGCCCCGGAACGGGAGGTTGTTGGCGAAGTCGACCGGCCCGGCCAGCGGCCGCGCCAGGGTGCCGGGCGCCGTGTCGGTATCCGGCCGCTCCGCCGGCGGCGTGCGGACGAAGGTGCCGCGCCCGACGGTCCCCTCCAGGTAGCCGCGACGGACTGCCTCGGAGTAGCCACGGGTCACCGTGTTGAGGGACAGGCCGAGGCGGTAGGCCAGGTCGCGCTGCGTCGGCAGGCGCTCGCCCGACCGCAGGCGCCCGGTCGCCACCGCCGCCCCGATCGCGTCGGCGATCGAGCGGTAGGCCGGGCCGGGAAATCCGGCGAGGTCCGGGAGCCACATTGCCATGATGGCAATACTCTCATTGCCCTAATTTCGAAGCAAGATTATCGATGCAAATTGCATCGAGACGAACACGCGAGCAGGTTCCCCATGATCAGGTCTCCCCGCACCGGCATCGGCCTGGCGATCCTGTGCCTGGTGATCCTGGGCTCGCTGCCGATCCTGTCCAACGCCCGCCCGGCCGACAGCGACGACCTGACGTTCGCGGTCTGGCTGACGCTTTGGCAGCTGCTCGCCTCCCTGCCGCTGTTCGGGGCGGAGCTGGCGCGCGACCGGCGCCGGGGCTCGGCGGTTCGCGCCCTGCAGGCCTGGCGCGGACGCGGCGGCCTGATCGCGGTGGTCACCGGCGCGATGTTCGGCCTCTCGACCTACATGTACGTGGTTGCGGCCGAAGCCGCCGGCCCGGTCAGCCTCGCCATCGCGCTGCAGGCCTATCCGATCTTCGCCACCCTCGTGGAGGTGGTGTTCCTCGGCAAACGGAAGTCCGCGGGCGAGCTGTTCTTCACCGGCCTGATGATCGTCGCCCTGGTCTACCTGACCACCGAGGGAACCTTCCGGATCGCCGACATCTCCTGGTGGATCGTGTTCGCGCTCGGCATTCCGCTGCTGTGGAGCGTGGCGCACGTCATGCTCAAGCGCGTGCTCGAGACGACACCGGCGACGCCGAACCAGGTCACGGTCTCGCGCCTGGCGATCTCCGGCGCCTGCCTGCTGGCCCTGCACGCCGTGTCAGGGGACGGCGACATCCTGGCCCCGGTGGCCGATCCGGCCTTCCAGCGGGCGGCGATCGTCATGGGCGTCGCCTATTACCTGGAGCTGATCCTGTGGTTCCACGCCATGCGGCACATCGACGTGTCGCTGGCCAGTTCCGTCACCGTTCCGGCCCCGGCGGTGACGATGCTGCTGGCGACCCTGATCCTGGGCGAGAGCCTGCAGACCTACCAGTTGCTCGCCATGGGTTTCGTCGCCGCCGGCATGTACGGGCTGGTACTGACCGGCGCCCGACGCAAGCGGACGTCGGAGGCTCCGGGCGAATGATCCGAACCGTCGGAGCGGCCGCTCCTACCGCTGCCCCTGCGCCAGCGCTTCCTGGGCCCCGGCATGGCCGGGCTCGAACAGCAGGCACTGCTGCCAGCACACGGCCGCCTGGTCCGGCTCGCCGAGCTCGCGGAACGCCACGCCCAGCCCGTACCAGCACTCGGCGTCGCGCGGGTTGACATAGATCGCGTGGCGCAGCGCGTCTGCGGCCTCGTGCCACCAGCCGCCGCGGGCGCAGACCTTCGCCATGTGGAACAGATAGGTGCGCTCGGCCGGCTCGATCACCAGCGCCCGGCCGATCAGCTCGGCCGCCTCGGCCACCCGGCCATTCTCCAGCGCCAGCACCGACTTGACGTTGAGCGTGCGGGCGTCGTCCGGGCGCGACGCGGTGACCTTGCGGTACAGGCCCTCCAGGCCGCCGATACCGCCTCGTCCCCCGCCACGTCCGGGACCGCGCACCGGACCGGCCCCTAGCCGCCCTGCACCGGGCCCCCGAGCACCCGGCCGGCGACCGCATCGAGACGGGCGACGACCTCCGGGTCGCGGGCCTCGGCATGGGTGATCAGCGCGTACTCCAGGGCGTGGTCGCCGCCCTGCTCGTCGACCAGCGGCCGGCGCCGCAGCTTCGGCGCCGCGGTCTTGATGAGCGACCGCGCATGCTCGGCGTTCGACACCAGGACCTTCACCACCATCTCGACCGTGACGTGGTCGTGATCCGGGTGCCAGCAGTCGTAGTCGGTGACCATGGCGACGGTCGCGTACGGGATCTCCGCCTCGCGCGCCAGCTTGGCCTCGGGCATGTTGGTCATCCCGATCACGTCGCAGCCCCACGACCGGTACAGGTTAGACTCCGCCAGGGTCGAGAACTGCGGGCCTTCCATGGTCAGGTAGGTGCCGCCGCGGGTGTGCGCCAGGCCGAGTTCCTTGCAGGCCTCCTCGAGCGCGTCGCCGATCCGGGTGCTGACCGGGTGCGCCATCGAGACGTGCGCCACGCAGCCCTTGCTGAAGAAGCTCTTCTCGCGCGCGAACGTCCGGTCGATGAACTGGTCGACCAGCACCAGGTGGCCCGGCGCGTACTCATGCTTGAGCGATCCGACCGCCGAGACCGAGATGATGTCGGTGACCCCGGCCCGCTTCATGGCGTCGATGTTGGCCCGGTAGTTGATGTCGGTCGGGCTGTAGCGGTGGCCGCGGCCGTGGCGGGGCAGGAACACCAGCTGCTGACCGTCCAGCTCTCCGAACAGCAACTGGTCGGACGGTTCGCCGAACGACGACGGCACGGTTTCCCATCGCGTGCTCTCGAGGCCGTCGATCTGATAGACGCCGCTGCCGCCGATCACGCCGACCACGGCCTCCCGGGTATCGTCCGCCATGTTCCGTCTTTCCCCTGTTCGTCGTCCATAAGACCTATAGCGCGGGGCGGCAGCCGAGCGAAAGGGCGTGCGGCGTCGCGACCATGGCCGGCAGACGGATCTCCGGCGAACCGGCCGCGCCGTCGATCACCCGATGAGTTCGGGAAACTGGAACCCCTCGCGCCAGACCGTCAGGCAGGCATCGACGACCGCCGGATCGTAGCGGGACGCCCGGCCGTCCCGGAGCTCCGCCAGGGCCGCCTCCTTGCCGAGTGCGGGACGGTACGGACGATGGCTGCACATCGCCTCGACGACGTCGGCGACCGCGATGATCCGGGCCTCCTTGCGGATTTCATTGCCCTTGAGACCGGACGGGTAGCCCGATCCGTCGAACCGCTCGTGGTGCTGCCGGATGATGTCGGCGACCGGCCACGGGAACGAGACCGACCCCAGGATATCGGAGCCGTGCTCGGCATGGGTTTTGACGATCTCGAACTCGCTGGGCGTCAGGCGCGCCGGCCGGACCAGGATGTCGGCCGGCACCGCCAGCTCGCCGATGTCGTGCAGGCTGGCGGCATATTCGAGCCCCTTGCGTTCCTCGGTGGGAATGCCCAGCTCGTCGGCGATCGCCAGGGACAGGGCGGTCACACGCTGCTCGTGGCCGGCCGTGTAGGCGCCGCGCTTCTCGACGGCGACGGTCAGCGTCCCGACCGTCTGCCTGAGCAGGTCCTCTGCCCTCAGCAACGACTGCTGCAGCTCTTCCTGAATCGCCTTCAGGTCTGTCAGGTCGACCCCGACCACCGCGACCCTGTCGGCCCGCCCGTCGTCGTCATGGACAACCGCGCCGTGCCAGCGATACAGACGCGCCGATCCGTCGGCCGTGATGATTCGGGCGTCCACGCTGTCCGGTCGGCCGGTCTGGACCACGCGCCCGAGAGCGGCGGCCGCCGCCGGGAGGTCGTCGGGATGCGCCACGTCGGAAATCGTCGCCTCGGCAAGCCGCTCCGCCGAAAGTCCGGTCAGGGTCTCCAGAGCGTCGTTCCATTCGAGGTGCCGGCCGTCGGCGGAGAGCACCAGCAGCGGATTGGGGATCGCGTTCGCCAGTTCGCCGAGCCGCTCCTGCGCGGTGATCCGCCGGTGGCGCTCGCGCTCCTCGCGCCGGGCCAGATAGACCCAGGTCGCGAACAGCCCCACCGCCGTCGTGATGACGAACATCGTGCCCTTGAGCGTGCCGTACTCGACCAGCGTCTCGGGGTCGGTCACCAGCAGACCGAGCAGGCGATCCGACACGACGATGTAGACCGTGGCAGCGGCGGCGTAGGCCACGGCGACGATCGCGCCGGTGGTGATCGGCCGGCCGGCCCGAAACGGTCGACGATGCTCGTTCATGGCCCGCTCGCTCGACTTGCCACTACGCAAAGGATCGATGTTCGGGCTCAGACCCGGCGCGTCAAGCGTCACTATCGCGGAAATTGAGTTTGGCGGCCACGCTACAAGTCACATGCATCGCGCCGGGCCTAACGAAGAGGGCCGGAAGGTTTCCCTCCCGGCCCCGCTCGATACCTCGGTGCGCGACGGTCAGTGCACGTCGGCCCAGATCTTGCGCTTGGTCGCGTAGAGCAGGCCGGTGAAGATCAGCAGGAACAGGATGGTCATGACTCCGGCCCGCTTGCGCTGCTCCATGTTCGGCTCGGACGCCCACGCCAGGAAGGTGGACACGTCGTGCGCCTGCTGGGCGACCGTCGCCGGCGTGTTGTCGCCGTAGGTCACGCCGTCCGGGAACAGCGGCGGCGGCATCGCGATCTGATGACCCGCGAAGCCGGTGTTGTAGTACATGCCGTCCGGGACCTTCACGTCGGCCGGCGCATCCTTGTAGTGGGTCAGGACGCCGTACACGTAGTCGGCGCCGCCCTTGCGGGCATCGACGATCAGCGACAGGTCCGGCGGCAGGGCGCCGCCGTTGGCGGTGCGCGCCGCATTGTCGTTCGGGAACGGGCTGACGAACGTGTCGGACGGCTTGGCCGGCCGCTCGAACATCTCGCCTTCGTCGTTCGGCCCGTCGGTGACGTTCTTCTCGGCCGCGATCGCCTTGATCTCGTTCTCGGTGTAGCCGAGGTCGGCGAGATTGCGATAGGCGATGTGCTTCAGGGCGTGACAGGTCGAGCAGACGTTCTGGTAGACCTGGAAGCCGCGCTGCAGGGCGGCCCGATCATAGGTCCCGAAGATCCCGTCGAACGACCAGTCCTGGGCCGCGATCTCCAGTTCGCCGGCGGCCTGCGCGGGAACCGCGAAGGTCGGCACGGCCAGGGCGGAAGCGACCAGACCCGCCGCCGCCAGCGTCTTGATGCGCGCGATCATCAGACCTTCTCCCTCGCGGCCGCGGTTGCGCCGGCGAACCCTGCGCCGCCACCCGTGACCGGCTCGCTGATCGATTTCGGCAACTGCCGCGGGGTCTCGAACACCGAGAGCAGCGGCAGGATCATCAGGAAGTGGATGAAGTAGTACGCGGTGGCGATGCGCGCGCCGGTCACGTACCAGCCCTCCGGCGGCTTGCCGCCGAAGAAGGTCAGCGCCACCACGTCGACCACCAGCACCCAGAAGAAGATCTTGAAGATCGGGCGGAACTGGCCGCTGCGGACCGGCGAGCGGTCCAGCCAGGGCAGGATGAACAGCACCGCGATGGCGCCGAACATCGCCACCACGCCGCCGAGCTTGTCCGGGATCGACCGCAGGATCGCGTAGAACGGCAGGAAGTACCATTCCGGCACGATGTGCGGCGGCGTCACCAGCGGGTTGGCCGGGATGTAGTTGTCCGGCTCGCCGAAGAAATTCGGGGCGAAGAACACGAATCCGGCGAAGATGATCAGATAGACGCCGAGGCCGAACGCGTCCTTCACCGTGTAGTACGGGTGGAACGGGATCTGGTCCTTCGAGCTCTTGACGTCGATGCCCAGCGGGTTGTTCGAGCCGAAGCGGTGCAGCGCCACCAGGTGCAGCACGACCACGCCGACGATCACGAACGGCAGCAGGTAGTGCAGCGAGAAGAACCGGTTCAGGGTCGGGTTGCCGACCGAGAAGCCGCCCCACAGCCAGGTGACGATTTGGTCGCCGACCAGCGGAATGGCCGAGAACAGGTTGGTGATCACGGTGGCGCCCCAGAAGCTCATCTGGCCCCAGGGGAGCACGTAGCCCATGAACGCGGTGGCCATCATCAGCAGCAGGATGACCACGCCGAGCATCCACAGCAGCTCGCGCGGCGCCTTGTACGAGCCGTAGTACAGGCCGCGGAAGATGTGGATGTAGACCACGATGAAGAAGAAGCTGGCGCCGTTCATGTGCATGTAGCGCAGCAGCCAGCCGTAGTTCACGTCGCGCATGATGCGCTCGACCGAGTCGAAGGCGTAGTCGACGTGCGGGGTGTAGTTCATCGCCAGCACGATGCCGCTGACGATCATGATCACCAGGGCAATCCCGGCGAGCGACCCGAAGTTCCACCAGTAGCTCAGGTTCTTCGGAGTCGGGTACTCATGCATCTCGTGATGCATGAAGCTGAAGATCGGCAGCCGATGGTCGATCCAGCGCACGATCGAGTTGTCGAATTTCGCGGCCATGACGCGTCGCCCTCCCTCAGCCGATACGGACGACGGTATCGGAAACGAACTTGTACTCCGGCACCACCAGGTTCCGCGGCGCCGGGCCTTTCCGGATCCGGCCCGAAGTGTCGTAGTGCGAGCCGTGACACGGGCAGAACCAGCCGCCGTAGTCGCCACGCGGATCCGAGGGCTTCTGGCCGAGCGGCACGCAACCGAGGTGCGTGCAGACGCCGACCACGATCAGCTGCTCGGGCTTGATCACCCGGGATGCGTCGGTCTGCGGATCGCGCAGCTCGTCGAGCGGCACGTCGCGCGCCTCCTCGATCTCGGTCGGCGTGCGATGACGCACGAACACCGGTTTGCCCCGCCACTTCACGGTCACCGCCATGCCCTCGGCGACCGTTCCCGTGTCGAACTCGATGGATGCAAGCGCCAGCACGTCAGCCGCCGGGTTCATCTGGTCGATGAACGGCCAAACCGCAGATGCCGCACCGACGGCGCCGACCGCGGCCGTCGCGACATACAGGAAGTCGCGGCGGGTCTCGCCCTGATGGGTGTCAGCCATGGTCCTCCAGCCCTCAAACGGTCGCCCCCGGACGACCCCTGACCTGTTTCACTATACGGACCGGGCGGCCGGACCAACGCGACGCGCTGTCGCAAGCCGGCCGGCGTTCCCGCCCCGTGCCGCTTCGCTATACCGCAGGGCCTGGAGGTTTGCAAAGCGTCGCGCCGCAGTTATTTAGCCGTCCATGCGTCTCGTGCTGTTCGAACCGGACATTCCGCAGAACGCCGGAACGATTCTTCGGCTGGCCGCCTGCCTTGGTGTCGGTGTCGACGTCATCGAGCCGTGCGGCTTCGTCTGGTCCGAGCCGCGGCTGCGCCGCGCCGGGATGGACTACCTGGAGTTCGCCCAGGTGAGACGCCACAGCTCCTGGAATGCCTATCGGGACTCCCGGCAGCCGGGGCGGCTGGTCCTGCTGTCGACCCGCGGAGCGACCGCGCTGCCGGAGGCGCGATTCGCCGCGGACGACCGGCTGCTCCTCGGCCGCGAGAGCGCCGGCGTGCCCGATTCCGTCCACGCCGCCGCCGATCTCGCCGTCCGGATCCCCATGGTCGCCGGCGCGCGCTCGCTGAACGTCGCAGTCAGCGCCGGGATCGTCGTCGCCGAGGCGCTGCGCCAGACCGCGGGATGGCCCTGACGCGTCCACGGTAGGAGCGGCCGGTGGGTCCCGGAGCCGTCCCGGATCAAGTCCGGGACTTCTCCGGGATGACGGAAATTATACAGCCATCCCCTCTCCCTTCGTCATTCCGGAGAGGGCGCGTAGGCGCCCGGCTCCGGAACCCACCCGCCGCCGCGAGGCCGAAAGGGGTTACCGGTCCAGCCGGAACGGGTAGGGCAGCAGGCGCTCGAGGTCGAGGATCTCGCCGAGCGAGCCGTCCTCGCCGGAATCGATCAGCACCAGGCTCGGCGGCTCGTCGGTCGCGAACTCGGCGATGACCTGCCGGCAGATCCCGCATGGCGACCGGTCTGCCAGGCGGGCGTGCAGCGCCCGGGCGCACGACACGGCCAGCACCGAGAGCTTGCGGAACCCGGCCGAGGACGCCTGGGTCAGGGCCGTGCGCTCGGCGCAGATGGTGCCGCCGTAGCTGGCGTTCTCCACGTTGGTGCCGACGAACACCCGGCGCTCCGGGTCGTCGGCCATGACCAGGGCGGCGCCGACCGAGAACCCGGAATACGGCGCATGGGCGTTGGCCGCCGCGCCGCGCGCGGCGTCGCGCAGCCGGGCCAGTTCCTCGGGATCGACCGACACCCGGCGCTCGGGGATCGCCCGCGAGGGCACCGTCAGCCGGCCGAGCGGCGTCTCCGTCACCGCCGCCGTCCTGGCCACCGCCGGCAGCGTCAGCTCGACCGTTCCGCTCACGGCTCGCTCCTCAGGGCTTCTTCCCGTACACCGCTTTCGGATCGTACGCCTTCGGCCCGGTCGTCTCCAGCCGGACGCCGCCGGTGCCGTCGGGTGCTACCCGCCGGAAGAAGCACGACCGGTGGCCGACGTGGCAGGCCCCCGGGCCGCCCTGCTCGACCAGCAGCAGCACCGCGTCCTGGTCGCAGTCCAGCCGGACCTCCCGGACCTTCTGGACATGGCCGCTGGTGCCGCCCTTGCGCCACATCTCCCGGCGCGAGCGCGACCAGTAGTGCGCTTCGCCGGTCTCGATCGTCGCCTTGAGCGCCTCGGCGTTCATCCAGGCCATCATCAGCACCGTACCGTCCTCGGCGTCGGCGGCGATCGCCGGGATCAGCCCGTCGGCGTCGAATTTCGGGGCGAGCGCGGCGCCCTCCTCGATCTCGGCGTGGCTGCCGCGCTGGGCAAACTCGGCCTTCATTTCAGCCCCGCCAGCAACTCGACCCACATGGCCGCCCGCGGCTCCAGCGACGACACATAGATCTGCTCGTGCAGGGTGTGCGCGCCCTTGCCGTCGGCCCCGAGCCCGTCGAGCGTCGGAACCCCGAGGGCGGCGGTGAAGTTGCCGTCGGACCCGCCGCCGGTCAGCGGCGTCGACACCAGCTCGAGCCCGGTCTTGTCAGCCAGCCCCCGAGCCTGCTCGAACAGGGCGTCGATCGCCTCGGAGCGCTCGTAGGGCGGCCGGTTCATGCCGCCGGAGATCTCGACCTCGACGTCCGGGTCGCGCGCCACCCGGTTCAGGATCTTCGCCGTCAGCTCCTCGCCGTCGGCCGCCGTGACCACCCGCAGGTCGATCTCGGCGCTCGCTTCGCGCGGCACCACGTTCACTCCGGTGCCGCCCTGGATCATCCCGACATTGGTGGTCACGCCGCGCTCGTAGTCGGTGTAGCCCTCGATCTCCAGGATGTGGTGGGCCAGCTCCTTGACGGCGCTGCGGCCGTCCTGGTGCTGGGCGCCGGCATGCGCCGGCCGGCCGGTGATCTTCAGCTCGAACCGCCCGACGCCCTTACGTGCGGTGACGATCTTGCCGCCGTCGCGGGCCGGCTCGGTGACCAGCACGTATTTCGCCTTCTTGCCCTCGCGCTCGATGACCTCGCGGCTGGTCGGGCTGCCGACCTCCTCCTCGGAGACGTACAGGAAGGTCACCGGCATGCCGTTGGCGCGCCCCATGCGCTTGAGGTGGCGCCACGCGTAGTACGGCAGGTAGGCGCCGGCCTTCATGTCGTAGATGCCGGGGCCGTACACCGAATCGCCCTCGCGCCGGATCGGGTTGGCGGCGTCCTTGGTGCCCATCGGGTGCACCGTGTCCATGTGCGACAGCACCAGGATCGACGGCTCGCCCTCCTTCCAGTCGGGCGAGCGCACCAGCACGTGGTCGCCGAAGCCGTCGCGGCCCGGGATCCGCTCGACCGAGCAGCCGACGTCCGACCACACCGCCTGCACCTTGTCGGCCAGCTTGTTGACCTCGGCGCCGTGGTAGGTCGGGGTCTCGACCTCGACCCAGTCGAGGATGCCCTCGAGGATCTCCTCGGCGTCGATACGGGGCTCGTTCTCGCGGGGTGCGGCCGCGTCGGTCATCGGGTGCTCCAGTCGGCTGGCGTTCGGAAGGACGGGCATATTAGGCCGCTGTGGGTGGGCCGCAAGGCGTCCCGGCGGCGGAAGCCGCGCTACTCCGGATCGAGCAGCCGCGGCCCCGGCCCCTGGCCGGCCAGGACGTCGTCCGGATTGCGCAGCGGGCAGGCGCCGACCGACAGGCAGCCGCAGCCGATGCACAGGTCGAGCAGGTCGCGCAGCCGGGTCAGCCGGCGGATCCGGTCGTCCAGGTCGCCGCGCCAGTGGGTCGACAGCCGCCGCCAGTCCTCGGTGTTGGGGGTCTCGTCCTCCGGCAGAGTGCTCAACGCCTCGCGGATCTCAGCCAGCGGAATGCCGACGCGCTGCGCGACCTTGATGACCGCGACCCGCCGCAGCACCGAGCGCGGGTAGCGGCGCTGGTTGCCGGCGGTGCGCTGGCTGCGGATCAGCCCCTTGGTCTCGTAGAAGTGCAGGGCCGACACCGCCACGCCGCTGCGGGCGGCGACTTCGCCGACCGTGAGCTGCCGTCCGACCGGCCCCTGAAAATTCTTCGCCATGCCCCTTGACCTGAACCATGCTTGAGGTTCCATATCCTTGCACTCATGGTATCGAAACGCCAGGAGTGCACGCATGACCCCACCCACCAGTCCCGCCGGCGGTCCCGCCGGCCCGGCCATCGACGTGGCCGTCATCTACGGCAGCGCCCGTGAAGGGCGACTCTGCGACACCGTTGCCGGCTGGACGATCGCCCGCATCGAGGCGGCCGGCGGCTTCGCCGTCGACGTTCTGGACCCGGCCGACGCCGAGGTGGCCCGCGGCATCGACGGCAGGGACACAGCGGCCCGGGCCGCCCTGCGTGCGCGGATCGCCCGCGCCGACGCCTACGTGGTGGTCAGCCCGGAGTACAATCACTCCTACCCGGCCCCGCTGAAGGCGCTGATCGACTCCGCCAAGCAGGAATGGGAGGCCAAGCCGGTGGCGTTCGTGTCCTATGGCGGGGTTTCCGGCGGCCTGCGGGCGGTCGAGCACCTGCGGCACGTGTTCGCCGAGCTGCATGCGGTCGGCACCCGCGACGGCGTGGCCTTCGCCAACGCGTCCGGCCAGTTCGGCGACGACGGCACGCTGCGCAACCCGGAAGGCGCCGAGAAGGCGGCGGCGGCCATGCTGGCCCGCCTGTCCTGGTGGGCGAACGCCCTGCGCCAGGCCCGCGAACTCACCCCCTATGCGAAGGCCGTGGCATGATCCGACAATCCGAAGCCCTGGCCGCCGCGCCGGCCCGCGTGCTGGTCCTCGGCCGGTCGCGGAACACCCTCGACACGGTGATGCACGGGCTGGCCCAGCTCGGCCACGCGATCCAGGGGTCGACCCGGCCCGAACGGGCGGCCGACGACTTCGACCCGTCCGGGTTCGACCTGGTGGCGATCGGCGGCGGCGTCGACGACGCGACCCGGGCCGCCGTCAAGCAGGCCTTCGCCGAACGCAACCCGTCGATCCGGCTGCTCGACGTCCAGGCCCCGGTCGCGGTCCGGCAGATCCTCGCGGCCCTAGAGGGGGCGGAGACGGCCCCGGCGGTCGACCTGGACAAGTACTTCGCACGCGTCGGCTACCGCGGGCCGCGGACCGCCGACCTCGCCACCCTCAAGGCGCTGCACGAGCTGCAGCCGGCGGCGATCCCGTTCGAGGGGATCGACGCCCTGCTCGGCCGCGGCATCGACCTGACCCCCGCGGCGGTCGACGGCAAGCTGCTGGGCACGGCCCGCGGCGGCTACTGCTTCGAGCAGAACAGCCTGTTCCAGCGCGTCCTGACCACCCTCGGCTACCCGGTGACGCCGATGATGGGCCGCGTGCTCTGGAACATGCCGCCCGGGATGCGACCGCAGCCGCGCACCCATCAGGTGCTGCGGACCGAACTGGACGGCGTGCCCTGGCTGGTCGACGTCGGCTTCGGCAGCGTGGTCCCGACCGAGCCGCTGCGCCTCGACACCGAGGAGCCGCAGGTCACCCGGCACGAGACCTTCCGGGTCATCCCGTTCGGCACCGAGATGCTGCTGCAGGCGCGGCGCGACGGCGTGTGGCTGTCGGTGTACCAGATCTCGCAGGACGCCGTGCAGGACGCCGACCTGGAGGCCGCCAACTGGTTCACCTCGACCCATCCCCAGTCGAACTTCCGGCGCAACTTGCTGGTCACCCGGGCCACCCCGGAGGCGCGCCACACCCTGTTCAACGGCCGCTACGCGGTCCGTCGGCCGGGCCTGGCGCAAGAGCAGCTCCAGCTCGACGCCGACGGCATCGAGCGGACCCTGGTCGAGGTGTTCGGCCTGCCGGTCGAGGCGGACTGGCGGCCGGCCATCGAACGGGCGGCGGCCGCCGGGTAGCGGTCAGCCGTCGACGGCCGTCGAGATCTCGCTCCAGGTCCGGCGCAGCCACTCGGCGCAGGCGATCGACTGCTCGAACAGCGAGTAGCGGCAGCCCTCGCCGTAGTCGAGGTTCGGGATGAACTCGGTGCTGATCTGGCCGAGCCGGCTCTGCGGGTCGGCGGCGTGGTGTCGCATGAGCTGGCGGACCACTTCCTTCCACGGCTCCAGCAGGGCGCCGTCCCAGGCGGCGTGGTAGTTGCCCGGACCGGGATCGACGAACGGGTACTGGATGCCGCGGCCCGGCTTGCCGTCCGGGCCGGTCGCCGCGGTGTTGCGCGGGTTGTTCGGCACCGCCGCCCGGGCGTGGCAGTGCCGGATCCAGCCGGCGTCGATCCAGGTGCCGCAGACGTGGCCCGGCCGGTACGGGTCCAGCACCAGCCGGCCGGCCGCGACGTCCTGGCGGATGCCGGACACGTCCTGCTCGTCGGGATGGTCGATCTTGAAGATCACGTGGCTGTGGTCGAGGGTCATGCGGAACGGCAGGCCGCGCGCCTCGACCATGCGGGCGACCGGCGCGACCCGCCGGAAATCCTCCGACCACATGTTCACGTGGATCTCGAAGCACGGCTCGACCCCACGCTTCGCACCCTCCTCATAGGCGAAGGCATAGAAGTCGGCGACGTCCTGGTCGGTCGCCGGCCGGCCGTCGGCGCGCAGCGCCTTGACCTGCACGTTGTGGATCGTCGAGCCGAGCCGCCGGGCGGTGTCCAGGTTCTTCACCAGCAGCGGCTCGCCCTCGCCGAGGGCGTAGAACCAGCCGCCGCAGCGCACCGGGATGCCGTACTTCTCGCTGGCCCGCGCGAAATCCTCGATCTGGTCCGGGTCCGGGGTCTTGTCGACGTAGTCGAACACCCCGGCGTCGCGGACCATTCGGAACCGGGTGTCGACGTCCGGCATCGGGTCGGCATGGGTGTGCTTGATGCCGTTGGTCTGGATGCCGATCGGCAGGACCTTCGCGCCGGCTGTCACGGCCGCCTCAGCCCATCATCGAGGCGAATGCGCTGCGCGCGCCGCCGGTCTTCTGGGTCTTGAAGATCGACCCGGCATCGGGTGCCGGCGGCAACGGGATGCGGACCGGGTTGGCCACTACCCGCGGCTGCGTGGTCGGCTGGCCGCAGATCATCCGCTTGTGCAGATCCTCCCACAGTTCGCGCTGCGGCAGGCGCTGATAGTAGGAGGCGCCGCCGACCAGCGGCCAGGCGTCGGCCGCCAGGCACTCGTAGAACAGGATCAGCCGGTTGCGGTCGCTCATGTTCGGGGCCGAGCCGTGCAGCAGCCGGACGTGGTGGACGGTCATCGAGCCGGCCTTGCCGGTCAGGGTGACGATCCTGTCCCGGTGGAAGTCGGCGTCGTCCGGGTCGACCGCGCCGCAGAACACGCCGTCCTTATTGGTATGCGCCAGCACCGGGCCCTTGTGGGAACCGGGTATGACCTGCAACGGGCCGTTGGCCTCGTCGACGTCCTCCAGCATCAACCCGACCGCCAGCAGGTCGTCGTTGGTGTGCGGGTAGAACGCCCAGTCCTGGTGCCACTCGACTGCCGCACCACCGCCCGGCGCCTTGGTGTTCAGCTTGGCGGTGCTGAGCGCGATGTTCGGTCCGAGCAGCGCCTTGAGCACGTCGGTGATGCGGCTGTTGACCAGGGTCTCCCAGTAGATCGGGTGCTGCTTGTGCGGCAGCTTGATGCGGGTCAACCGCGGGTTCTCGGCGGTGTGCCCGTCGTCCAGATCGAAGACGTCGTCGCTCTCGGTCACCGCCCGCGACCGGTCGATCAGGTCGTAGGTGACCTTGCGCATCGCGTCGAGCTGGGCCGGGGTGATGGCGTTCTCGACCAGCAGGTAGCCGTTGTCGCGGTAGAACGCGATCTGGTCGTCGGTCAGCGCGGCGGCGGGGGTCTGGACATTCATCGGGCGGTTCCTCCTGGCATCGGGCCCGGCACCGCGGTGACCACACGACAGCGACGGCCCGGCTTCTCCAACCGCGGTCACTATGTTATCGATAACATCGACGAGTCAACGCCGAGTGTTATCGATGTCATCTTGGGTTTTCACGACGGTGGAACGATGAACGACGCCGGGCCGCCACCGCACCGCTGGGTGACCATGCAGGACGTCGCGCGGGCGGCCGAGGTGTCGACCATCACGGTGTCGCGGGTGCTGCGCACGCCCGAGAAGGTCAGGGCCGCGACCCGCGAGCGGGTCCAGGCGGCGGTGCGCGAGCTCGGCTACGTCCCCGACCAGGTGGCGGGCGCGCTGTCGTCGCGCGAGAGCCGGCTGGTCGCCGCCCTGGTCTCGACCCTATCGGGCTCGATCTTCGCCTCGACCGTCGACGGGCTGGCGCAGAGCCTGCGCGAGGCCGACCACCAGCTCCTGCTCGGCACCACCGAGTACTCCAGCGCCACCGAGGAGGCGTTGGTCGCCACCGCGCTGAGCCGCCGGCCCGACGGCATCGTGCTGACCAGCGGCGACCACACCCCGGCCGCCCGCGCCATGCTGGCCGGCGCCGGCATCCCGGTGATCGAGGTCTGGGAGCTGCCGGAGGACCCGGTCGACATGGCGGTCGGGTTCTCCAACCAGGAGGCCGGCCGGGCGATGACCCGGCACCTGCACGCCACCGGCCGGCGACGCATCGGATTCGTCGGCGGCAGCCGCGGTACCGGTGAAGCCGACCGCCGCGGCAGGCTGCGCCGCCAGGGTTACGAGACGGCGCTCGCCGAGCTCGGCCTCGGCGCGCCGCGCCTGGTGCCGGAGCCGGCCGATGGCTCGATGGTCGAGCGCGGCGCCCGCGACCTCGCCGCCCTGCTGGAGTGCTGGTCCGACACCGACGCGGTGTTCTGCTCCAGCGATTCCGCGGCGCTCGGCGCCGTCAGCGAGGCCCGGCGCCGCGGCATCGCCGTGCCCGACCGGCTGGCGATCGCCGGCTTCGGCGACTTCGAGTTCGCCGGCGACCTCGGCCTCGGCCTGACCACCGTCAGCATCCCCGGCCACGCCATCGGCACCGAGGCCGGCCGGATGCTGCTGGCCCGCAAGCGCGGCGAGCCGGTCGGCACGGCGATCCTCGACCTCGGCTTCACCATCGTGCGGCGGGCAACGGCCTGAACCGCCGCGCCGGCCGTGTCGTGCCGCCGTTCAGCCGATCTTGAACCTGGCGGCGGCATCCATCAGGTCGGCGACCGCGGCCTCCTCGTGGCCGGCCGCGGCCGGGTCGGCCTGGTCGAGCAGCCGCGCCCGGCGGATATCGAGCCACAGCCACAGCACCACGCTCCAGATCCGCGGCATCTGCTGCAGCAGGGTATCGCGCTGGTAGACCCCCTCCAGGTTCAGCCGCCGGCCGCTGCCCATGGCGTCGAGCACGCTCTGCGCCAGCACCCCGTAGCCGAGGGTGCTCAGGTGCATGCCGTCCAGGCTCTGCAGCCCGCCGCTCCGGAATGCCGGAAACGGGAACGGCGCCGCTTCGAGGATGGTGTTGGTGAAGCGCTTGCGGTCGGCCATGCGCAGGCCGTTCGACGGGGTGTCCGGCTCGTGCTTGGCGTTCAGCCGCTGCAGCACGGCGGCGACGTCGACGAAATGGAAGCGCGCCTGGTTCTTCGAGGCGATGTAGTCGACGGTGAAGGCGTTGTGCTCGGCGACGTCCCGGTCGAGAGCGGCCATCTGGGCCGCGTCGATGGTGCCGTAGCTGCCGGTGCTGAAGGCGTTCTCGTACTCGGCGTAGTAGCCGCCGGCCGGCGGACGGTTGTTGGTGGCGTAGTAGTCGACCGGCATCAGGTTCGACACGGTGCTCGGCAGCACCAGGCCGTTGAAGTAGATCTCGATCTCGGCCGGCAGGCCGGCCAGCGCGTCGACCAGGTCCTGCAGCGCCGGCCGGGCGTTCGCGTAGCGGACGTCGGCGCGGGCGTCGAACGCCATGGAGTACAGGCCGTCGTTGCTGCCGATGTTGACCAGCAGGACCTTCGGCTTGCGGATCGCCGCGACCTCGACGGCGGTCTTGTCCATCAGCTCGTCCAGGCCGCGCGGGTTGAGCACGAAGCGCGTGTTGAGCGCGAAGTACAGGTCGGCGAGCTGGGCGATCACGCCGTCCGCGTCGTCGATCTGACCGGCGTTCATCGCCCGCAGCTCGGCCTCCGCCTTGCCGGCGGTTCGCTCGATCAGGTCACGGTAGACCGTCGAGGCGATCGACAGGTTGTCGAACACCGGCAGGCCGGAGCGCGGCGGAGGCGCCGGCAGCCAGTAGCGGAAGTTGTCGAGAATGTCCGCCTTGATGCCGCCGACGTCCGGCAGCATGTGCACGTACTTCTCGAAGTCGATCAGCATCGGGCGACCGTAGTCGGGGCAGGCGAACCGGGGTCGGATCCCCAGCCCCTCGGCGACCAGCGACGGCGCGCTGAGCTGGGACAGCTCGTTGTTGATCGAGAGCGAGCGGACGCCGTTGTAGATCGAGTCCCCGATCGCCATCAGCTCGGGTTGCGGAAGGTTGTCGAGCACACCCATGGCCACCTCCATCGCGATACGTGCAGTGCGGAACGACGATAGCGCCCCACCAGCATCGCGGGCATACCGCAAAGAGGGGATACCGGAACCCGCTGCGCGCGATTGCGCTTGGCCGGCGGGCCGAGCGTCGGCAACATGTTCGGAACCGAACATGAGCCGCGACCGCAGAGCTGCTTTGGGGGTGCATCGGGTCGCGGCGGACTGTGCGTTCGGGATCACAGGGAAACAGAGAGGCACACCATGTTCGACACCATGCACCGCCGCCCGCTCGCCGGGTTGGTCGCGGCGGGTCTGTTCGCGCTGGCGGCGACCGGCATCCAACCCGCCATGGCGGAGGATCCCGCGCCGAACGACGGCCTGAACGCCACCTACTGGACGCAGAAGGCCGTGGAGTTCAAGGCCAACGCCTACGGCCAGTACATGCTGGCCCAGCTGCGGCTCGACCAGGCGCTGGCCGACAAGAGCTGGACGGCGATCCCGGGCGAGCAGGCCTCCGGCTACGAGAGCCTGCCGACGGCCGTGATCCTCGACCTCGACGAGACCGTGATGGACAACTCCGGCTACCAGGCCTGGGTGGTGAAGACCAACGGTCACTACAGCTCCAAGACCTGGACGCCGTACGTGAACTCGGAGACCTCGGGCGCGGTCCCGGGCTCGCTCGAGTTCATCAAGTATGCGCAGTCCAAGGGCGTGGCGATCTTCTACATCTCGAACCGCAAGGATCACGAGGAGAAGGCCACCATCGCGAACCTGAAGCAGCTCGGCTATCCGGTCGCCGACGACGGCAGCAACGTGCTGGTGCGCGGCGAGAAGGAGGAGTGGAAGAAGTCGGCCAAGAGCCCGCGGCGCACGGCGGTCGGCGCCACCCACCGGGTGCTGCTGAACATCGGCGACAACCTGGGCGACTTCACCGACGAGTCCGACGGAACCCCGGCCGAGCGGCTCGCGGTCTACCAGAAGAACCAGGACATGTGGGGCAAGCAGTGGATCATGATCGCCAACCCGACCTACGGGTCGTGGGAAGGCGCGTCGTTCGGCTTCCAGTGGAAGCTGTCGGACGGCGAGAAGCGGCAGCTGAAGCTCGACAAGCTCGACGCCTGGAAGGGCCCGGAGTGATCGACGGGGCCTGACACGACGACGGCTTAGCCTCCCCGCATCGCCCGATGCGGGGAGGTTTCGTTTCGAGGCCCGAGTGCCTGGAATTGCCCTCCGGTCACACTCCAGGCGCGACGGTCGGGCCGCCGGGCGAGGCCTGGGACTGCGGTCGAGCGCGCCGCCCCGGTCCGAGATGGCGCCACGACAGCGCGAAGGCGCTCCATAGGAAGGCCAGCTCGCCGCCACCGACCAGGTAGCGCTCGATCCCGCCGGCCAGCGTCATCGCCAGCATGAGATGAATGAAGCCGGCGCCGCCGGCCGCGGTGATCATCAGGGCAGGGATGACCACGGACAGATAGACCGGCCGGGTCGATGGAACGGCCCGCGTACGGCGAGCGATGAGGGGAAACGCGATGGCGGCCGCCAGCACAAGGCCGACGCCGAGGGCCGCGTGATAGACCAGGGGTGACATGACTTGCGCACCAAGGCTCCGACGCAAGGACCGACCGGGAGCCCATACGGTACAGGTGACGCCAATCTGATACCGCCGAAGCCATCCGGTTAGGCCACGGCGCGCATGGAGAGCTGCGCGGCCGGCGCATAGGTCGCCGCGCCCCCGGACACGGACGCCAACGCCAGGCCCTCGCTCACCCCTCGGCCAGCACCCCGGCCGCATAGAGCGCGTCGATGCCGGCCACATCCAGCCCCGCCGCCTCCAGGACCTCGCGGTTGTGCTCGCCGACGCGCGGCGGCTGGCGCAGCAGCGGCGCCCGCCGCCGGTCGCCGCCGAACTCCAGCGGCAAGGCGGGCAACGGCACCAGGTCGCCGCCGCCGATCGCCGAGATCGCGGTCGACAGCAGCCCGCCGCCGACCAGCAGATGCGGGTCGTCGAACATGTCGAGCGGCCGGCCGACCGGCGCCCAGGAGATCCTGGCGGCGTCGCAGCGGGCCCGGACGTCCTCGAAGGCCATGCCGCCGATCAGGTCGCGCAGATACGGGATCAGCGTCGGCCGCGCCGTCGACCGCTCCGCGTTGGTCGCCAGATCCGGGTCGGCGGCCATCTCGGCCAGCTCGAACGCGGCACAGAACCGCTGCCACTGCTGGTCGCTGGTCACCCCGACGAACAGCTGCCTGTGGTCGCGGGTCTCGAACAGGTCGTAGATGCCCCAGGCGCCGCGCCGCGCCGGCATCGGCGGCGGCGCCTCGCCGGTAACCGCGGTGCCGGCCATGTGCGAGCCGACCAGGAACACCGCCGACTCGAACAGCGCGCTGCCGACCCGCTGGCCCTTGCCGGTGCTGTCGCGCTCGCGCAGGGCCGCCAGCACGCCGGTCACCCCGAACACCGCGCCCAGGATGTCGACGATCGAGGCGCCGGCCCGCAGCGGCTGGCCCGGCGGCCCCGTCATGTGCGCGAGGCCGGACTGGAACTGCACCACCTCGTCGAGCGCCGGCCGATCCTCGTACGGGCCGGCCAGGAAGCCCTTCAGCGCCAGGTAGACCAGCCGCGTGTTGATCGCGCTGAGTTGCTCCCAGCCGCAGCCGAGCCGCTCCATGGTCCCGGGACCGTAGTTCTCCAGCACCACGTCGGCATCCCGGACCAGACGGTGCACGGTCGCCTGCCCGTCCGGGCTCTTCAGGTCGATCGCCAGGCTGCGCTTGTTGCGGTTGAAGGTCGCGAAGAACCCGGCCGCGAAGCCCGGCAGCCGGCGCGTATGGTCGCCGGCCGGGGCCGGCTCGACCTTGACCACGTCGGCTCCCATGTCGGCCAGGACCAGCCCGGCGCACGGCCCCATAATGGTGTGGCTGAATTCCAGGACCTTGAGGCCCTGGAGCGGCTTCGGCCCGGTCATGCGGCTCGGTTCCGGAAGCCGGCGAGGCTGCCGCCGCGCAGCGCGGCGCTCGGCAGCGGATGGCCGACGATGCGCTCGGCGAGATGCCCGACCTCGATCAGGGCGTCGAGGTCTATTCCGGTCTCGATCCCCATCTCCTCGCACAGCAGCACCAGTTCCTCCGTGGCGATGTTGCCGGGGGCGCCCTTGTGGGCCGCGAACGGGCAGCCGCCGAGCCCGCCGACCGTGGTGTCGAAACTGGCGACGCCCATTCGCAGCCCGGCATGGGCGTTGGCGATGCCCAGCCCCCGGGTATCGTGCAGGTGCAGGGTCAGCCGCAGCTCCGGCCAGCGGTTCCGGACCGCGGCGACCACGCGCTCGATGCGGGCCGGGGTCGCCCAGCCCATGGTGTCGGCGAGCCCGAGGTCGGTGATCGTCACGCCGGTCCCGGCGGCGATGCCGAGCCCGTCCTGCACGGTCTCGAGGACACGCTCCACCGGGATGTCGCCGGCGAAGTTGCAGCCGAACGCGGCCATCATGCCGATCCGGGTGACCGGCACCCCGGCCGCCAGATGCGCCTCGGTTTGCTTGCGCATGGCCTCGATGTTGCCCTGGCGGTCGCGGTTCAGGTTCTTCTGCGAGAACAGCTCGGACGCCGCCAGCGCGATCGAGCCGGTCACGTGCAGGCGGTCGCGGAACGCCAGCGCCCGCTCCAGCCCCCTGGCGTTGAACCAGAGTGCCGTGTAGTCGACGCCGGCCCGCGGCGTGAAGCCGGACACCACCGCCTCGGCGTCGGCCCAGCCCGGCACCAGCTTCGGCGACACGAACGAGCACGCCTGGATGTGCCGGATCCCGGTACCGGACAGCGCGTCGATCAGCGCGATCTTGTCCTCGGTCGCGATCGGGCCGGGCTCGATCTGGAAGCCCTCGCGCGGACCCTCCTCGTTGATGTCGACTCGGCTCGGCAGGTCGGACATGTCGGCGGCTCCCTCAGGTCGGCATCCGCTGGCCGCGGAGGCGTCGGCGACAGGTTAGGTCGCAGAGCCCGCGCCGAACAAGCCGGGAACGCGCGGTTCAGAGGGCCTCGGCGCTTCGCCAGTGCCGGACCGGCGGCATCACGAACTCGATGCCCCCGGCGTCCTTGAGCGCCACCACGACGTCGGTGGAGATCGACACCCGCGGCAACTCGGTCTCGTTGGGCTCGGTCGCGTGATAGGCCTTGGACGGGAAGATGACCACGTCGTCCTCGGCCACCGGCAGGTTCACCATTTCGGAGTTCAGGATGTTGCTCGCGGTCAGCAGGCCGGCCGACAGGGCGTGCGGCTCGAACAGCCCCGGCGTGAACTCGTTGGCCGGCTCGGCGTCGTGGAACACCAGGTTGCCTGTCCCGGGGCCCTTGAGCGGGTAGTAGACCAGCGAGATGTGCGACTGGTTGTGGCGGTGCCGGCGGATGCTCTGGCCGCGCTCGCTGAGGGTGCCCCAGGCGCGGGTGTAGAACAGCTCGAGCCGGCTGTTGTCGACGGACAGGGCGTCGAGGTACTGGCGCAGCCGCAGGTGCAGCGCCTGGAACAGGTCCCGGAACTCCGGGTCGTGGTGCAGGCATTCGGCACCGTTGCGGTCGCCGGTCCAGGCGTTGCGCTGGTCCTGGCCGGACTTCGGACCCGCCTGCCAGGCCTCGACCACGCGTTGGCCGAGGCGGTGCCGGTACGCCTCAGGCAACCCGAGCCTGTCCTTGAAGACGGTCAGTGGAAAGCAGTTGAAGATCTCGGGCACGGCCATTCCCCCCCAGTCTCGCCGGGGCCTCCAACGGCCACGCTTCCAATGCCCCGCCACCTTCGCCGGACATCTCGGTCGCAGCTTCTTGCCCCCGGACATGGTGCGCGAAGCCGCCAGCGAAGGGAACCCCGAGGATCCTCGACAACGTTAACCATTTCTTGGGGTTGTGGGCCGATAGTCGGTTGTCGGGCGAGTCGTCGGGGCGGAGAGAAGTACCCGACAACGACGGCGAGCGCACGACCCGCAGGCTCACCACCATGTTCCCATCCCTCGATCAAGGCAGCATCCTCCTGACCGTCGGCATCGCCGTCGGCGCTGCGGTCGCGGGACTGCTCATCGGCTATCTGATCGGGCGGCGTCGACGGGCCGTCGATGGGCCGGCCGCGGAGCCGCTTCCGGGCGTTCCGGCGAACACGGCCCTGACGATTCTGCGCGAGTTCCTGCGCAACGCCACCGGTCCGGTGGCGGTCAAGGACCTGAACGGGCGGTTCGTGCTGACGAACGACAAGTTCGCGGAGATCCATGGCCTGACGCCCGAGCAGCTGGCCGGGACCGAGATCGCTGCCCTGTACCCGCCCGAGAAGGTCCGCTTCTTCGAGGAGCAGGACCGCCGCATGCTGGCCGCCGGCGTCACCACCCAGAACGAGGTCCAGGCGACCCGGCGCGACGGCACGGTCATGGACCTGCTGACGACCCGGTTTCCGATCCGCGACGACAGGGGCGTGATGTTCGCGATCGGCACCATCAACACCGATGTCGGCGGCCTCAAGAAGGTCGAGGCCGAGCTGCGCGCGCACCGCGACAACCTGGAGGCCGTCGTCGCCCAGCGGACCGACGAGCTGCGGCTGCTCAACGCCCAGAAGGACCGCTTCTTCTCGATCGTCGCCCACGACCTGCGCGGACCGTTCAACAGCATCCTCGGGTTCTCGGCCATGCTGATGGAGCGCGCCGACCGGGCGGAACCCGAGAAGCTGAAGACGTTCGCGACCCACATCCACGAGAACAGCAAGACGCTGTTCGAGCTCCTGAACAACCTCCTCGACTGGTCGCGGCTGCAGATGAACGCCGTGAGCTTCGACACCACCACGCTGTCCGTGCCCGCGGCGGTCGCCGACGCGGTCGGGCAGTGCCGGCTGATCGCCGACGCGAAGGACGTCTCGGTACAGGTCGAGATCGAGCCCGGGGTCGCGATCGTCGCCGACCAGACTGCCCTGATCACCGTGCTGCGCAACGCCCTCGTCAACGCCGTGAAGTTCAGCCGGCCGGGCAGCACGATCCGGATCGTAGCCACCTCCGACGGCGGACACACGACAATCGAGATCGCCGACGACGGCATCGGCATGGACGCCGAGACCCTGGCCGGGCTGTTCGACCTGTCGCGCCGGAACACCCGGCCGGGCACGCGGGGAGAAAGCGGAACCGGTCTCGGCCTCTACATCTGCAAGGAGCTGGTCGAACGCCAGAGCGGCACCCTGCGGATCGACAGCGCGCCGGGCGTCGGCACGGTCGTCAGGATCGTTCTGCCGGCCCCCTCGACCTGTCCGGAGCCCGCGGCGTCAGCAGTGTCCGCGACACCGACGCGGATGCCCGCCGCGGTTCAATAGCCGGCCGACCGGTCGACGACCTGGCTCAACGGCTCGCCGGCCAGGAACCGCCGCAGGTTCTCGACCACCAGCTCGGCGACCAGCGCATCGCGATACGGGTGCAGCCCGCCGACATGCGGCCAGACGCTGATGCCGGGCGTGGTCCAGAACGGGTGGTCGGACGGCAGCGGCTCCTGCCTGAAGACGTCGAGCACCGCCCCGGCGATGGTGCCGTCGCGCACCGCTGCCACCAGGTCGGCATCGACCACCGCATCGCCGCGCCCGAAGTTCAGCAGATACGCGTCGCTGCGCATCGCCGACAGGCGCTCCGCGTTCATGAAGTTCCGGGTCTCGCCCGTCGACGGCATCAGCAGCAGCACGAAGTCGGATTCCGCCAGGACGTCGTCGGTCCGGTCGGGGGTGAACACCTGGTCGACGCCCGGCACCGCGACGCCGGAACGGCGGGTGCCGATCACCCGGATCTCCAGGGCGGCGGCCTTGCGCGCCAGCTCGGCGCCGATGGTGCCGATCCCGAGGATGCCGAGAGTCTTGCCGGCGAGCGGCACCGAGGTCCGGCGGGTCCAGCGCGACTCGCGCTGGTCGAACGCGGCGGCCACGATCGGCTTGGTCAGGTGGAACAGCGCCGCCAGGATGTTCTCCGGCATCGATACCCGGTGCACGCCGCGCGCCGCGGTCAGCACGATGTCGTCGCGCAGGTCGGGCCGGCCGATCCACATCTCGACCCCGGCGCTCATGGCCTGCAACCAGCGCAGGTCCGGCATCCCGGCCAGCGTCCCCGGCGGGCTGCGCCAGGCGACCAGCGCCGCCGCCCTGGCCGCCAGCGGCTCGGGCACCGGCTCCGCCATCGGCACCACGGCGACGTCGACGCTGTCGGCCAGCCCGGCCGCGGCCAGGGCCTCCAGATACGGCTCGGCGCTATCGATCCACAGCACCAGCAGCGGCTTGTCGCTCATACCCCCGTCGCCCCTTTCCCGGTTCCCTGCCGGCCATCTTCCGGGCCGTCGCCCGCCCGGTCGCCGAACGGGCCAGTCAACCGTAGCACGGCGACCGGCCGTTCCACCCCCCGCACCGATACGGTTTCGGCGGCCCCCGGCGCCACCGGGGCCAGAACCTCGAGCACCTTCGGGTCGTCGGCCAGGGTTCCCGACAGCAGCACCTCGCCCGAGCGCGCCAGACCCTGCAGCCGGGCGGCCAGGTTGACCATCTGCCCGAAGTAGTCGAGCCGGTCGTTCAGGGTGACCGCGATGCAGTGCCCGGCATGCACGCCCATCTTGATCGCGATCGCCTCGCCGTCCTGCCGGCCGTTGAACGCCGCGACCCCGGCCTGGACCGCGACCGCGGCGCGCACGGCGTCGGCCGGCTCGGCGAACGCCGCCATGACCGCGTCGCCGATGGTCTTCACGATCGCCCCGTCGTTGTCCCGGATGGTGCGGGCCAGGAACGCGAAATGCTCGCGCACCAGATGATAGGCCGCGGCGTCGCCGATCCGCTCGTACAGGGCGGTCGAACCCGACAGGTCAGTGAACAGCAGCGCGATCTGGGCGATCGCCACCTCGTCGCCCGGCCGCAGCACCTCGCCGGCGAACAGGTCGCGGAACGCCTGCAGGGTGGTGACGCGGTGGGCGGTCAGGGCGTCCTCGACCCAGCGCCGCGACTCCACCACCACCACCCGCGGGCGGTCGTCGCGGTTCTCCAGCGCCAGCGTCCCGTCGGGCGACGGCGGTCCGGCCCGGACACCGTCGGGCCCGACGGTCAGCGACGGGATGCCCGCCCCATCGACCGTCACGTCGGCCTGGCCGCCCGGCTCGAGCGTGCGATAGCGCCACGGTCCGGGCTCCAGGCCGGCCGGCACCGTCCGGCGCTCGCCCGGCTCCAGCCGCAACTGAGCGGCGACATGCGGCGTCGACATCGGCCCGAACAGGCAGAACTCTCCGTCCGCCAGCGGCCGGATCCCCGGAGCCGGCCGGAAGCTGAGCTCGACGTTGCTAGCGAAGTCTCGGTCGTAGCCGATGTTGCAGCTGTCGCAGTGCGCCCGGGTCGGCACCCGGTCGAGGGCGGTAGCCGCGAGCTGGGCGCCACGGCAGCGCGGGCACAGGATGTCCCAGCGGGATTCCAGCATGCCGTCGCGAACCGCCTGCAGGCACAGCTCGACCGCCTCGCGCTCCGGCACGCCCCATCGCCGGGCCAGTGCCGGCGGCCGGATCTTCTCGACGTCCAGGTCCTGGCCGTCGGCGATCAGGGTGGCGAGGCGGTCAGCCAGGCCGTGCCCGTTGCCGCTGGCCTCGACCGTATCGACCAGCCGTTCGAGACGTTGCCGGCGGGCCCCGTCGAGCGGTGGCCGTGGCGGCGTGTAGGCCGCCGGGCGGCGCCCGGCCAGATGCTCGCGCACGCCGTCGAGCAAGGTCGCGAATCCGTTCTCCGCGCGCCGCAGGAAGCCGGCCGCCAGCAGCAGCCGGCCGAGCGGCCCGGCCGGTTCCGCCTCCATGGTGTAGCGGCACAGGGTCCCGGTCCCGGCCGGCCGCATCTCGGCCTCGGCGGTCAGGCGCGCCAACGGCCCGCGCGAGAACCGCCGTTCGTGCCGGAACCAGCGCCCGCTCACCCACTCGACCGGGATCTCCTCCCAGGCCAGGTCGACCGGACCGACCCGGGCCTCGGCGAAGAACCGCACCGAGCCGTCCGGTTGCTCCTCGCGGCGCACCGGGTGCTTCGGCAGGCCGGCGGCCTCGTTGAACCGGGCGGTGTCGGCCAGCAGGGGCCACACCGCGTCGGGCGGGTACTCGAACTCCCACTCGACGGTATGCGTGGCCATGCGCGACCTCCCGTGACGGTCCCTGCCTCGCAGTCAGGCCGCTCAGCCGGAGCCCCGATGCAAGCCATGGTACAAGCTTTCCCTTGATACGGCTCCCGGATGCCCCTGGATGCGGAGGACGGCTCAGGGATCGAAGCATGGCCGGGCCCGCCGGCTTCGCCCGTCGGCCATGAAGGGTCGATCCGCCAGCGTCCCGACGCGGTGTTCCTTCATGCTTTGTTTACCCGCCCGGAAATACAAATTTTGGTGCGATTGCGACGCTTCGAGGCAACCAGGACAACCGACAGCGAAACTCGCCCGATCCTCGCTCACCTCTCATCGAGCTCCCCATCCGATACTTCGAAGATCGCCATGAAATGACAGCCCGACGATCGACCTTCCCAACCGCCATAGAGTTCGGGTCGCCCGCCATCGACGGGCCGCCGTCGTCGATGACGTCGCACCGGGGCCGGCGGGCGGGGAGCATCGACGATCTGGGCCATTCGCGGCTGGCACCGCTCGGGGCTCGGCTGGCGGCCAGCCCCCTGGCGAAATCCAGGCTCTGGGGATTTCCGATCGCCCTGACCGCCATCCTCCTGGTCATCGCCTACTTCGATTTTCTGACGTTCCACACCCTGGCGGAGTTCTTCGCGATCTCGGTCGCCTTGGTGATGTTCTCGTTCTCCTGGTACACCAGCGACTTCAGCCGCAACCGGTTCCTGCTGTTCCTGGCCAGCGGGTACTTCTGGGTCGGGGTCTTGGACTTGGCCCATGCCCTGTCCTACAAGGGCCTGTCGATCCTTCCCTACACCGGCACGAACGCCAGCTCGCAGTTCTGGATCGTGACCCGGTACTTCGAGGCGGTGCTGCTGTTCCTCGCGCCGCTCCTCGCCGGCCTGGCAATCCGGAAGGCGTGGCTGTTCGCCGCGAACGGCGCGGTCGCGCTCGCGCTCGCCGGCGGGGTGGTCTCCGGCTGGCTGCCGGACACCTATGTCGAAGGCACCGGGCTCACCCCCTTCAAGATCTACAGCGAGTACGTGATCATCCTCATGCTGATCGCCGCGGTCGTTGCCATCCTGCACCGCCGGACGCTCCTGGATCGCGAGGAGGCGATGCTCCTGGTCGCGTCGGTCCTGATGACGATCGGCGCCGAGTTGGCCTTCACCGTCTATGAGGATCCCTACGGTCTCGCCAATCTGGTCGGCCACGTCTTCAAGCTGTTCTCGTTCTGGATGATCTTCCAGGCGATCGTCGCCAGCAGCCTGCGCAAGCCCTATCTGGACCTGCAGGACGCGCTGGAGGTCGCGCGCGAGAGCCGCCGCTCGGCCGAGCACGCGAACCGCGCGAAATCCGACTTCCTGTCGATGATGAGCCACGATCTGCGCACGCCGCTGAACGCGATCATCGGCTTCAGCGACATGATGCGGCACGAGACCCTCGGGCCGCTCGGCCACCCGAAATACGGCGAGTACACCGAAGCGATCGGCAAGAGCGGGGCGCAGCTCATCGACCTGATCAACGACATCCTCGACGTCTCGAAGATCGAAAGCGGCAGCTACGACCTGGACGAGGAGGAGATCGAGGTGCGGCCGCTGCTGGCCGACATCTGCCTCGGCTACGATCGCGACACGCCGCTCGGCTCCCATGCGATCCGCCTCGACATTCCGGCCGATGCGCCGTGCCTGCGGGCCGAGCGCCGCGCGCTGTCGCAGATCGCCACCAACCTGATCGGCAACTCGGCCAAGTTCAGCGAGCCCGGCAGCGAGATCGCGGTCTCGTGGCGACCCGGCGAGGACGGCGGCTGGGCTCTCGGCGTACACGACAGCGGACGGGGCATCCCGGCCGACCGGATCCACCGGATCACCGAGCCGTTCGTGCAGGGACATCCGCATCTCAGCCGTCGCAGGCAGGGCATCGGCCTGGGACTGCACATCGTCCGGCTGCTGAGCGACCTGCACGGCGCGACGCTCCGGATCGAGAGCGTCGAGGGCAAGGGCACCACGGTGTATGTGGAGTTCCCGGCCGACCGGATCGTTCGGGAACCGGTGGCCGCCTGACTGGCCGCCTGACTGGCGGTCAACCGCGGCGTCGCCGCTGCTCGGCCTCGTACTCCTCGCCCAGCGGCCCGTAGAACGCCGCCGAGAACCCCGCCGCCTCACGGGCCGGGACGTTGAATGGCGGCTTGACCCCGCCGCGGAACCGGGTCCGCACGATGTGCTGCCAGGTTTCGATCGGCGCCAGCCCGCGTACCGCGCACAGGTGGTCGAACCAGCGCTTGCCGACCGCCACGTGGCCGATCTCGTCGTCGTGGATGACCTGCAGGATGTCGGCCGAGGCATCGTCCCCGACCTCGCGCAGCCTGGCGATCATCGCCGGCGTCACGTCGAGGCCGCGCGCCTCCAGCACCAGCGGCACCAGGGCGTGGCGGGCCAGCGGGTCGTCCATGGTCTCGACCGCCGCCTGCCACAGCCCGTCATGGGCCGGGAGATCGCCGTAGCGCGAGCCGAGCTGCTCCAGCCGGTCGACCAGCAGCAGGAAGTGCTTGGACTCCTCGTCGGCCACCCGCACCCAGTCGTCGACGTAGCCGCGCGGGAAGCCGGCGTCCGGGAACCGCGCCACCGCGTCCCATGACAGGTCGACCGCGTTCAGCTCGATATGGGCGAGCGCGTGCAGCAGCGCGACCCGCCCGGCCGGAGCCTCGGTGATCTTGCGCTTCTTGACCCCGCGCGGCGGCAGCAGCGGCGGCTCGTCCGGCCGCGCCGGGCGGTCCGGCAGGTCGACGGCGACCGGCATCGCGAGCCCGCCGGCCCGCCACGCCGCCGCAGCCGCGCGCCCGGCCTCGGCCTTGGCGCGGGCGTCGGCCGTGAGGAGCACGGTGCGGGCGGCGGTGGCGATGTCGGTGGCGGAGGTCATTGGGAGGGTGTGGGGCAGGAGCGGCGGCGCCGTCAACCACGGCGATCAGCTGTGGCGTCCACGGCTGGAACGCTGGAGCATATCGGTCAGTGAAGTTGGTCTACTGTCTGATACGGGCCATGTAAACAGGGCCAATATAGAACCTCAAGTGAGGCAGTCCGGCACGCGCACCTGAACACCGATGAACTAAGCGGAATGCTCAAACAAAAAGCAGAAGGGGCTGCAGGTCTCCCTGCAGCCCCTTCCGCCAGAAAACTGATGTTAGGCCGCTTCGGTTCGATTTTCTTCGATCTGATCGAAAATCTTCTTCAAGGCGGCCCGGATCGGGAAGTTGAGCTTCCACCTGATGATGTCGCCGAGGTGACGGGCAACATCCCGGCTGTTACTGGCGAACCGCATGACCTTGGCTTTTTCGTCCCACGTGCCGACAGTCAAGTTGGCGAAGCCGCTCTCCGGCGGGGTAATCGACGCACTGATACCGGGGCAGACCGCTTCGCGCTCCGGCTTGCTCATCTCGAAAACCCGCCACATCGGATTGGTGTGTGCGAAGTCGATCTCGCCGTTCTCCAGTGCAGTCAGCAACCGCTCCAAATGCTGCGGATCAGCCTCGCGCGAGTCGTGGAAGGTGTACACAAGTGTGCAAAGACCCTTCAGCACAACTGGCGCGGCCAGGATGGTCTTCGTGTTCGATCCAGGCTCGCCGAAGTGCGGCTGATTGTTTACTGCGCTCCAGAACCGCCGACCGAGGTCGACATGGTTATTGACCTTCGTCGCCATGACCTTCTTGGGGTCGGACTTGCCGTCAAAGAGCATGGCATTGGCTGCAACAAGATCCTTGCGCGAGATGCTCCCATCATTCCTGTTCCAGACGTGAGCCGTGTCGTGATCAACGACGGTCGCGCGGATGAGTCCCTCGCCCTCAAGAATCCGGGACACGAACTGATTGACCGGATTCGCGGCATCGAATTTCTGCGCGACGCTCCGTTCGACCGGCTTCGCGAGGTTGTTCAGGTCGTGGAAGAGCTGCCTTTCCTGCTTGGCGGTCAACCCGAGGTGCACCTGAATGTCGACCGTGCAGGATGTCTTGGCAGCCTGTAGTGCAAGTCCCCAGACGTCGGCCTCTTGTGGCGAGACCTCGAGCGAATTGTGGGCCGGCAGGAACAGCCCCTTCTTTGGGTATCGGTGCGTGTTCAGTACTGACTTCAAGAAGTCGAACACGATGTCCATGGCCGCTCGACGGTGCTGACCGTCGACGACCCAGAGAATGTGCGACTGATTCAAGAACACGATTGTCCCGCTGCCGTCCACCTGGCGAACCCGAAGGTCCGTTCCGTTCGGCTGGCAATTCCGGATGTTCGCCACGATCCCGGCCATACCTTGATATGGCTGATCCCCCAGATCGTTGACCAGCCGCTCATGTGCTTCGCTGATCCCATTGCCGGCCTCGACCTGCATGATCTTCGCGTGCTTCACCAGGCCCTTCAGTAGATAGGTCGCGATCCCCTTGGCGTGGCTCATGTCCAGCTTCCGTTGCGCCACCTCGGAGCTATCACCGCCTCGCTCGGCAATCGCCCTCTCGTTCGCGACCTCGGACAGGTCAAAGAACCGATGCATTGGCAGCGTCATATTGAGCGTGGTGTGGCCAAGATTGCGGCCCAGCATCACCCGGAACGGTTCGCCATGCGACTCGCTGGCGCCGAAGAGGTCGCCCAGCGTCTGCTCGGGCGCAATGGAGCTATTGACCTCGACATCACTCGGAGACATCCGGCAACTCCTTCAGAAAATTGGCCCGGACCATCCGAGCGCGCACCAGGAAGGTGAATTATACAAAACGCCTGGTCAATAAAAAAACGCGCCAGGCGCAAATTTTAATATGAAACACCATAATTATATTCGGCCAGGCCGATATCAGTGCGCAGCACGCAGCAGGATGCATACCTGCGCTGCCGACGCACATAGCGGCCATGCCGAGACATACGGTTCGCACAGAGATACAAGCGCTTTCGGAGCAGGCGGCGACCTGCGAACATTAGGAGCCGAGGTACAGCGCCGGGTACATCCGAGGTACAGCAACGCCGCAAATCAGCAGGTGCAAATACACCTAACCATCTGATATCGTGCAGAAAGAGGGGAAAGTGGCAGAGCGCATCGATCCTCCTCGGCTCCACCGATTCCGATCGTGTACCGTATCCCGCATGCGCGCCCGATCCGACACGAGCGTCACCGCCTCCAGCGGCAACGTGTTCGCCGATCTCGGATTCGCGAACGCCGAGCTGGCGAAGGCGCGGATGGTGCAGACCATCGCCGACGAGATCGAGCGCCGTGGCCTGTCGCAGCGCGATGCCGGCGCGATCATCGGCCTGCCGCAACCGAAGCTGTCGACCCTGCTGCGCGGCCACTGGTCGAGCTACAGCCTGGATCGGCTGGTGCGGTTCACCACGCTGCTCGGGCTCGACGTGACGGTCCGGATCGGCAGGGCCGACGACGACAGGCCGGGCCACCTGACGGTCGCCGCCTGACCCGCGTCCCGGCGCTCACGCCCCGCAGCACTTCTTGTACTTCTTGCCCGAGCCGCAGGGGCATGGGTCGTTGCGCCCGACCTTGGTGACCCGGCGCGTCGTGCCTTCCACGCTGGCCTGCCCTTCCACGCTGACCTGCCCGTCGATGTAGACCCAGTGCCCCTGCTCGCGCCGGAACCGGGAAACCTCGCGCAGCACATGCGCCTGGCCGCCCTGCCGGTGATGTGCCGCGAACTCGACGGTGCCGGTCTGGTCGGCCTCGCCGCCGCCGCTGGTGGCGAGAATCTCCAGCCGTGTCCACTCGACCGCCCGGGCCGTGCTCTCGGCCCGCGAACGGTCGAAGGCCAGACGCGTCTCCGGCGCCTGGGTCCGTTCCAGGTGGTCGAAGTCGCCGAGCACGTAGGCGGTGTAGCGCGACCGCATCAGCGCTTCGGCGGTCCGGGCCGGCGCACCGGCGAGGATCGGGCCGCAGCACGCCTCCAGGCTGGAGCCGGAGCCGCAAGGGCATGGTTGCATAGGCCGTTTCCTCCCTGTCCCAAATAGTCCACCCAAGAGCCGCGTGTCGCGACGCCTGGAGTCGGGGCAGCCCGCAGCCCCGGCCTTTCCATCCCCTCCCCCACTGATTCATGTCAATGCTAGCCTGCCACCCTAAGTGATTGCTTAGCGGCCGACGGACAGGGTCCGCGAGACAAGGGAGAGCTCAATGGCGTACAAGAATCTTCTGGTCCACCTGGACCCCTCCAAGTCCTCTGCCAAGCGCGCGGATGCCGCAATCGCCCTGGCAGCCAAACACGGCGCGCATCTCACCGCGCTCGCGGCCACCGCGACCCCGTCGGTCCCGTCCTACGTCGAGGCGCAGATCCCGGCCGCCGTGTTCGAGCAGGCCCGCGCCTCGCTGATGGAGGGCCTGGACGAGATCGGCGCGCTGTTCGAGAAGAAGGCCAAGGCCGCCGGGATCTCTTACGAGTTCCGCAAGGAACTGGCGCAGGAGCCGCTGGCCGACCTGATCTCCCGCCATGCCCGCTACGCCGACCTGGCGATTCTCGGCCAGTCCGATCCGGACGACCCGCTGTCCGCCGAGCCGGAGCTGAGCGAGGACGTGATCCTGGCCTGCGGCCGACCGGTGCTGATGGTTCCTTACATCGGCGTGATGCAGGAGCCCGGCAAGAAGATCGTCGTCGCCTGGGACGCCGGCCGCGAGGCCGCCCGCGCCGTCAACGACGCCATGCCGCTGCTGGAGGCCGCCGACTCGGTCGTCGTGCTGATCGTCAACCCGAAGCGCGGCGCCTCGGCGCACGGCGCCGAGCCGGGCGCCGACATCGCCACCCACCTGGCCCGCCACGGCGTGAAGGTCGACGTCAAGGTCTACACCCAGCACGACCTGTCGGTGGCCGACGTCATCCTGTCGCGGATCTCCGACGAGGGGGTCGACATGGTGGTGATGGGCGCCTACGGGCATGCCCGCCTGCGCGAGATGGTGCTGGGCGGCGTCACCCGCGAGATGTTCCGCTCGATGACCGTGCCGCTGTTCATGTCGCACTGACCCTCATGTCGCACTGACCGGATTCGCGTCCGCCGGGATCACGGCTCCGGGCGGACGCATCCGGGCTTCCCTCCGCCGCCGGATTTCGGCACTGTCGCGGCCTGCGATTCCATCGGGGCCGCGGCCGTATTTCCGGTCGCCATCCGCCCCGGCAATCAGGCGACGACCAATCTGGCGACGAACAGTCAGGCGACGAGGAGAAGGCCATGAGCACCCGCGAGGCGGCAATCGAGGCGGTTGAGCGGTATTTCGATTCCGGCGGCTTCCGCGAGGAACTGGCCGCCCGGGTCGCGGTCCAGAGCTCGTCGCGCGAGGACGAGCACGGCAAGGACCTGCGGGCCTATCTGGAGGAGCTGATGACGCCGCGCTTCGAGGCCATGGGCTTCGAGGTCGCGATCCACGCCAACCCGAAGCTGCCGCGCGCGCCGTTCCTGGTGGCCCGGCGCGTCGAGGACCCGCACCTTCCGACCCTGTTCTGCTATGGCCACGGCGACACCGTCCCCGGCGAGGAAGGCCGCTGGAAGGACGGCCGCGACCCGTGGACCCTGGACGTCGCCGCCGACGAGCGTTGGGGCGAGCGCTGGTACGGCCGCGGCACCGCCGACAACAAGGGCCAGCACGCCATCAACATGGAGGCGCTGCGCCACGTCCTCGAGACCCGCGGCCGGCTCGGCTACAACGTCACCTTCCTGATCGAGATGGCCGAGGAGATGGGCTCGCCCGGCCTGCGCGAGTTCTGCTTCTCGCAGAAGGAGCAGCTCAAGGCCGACCTGCTGATCGCCTCGGACGGACCGCGCCTGCGGGCCGAGCTGCCGGACATGAAGCTCGGCACCCGCGGGGTGATGAACTTCCGGCTGCGCCTCGAGTACCGCGAGGGCGGCCATCACTCCGGCAACTGGGGCGGCCTGCTGGCCAACCCGGCGGTGGTGCTGATGCACGCCATCACCTCGATCATCGACCGCGACGGCCATGTGAAGCTGCAGGCGATCAAGCCGGAGCGGATGCCGAACTCGGTGCGCGCCGCGCTCGGCAACATCGAGGTGGTGCCCGGCCCCGACGACCCGGAGATCAATCCGTGGTGGGGCGAGCACGGCTTCACCGCCGCCGAGAAGGTGTTCGGCTGGAACACCTTCGAGGTGCTGTCGTTCATCAGCGGCAACCCCGACAAGCCGCAGAACGCCGTGCCGCCGTTCGCCGAGGCGGTCTGCCAGATCCGGTTCGTCGTCGACACCGATCCCGACACCTTCCTGCCGGCGATCCGCAAGCACCTGGCCGACCAGGGCTACGAGGGCATCGAGATCGACGGCATGCGCCAGGAGATCATGCGGGCCTCGCGTCTCGACCCCGACCATCCGGCGGTCGCCTGGGCCCAGCGCTCGATCGAGAAGACGCTCGGCGTCAAGCCGGGGGTGATCCCGAACTCCGGCGGGTCGCTGCCGAACGACATCTTCCTCGACCTGCTCGGCATGCCGACCATCTGGGTGCCCCACAGCTACCCGGGCTGCTCGCAGCACGCCCCGGACGAGCACGTGCTGGCGCCGCTGATGCGCGACGGGTTGCGCATGGCGACCGGACTGTTCTGGGATCTGGGCGAAACCTTCCCGAAGGCCTGAGGACCATGCCGTCCGGGCGGCCGCCGACACGGGAACTGCCGTTCGGCGCGGCCTGCTATGCCGTGAACCTGCAGGTCAGGCCGCCGGAAGGCACCCGCGCCGCGCTGGTCGAGCTGCGGGAGCGGATGGCCGCCGCCACCGGGCTCGCCATGCAGTTCGCGCCGGCCGGGACGCTGCACCTGACGATGTTCTCGATCGTCTACGTCCGGGCGATCTACCCGTCGCCGCCGGAAGCGGTATGGGCGAGCATCGAGGGACCGGTGCGGACGGCGCTCGATGCCATTGCGTGCGGGACGGCGCCGTTCACGTTGGCGTTCGATCGTGCCGGGCTGCGCGGCGACGCGGTGATCGTCCAGACGGCGCCGGATCCGCGGCTGGAAGCGATCCGCGACCGGGTGGAGGCGGCCATCGCCGGCATCGCCCCGGTGTTCCGCGCCGCCACCACCCACGCGACCGTCGCCCGGCTGGCCGAGCCGGTCGCGGAGCCATCGATCGCCCCGCTCGACAGTTGGCTAGACGCCGCCGTCCTGGCCTGGCCGATCGACGAACTGCGGTTGGTGCTGGAGACCCGATACCCGGCGATCGAGGAGACCGTGCTCGGCCGCTACCCGCTGGCCGGCACCTGACCCCGCACGGGCAGGTGTCGCGTCGGCCGGCGATGGCTGTCGTGCCGCGCCACCGGTTGGCGCCGCACCGAGGGACCGCTAGCTGTGACCTCTCAATAGGTTGTCCATCCGGCCCTGACCGATGAAGCTGAAGTTGCTGACACTTTAGCGAACTTCGGGGGGCCGAATGGACATGCACCAG
>Ga0209475_10000835_pt1 | contig 48324 bp, 56 predicted proteins | sample tdDd471_FD_187128 | JGI IMG/M metagenome (GOLD analysis project Ga0209475, IMG submission 187128) | Marine sediment microbial communities from the Atlantic coast under amendment with organic carbon and nitrate - tdDd47.1 (SPAdes)... | ecosystem: Environmental > Aquatic > Marine > Coastal >... | reverse complement strand
AAAGGAATGGCAATAAGAATAGTTGGCTCATCCAATTTAGTACGAACTTAAATACGAAGAACAAATAAAAAATTAAAAAGAGATGGATAAATTAATATTAGATGCGTGCTGCGGTGGGCGGCAATTTTGGTTTGATAAGGAAAACCCAGATGTATTATTCGCAGACAAAAGAGTAATGGAACCTACATTGGTAGGGAGCGGAAAAGATGCAAGGGTTAGAAAGTGCCTACCAGACAAAGTGATGGATTTTAGAAACATGGATATTGCGGACCAAACATTTAAGTTGGTTGTATTTGACCCGCCGCATCTTTTCTTGGGGGAGAATAGCTACATGGCAAAAAGCTACGGTAGATTAGAAAAGCAGACTTGGCGGGAGGATTTGAGCAAAGGTTTTGCAGAATGCTTTAGAGTGCTGAAATATGACGGCATATTAATATTTAAGTGGAATGAGTGTGATGTTCCTTTGCGAGAAGTGTTAAAGCTTACGCCTAATAAACCGCTGTTCGGACATCCAAGCGGAAAAGCGCAAAAAACACACTGGGTTTGCTTTATGAAACGGGCGGGAGGGCTTTAATTTTTTATTCCTCCAATTACGTAGAAACTTCGAACAAAGCACAAGCCAATTATTTTTATTGCGTGTTGTGCTTAACGAAGTGGCGTTTTAATGAAGCACAACGGCCTCGGGATGAAACTTAGTTCAATCCGATTTGTGAGGAACGAACAAAAGAAAGGATTTAATTAAGTTTATCCCTTGTTCGATGCAGTTGTACTTCGTTCCTCACCAACATTTATTAAATGTGCATCCCGAGGCCGTTCAATTCAATTAGATAGTGAGAATTTAAATATTTTAATCATGGATACAGTAATACAATTATTAGAAAGTCAAGCTCAACATTATAAGGATATGCAGAGCGCTAAGTTTGAAGAAGGTAAGGACTTATCTTCATTATTCATAGTTTTAGAACAAGAATTTAGAGAAGCAATTAAAATTTTAAATGAAGCTATCGTCAAACGAGAGAATGAACACGTTTGTACTCCCTATAAAACAAAAAGTAGAGGTGTATTTGAGCAGTCGGTTTGCAAATGCGGAAAGCTACTTTAGTGTTCATGAACGAAGTGTAATTGAATTGAACGGCTTGCAACATGAGTAGTTGCAGACCGCACAGGCTTAAAAAATTAGTACAAACTTGACAAGCAATTACTTATGTTGCTTGTTATAAATCTGATAAAATTATGGATAGGTATACAGAAAGGCAAACAGAACTACTAAGCTTCTTAAATGATAATGACATTACACCAGCTTGGGATATAAATAGAATAGCAGAAATATTTGATATTGAATATTTAGAAGAAACAGGATGGTGGGTTATAGATGAATAATTTTATTTGTTTATAACAGCCTCGGGATGAAACTTTGTTCACTCCGATTCATGAGGAACGAATGAAGGAAAGGAGTTAATGAAGTTTATCCGTAGTTCGATGCAGTTCGCTTCGTTCCTCACCAGGTTTTAGTAATTGAGCATCCCGAGGCTGTTCAATTCAATTAGATAGTGAGAATTTAAAATACTTTATATTATGGAAGACAAGATTAAATTAGAAGTAGAAAAAATAAATACGATTTTAAGCAAGGAAACCCCTTATGATGATTGGCACAAGGGTAGACACAGCGCACTGCGTGGCGTTAAAGTTGCCTTGGAACTCATTTTAAATGAAGCTATCGTCAAACAAGAGAAAGCTTGCGCTACGTGTAAGTATTATAAACCTGATAACAACCCAACATGCAGTGAGTGTTTTGCTAGAGACAAACATGTCCCAGCAAGCTTGAACGAAGTGTAATTGAATTGAACTATTATATATCAATAATACTAATAAAATCAACCAATAGGCTATGAATTACTACAAAATTTGTGAACAAAAATTGAAGTTTTTTAGATATTCTGATAATACTATAAAGTCGTACATGTTCTATGTAGATCAGTTTTTATCTACCGTAGGGGTATATCCATCTCGCTTAAATTCATTTCATTTTCAAAAATATTTAGATAATTATATTTTTACATCTACTTCACAACAAAACCAGGTAATAAGTGCTATTAAATTTCTGTACCAATATGGGTTAAACAAAAAATACAATAAGGTGTGTTTTAAGCGGCCAAGAAAAGAATCAAAAATTCCCGTAATAATCGATAAAGAATTTTTAATAGATAAAATATCTAAAATAACTAATCTGAAACATAAAGCTATAATAACCATTGGGTATTCGGTCGGGTTGAGGGTTAGTGAGGTTGTTAACCTTAAGATATCAGATATAGATAGCAATAGGATGGTAATTACCGTATGTCAAGCCAAGGGGAAAAAGGATCGAATCGTTCCATTGACAGAAAATACATTATCTCTCCTCAGACAATATTATAAACAACACAAACCTAAAAAGTATTTGTTCAATGGACAAAAATCGTTAAAATATACATCCGGAAGTTGCAATAAAATTGTAAAAAAGTACTTAGGAAATAAATATCATTTTCATTTATTGAGACACTCTTGTTTTACAAATCTGACAGACGAAGGGGTGGATCTTAGGGTCATCCAAAAACTGGCTGGACACAAGAATAGCAAAACAACTGAAATTTATACTCATGTCAGCACTCAAATCTTAAACAAACTCCCCTTAGCGGTATAAAAAGATAAAAACATTGCAAATAATTTTGTTAATAAACATTAAATGCCTATATTTGTCTGATGAGAAAAGAAATAAGAGAGATTTACGAAATAGCATTTCAAATAAGAAATATGGCTGAGATTGATCATAAAACTCTTTTACTCCTTAAAATAAATAAATTGATTTTGAAACTAAAATGTTTAACTAAAAACGAAGAAGAATGAGAGGTTTTGGAGAAGAACCGGCAGTAAAAAATCCGGTAGATAAATACTACGAATGGAAGTCAAAAAACAAAGCTTTTATTTGGTACGACAAAGACACTAAGAAAGACGTGGAGTTAAAAACAGACGCCCATGTCATAGTACTCTATGAAACCGTATCCATTACAGGGTATAGCGAAAAGTACGAAAGTGGATTTACAAGCAACGAAATGTCTCCATACGATCTTAAAAAGGAGAAATTTAATCTTAAGACATTTGGTAAAAATCAGGCTGGAGATTATCTTTATAGTAGGTCTGAGTTTTGGGGTAATTTAAAAGATATTCTTCCTAATGGAGCTAAGTTTACAAAAAATCTTTATTCTATGTTGCTGGATAAAGATAATGGGAATAACTGTTGTTGTTTGAAATTTCCTGGTGGATCTATTGCTCCTTTAGCTGATATTGAAAATAAAGGCTTCGATAATCAAAAACATATTCTACTAATTAAGGATGATTTTACAGCCAAGAAGAGGGGTGAGGTGGATTACACTGTTCCTGTTTTAGATTACGTAGATATAAACGAAGGTTACGTGGAAGACGCTAAAGCCATGTATCAAGAGGTTAATAAATATTTCTTAGAAAAGACAAACCTTACTGGAAATTCATCCGAACATACTGAATAAGTGAGCCAAAAGATGAAACTGTATCGTAGATACGGATTGATGTTGGATGATATTATTTTTCAAATTGGTGGAGGGAGTAAGAAGGATTTGCACAAGAGGCTAAAGAAAGCCAGAGGTATAGACTCCCTCACCAATCTTTCCAAACAAGAACTTTATCGGTATTTAGTTGAAATAGAAGCTTTCTTCGCTTCTGAATGCGGAATAGAAGTACTTGGTAATTCAAAAGAAACTTTAACAGAATATTTGAATAGAGAAAATGGACGGACGAAATAAAAGTATGATACTGTGGGTAAATCGAGAAAAGAGAAATCTAAAGACAGCTCAGACCATGGATAGAATTATTGAGAATTACGATAAACTATTAGAACTAACAAAATGATATTCATACAAGGTAACTTCCCTAGCTTTAAGAATAGTAAACAATTTACCGGAAAGTTCTTTATAATGTCTAAGACTGTTCAGAAGTATCTTAAAGCTTATGAATACCAATGGATGGCTCCTGTTAATAGGGGTGCCTTTAAGGGTATGGTTAAGGATTTTGGTTATCCACTTGAAATAGGAATGCACTTTGTTCGAGGCACCAGACACAAGTATGACTGGATCAACATGTGTCAGGGAGTTCAGGATTTAATGGTTAAGCACCATTGGATCGAAGATGACAATACCGAAATAATGTACCCAACCCCTTTAAAGGTAAATGGAACCTACAGCTCATATAACAAAGAAAACCCAGGTGTCTATATTAAAGTAGCAGAATCATGAACATAGAAAAATTAATAAATGAATATCCAACCAAGTATAAAGAAGGATTCACTCCTTCAGAAGAAAAAAAATTGCTGAGTAAATTTCCTGATATAAACATGGATAAATACAATAGTGCAATGATGGGAAATACCTGCATGATTATAGATGACGAAATAATCACATATCATTGTGATATGATCACAGCCTTAAAATGTGGAATTGAAAACCGAAACATGAAATGGTATGAATTCGATTGAAAAGATAAACTCCATGGACTTCTTCCGCAAGGAGGTCGAAGTCAAATACGGAAGAACGGTATTCATCGAGGAAAAACCCATTGAAGGAGTAAAGTTTCGCATATACTCACCTCTTATGAAGAAGTTCTACGACAGAGAAGTGCATTCGCTGACTAATCTCTCCGACTTAGAGAATCATCTTAAGCGAGGTTTGTTGTTTAAATAGATTGATTATGAAGATAGATTTAGAATATAAAGTGTTTGCGGAAATAAGTATGTGGTCTAAGTGTATGCCTAAGCCTGTAAGGATTGATTTTGAGGTTCCTGACTTGGACGTCATAGCTGATTATTGCGAGGAAGTCCAAGGTTTAAATAAAGGTGATATAGGGTTAAAAACCAGGGATGTTGAAATAGTCTTTGCCAGACAACTAGCTCATGCTACGGCCAGAGTGATGATAGGCAAAGGTGCAGGATGGACGCTAAATGAGATAGGAAGAAAAATAGGCGATAAAGATCACGCTATAGCCTTGAACTCAACAAAACGAATATCCAACTATATCGAAACCAAATACAGGCTTAGAGAAATATCAAACATTGCCTACCATTTTGATTTGGATGTGGATGAATATATTTATAGGCCTCAAGCTAACACCAGGCCGGTAAAAATAAAGATAACTAACGCCAATGGGGAAGAGAAAATAATAGATAGTCTTGTAGATACGGCTGCCTATTTAAACACAAACGTACCTAGAGTATTTAATTACGCAAATTCAAACAAAATCCTTAAAGGATATAAAATAACAAGATATGATAATTGAAATAACAGGAGAAGTAATACTAAGAATCTTCAATAAGAAGAAAGAAGCTAGGTCGGGAGGAATGTACTCGGACGACTATCTTGCACTAAAATGTAACAAAAGGGAAACTAAGGCCAAGAAAATAATGTATGATTTCTATCCTATCAGGATATATTCATCTAACACAACCACTCCATGGCTACAAAATATTCAGAATGGAGATATTGTGAGGTGTGAGGTCAAAGTAGAGTGTGCTAAATACGAAGATTTTAAGGTAGAAGAGCGCTCTAACAAATACAACGACTATACGGAAATTTCTCCGAATCTATGGCCTAGATTGAGTCTGGATTCGTATTCCGACACAGCAATTACTGTGATACAAAGTAATTCAAAAGAAACTATTATAGGGCACAATACTGAGGTTGCTGATGATTTTCCGGAACCTAACGATGATCTTCCATTTTAGTCTAGAATCATGGAATGCGAAGGAAAAATACGATATACAACCTACAAGGAGGCTCAAACGGCAGTTAACTATGCTAAACGAGCCCCATGGAGGCGTCAGAGCAAGAAAATCCCTAAGCGAGCCTATAAATGCGAAATATGTGGATGTTGGCATCTTACTTCAAACGCAAAAGCATACGAAAAATGAAAACTGCACTAACAATTTTGTTTCTAACACTATCCATCTCACTATTTAGTCAGTTAGCTATTACTTACACCCCAGAACACACTAAATTCGGATTATTCTCTCATTGCGAGAAATCTTTTGGGGTTTATTTAAGAGCTGACTATGGAGAAATAAACGCAAAGGATTGTTTTGCAAAAGAATTCAAATCCGGAATAGGAATGTCGTACAGGTGTGATTACTTTAGTTTATTGATAGGCTATGCTAATACACAACATTTCTCTGTAGTAAATAACAATCCACTTATAGACCTTGATAATGTGTATAAGAATTCCATTGAAGTGGGAGCGGTTTGTTATGTGAGCGAGAGGTTTAGCACTCTATTAATAATTGACGTGTTGTCGTTCCAGGGGTTAATTGGAATAGGAATTAAATTTTGGTAATTATGAAAGAAAAACTTACAGAGTGGATTAATCTATTAACATTCTTGCCAGAAGAGGATGTGATGGGTTTTATCATTGATTATGTTTATTCCAACAAAAAAGAGAACACTTTGGATCTCTTCTTAAAAATACAGGAGTTAGATAGATTGAGAGTCAAAGAAGAAAATAATTTATTGTATAGAGGATTGGAAGAGTCGATGAGTAATTTTGGAATTATAGCCAGACATCTTGTTGAAGATAAAACATCCAGACAAGCTAAAGATACGACTAATCATCTATGCTTAGGCGATAATTTAGCCTCGTTAATTAGAAGTTGTATGGCCTTTTTCCCAGATGGAGAACGAGGCGGTACGGCTAGATCTACTGGCTGGATCTTATTAAAGCTTGTGGATATTTTAAAAAACCATAAAGAAAAATATATTGAAGGAGGTATTAATTATTCATGGAGTTGTATGATGGGGTATGATAATTATATTGCATTGATAATAGAAAAACACAAACTATGAAACTAACAGCAATAGTAACAAAAGGGCATAACTGCTTTGGGGCTCACATTAAAGAATTCAATGGATGCTTCTCAGCAGGACGTACTCTGACAGAACTCAAACTCGACATGGACCAAGCAATAGATCTTCATGCTGATTATTTGATAGAGATGGGTGAAAAGCCTATAAATACAAACAATGTTGAAATAGAGTGGAAATATGGATGATTCGAGTCATGTATTATGGCCTTATGAGCCAGAACCCAATCCTTCACGGGATGAATTCGATGAAGCTGATTTAGAATATTCAGAATATAAACTTGAAAGACTAAATAATAACAACAATTAAACAAAACTAACATGAAAAGACGAGAAATTTTAGAGAAAAAGAATTCTGAAAAAGAATTGGTAAATGTAAATTCTATTATTAAAAGAGATAAAGCTAACATCAAAAAGCAAGTTTCTGACAAAGAATTCGAACTACTAGAGGTGGAAGAGGGGATTGCTGCTTATTTGAACGACGAAAAACTAAATCTTGATGAGGAGTTTGTTAATTTATTAAAAAAAGAATCTTCACTTAAGAAAGATTTGGAATTTTTAGGGACTATATCTGAAACTTACTTGTAATGGATATTGTTTTTAAAAATAAAGGAATCCTATCGCTCGTAGATATAACAACTATGGGCGATAGTTCTAAGCGAGATGATCCTGGAAAGATAGGTGAGTTCGACTCAGGCCTCAAATACGCTATAGCTATCCTCTACAGGAATGGAATAAAAGTAACCATACTAAGTGGAGGTAAAGAATACATCTTCGACACCACAACAATATCTCCGGATCATAAAACCAAAGAGGTATTGACCGTTAATGATACTCCAACCGCATTTTCCCCTCAATTGGGCCATAATTGGAAATTATGGATGGCTTACAGAGAACTTTACTCTAACTGTATTGACGAAGATGGATTTGTTGAGTTTTCTGATTTTGAAAAAGAAAGTGTTTTAGAAGAAGAAACTGCCGTCGTGATTCATTCATGTGATTTTAATGAATCTATGAGGTCTAATTGGCATAAATACTTTATCAACAATAGGGATTGTATATATAAAGATAATTATGTTAAAATGTACGAAAATGATGCGGAAGATAAACACCTACGTCTTTACAAAAACGGCATAATGGTATATGAAAACATTGATGCAAGAAGTCAATATTTATACGATTATTCCAATGCATCTATAGATGAAAGAAGGGTACTTAATGATAAAAATTCATTTGAAAACAAGGTTTCTGACTTAATAATGGAATGTAAGGATATTAATGTTATATCTGAGTTTATTAGCGGGAAGATTGAAAAATCATTTGAATCAAATCTAAGTTACTATTGGACTTTTAGCGAAGAGTGGGTGAGTATGATTAATAATCTTCATCTGGAAACTCCCGTGACACATAATACTGTTTATAGATCTATGTTTATAAAAATGATGGAGGATAATAGATTTAAAATAGGTTACACTAGAGTTTCGCATAGTTCTCCATCATATTCGTATGAAAAAGCTACCGTACAACCAGTATCTAAAGAAGAGCCAGAAGAAGAATCGTTTGAGAATAAAATAAAATCTATTTGCTCTCCATTCGAAATTAAATACGAAATAGTAAAATCTAATATTGATAAATTCAAATGTCTTCCCAATAAATCTAAAAAAATTTTATATGTGACAGAAGATTTTTCTAAAGAAGATTTATGGGAATTAGTTAAAGCTGTTTTTAGAATGGATGGTAATGACAATCCCGATTATGTTTACAAACAATACGTAAAACTATTAATATGATACCACTACTAATTAGCCTCACAATATTCACCTCATACGTACTATTTGTGTACAGAAAATACGGCATATTAAAGTCCGTATCAGAATCCTACTACCACGTCAAACACAAAGCAATCTTCACCCTCGTTCTTTGGGGGTTTGCTATTCCAGTAATTATTGCCGCAAGTTCTCCTATTATGTTTTTTGCTGTAGTTGGAATATGCTTTGTAGGAGTCGCCCCTGCCTTTAGAGGATGGGTTACGGAGCGTAGAGTCCATCTAGTGGGAGCTACGTCTGGTATTGTTTTGGGAATGGCGTCGTTGTGGATTGAGTATCATATGTGGTATATTGTCGTCGCGTATGTTGCGCTGTTTGCTATATTAATGCTAAAAAGGATTAGTAGTTTTACTTTCTGGATTGAAATATTCGCATTTTATTTTATATTAGCAGGATTATTAATAAGTAAAATTTAAAAACTAAAAACATGATTAAAGTAAAAATTCATTCTGTTGTGGATGTTATCACCAACAGTTCTACAGTAATTTACACTTACCAGGATAGTGTAAAAGAAGCAAAAGCGTTAGTTCAAGAGCTTTTAAATCTAACGGGAGAAAAAGACAAGTCCCCTGATGATGTATTTTTCTACGGAGTGTTTTGTGATGACGATAGATATCTTGAAGGAGATAATCTGCCTGACGAATGCCCTACAGTAGATTGGAGTTCAGATAAAAGAAAAGAACATCAAGAAGCACAAAATTTGTGGTTTGAAAATCTAAAACTTTCTATTATAAAAGGTGAGATTGAAAAGCCTGGATGGATGGACTCATGTGAGGATGGTTATGATTGGGACCCGGATAGGTACTTAAATTTAATTCCAAAAGATGAGAGATATGCAGAGCTTGGTAAAAAAATAGAGTCTCTTTTATGCTCTCCAACTTCAGACGGAGGTCGAGATGGATAGAACATTATTTACAATAAAACCTCACTCTATAATAGATGTGATAACGAATAGCTCTTCGGAGTTATTCGTTGGTAAGTCTCAAAACAAAAAAGAGATTGAAGGTATGATTAAAGAGATTTATCCTAATTATTTAAATGAATATTGTGACATAGAATCCACAAAAGAATTAAGTAATGAGGATCTTAATCTATATGTATCATACTTTTATAATAATTGGAGTAATTCTAAACAAGTGTTCAATACAAACTTAATTCCAGGATTCTCTAAAGAGGAGATGTATACTTATAATGATAAATGGAAGGAATGGAGCTTTAACTATGGTTTTATTACTGATAACAATAGAGATAAGGTTATTAGTGGTATAGATCCAGACGATAATATCTACTTTCTTTTCTCTATCGACGAAAATCCAGATTGGGATATGCAGGAGAAATTAGAAAATTTTATGACACGAATTCATCTAGGATAGTATGAAAAAGATTTATATCGTAAGTATTCATTCTACAGTAGATTTGATTGCTAATTCAAGTACAGAAATATTTGTGGTTGATAAGAATAAAGTAAAACAAGAAATGAAGGAGTTGTTTGAGTTTTGTTTGGAATGTGAGATTGATTATGAAACGTCCATAGTAAAATTCGAGGATGATTCTTATTATAAAGATGACATAATATTACCAGAATACGTTAATCCGGATGATTGTTATCTTATACATTCCTCTATAAACAATCCTTTGTTTGAAAATATAATAAGAAAGTTTTTTAATCCAATTGAAATAAAATACAAAGATGATTAAAACGAGAGAATTTAAAGAAAACAACTATAGAGGTATTTGGTACAACGGTAAAACCATCAGGGTCGCCTTAGATCCAAAAAAGCCTATTACCGAACTCGAATACCCAGAATTCTACGACGTAAAGCTAACCGGTTATTGTAAGGGTAATTGCCCTTGGTGTTATATGGATAGTAAAGAGACAGGTTGTCATTACGATAATGTCATACAAAAAATAAAAGACTTTTTTGGACCAATGTCTGCTAATGAGCGTCCATTTCAAGTTGCTATCGGAGGCGGAGAACCAACATCTCATCCTGATTTTATTGAAGTGTTAAAAACTTTTAAAGAGTTGGGTATAGAGCCTAATTACACCACTAACGGGATGTTTGTAAGTCCTCATGAATTAGCTTCTGAGGAAGAGATAAATACACTGGTGGCAACTAAAAAATATTGCGGAGGCGTGGCCGTAAGTTGTCATCCTCATCTCTTAAATTCGTGGGCTGTGGCTGCAAGACAATTTGTTGAATATGGCATTAGACTCAATTTTCATTTAATAATTTCAGATAAAGAATCTATTGATTTGTTTGACGAGATTTACAATGAATGGAAGGATAAGGTTGAATATTTTGTTTTATTGCCTTACGGGAATCAAGGTAGAGCCGAAGATAAGGATATTGATTGGGAATATTTAATTAAAAAACTTCCTAAAAATCAATCTCAAATAGCCTTTGGAGCTAATTTTTACCCATACCTACTTCAAGGCGGACATGGGATAAAGGTTAGTTTGTACGAGCCTGAAATTATGTCTAAATTCCTTGACTTAAAAGACATGAAACTTTATCCCAGTAGCTTTAATTTAACTTAAAACCTATGAAAATAATAGTAGACAACTTCACAATCATTCCCCAGGATTATCAATACGATCTCGTGGAGCACAAAACCGTCAACAAGAAAGACGGCGGAGAATCATCCAAAGAAGAAACAATTGCCTATGGAATATCCATGGAGCGATGTATTAAAAAGATAGTTCACTTGAGGTTAAAGTCTCGGGAGGAAACTGTTTCTCTAGGGCGTTTTTTAACGCTATATAAGAACGAAATGAATAAAGTTAATAGATTAGTAGAAATTGGAGCTGAGGGTTGATATAAAAAAATAGGGAGGTTTTTAGCCTCCCTTTGTTCATTATATCCTTCTGTTCTCGGAAACGTGAACACTACAAAACAGCAATTATAAGCAATCCAGTCATTACTCCTCCAAACAAAGTCCTGTTAAATACCTTCCTCTTCTGACTCCTTATCTTCAAATCCTTCCTCACGTTATCCACTTGGCATTCATCCAACTGAGTAACTGCCAAATAACTTCCTTTCATGCATTCTTCAAGAGAATTATCTAAGAGCTCTACCACAGTACCCTGATTAGAAATAATTGAATCCTGATCTATCCTAACAAGATCCATCTCGTGAATTCCTTTCACTTGATCTTCTGTTATCATTACCTCTTCTCCTCCTGGGATAAAATTAGCGTTTAAATAGCCCAAAGATATCTCTGGTGATAGTTTGGTTATGCTGTCGGATAAAGTCTCTATATGACTCTTATATGCTCTTATACGTGCTTTATTTTGATTGGCTTGTTGCCTGTAAGAATCTGTTTTGTCTTTGTAGTAGATCAACGAATCCCGAATCACCTTTTCTTTAGCTTTGTGGTATTGGGTGAGTTTGTATTCACTCATTGTGGATTCCTGTAGACATTTCTCGTAGGAGAAAGCTACCTTCTTTAAATCGCGTTTGTCTGAGCATTGACGAACCCCCCAAGAGAAAGTTGCGATTAGAAGAATAGATGTCAATACTGTTGTTAGATTAATGTTTTTCATTTTTATTTATTATCTGGGTTATTCTTATTCTTAATCCTTTTAGCTAACTCCTCCAACTTAACATAACTCTCAAATCTGCTTTCCAACATACTTAAGATAAATTCCTCCGTTGCATTCATATCATCTCTTGTGATGTTTTCCTTGAAGACATTCGAGCTGAATAATACATCTACAATAATCTTCGCTTCTTGTTTAAATAAGTTTTTGTCCATTATTCACAATAATCTGAGTTTCTATAAGATCTGTTTTCTAAATAATCTATTTGTTTTTGCTGTCGATAAACAGCTATGATTAAAGCCAAAATGGCTCCAGTTAAAATACCAAATAAAAATACTTCAAATAATGTCATTTTGTTATCTCCTTTATTCCATTAAATAATAATTTCGAAAACTTCCTCTGCGTTTTTGGTTTACTCATCAATTCAGCCTCTTCAAGATTCGTGTAGAAACCCAATTCCACCAAAACATTAAAAGCCTTTGATTCTCTTAACATATGAAAATTGCCTTTCTTACAACCCCTCATCTTCCATCCCATGTCTCTAAGGTTAGAATTGATAATGCCCCCATACTTGTCAGATTTTCTATTCTTAGAATATGTCCACACCTCAATACCCCTTACGGATAAATCTTTAGAAAATGCATTCCCATGGGTACTTAACATAATATGTTTTTTATCGGGATATTTCCTTATAAAATTATTCACGCGAGTAGTTCTTATCGGGAGAGATATATCGTAGTTTGAATCTGTGGTGAAGTAGTGTGATATGTTCTCTTCTATTAGGTGGCCTGAAAGATTCAGTGCTATGGAGCGATTGAATACACCTTCGTAGAAGACCAGATCGCCGTGGTTATACATTTTATCTGGGGCTGTGTCGTAGGTTCCGTTAATTAAACCACCATGGCCTGCGTCGATCCCAACAACCCACCCGCAGTCTGGGTTTATGAATTCTGAGTATGCTACGAATTGGTTTTTCATAAGAACTTAGATATTAATGTTGGTTTGTAGTCTAATTTTTCCGCTGACACATTAACATACCTATCGTCATGGATATTGAATTCATGAATATGACCATGGATGTTTTTCTTGAATCTACCCTCTAAACAACTATCATGAATAGGAATGTGTGTTAATATAAGACCTTTATAATTAAAGCATCCACAGTATTTGTTTATGTACTCCATCATTCTTTTTGTGTGTTTAGGAGAGTCGTGGTTTCCCCCTACAATATTTTTAATTCCATTAAGGAGGTTTAGTTTTGGGTAGTGTTTGTGATGTTCCATTGTTATATCACCCAATACCCAAACAGTGTCGCGCTTAGTTATTACAGAATTCCACTGAGCTACAATATATTCATCCTGAGACTCAGCATCTTCAAAACCTCTATGTTTAGCTAAATTATTATGACCTAAGTGTAAATCCGATATGACGAATATACGACTCATCTATCAGTTGCTTTTTTAATTAAACTTCTTAGAGTGCTTTCCGAGTATTCTACTCCATCTAGGGTTACGGCAATTTTTTCTTCTTTGCGTTCCCAGAGGAGAGTACAGTATTTTAATATGTTTTTAAAATTATTTTTAAACCAAAAATTCATATCTGCATTGTAGCTATCATTACGAGTAGGGGCGCTAAATACAGCGTCTATATCGCCATTAAGCAGACTTACACTAGTTAAATCCTCATTAAGAAAATTTTCACTAACACCACCGCCATCATTATAAGATATAGCTGTCCCAGAAATCATAAGTCTCATTTTTCCGTCGCGTGTTTTAACTATCATCCCTGTTTCTAAATCTGATTTTTTCATTTGTTTAAGTTTTTAATTATCGGACTAAATTAAACAAAAATCCCGACTTAAACAAATAAATCGGGAAATTTCTATTTGCCGAATAGAGAGATTATTCTTTCTTCTTTGCTTCCATTGGTTTTTGAGCAAGCTTTAATCCTGTAAATACACCAGCCGAACTAAGAAAAACTCCTGTAAAAACAGCTATTATCGTGCTAGGTTCCCATCTTAATCTCAACCCAGCGAAGATTATCACCGTACCTAAAAACATTGACCAAATCATTCCTCCTACAAAAACAGCTCGTAGAGCACTTGACTTCCCATTATCTTCTTTTAAATAACTCATATCTTATTCCTCCAATTTATCTCTTAATTCAACATAATTTCTACTTACCTTCGATTCTAATCCATCCACCTCCTCGTAAAGAAAATTGAATTCAGTCTTGAACACGGCAAAATCTGTCTTTAGTAATTCAATATCCTCGTGGTTCTCTTTTATATTAGGTAATTTTTCGGTAGTAATAGCTGTGAATGTAGTTATGTTAACTCTTTGTTGTTCTGTAAGATGAATCGACTCATCAGAAATGTGTACCTGGATTTTAGCCCAAGCTGAGATGATGCCTATCAAAAACACTCCAATAGTAATCCAATTTCCCGTCGTGAGTTGAAACTTCTTCTCTTCGCTCATTTACTATACGTTCGTTTGTAGCTACGAAGAGAGGGCATAGGATCTCCTCCAGCCATTATTCTTTTTTCCATTCTGTTTAGTTCCTCGAAGAATTCTGTTACATCTTCATTGTTTACGTATGCTTTGATGAAGTCTCGTTGTAGTTCGTTTAATTCTGTTAGCCAACCTGATTTATATTTTAAATCCTCTGCTGTTGTGTCCAATAACATGAGGTCAAATTCATGTTGGTTTACCTTTTGCATGTTGGCTATAATCATCCCGCCGTAAGTGCCAAGAACAATAACTAGAATAGCTATCCCCCATTTTATATTAGAAATTATCCTGTCAAACTTGGAGTCTATATAGTCTCTCACATCTTCACTCATTTATTTAATTTTTCAAGTTCTTCTAATTGACTCGACTCAAGCTTAATCAAAGTATCCATCGCTTCAGACACCTCTTCCCTCATATCTACTATGTCTTGTTTTACTATATCGTATACCCTTTTGTCAGATTTATCTACATAAGGTTTTATAATAGAAAAGAATCCCGTGGTAAATATTAAGACTATAAATAAAACCGTATACTTATTGCTTTTTATCCAATCCGACATGTATTGTAAATATTATAATTAATGTAAAGATAATCAAAAATGAATATCCACTAAAAACACTAAGAAGTTCTAGTTCAGAAGCTTTAATGTTTTTAACCAAACAAATGGCGTTGAATGCAGTTAAAAATCCATTATAAACAAAGACTACCCCAGAAAATACCGTTAAAGCTTTATTAAAATTAGCTAAATATATTAACCAAAACCCAAAGAACATTGCAAGAGAATTCGCTAGGTAATATAGATTTGAAAAAAGCAAACTTAATCCAAATGAACTACCATAAGAATTGTAAAAAGCGATATACATTATATATATCGCTGCTGCAATGTAGGTTGCCTTAATCATCCTCATCGTCGTTCTCTGTAGGAGGTTGAGTTGGAGGTTCGTCTGGTCTTACTGGGGGATCTGGATACTTCATGCTACTTAAATTTAATTGTTAATAAAAATAATATTTATGCTGGGTTGTTTATAAAAATGTTCACGCTATCTAAACAATCCCCAGTAACCTCACTGGAAGTCACGAACATGTCTTTCTCTTTAGCTACATTGAAAAACCACTGGCCTCCGTAATTATAACTTAACGCAGTAATATCCACCCAAACAGGAGTATTATCAGTAGCTATTGTATAGAACACATTAGCAGCCACGCTGTTGGCTATCTTTATAAGCTCAGGTGCTTTAGGTAGCCTGTAAAGATCGTTTACTGAATCATATTCTATTCTATATTTTACTCTAAAACAACTCATTCTACCTGTTTTATTGCGACATTTGTCTTGATGACAAAATTATCTAGGTTGTCTGTACTCAATATAGTATCGTTGTTGAACCTTTTTATGAATTCATTGGTTTTAATCACCATGGTTCCTCTCGTGTCTACATTAGTCTGAAGCGTGTCTAAGTCAGTACTTATAGATGAATTTAGTGAGTCTATGGCTATATTGATTATTCCGAACCAATCCGACATTGTGGTTGTATTTGACCAATATAAAGTATCTAATGGTGTTGTGTTTTCAACAGTGTAATTTCCAACCTTCTGACATAATTCGGCGTCCGTTACGGTCACTGAGTAAGAACCTGAGTCTATATCTACAATGTTTTGGTCGGTACTCGTAAATCCCTCCGATCCTGTCCATGAATAGGTGAATGGGAATGTACCTCCAGCTATAGATAGAATTATAGCTCCGTTATATTGGCTGTAGGTCGCATCCTGTATAGCCTCGGTAATCACTATCTGTGATGGCTCTGTTATTATAATACTATCCCTAACGCTATTTAATGCATCGTCAGTTATTGTAACTTTATATTCACCTCCAGACAATCCGGATCTGTTTTGTGTTGTAGGTCCGTCATCCCATTCGAATGTATAAGGAGCCGTTCCTCCTTCTACTGTTGTGGTTATGGTACCGTTGTCGTTTCCAAAACAATCAACATTCACACCTACTAATGTTGGGGTTATATTTACAATAGTAGAGTCGTACAGAATAATGTAATTTATATATCCAAACGTACTAGCGGTGGGTACAGAAACTTGCATTAATATTTCCCCAGATACGTTGGGTTGTACTCCAATGAACATTACTTCCTCTCCACACTGCTGGGCATCTAATGTATCAACAACTCCATTGAAGTCTATGCGACTTATTCTGTTTGTGGCTGTTGCATCCCTGTTAACTCCTACGAGAATACTATAAGTTTTATCCGAATCGAATCCTTCTAGTAAATATTTATTAGTATCGTTAACGGTCTCTGCCCAGTGGTATGTAAAGCTGGCTGTATCGAAAGGTTCTCCCGTACAACCACCATCTCCGCTAGTATAATCGTTAGCCCCTGGAGTCAAAGTTCTGCTATCTCCTAAGTCAACTTGAGTGTCACTTGCTCCAGGTACAGATATCCACCCAGATTCATCTAGTGTTGTGGTAAAATTGATATTGATAGAGTCTACAGAATAAAGACCTGTAGTGTAGTTGGGAACTTCCCCGTTCCAACTTCCAGTACATCCACTGTCCCCAGTAGCTACAACACTATAAGCACCCGCAACTAAATCCGAAGCTATACTGTCTGTGTCAGAATTACTCCACAAATAAGTTGCTGGATAATCAATGTTGGTTATGGCTGTTATTGTAGCACTACCTACTCCTGAATTGTTTGTGTCAGAAACAGTGGTCACAGTAACTCCTATGGATGGACATCCACCACTATATTCAAATGCCCCAATATCATCAGCAACTCCTACGGGTCTGGCTACGCTGTCATAATCGTACAACACCCCCGAATAATAAGAACTTATGTCTACGGATTGATCTATAAGATCTGTTGCTGTAGCTGTCAGTCTGTAGTTTCTTGAAGCTGTGTCTGCATTTGTAGCATCTAGAAAGTCGGAACTATTTAATTCTTTCCATACATTGTTCCATCCACCCATGTTATAGTATGAGTCTCTTATTATATCACCTTCGCTGTAAGATCCTGTGTAGCCTAATACGTTGTTAGCAAACAGGGTATCTCCTGTAGATCCGTTGGTTCTAATCACAAAATTAGAATAATCCCCAAAAGTGTTGTTGTAGATTTGAGGATTCTCTACATATGAAAGAAAGGTTATGTGACTGCTATTGTCATGGATAGTGTTGTTTCGTATAGTGACATTCTCTGGCGGTCCGCTTCTTGGTTCAGCTCCGCTTCCTGATTGAATTGCCGATGTGTTGTTGTATACATTATTGCCCTCTATTAATACGTTTTTAGAACTCCATCTATGAATAACTATAGCAATACCTATATCTCCAGAACACCCCTCGTTACTACACCCTCTAAATCCCCAAAGCGTGTTATCCCCTATATACAAATCATCACAACCTTTTACGTCAATCGCATTTTCAGTAGAAACTCCATTGTCTGTTCCTAATCGATTGTTGGTAACCCATAGATTGCGCATATAATCCGTAGGGTCTGTGGTATCATGAGATAACCCAATTTGCATAAAGTCAGCGCTCTGATTCAAACCATAACAGTTTTCTACCCATATATTAGAATCCTTTCTGGTAATATTTAGCCAATGATAATCTGCCGATCCGGTAGATCTCATGTTTAAAATTGTACAGTTCTTAAAGTGAATAAAGCTATTGCTGTCTAAATAAACCACGGAACCTGTCCCAAAATCCTCAGAGTCCCACGTACAATTTAAAAATAACACCGAATCCATTCCATCATTACGCCAATATTCAGTAATGTTTACATTTTGGTAAACCGTCCAGTCGGTGTAATCTGTCCCGTAGGTGTATTCGTAAGGAAAACTTTGCCCATAACTAAATAGACTAACAAATATCCCAATTATGATTATTAATGTTTTTTTCATATTAATCAAATCTTAACCTTTCATCTCCTTTTATAACCCTATTCTCATCAATGCTGTTTAATACCGTGGCGGAATACCAAACAGGGTTATTTGTTAAATAAGTGACTCTATCTTTTAGAGCGGCGTCTGGTATGTAATATCCTCTCGCGTCGTATCCCATTATAAATGTCTCCCGTTTTGATCGCTTAAATAATTCGCCGACACTCCAGTTAAATCAAAATTACCCGACGTTGATCTGGTTGTGTATTGTAATGATATCCATATCTCGTCTCCAAATCCGTCAGATCTAGCCGGTATAGCTTCGCTTATATCAATATCTACTCTAAAATCCTCCCTAACATCGGCCGTGACGGCTCTTATGGTAGATAATTCAGTTATAGTGTTGCCACTAGCGCCTGGTTCTGAGTTTGTATAGGCAGCTCCAGGCTGAACCACATTCAATCTCGCAGTAAATTGAGGACTTCCTCCGGCGGCAAATCTACCCTTCCACACGAGAATAAGCTTGCCAGACGTATCGCAGTCTTCCGGTAACTCAAACTTAACTCCATATATATCACCAACAGCAGTAAATCTATTATTTAAAAAACCTACACCAACGTTTTGATCTACGTACACATCCCAACTCTGCATACTCCCCTCGATAGGGGACGCTGAATCAAGAGTTAATTTTTTTATACTTCTGGAATTTCCGTGATACTCGTCCGATCCATCGGGGTTTTTTTCTGAACTGGAGACCCTTATTTTGTTTTGCTCAAAAATAGGGGCTGTGGTCATGATGCTGGTAACCCTAAACCTAACCCAATAATAAGTATCTCCTAAGAGCATGGGATCATTCGGAACCCAATCGGTGGTGCTGTCTGTTATATCGGGATTAAATTTTATCTGAAAAGATCCGGTCTGATTAAAATAATCTTTAGCGTATTTGAAATAACTTCCGCTACTCTCTACGGTACAGGCGTTGAATTCCATCCAAGCAGATCCGTTCCAATATTCAGCCACTACAGTTCCTCCTACCTGGGCTGTTGAAATTATTGTTTTAACACCATAAAACAAATAATCCGCACCCGATGAATCGGGAACTAGATTAGCCACATAAATAGCATTGTCTACACCCAATCCCGGATATGTATAAGTAGATGATGTTGACGACGAAGCTTCCGTGGTTACGTCCACGAAAGATCCTCCGCTAGTTTCTGTATAAACCAATTGAGTGGTGTGAGAATCACCTTCTCCGAAACAAGATTCAGATGGTCTTGTCATAGATCCAATGTGAACTTCTGTCAAAAAACCCATGGCTTCATCTCCACTAAATAAGTCTAATACTTGAGTTCTTATATTAGCACCTGGATTAACAAAAGACTTGTCAGCTAAAGCCTGTACCCAACCGTAAGCGTTTAAGTTGGAATCAATTACATTAAAGTCGTATCTAGTAGAAGAATCTAAAACAACACCATCAAAAGTTATTGTTTTTTCTGCCCCGGTACCAACATCACACCTAAATCCATCCTGTTGTGCATTAAATATTTTTACATTATTATATGTGCCAGTTACACCATCCTGAATGACAACACCATCATTACACGCAACTAAAGATACTCCATAGATATTTGAACGAGAAGTTCCTTCTTGTTTTATCCCTATACTAACATTAGAACTAAACGATTCTATGTTTCTGGTTGTAACAATTGAATCCCCAATACATCTAATTATATTTGTAACTGTAGAATTATTTAACACCTTTAATATATCTACAGTTATATTTCCAGATTGACATAAAATGCCAGAAGTTATAGTTGAAGCACTAGTGGCTAAAGTGTGATTGAATACGGTAACTTTAGATCCTGAGTTGTTTATGTTTATACCCGTTTGAATATCTTTTATAGAATTACCGTTAATATTAAAATCTCCAGAAGAAACAATGGAGACTCCAATCCCTCCGGTTTTGTCTTTTAAGGTAAATCCAGACAAAGAGCATCCTGTAGTCATTGTTATTAAAGTACCTGTTGTGGTATTGGCTTCTATCTCTGTAACAAGATTTCCTCCAGTTGATAATAAGGACACATATTGAGGAATAGTAAAATCATCTTCTATATAAGTTCCGGGTCTTACTTGTACTAAATATTGTTTCGTAGAACTTGAGTCCGTGATGAGATCTAACGTTCCTTTGATTTTATTTGTAGCTCCACCGGTATTTATAGAGACAATTCTCACATTATCGTCTGTTGTTCCCAGTCCCAGTTCGTCTAATAGCGCATTGTATTTAGATTTTATTTGATTAAAATCTCCAGACTTACCTAAATTAATGTCAGGTAAATTTTTTCCTGCTACTGTAACTTTGTCTGCGTAATTTATTTTATCTGCCATTTCTTTATTATAATAAAAAATCTAATACTGCGTCCAATTCATTTATATAATCATTTTTTTTTACGGGAACCAGAGTGTCGTCATCCAGAGCTACATCAGACCCATTCACAACCGCCTCCCACGGGAGTCCTAGTTGGTCGCTTAGTTCTTTGTTTACAAAACCACATTGGTTTAAATAATCAGACCCATAAAGAGACTCTGACCACGAAGGGGATGTTACAGAGATGTGAATGCCGTTTTCTACGTCATGCAGTACAGTCCCAGCTCTCTCGCAAACTGGGTACTCAGAACCATCACTAGTTATTATATTACATATTCCATTAGCAGGAATCGCGTAGAGACCACCGACAGGAATATCAACATCCTCCACCAAAGAACCAGCGGACGGATCTGTATAAGAAAAAGTGTTTACTCCAGGATCGTTGCTTCTATAAAAATTTATCTGCCCTGATGTTGCATCTAAGTATTGTCCGTAATATATAGTATCTATGCGGGTTCCTATTGATTCTTCTACATACTGATCTGTGTCTGATATAGAGGTTGTGCTTAAAACTCCATCTAAAGCTCCATCTATCGACCCTGTGTTATCCGCCCAAGCTGAATCTTGATTCCCGGCTGGTTGCCCTGAATACGTGTGGCTGTTGTTAATATTAACATTCCACATATAAATATCTTTAGAATTATAGAAATAAGCATCACTTGAAGCCACTAAACCAGAAACAAAAAATGTTGCTGACTCTATCCCGTTTATCTTAATTGAAGTTACAGCCCTCGTTGTTTTTGTAATAACTACATTTAAGATACGATCCTTCAATGAACTTATATCCACAGTAGCTACACCATCAGTAAAGCCAGATAAACCATTAGCTGTGACTCTTAATGTGTTGGTGTCAAAAACATCCATAGAAAACATATCCGAACTACCATCGGATATCCATATCATAAAACCACCAAATATAGTCGTTGTACTTGGAATATATATATCGCAACTTATTGTTTTATTTCCAGTTACATCTGGAATAGATCCTAATACCACTGAAGACACGGCATCACCTACAAGCACCCCGTCGACCTCAATTACACTCGAAATAAAACTATTAAAATTCTTCCACCACGCAATAGCTATATCCTTTACGCACTTTGGAAGTCCTCCCTTGAGCCCTCTTGTAAATGTACTTACTATTGCGGATACTAAAGTCATTAAGCACCTATATTAATTATTACCGAAGAAGTTCCACTTGAATTATCTATGTAAATAACCCTGGTTTCATTCCAAACATCTGCCACAAAATTTTCTGTAGTAGCTCCAGACGCCAAAGCATCAGTCATATCATCCAACGAAGCAAAATGATAATGAGCATAAGGAATTATCGGAAGATCTGTTAGATCGGTGGTTGGTTTAATCAAAAAACCGTCGCCCCATGGCCATTTACCTCCATTTTTAGTTCCAATTCTAACACTTCGAGGATCATTTAAATTGTCGGTACCATCAAAAACTTCTCCTGCCGCTATAGTTACTCTAAAACTCCAATCCGGATTGGTAATTGCCGGTTGATTATTTTTGTACAATGTGTTCATGCTATTTTATTTTTTACAAAGATACTGTAATTATTTTTCCTCTTTTTCGGCCAGTTCTTCCAGCTCGTATTTCCATTCAATTTCGAATTGTCTCTTAGCTCTGGTTTTTTTAGAATTAATTTTCTTATAAGCCTGCTCTATTTTAAACACCTTCTGCTCGTCAGTCAGTCCACCCCAAGTCTGACTCTCTACAATAGGTTGAATTATTTGAGCATTTATACTATTCAATCTTATTTGTAAATCCTCATATATCTTATTTGGGAGCATAAATTCCGATTCTTTGTACTTATATTTTCTACTAGGCTGAGACGGAAGTACATCTTTATTTCTTGTCCGTTCATACAATTCATGAACTTCCATTCCGAAAGTTCTACTATATTCTCTACTTTGAGTAATATCGAACAATACAAATCCCAAACCTCTTCCATCAGGAACCCTTTTTACAGGAACTCCCCATATTGAAACTTTTGTTGGTAGATCGTCTGGTGTTAGATAAGATGTTTTGAAGTCTTGCTTTATGTCTTCTTTTGCTCTTTCTATTCCCTGTAAGTGTCTGTTTTTTGTTTCACGTATATATCCATCTCTCCACTTATTTAGAGCTGCGTAGGTGTTAGGCAGCGCTGATGATTCTATTGCTCTTGCTGTACCTGTAATCCAATTCATTCTTTCATATTCACTTCCCATGAAAGCATTTATTAGATTATTAACACCTGAAACAAATGATTGATCTAATGCTGATTTTACAACAGGAAAATATCCACCCAATCTTCTTTCCGAGTAAGTTGTTTCAGCCACCTCTTCGGGCGTTTTACCTCTAAAAGCTTCCATTTTTCCCATCATTATAGCTGAAATGATACCAAACCTTTTTACGGACCATAAATCATCACCTTCCTGAAATGAAGAATCCTCTCCAGTTATATATCTCAATAAAGCATCACTATTTACAGAATAAGGTAATTTCTCAGCAGCAAATTCAGATTCTCTTATTTTTTTACTCTCATCCTCCTCTAGACCTTGAGGTGCAAATGTAAATAATCCAGCTACAAACAACGATGTTAATGCTGCCTCTAAAGCATACCCAACAATAGCTCTAGACATATAATCCAAAGATTTTCTTCTATCTCCCTTAGTTGCATAAAAAACAGATTTTGCTAATGATATTTCAGGTATAGCATAGTCCATTGCTTCTATTACAATATTAGTTGGAGTTTTAACATAAGGAATTTGTGTTTTTAATAAAAATCTTAAAGCTCCTTTTAATTTTTTATCAGCTTTATCTAAAGCTTCTGTGGATACCTTTTTGCCTTTTACTCCATGAAGAATTGCGTTAGCAATAACATTATCCTGTTGGTACGTGGCCTCTAATCCGGCCTTTCTCATTTCTTCCAGCGTATTGTCATCTGGAAATGTCATAAACGCTTCCTTAGCAGCTCCTTTCAATCCTTTTATCGCAGCTATTTCTTCCAACCTAGCTCTCTCGGCAGCTCTTCTAAACGGTTTATCCCCTAGATTTAGTAATCTAAACATAATCTCAGGAGGAGCACCTAAAATAGCTTCCACCGAATCATTAAACACTTTAGTCGCCCTTACTTTCTCTTCCCCTTTCATCGCAACTATTACATTAATGGCAGATTTTAGCGGATGAAGAGATTTGCTTATTTCTCTTATGTAAGCATCTTCAGGTAATTGACCTGTTTTCATTTGCCTTATACCTTCAATCGTACCACTTTTAAATCCAGGTATATATCCCCTTGCGGCACCCATTAGATCATAAGTTCTTTCTTTATCGGGAAGTTTGTCTAACAACCTTCGAGCCCTAGGATTGTCTTTATATTTTTTTAATAAATTTTCTTTTACAGCTCCAATTCCAGATAATGCCATATCCAAAGAATTAGCAATAGCGTATTTTAATCCCCTGAAGGGAAGCCATGTTGTGTTGGCTACTACATTTGTTACCAGAGATATTGGGGTTAGTAGGTTGCCTTGAATGAAAGTAGAAAATAAATCAGAAGTAGTCTTTGGATCTGCAAAGAAATCAGATATCTCCTTATTAGCCTGTCTTGCATCATCAAGAGATTTGTTGTATTCTTTTACCTGAGTGTTTATTTCCTCTCTTAACTCGCTATATTCCTTCTGCATTTCAGGCGTTATATCACCCTTCTTTTTAGCCTGATGAATTGACAAGTCCAAAACAACAAATTTCTTGAATAAATCTTCTAAGTTGTTTTTTATAGACCTTAAGTCAGAAAGCTTTTCGGCCATATCTCTCAACTTAACCTCATCTTCAGGCCTTAGATGCTCCAACCCGATAGACTTAGCAAATAAATCCCTGAAAGACTGCTCGTCTAAAGCTCCGCCCTCAACCAATCTATCCATATAATCTTTAGCCAATGCTCTAATTTGGGCTTTATTCCCGCCAACCATTTTGGCATATAATTTATCTACGAGATCGTTTAATTCTTTTTCCGTTAAAACACTTTTCTTTTTAACAGGCTTTTTAACTCTCTTCTCGGCATTTGTTTCTTTGATGATTCTGGCTTGATATTTATCTATCTCAGTAGGAGATAAATATTCCCTAAGAGCTACCTTTATTTTATTCATTAACTGAGCTGTAGATCCCACTCCTATATCAAGGAGTCCGTCTGCCATTTCTTTTACCCCCTCTAGCCATTCAGGTTTCATTTCATTCTCGGCAACAGCATTCTTCTTAGCTCCTATAGAAGTAACTACCTTATTTAATCCATCGGCAAACTTAGCCTTTCCTCTCTCTCTTCTTTCTTTGGATTGTTTTCCCTGATCTAACAGTTGATCGTATTTTGTTTTAGCCTCCTTCTCAACCTTCTGTTTAAATTCTTTTGATTTTAGATAATCCTCGATTACTTGTTGAGCGGTCTTAATGTCTTCTTTTCTGCCTTGTAATCTTTTATCGTTTTGTGCCCTTTGTTCTTTCTTAGCATATTCCACGAAGAGATCTGGTGTGGTTGCCACAACGTCAGACCATAGAGTTTTAGATTGTAGAGCTTGAGCTTGGTTGGTAGACTGCTTCATATCCATATAAAACACATCCAAAGCATCTTCCCTGTAAGCATCTCTATCTTTTTGGGTTGTAGCTTTATTGCCCTCGTCAAGGGCTCGTTTAGCAAACTTAACGGCCATATTAGTTCTAACATCACCTGGAATTTCATTGCCTGTATTTAATATTACGGACTTTAATTCATCCAACCTACCCTCTTCAATATAAACTTTAGCTATCTCGTCGGCCTCCTTGTCGGTAACCTTTCTGCCTCTAACTGCATATTCGATACCTCTCTCAGCTAAATCTGCCTTAAAATCTTCTGGTAAATTAGAAGCTTCCAAAGCCTTCTTCCCTAATCTTCTTTCTTTGACTTTAGGCTTTCCTTCAATAGTCTCCTGAATAGCTTGTCTGTTGTCTTCAATAAACTTCTCCGAATTTGGATTAGTACTTTTTAGCTGATTCTTTACAAAGTCTATAGCTTTTAAAGTACCCATCTCTGCTGAAATAACTCCAGCTTTAGTGAATTCCTTAACAGCAGTAGCAATATCCTGAATGGCTTGTTTCTTACCAGCTTCATCTAAGGCGAATGAAAGATTCCCGAGCCTTCCTAGGCTATCTAATCCTTTCTGAACTGATTCTTTTCGTTTTTGATCAAGTTTCTCAATCTTACCTATTTTCTTTTCGATTTCGACTTTTGCCCTGTCTTGTAGCTCTGTCCCGTCGATTTTTGGCAAATCTTTATCGCTGACCTTTTGTTCTTTGATCGGCTCACCTTCGACACGCACCTGCTCACCTTCGAGTTTTTTGGCATCTTCTTTTGTCTTAAATTTATAAATATCACCAACTTTTTCAGCTACCCCTTCTTTTACAAGAGATTTCCATACATTCTCGGCATCCTGGCTCATGGTTTCACTGGAAACCAAAATGCCTCCACGTTCATTAGCCTCTTCATTAAGATTCTTGTAAGCTTGCTTCCTAAATCCTTTTCCTTTAAACTCAGGTTCTATTCGAATATTATTCATTCGAATGTCGTTTTCGAACATACCGGCCTGAACTTCTCCTATCTTTTTCCCATCAGATTTTATTTCTTTAGTTTCTACAGCTTTACCAATAGCTCCGGCAGTCACTTTGCTAGACTCTTTAACTTTAGTAGTTTCTAAAGAAATAGCAGAAACCGCCTCTTTAGCCCGTTCGGGTATAATATCTACCTTTTCAGCTTCTTTTATACCTGAACGGGGTTTTTCTTCTAATACTTCTTCTTTGGAGACTTCTTCACCTTCACGACTTTTCTTTTCGGTGATTTCTTCACGGACACCTTCTTTACCCCGTGTTTCTGGCACGACTTTTTCATCTTCTTTTACTTTTGGTTTTACTTCTTTTTTTATTGTCTCATAATAACTATCTCCATCCGCATTAACTTTTTTAACTGCAACACCTCTTTTCTCTAAACTCTTCCACATACTTTCAGCGTCTTGCGTCCTTGTGGTCCCAGACACTAAATTTTCATTATACTTATTCTGTAGCTCATTTGCCAACAATTCATAAGAGTAAGACCCAATACCCTTACCTCTATTGCTCTCTAAATCTACTTGGGAAAATCCAACTGTGTTAACCCCATTCTCTCTATGCAATATTAACTGACCAATATTTCCATGCTTTGTCTTTATAACCAGATTATTTACACCTTCTTTTAACTTAAGACCACTCGCCCCTTTATTAGTTAAATGGACGTCGGTTAGTTTAACTTTACGCTTCTTGCCTCCTATGGTAAGATCAACCTCACCTTCTTCTACTTTAGGTTTTTCTACCTCCTCTTTAGGTGGTAATTCTTCTTTTTTAACCACCTTAGGGGGCTTTTCAGCTACTTTCTCTACTTCGGTAGGTATTTGTTCCACTTTAGCTTCTTCTTCGCTTATTTGCTCTTCTATAATAGCGCTCTCAGATTTCTCTAAGGCACTCATTGCAGTTTTGTTCTCTACATAGTCTATGATGTTTGCTACGTCTTCATCATTTGCTCCTTCTGCTACTTTCTCTTTTATGTAGATGTCTATTTGTTCTAAGTTTTTATCTACATCTTCGCCTTGAAGAAGTCTGTCTATTTCAACTACGGTGGTTGGCTGTAGACTTTGTTCTGAATTATTTAGGTTGTTGACTATTTGTTTTCTTCCCTTTATATCACCTTTAAGCGCGTAATCTAATCCAGCTCTAGCTCCTTGAAAGGCAAACACAGTTAATCCTGTAGCCAATAATTCCTTGCCGGTAAACACACCACTTAAGCCCTCACCTTCAATAGCAGCCTGAGCATAGCCGTCAATTATTTCTTCAGTAAATTCACCCACAAATCCCTGCATCCCAGTAGCCTCTGAAAGTTTTTTTAATGATTTGTTTTTTATCTTACCCGATAAGGGTGATTTAGGGAATTTTATACCAGCTTTAGCTATTAATCCATCCGCCACCTTACCAAAGTCTTCCACTAAGGTTGTGGTTGCTGTAGAGGCAAATGATTTACCAACAGCCCCTAATGCTGTTTTTTTAGTGTCCTCAACAAACTCTCCGCTAACTCCATCTTGACTTAACCTAACATTTCCAACCATCTCCCTTGGAATACCCTCATAAAAATCCGTCATAGCTGGAGTTCTAGTTATAGCCCCAGTTAAAGCGCCAATACCTTTTTGTAGATATTTACCTACTTTTTTATCGGCCTGTTCTTTTAAAATTTTTCTTACAGCCTTTTTACCGGCAGCCTTTCCTGTAGCGGATAGCCCTCCAGTGGCAGCAAATTCTACCATAAAAGGAATTGTAGATACTACGCCAGATCCAACCATAGCCCATAAATCCTGCTCTACGTCCGACATCATTTCCTCCTGCATGCCTCTTGCATATAAGGACAACTCTTCCTCTTCCGTAAGTTTTCCTCCTGACTCTATCTTTTTTGCAACTTTTATTAAATCAATATCCTCTGTAATACTATTTAACCCAAAAGTGAAAAAATCTTTAGCTAAAGTACCTTTAAACGCAGTCTCAAAAACGCCAGCATCGGCAGTTTCAACATACTTTTGCGTACGTTTAAGCATATCTTTAGCATCCCTCAAATAAGCCTCCTTCCTCTCTATCTCTCTCCTTTCAGCTAACCTCTCGTTGACCATTTCTTGAGGCATTATAGCAAACATTCCTTGATCTTGAGCCCATTCTTTAGCTTCTGTAGCTAACAATCTGCGCTCTCCCTCCAAGTCGTTTAGTCTGTCCTCAATTGCTGGAATTTGTTCGTCTATAATTGCTTTCCTTTGGGCAATTCTCTCTTCCTTGGATTTATCCTGCCTTTCGAATATCTCTGGTAAGACATCCATTATTTCCTTAGATAATTCAGGATCTATTTTTTCGGGAGTTAATTCCTCTCCAATAACTTCTTTCCGTTCAGGTTTCCTTAAGTCCTCTGGCGATAATTCTCCTACGAAAGTACCTATTTCTTCATCCTTACCTTCCTTAAGTAAGTCTAAAATAGATGTCGGTGCCTCTTCTTGAAAATCTTCTGGAGAAGGTTTTGTAGGTAGTTCTGATATAACTTCTGATGGTTCTTTTTTTTTTACTTGCATATCGGACTTAAATTGTTCGTAAGGAACATTAAATCCTTCCATTTTCTCGGTCAAATTAGAATGAAGGCTTTTTAATTTCTCGTCATCCTGCATATCTAACTGAAACTGATCGTAAGGAATGTTAAATCCCTCTATTTTTTCAGTTAAATTTGTATGTAGTGTTTTTAAATTATCAGGCATTAGTATAATCCTCCAGTACTAGACGTTTCTTCTTCAACTGCAACTTCTTTTTTAGGTTTCTTTCTAAAAGACTTTTTTGTTTTTCTTGAATCTAAATCTCTTATTGCTTTGTTTTTATCTATGCGGGTTATTCTTCCTTCCTTAAAGAGAGCCTCTATTTCTTTCTTGGCCTCGTCTGCGGTTGCGGATTTTTCCTTCAACCCCGTGAAGTAAGTTGTGAATTCCTCTCCTGTTATCATAGGCTCTGGCTCTTCCACTGTAGGCTTGCGCTCTGACTGATAGTCTTTTATGTATTTATAATCATCAGGGTGAATCAATCCCCTTAAAGGGGTTTCGTTCTTACCTCTTGGAGCTTCGTAGTAGAAACCACCTTTATCCTGAATTACGATAATATCGCGATCCATATCATATAAAACTACCCTTCCAACCTCAGTTACATCTTTAGGTTCCCCTTTTCTTGTGCCAGATATCTCGCTAGCATCTTTAATCACATCCACTCTCTCTTTAGTGGCATATTCAGGAAAAGTAAACACATCTTTATATTCCCTGCCTTCTATAGTGAAGTCTGTCCTATTAGAATCGTAATCTAAATCATCTCCTCCAGAAAAATTCAATCTAAGACCTTTTCCTTTAACTTTTTCACTTATAGGAACTCGCTTCGTTACCTTCTCTTCTCCAAAATCAAAATGCTGATCGAAATCATATTTATCAAAATAGTCAGCAACACCTGCATAGCCCTCTAATGCTCCATCTTGTTTGCTTAACCATTTGCCATAACCAGCTATTCTAGGATCTTTGTTTAAATCAGTCCACACTAATCCTTTTAAAGCTTCTTGTCCTGCTGGAGAAAGCTGCTTCTCTTTTATAGTAACCGTTTCCCTTACTCCATTTTTGTCTACGGCAATCTGGGTTCCGGGTTCTAACATATATTGACTTACCTTAGATATGTTTCTGGTAACATGTTCTCCTATGCCTTGTTCTAAATCATGTTCTCTTATTCTTAAAAAAGGAGGAGCTCCGTCGGGATTTTGCATGATGTCCTGAAAAATAGCATTAGGATTAGGAACATCTTCTTTACCGGTAATTACATTATCAAACCTTTTTCTTTCCTCGTTGTCTATTTCATATATTAAAGGATTTTTTCTTACCTCTTCAAAAGAGTTTGCTCTAGCATTAACTAAAGCCTTTGCGTTTCCGGCTGTTCTTTCCCATTGTTTGGCTTTGGCTTGAACTTTGTTTAAATCCGAATTAGTCAAAAGCCATTTTTGACCTACCTTTTTCTCTTTGCCTAATAAATTGGTAACATAAGTGTCCTTGACGTTCTTCTTAAAATCATCGGATAACCAACTGTTTACCTGAGCATCTAATGTTATGTCTTCGTCGTATTCAGATAAAGCATTCAATTCAGTTCTTAGCCCTTTTTGAGCTTCCATGATATTGCCACCGGCCTGTAAGGCAGCTTCAAATATGGGGTGCTGAGACTTTAATTTAGCCCTATACGCCCCGCTTTGTAGTATTTGCTGTCTCTGATCGAGTGGAGAAAAATCTAACTGTCTTGCCATTACTTACCTCCTATTCCGAGTGTAAATAAATTACCAGCTCCTTGTATTGTCCCTCCTGCAATATCACCTATCAATTGCTTATTTCCAGCCCTACGTTGAGCTTCCGCATTCAAGGCTGCTTGATATTTAGCTTGTTCGTTTCCTAATTGAGTCATTTGGAATTGCTGCATAGTTCTTAGTTTATCTAGTTCGCTCTCGTAAACTTTGCCCTTTTCTCCTATCATCATTTGAAGCCCAGTTCCTTCTATTTGGGTTGCTTGTGCTCCTAATCCGGCAGATTGCATTAATGCTTGAGTATAATCTCTCTGAGCCTGATCTTTAAATTGTTGCCCTTGAACAGCAATATCCCTTAAAGCTCCCATTTCCTGAGTTCTTGCTTGGGTAATAGCTCCAAGAGTAGCTGCGCTTGATCCCCCGGCTTCTATTATATCCCTTGAAGCAGACTCCATCATTTGTCTTACATTCTCCCTCTGAATTGCCGATCCCGGAGCTTCAGTCATGCCAGCTCTAGATGAGGCTATATCTTCTATCTTCTGCCCATAACCCCTAATCCCGGCAGCAGATTCAGCCGTTAATTCTTGAAACCGTAAAGCCTCTTCAGGGGTTTGATAGGTAGGCGCCCCTTGGAGAGATTGCAAGAGCATCGCTTCCATTTGAGCGGATCTAGCTTCTGCTTGTTGCTTTTCCTCTCTTAATTGTTTTTTATAGCCCATCTATTTATTTTTTTTACAAAGATAACAATTTATGTACTAGTAGTTCCGTTTATCTTAACCATCCTTAGATTAGCTTCGTCTGTATCTGAATTTCTTAAATTCACAGATACCTCATATCCCCTCAAATCATCTCCATTAAATAAGTTATTTTCTTGAGGCGTAGATTCCCCACTCAACATATCTCTCAGAAATTCAGATCTGTACTCGCCTTCCTGAAGTTCAAATTTACCAGCCTTAAGTCGCGATTGTTGTTCTGTAGGGATAGTTACCTTCACGTCACCGTTTGTTGATGGAGTCCACTGGCCTGTTGACATTATTCCAATACTATCCCACACCTTCATTAGATTAGGATTAATATTTGAATGAACTCTAACTTCAGACCCGTATTGAGATCCCCAAAAATTACATCTTAGGTTGTTGGAGTTGTGCGTGTATAGTTGGCCACTAAGGAATGATATGTATGTTTGCCCTGAGATCCTGCCGTAGTAATCTAGCACTGTTGAGGGTAGCGTGAAGTGTGATCCCCATTTATTAGAAGGCTCATGAAATGACACGCTCTCCACCACATCGTTTGTCATGGTAGAATAAATGAATGATATTATATAAAGTTCATTGTCATCGTCAAACGTTCCAAGTACCTTCACGTTCTCTCTACCTAAAGCCAATATCTGAGCTGACTTTTCTTTGAAGAAAGTATGCATTCCATAATCAGATATTGGTTCTAACCCTGCTGGACTATCCCTGACGACGTATGCATTTATAACGTCAAAGAAATAAGCGTTCCTTACGTTCTTAACATAACTCTCAAAGTTTGTACAGCCATAATCATACATCGACTGCCTTCCTTCAGACATTACTTGATCTGAAAATACATAAGTGTTATTACCCTGAGCATCTGTTGAACTTGTGGTTTTTAAGTAAAACGAAGTAACTTTTCTCTCTTGATATACCTTTAACGTATCTCCTATTTGCTCAATTTTGTTTATTAATCCATTTCTATCATCTAAATCTCTTTCGTCGTCAGAATCAAATGTAATAAGAAAATTAGCTCCGGATTCGTCTAAATATTTTCCACCCCATCTTATTTTATTGTAAGATCTTTGTTCGGAAAATTCATTTACCACATTTGCCCTTCCTTGAAATGAAGGGAATGAATCGTAATATAATGAGACACTCCCATGTTCCATGGATGACGCTAAATGGAAATTACTTAAAAGACCATAACTACCCCTATTTAAGTCATTTACAAAAGTCTGTGTTGTTTTCCAGCAATCAGCAAAAACATCGGTTACTCTCAATACGGCATCCACAGAATTATATACCTGATCTATATCATTAGTCTCTATTCCTAAATGATTTCTATTAGAAATTGGATACACGGGTGAAAATTCTTGAGCAACAGCATCTAGGTTAGATTTTTTACTCCTTATCTCAATTAACAAATATCCCTGCTCCGTTGCGCTTGTAGGATAATTTTTTATAATACTATCTAAAGCCGATGAACTTATTCTTATCTCCGTATCATCAACTGCTATTATTTCATAAACATGCTCTGTATCAAAAAGATATGGTGATGGATATAGGGTTGTGTCTAGCTGGGGGTTTTCCCATGCAGCAACAAATCTTATCTCATCCCCAACAACCAAATCTAAACCATAATCTATGCTGCCTCCATAAGCATCTGTCATACGATTTACTATATCATCTCTTTTTATTACAGTATTTGAATCATCAGTAAATATTGTGTAGCTGGTTCCGTCGTCAGTTATATCTGCTGAATTAAAATATACAAAATATTCCTCAGCAGCCCTAATATTATTTCCAAACGACACTATTTGATAATCTGTAGCTCCAATAGGTGCTTGGTGTTTTAGTGTTACCCATGCGTCAAATTCGTAATTAGTATCGCTTCCGGTGGCTAAGTCATTCCCCGTTGTCTCAAAACTGAATCCGTCATCCGACTGAACAAATCCCACTTTTCCACTATATCCGTATCTTATACCATATTTATAAGTAGCTTTAGATCTCAAGACCCTTAACGTGACGTCATTTGATAGCACAAAGAGATTTACATCTATTACGTAGCTAGATGAGGATACTGTCAAAGTGTTTGTCCCTGAGACATATGCGGCTGTTATTGTTACGTCTGTTTCGTTGTTTATATAGTCCTCTATTTTTGAAAATACATCATCTTCATTTAATCCAAAAGAAGAAAATGTTTGTCCATAATGAACAGCAGGGGTTCCAGCCGTATCAACTATAGATAAAACCCAATCTGAATCCACACCCTCAGCTTCAGTATAAGTGAAAGTGCCTGGGGTTACATTGTCTACTTGGCGTGTTTGTTCGTATGTTAATCCATTATTGGGGTGAGATCCTGCATCTTCGTTTACGGTAACGCTAGGCTCTTCTCCTGATGGAAAAATTATATTATCATAACCCTCTAGCTTAACATCAAATACAGCCCTGTTAGAATCTATAAGCCCTACGTGGTTAGATTGGTCTGGAACATAATCATAAGGCCTGTTGGCTTCCGTATCATCTACTGAACCTATTGATTTCTCGTTATAAAAATCTACCGAGTAAGCTCCAGTAGCCGTATAATCAAAATTATCATAAATATACCAACTTCCCGGAGCTCCTTCTCCTATATCTACTATTCTATACAAAACCTGAAGTGAATCTACTGTGTTTGGATTTACATCAAAATCCATATCCAGCGTAATAGCATTGAAGATTATTTCATCCGATACCCTTCCGTTGGCAATATTGTCATCATAAACCGGTATTGTGGAGTATGGGGATATTGTAGAAAATGTTTTGTCGTAATATTTAAACCTTATTGAAAATTGAAATATCTTTCTTTTTATATTATTAGTTTCGGTTCCTATTAAATCAACTGTTGTCGAAATGTTCCCCGTGTACCCTTTTTTGTAAAATCTTAATTCGTCTTCTGTGATAGTGGTGCTATATCCTGACGCTATTGCATAAGCTATGTTTATCATTTTAGGATAGGAACCATCTGCCCATACTAAAAATTGATCATCTTCATTCCCTATTATACCTGCATCTACAATCCCATTAAAGGAACTGTCGAATAAGGCTGGTTGATCTCTTAAGATTTCGGTGAATGTATCGAGGCTGTAGTTGTACCTTATTATTGAATGATAATTATTAACGCTTGAATCATACACGAAATAAATCAAGGCGTTGTTTTCCTTGTCTTCCACGGTACCTGCAATCGAGTATGTCCCCCCGCCGGTAAATGTGAATGTTTTTAAGGTATTCCCCTTAATAGGCGTTAATACATAATGACTTCCGTCGTCAGATAACACAACATTTAATCTATATCTGGAATCTCCCTTGGGTAGCGCTAATATATCCGCATCTGTGTTTAATCCTGAATTCTCAAATGTTATTATATCTTTATTGTCACTCATTTTATCTTAAAATAGATGGAGATAAATTTCTTAATATATGCTGCTTGAAGTCTTCAAAATTAAACTTCATGTTTCTTAGTTTTCGTTCTTCTGATTTTAGAATATCTTTGTAAAGCTCTATTCTATTAGCCGGTGTATCTGGCCTAAAACTATAATACCTAAAAGCCATATATGCCTGAATAGCTTCGGCTGCCTGTGTTGGAACATAAGCCGACTCCACGTCCTCAACACCGGTAGATAAATAATCCAAAACAACCTCTGATTGATCGACATTTACAAATAATATTCTTCTGTTTTCCGGAGCCCAATCTATTGTGTAATATCCAGAAATATTTACTCCGCCAGTAGCACTATAATACCGACCATTAGGATCAGGAACATCAACCCCTTCATAATTAGGAGAAGAGGGATCTCTTATTGGTCCGGAACTTACAGTCGAAACTATTTTCTTATTCTTAGATAAAGGCCAAAATTGCCCATAAGCATCTGGAATATAAACAGCATTTAATTCAACTAAATCGTCAGGAAGAGCTAATATTTTATTAGAGTCCATGGTGTATTTTCCAACCACCTTACCTTGTGGAATTATCAAAAATACTAATCTTTGATAGCCTCTTATAGCTATTTGCTTTAAGTTAGCGTATTCTATTTTGGGAAGTTTTGATATAAGCCTAAACTCCTCAACAATATCCTTTAATGTTATCTGTGCTGGTAATTTAGCCATTATTATCGTTTTTTAGGTCTGGAAGCGGAGTTCCCTGAATAAAATTAACTATGTGTTCAATTAATGTTTGTTCCATGTCATTAGGTAGCGGCAAATCTTCCGTTAATGAGTACCCTGTCAGTGGTGTTGCTAGATTCATCCTAACCCCATTATCCACTATCGCTGTAGTTAGATTGTCACTGAAGAAGATTTTATCGTATTGAACCCAGTAATAATGTTCTGCTGCCGCTAAATACACAGAAAGATTTTGAATAGTACGATATTCCTGTTCTCTTATAGGTATAATATCCCATTGATCTGCACTTATTGCATATATTGCAACAACTCCTTCGGCTCCGGTTGAGTGTAGTGTGTATGGAAGTCTCATTATGCTGGCTGGAAGATCTACATAAAGCTGACCATATGTATCAGTGAGAATAGAAGTTGCGGAATAACTCTTGGTATAAAAGAACGGGTCTAGCCCAAAATTATTCATGTAATTGAAAGCAAATTTCTGCCAATAGTTATCCGCAACAGCTTCTATATGTTGGATTCCGAATTGATTGTTTTCATCAATAGGCTTAACTCTTTTTCGAATTAATTCTAGTAAAGTCTGCTTTATCATTTGGCGTTTTCTTTAGATTCCATCTGCATAGAATATTGTGTTGCATCTAGCTGATCAAGTGGTATTCCGAATTTACTCAACATAGAATAAAATACCCCACGCTTATCATCATCCGGAATCTCCATCTCTACTGTTTTGTTTTCCGTTGCTGTTATGACATATCCGGCAGTTCTTACGGTGCCATCGTCTTTATCTATATATGTTTCTCCGGTTTGAAGTGTATATTCTACTCCTTCCGATAAGGGAAGGATTCTGTCGTTAGCGTTGTAGTACCAATCAAAATATGGAGTTGATGGCTGTTTAAGATAACACAAGTTTACATCAGTAGGGTCATCTGCCTTACTGAGAAGAACTTTATCTACATAACAATGCCTAGTAGCCTCTAATTGTGTGTTTTGAAAATTTATAGAAAATAAATTAGTAACAGGAACTGATTCAAGACTATAAAAAGTAAATGCAATCTTTGTTTTCTTTCCAACAGTGGGAGTGAAAGTTAATAGCGGCGTTGAAAATTCTAACTGCAATTCAAGAGTAACAGATCCGGTTCCAGTCTGAATGTAATACTCAAATTCACAGTAATACAAAACATTTCTTTCCTGAACAAAGTCAGTCCTATATATAGCCACGTAATCAACATTATCAAATACAGCCCCCTGAGCTCTTCCGTCAAAGCCAAATTGATCGGTAATTATGTCTGCGGTATTGTTAAAAACAATCCAATCGTCAGCTTCACCATTTACGTTAGTGTCTACCCAATCAGTAGTGCCTGGATAACCGGAATTAGTTACAAGATTTGTTGAAGAATAAGTTTGTTCAAGTGGGTTGAAAACCAAGTCCCCGTCTTTTATCTTGCATATGGGATAATCTACCGATGGAAGCTCCATGGATGAAGATAGTCTTTGCCCCCATTCGTCGTCAGTCACTTCGTCTATACCGACATTTCTGGTTCCATTATTATAATACACATCAGAGGTGTGCCAATAATTATAAGTAAGTGAAGATAGATCATACACCCCAAAAACATCAGGGTTTATAACCTCACTCTTTTTTATAAATCTAAAAAAATCGCTATTCTTTTGGTTTAATTCAAACTTAGTATATTCATCCGAAATTTTCTCCTCAAAACACACATTCAGTTGATTGTTAAATCTATCTGGAGTAATTGGACTCCCGTTGATCTCCTTCCTAAGAATAGTGTTGATGAAAGTATATCCTGTTGAATTATAGATAGCCATATGGATTATTTTCTACAAAGATACTATATTTATATTTTCCATATACTTACAAAGAAAAACACTCCGACAATTAAATTCGGAGTGTCATGAGAGAAACTAAAAACTAAAACGAGAAACTATTCTGAATATCTTAATTGCTCAATCACAATCTTCTCTAAATCTTCTTTTTTCTTGCTCCACACTTTTTGGTGAGGCCATCCTAAATCTTCTTTGCAAATTTTCAATAGTTCTGTTTTGTTTTTCCCCAAAGTTACTACTTTTTCTTTAATAGGATTTTTTATTAAAGAGTCAAGTAATTCATAGAATTGATTATTTTCACTGTTGGTTAGAAATCGGATTATCCAGTTGTCTTTGTTAGTCTCTTCTCCGGGAGGAATAGATCTTAGGGACTGCAACCCACCTCCTCTTAATTTTATTGACCAAGTATTAGCTTCGAAAACAAGTATGTCTCTTTCTATCCCTAGAAGGATGGTAGATCTTTTTTCTGAATCCCCTAACCTGTTTGCATCAGTTATAAACTCTTCAAATCCTCGTCTCGTTTTAACCCTATCATTATGAGATCCTATAACAGCTCTTCGTAAGTTTAATTTCAACTCAGAGTAAGTTAATCCTTCTGCTCCAACAACCCCCCAAGCAACAGCCAATTGTTGCATTACCTCGGACGATCCCGTCACTTCTTTGGAAATAATCGATGTAGGATCGGAAATGATGTTTAAGGCCATATCCTGCATCATTAATTCCTTATTCAACGCCTCAGCTTCAGCAGCCTTATCTTCTAGGTACATGTATTTTTTATACATACCCATAGCAATAAATCCTAAATAAAAAATAGTCTCGGCATCTCTATCTGCATGTAAAAATCTACCTTCTGTAGAAACTCTCAGTCCAGGCTCTCTTTTTACATCAATATCTCCATTGGCGCGTCTTTTGAATGACCCTGAGTTGGTAATTAATTGCCAATTTTCAGTAAGCCCAGTATCTGGATTGTCAAATAAAACTTCTGTTGGAATTGATACGTTTCTATGATCTGTGTGCAAATATCCCTGATCGTCTTCTAACTTGACGGGTTTCATTGTGGATTTAAAAACGTAAACTTTTTTGGATTTTTTGATTTCTTGAAGTTTCTCTTTTACCCACTTTTCGGTTTTGTCTAGCTTTTCTCTACTTAAATTTAATTGTTCTCCAGCTCTTATTAGCATGTTTCTCTTGTTTTTAGTTTATTGTAAAAAAAAAGGAGAGTGCCATTTCTCTAACACTCTCCTTGTAATATTTAGGCTGACTTAACTAAAGTTAATTGGTTAGGACGTAATACGAATAAAGCGTATTCAGTATTAACCATCATTTTAGTTACATCATAAGTGTCGTTAACAGGGTAGTTAGCACCTGTTGGTCCGTTTATGATACCAAACGATCTTTTACGATTGATTCCGTTTGCGTTCAGATACCCGATCATCATATTAGGATGCTGTTCGGTTTTGCCATCAATAGTAGCAGCTCCTACTCCAACAGGAATCATAATACCGGAGCTATGGAAGCTGTAGTTTTGATTTCCAGCACCTATTGCGTTTCTGAATGATTCTAATTCTTTGCACTGGAAGGTAAATCCATCAAGTTGGTAGTACTTAACATCAATTCCTAACGTTGATGGAGACATGAATAAATCAGATCCTCCTGAATAAGATTGAACCCACTCAAGCCCGGCTTGCTCTACTTGTGAACTTAAGGTGTATCCGTAATTAAATTGAACCTCACGAGAGCTAACTAATTGGGAAATAGCCAATTCTTTGTAGTCGTAAAAATTACCAGTATCCCATGTTCCCGAATAAGGTAGTAATTGACCTGAGTCTTCAGCATGGTTCCACATACCTTTAGACGCCTGACGTAAGCCGTCGTTTCCGTATTTGTTCGTGTCTGTTAGATTTGTGTTGTCGATTTCCTCGTTGAAGAAAATCATATCATCAAGCTTCTTGTCGTGATCAAACTCTACCAAATATTGAGATTCTTCGATAAATCCCATTCTGGAAGGATCATCAGTCCATTGTACTTGCTGCCAGTTTAGAGCTCCAGATCCGCCACCTAAATCACCAGTAGACTTACATAATCCAACTTTATAAGAACGTGATACTTGTTTTGTTCTTTTTCCTGCTGGTTGGTCTGATTCAAAACCATGATAAGAACCATGAATTTTTAATATAGTATCAGCCGGTATTAAAGTAGCTACACCTTCAGTTTGATCTGCTGGATAAAGAGTGGCTGTGTATGTTGCTGCTGTATAAGTTTGAACTATAAATAAAGCGTCATTTCCGCTAATAGTATAGTCGCCTGGATACATAACACCTTCACCTACCTGGATAGGTACTGCTCCCGTAGAAGCCCTGTCGGAGGTGTTTACCACTAAAGTAGAAACTGCTCCCGCTAACGATGTAGCGATGCTAGATTGAGTTTTTACATCAGCTTGAACTGGAAGCATCTCAAACACCTTAGGTTTACGTGTAGAGATGAAAATTTCCCTTTCAGGCATTTTCAAAAAGTCTAAAACACGGTCTGCTTTACCGTATCTTTCAATCTGTGCAAGATACCCTGTCTCTAATCTTGCGTCCCATATAGATGTAATCTCCGAATTACTAAACGGAGCTACTTTTGTTCCTTGGGTTGTTCTTTCAATAGCCATATCTTAAAAAAATAATTTTATTTATTACTATGCTTTTGCTGTCTGTACTCCTGTATAGTAAGCGGTTTGCTTGAATCTATTGGAGGAGCTTGCATCTCGTTTTTGTTTTTGTCGTTGTTAATCAAATTATGCGATTCATCCTCGGCAATCGTTTTTGCAGATGCAATCGCAGCTTTTATCATTTTAGGAAAATTTGCGAGAATATGTTGTTGATTTACAAAATCATTAAACATACCCATGGTTTCTTCATTTACTTCATAACCATTATTAGCAAAAGTATCTACCATGGAATTCATCATCTTTTCTTTAAACTTATCGTCAGATTTGAATGAGAAAATTTCTGTTTTCTCGTCACCCTCCCCATCAAAAAGTTTGGTGCCTTCATATTTCGATATGTTCTCCTGAGCTACTTTAGACCACGCTTCTTTAGTGTTTTTTTGTTTTTCCGCTAAGGAGGTCTGTCTTTCTTTAGCTTCATTAAGCCAATCAAACGTTGGCTCTTCTGGTTTGAAGTTTTTTACCGATGATAATTCTTCTCTAGCCTTTGTTGCTTCTTTTGAAAGTTTGTATTTCTGCGTAGAATTTAAGTTGTCAAGATCAGCATCTTGTCCTAATAAATCTTCTAAAATAGCTTGCTTTCTTTCCGAATCAGGAAGATCTGCTTTTACAGTTAGCTTATCAGCCAATAAAATCAAGTCTTCATCTTTAAGACTGTTTATATCCGAGTTGTATATTTGAGATACCACACCCGGATCTTTTCCTTCAAATTTCTTTTCTAATTGAACTCTTTCCCATGTACTTCTGGAGCCATATAATTTATCAATTACATCGTCTCCGGTAAAATGACTTAATACACTATCGTATTTAGAGTTTAAATCATTGTACTTGTTTTCCAACTCAGACTTTTCCTTTCCAAAACCTTCTGCCTGAGTATTCAGCTCATTATACCTTGTTAACGTTTCCTTCAAAGAACTTATGTTCTCAAAATCAAATCCCTCTCCAAGATTTTCGTTTAAAGAACTTATGTCAAATTGTTGCTCGTTTGCTTGCTCTTCACTCATGTTGTTTAGTTTCTTGTTTTTCAGTTACAAAGATAATGTATTTATTTTTTATGGTTTTTTGTTAGTATATTTAAACCCCCTTTAAGGGAGGTATGTTGTTTGTTTCTAGTGGTATTTTTATTCCCACCTCCCCTTGAATCTCCGCTTCAGTCTCAGTTATTGCCGCAGCTATATTCCTTTTCATTATATTTGGTTCAATAGCTTCCATTTCGCTTATTTTAGCAAGCATTCTGGCATATTTATTATCTCCGTATAGATTAGGCTCGTTTGACATCTTTATCCTCCATATCAGCCTCTAAAGCTAGTTCTGCAATCTTATTTTTTAACTCCAAGTCAGATTTATTCTTATCGATTATTAATTGGCTTTCAGTTTCCTTATCCTTAAGCTCCATTTCCATCTCATGCTGCATTAGCGCTTCTTTTTGTTTTTCCTGAGCGGCAGCCTGAACGGTTTTAGTTTGTTCTTGAGCCTGAACCTGCTCTCTTTGAAGAACCGTAGCTTGATCTTGTTCTTGTTTTTTGCGAATCATAAAGGCTATATCTCTTCTAAGTTTTTTAAGATTGCCTCCATTCATTATTCTTTCCTGAATATACATCCAATGACCAAGATCTATTTGCGACATTCCATCCCTTCCAACGGACATTGCGTTGTTGGCAGCTTCTATTACAGATTGAACCTCGGTGTCGCTTGGTTTTGGCTCTAATGTCATTCCAAACTCACTTCCATCGCGTTCCATCTTTTTAAGAATATCCGTAACGTCAGCCCCCACCACATTGGAATAAACTCGATAACATTCTTCTATATTCCTTATACATAATTGTATGGACTTAGCTGAATAATTAGACATCTCTCTCTTCATGGAGAATATAGCCTTTATCATCGGCCTTAGAATATTATTCGTACCCTGTTTAGCCATACTAACCTCAGTGGCAGACGTTTTGCCTTCTGAGGCCACCCCGACGGTAGTTGTATCAATGCCGGTATAGTCACGAATTTGAGATTTTATATATTCCATTTCCTGAGAAAGAATAGCTAACAGCTCTCCGTAATTACCCGGAATCTGAGAAATTGGAAATACAGCTCCGCCCTCATATTTACTATCGATTGCAGTATCCATGTAGATTCCTCGGCCATACTTCCAAAACATATCGAAAGCTTCTAATGGATCTATATTTTTACCAGCTATTTCTAAATTTTGAAGTAACCTATAATTGACCATATACCCACCTGGGTGCGCCTTCAGTAAGGCATCCTGGTATTTTAACCAAAGCAGTTGCTGTCGGTCAATGAATGGCATAACATTTTCCACCATGGAGCCAAACATTTTGTTGGTGTTGTTGGTAATCTCCTTATAGGCGAAGAATGGTAATTTGGGTTCTTTTTTGCTTTTACGTGCTTGATTCGGAAGAACTCCGTAATCGTAAACCATCTCTGTATCTACCACCCAAGAGCATCTATAAGTACGCCTTATCTTTGTTTTGCGTTCTTTTTGAGATACTCCTTTTTTAGCTCTGTGTTCAGAAACAGGTTTAATCTCAGCGTCAAGTGCGATGTCAAAGTTCTTTTCTCCGTATTCGTTTCTGACTTTGAGTGTTCTTTTTACGTCGGTTTCAATCCAGTAATGGTGGTATACCGGAATTCTGAAGTCTAATATTTTATTGGGTATTACCTCTGTAGGCACGTTGTTATAGGTCTCAAGATAAGTGGTGTTATCAAACATACCCCCGTACGTCTTAGCCGCACTTTTTAATTCTTTACTACTGAATCCTAGTGCTACTAATTTACTTATTTTTTCTAATGTAAAATATCCGGCATATTCAGCATCGCGAAATAATTTGTCGTTGGAATATTGAATCGTAGCATTAGCTATGTTTATATATTCCCATTCACATATATCTTTTTCTTTATTATAAACTTCTCTCGCCATAAGCCATGCCGAGGAAAGGTAATCGTCAATAAAACTACGCTTAATAAAATCGTCCCATCCAGACTGCTTTTGCGTGAAGAAAATCAATTGTTCTAAACCTTCAGCCCATTTGGCCTTGAATCCACCCATTTCCTTATAAATGAGCATTTCATCCATTGTGGTGTCGCTAGGAAATTTAGTGTCGTTGCCAAGTGGAACCCCTGCTTGTGCGGCTGCGTCTGTAATTGGCTTAAAAAAGATGTCAGCCATGGCTTCAGCTACAGCTTTATCTTCCATTTCTCCAGCCTCCTGGTCAATAGTCGTCACAAAGGCGTATTCGTCATAGTCTGAAAATAAACCTTGAATTGCCTGACGAATAGCTGGCATAGAAGAAACTATCTTTGTAGATAAGTGCTCATAACCATCCATTTGATATTCTTTCGTGTAAACATCATTCCGAACTGTTGACGACTGGGTAGTTGATTGAGGATCTACTTTCTTGAGTAAGTTGAGGTAATACGCCTCATTTTGGCTTCCAGTAAGATAATCTCGGAGGATTTGTATGCGGGAGTAATAATCAATAGGAAGGGCGTTCTTATTCCGCATTAAAGCCGAAAACGCCGCTTGAGCTATGCTTAAGCAGTATTCCGGTGTGGATTTTTTTTCTGCTGGAATAGTTTCTTGAGCTGGTGTTACATATTGTTCTCCATTGGTTATGTATTTTTTTTCAAAACGACCGGATTTGTGTAGATTAGAAATAATACTCATCAGTATCTTTGTTTATTTTCTACAAAGATACTATATTTGAAATTAGGGGTTTTGAGTGTATGTTCTGTCGCAAATATAGTATATATTTGCGACAGGATTGTAATAAAGCGGGGGTATTTTTATTATAGATATGTATTAGAGTTGGGGTTATTTTTTTGGATAAAACCCACCAATATCCACTTTTGTTGTATTAAAACGCCTCATGCGATCTATATACGTAGACTGCTCGGCGCGAAGACACCCCGTTATGGAAACGAATAAATCCCGGTTCTTCATGTCTTCAAATGATTTAATTTTCAAAAATTCATCAATAATCTCAGGGTGGTCGCAATTTTCTGAATGCAAATTGACCCATCCATACCCATAATTAAACAATTGCTCTTTATCTCTACCCCTTCCGGAATTGGTCCAACCAGCACTATCTTTCTTTTTGTTGGTTTTTAAATCCACATCAAAAAGTAAATATCCCGAATATCCATGCCTGTCAAAATATTCTTGAATTGCAGGGAGATCGTTTTCCGGATACATAAGAGCTCCATAATATATACACATATTAAGCATATCCTGACAATAACCATCTACAGTCTGATCCCTGTATTGATAAGTGCAAACAAACTTCTTAGTATCCCATTCTGATACCGGCTTATTCGGATCGTCAATTAAAGAATCGTGCTTATATAAAACAGCTCCCGATCCCAATGATTTACGTCTAGAATCTGTTTTACTAGCCTTAAAAGTATCTCCGGAAGCTACAAACACATTGTCAAACTCAGGTCTTTTAGTTGTTCCGTCAAAAATCATTCTACTAGACCTACTCTCAGGAAGTTGCATGGACACAATAAACCTCCCCTCTTCACTTGGTACAAAATGCACTTTGTCATTAACATTTATAAAATTACCTTGAACGCATTTATTCCCCTCGTATTTTAATTTCGACAATATGGCTTGAAGTTTAATTCTGTCAAACATCAAGTTAAAAGCAGCGTTGGCAAAACAATCCCTGTAAGTACGTGGATTTTTACGTTGAAACGAAGATAATCCAACCAAATCTTCTCTCTTGATATACTCAGCCTCCTTGTTGTCTAAATAATCCCTCGCCCCCATAACCTCCCCATTCTCATTTCTTTCTATAAAAGCCATACTTTCAATAACATCAAGATCTGACGTGTTTTCTATAATAGGATATCCATAACAATCAATAAATCCCTCTATCGACTCTTCGATCGGAAAGTAAATATTAATAAGCCCAGTCTCGGTTCTGCCATCAACACCTCTATTTTCAAACATAGATTTTCCTGAAAAATCCTCAAAGTTTTTACCTGTCTCTGAGTCCATTTCTTCGGCTGTACTTGTATATATCATATACCCCCTTATTTTAACCCCTGGGCTTAATGTCCTAGATACAACTTCATGTCTTTTTATGATATCAGCGTTTTTTGTTTTTCCAATCTCATCTCCATGATAAAAATTTATACGAGATCCATCATATGCATACTCGCCTGATGCTCTGAAGGTTACAAAAGATTGAAGTCCCTCTCCGGCTCCTGTCCCTCTTAAGCTTATTTGCTTTGATGTTTTTGAATTTGGTGTTTCTGGTGTAAAAAAGAAGGGTAATTTATGAAAGGAATATCTGGTTAGTTTGTGATATAAATTTTCCGCGTTTGTGTCTGTATCGGCTTGCATCCCTGACATGAACTCTTCGCTAGAAGTTGTTTCACATATATCTATATCTTTAGTTTTAGAGGTGTCACCTACACGCCTACCTTTGTTTACATTAGCTCCTAGCGCCGTTCTAGATCCCATGTTCCTCATTCTAAGAGTGCCATCCTCTAAGAATTCCACGTTTCCGTCTTTATCTTTATAAACGGTTTCTGTGGTATTAAAACAATACTGAACAGCGTGGAACCACTTCATATCCCTCCACCTGTATTCAGGTTTGCCATCCCAGTCGGTGCCTCCCTCCATCAGGTAATACGATAAATACATGAAGTTCCACCCAGAAAGATAGGTCGGTTTCCCTTTAATAAAATACCACTTACCATATAACCTATGAAACCACTGCCTCTTAATCCATTTTATTATATCAGCATACTGTTCGCGTCCTATGTCAAGAACCTCCCACTTTCGATCATATATTGCCCGCTCAACAGAATCCTTTGAATCACCATCCTTTTTGGATCTTAAAATTTCAGATCGAATATCATCCTCTAATTGTTTTAATTTCTCAGGATATTCCTCGTAAGTAAACTTCTGTTGTCTCGCCGGTAAGCCAAATCCATCGATTAAATGCCATTCTGGAGGTTTTGGCATCTCGATTCTCCACTTTTGAAGATCCTCATCGCTGTCGTTTATATATATGTATTTATCTGCATCTTCGTATTCCGCTAAGATGGATTCGTCTACTCTTCCCATGTAGCGCACGATTGCCTCTACTTTGTTCATAACTTTTTAGTTCTCCCTATCTTTAATGTGGGGTGTGCGATTTCGTATGGTGCATCTATTAAATCTTCTATATTGCCTTCTTTTTTGGCTCTGGCGATGGCTTCCGGGGTAGGTAAAGTAGCAACAACAACAGAATGGTAAAGTTCATCTCGAATTGGCGTATTGAAATCTTGTTTAAGAATTTTCTCTTGAATTTCCTGAATCTTATCGGTGGTCCTGTCAATAATATCCATCGAAGTTTTTGCATTCTTCTCATCCCCCTCTTCAAGTTTCAGCATGTATCTATGTCGTGTAGACTCGTAAACTACCACTTGCTGATAAAGAACATCGTTGGATATCTGAAGTACTCTTACTATTAACTTGTTTACCTGGGGTATTTTTCCAAGTAACATGTTTTCTATCCTTGAAGAGAATTGGTTTGTTTTTTCGTCAAGCTCGAAACCAGCCCATATAGCCATTTGAACTTTTCGCTGTTGATAGGAGGGTATTATTGTGTTGATTGAGTTTTTCTGGTAGAACAAAAGACAGTATCTCAGAACAGATTCAGTATTCAGAAAGACATCTTTCATGGTACCAAAATCTTGTAGAAATTCCGGAAATAATTTTAGTTCAGGCCATCTTCTGAGAACTGAGCTATTTCGACCTTTAATTGTTAGGACATTGTATCTGGCTTTTTCACAGATCTTTATATCAGGAGGTAAGTTCATGTCGTTTTAGTTTTCTGATACAAAGATAATAAAAATCCCAGATAAACCGAAATCTATCTAGGATAATACCAACACCAACTCTTTTTGCGTGTGTTTTTGTGCAATATATTAATCACAATATGCACTTTTTGTGCAATATATTCACCGCAATAAATCTATCTCACCATTCAAAACTCTATTCAAATTAGCTTTTTTTCCAGTTCTATGATCTGTAACCGTACTCGTCTTGTAATTATAAGTCCTAATCCTCTCTGTGTTAATCTGGCTTTTCCGAACTTCATTGATTTCTTCTTGCCTAATTTTATTATAATGAGCCAAAACTCTATCAACAACCCTGCTTTTGGCTAACTTTAAATTTCTTTCTTTACTTCTGGTTTCTTGGCATGTTTCGTGGATTCCAGTAAGGATATGTGTGATCTTAACGCATGTTTCTACCTTGTTTTTATGCTGACCACCCGGCCCACTGCCCCTTGTTACTTCTGTTTTAAAGTCCTTGTCGTTCATTCGGCTAATTTACTAAATTTAAAAAAAAAGCCAACCCCTTTATCGAGTTGGCTTAACTGTGGTGATTTCGAGCGGTGTGTTCCTCCACATCAAGCCTTGCCCGAAGATTTAACTTCGCAAGGTTTTTCTACAGCAAGGTGCTCATTAATTGAATTTATTTGTTTTTTTTTACTTAAAAAGCGCAGCAAAAAATAGCATGATAAGCAATACAAATAAAACTAAAACAAACCCACCCCAAAAAGGCGCAAGCACCCACCACCAACTCCAGGTTATAGTGCCTATAAGTTTTAGTACAACAAAAACAACACCCAGTAATCCAATTACTCCGATGCCTCCACTACTAGAATCTGATTTAACCATTTTGTTTTTTTTTAGTTTTTGTTTCTCGAAGTAAAATTAAACAATACTTTTCTTATATCCAAATTCTTGGCGGTATTTTTTTTATTATTGTTTATAATCTAATTTGCCTGTAAGGGATTTGTGTTGTATTTTACTCGGATCTGCGTTGTTTGATTAATATATTACTCTTTTTGTGCTGTGAAGGGTTGGTTTGGATAAT
>Ga0209475_10000827_pt1 | contig 48498 bp, 46 predicted proteins | sample tdDd471_FD_187128 | JGI IMG/M metagenome (GOLD analysis project Ga0209475, IMG submission 187128) | Marine sediment microbial communities from the Atlantic coast under amendment with organic carbon and nitrate - tdDd47.1 (SPAdes)... | ecosystem: Environmental > Aquatic > Marine > Coastal >... | reverse complement strand
CGGTCGCCGGACCGGCGGACCGAGCCCTCGACCAGATAGTCCGCGCCGAGCCGTTCGCCAATTGTCTGGATGTCGAGCGGCTGGCCCCGCAACGCGAAGGCGGATTGCCGCGCGATGACGTGGAAATCGCTCACCCGGGAAAGCGCGCTGGTGATCTCGGAGACGATGCCGTCGGCGAACATGTCGGCATCGGCGACGCCCAGTTCGTCGAAGGCGAGGATCGCCAGTCGCGGTCGTCCTTCCTTGAACTCGGGCAGGGGCGGCGCTGCGCCCGGCGCGGCATCGGCTGTCGCGCGCATCAGGCGCAGCCAGTCCTCGAAACCCTCGGAGGCGAGGTCGAAGCCGTCGAGGAAGACGCCGTCACCCTCGAGATCGCAGGCGATTGCGCTGCCCTGCAGCCAGACATATTGCCGGTCGGCCATCAATACGCCCTCGGGCAGATCGCGGCGCATGACCGACAATTCCTGGCGCAGCGACGCGCGGGCCTGTTCGGCGGACCGATCCGACCAGAGTAGGTCGGCAAGCCGTCCGCGCTCCGCCTTGAGGTCGGGCTGGCGGCTCAGGAAAGCGAGCATCGCCTGGGCGCGGCGCGACAGCGATGCGGGCGCTCCCGGGCCGGTCAGACGGAATGGACCTTTGAGATGGATCGTCAGCACGGCGATTTCAGCAGGTGATTCACACAAATAAAAGATTACCTTAGGGCATAAGCCTAGCATTTTTATCGGCTTCGTTCGATGGGGGCGGGCGCATTCATGTCACTTGCCGACATCACTGCCTAACGGAGCCGAATCCGGCGTGGCGAAGCGCGAACGAATCCGGTACAGCCGTGCCATGAAATTCTCCCCGCAGCAGGACGATGCGCTCAACGCCGTGGCGCAATGGCTCAAGAATGGCGACCGGCAATTGTTCCGGCTGTTCGGCTATGCCGGCACCGGCAAGACGACGCTGGCGCGCCATTTCGCCGAACATGTCGACGGGCAGGTGCAGTTCGCGGCCTTTACCGGCAAGGCGGCGCAGGTGCTGCGCGCCAAGGGGGCGTCGAACGCCAAGACGATCCATTCGCTGATCTACAGGCCGCGCGGCGAGGAGGCGATCTCCGACGAGACGACCGGCAAGATGTCGATGTCGCCGACCTTCTCGCTCAACCGGCAGAGCGACATCGCCAAGGCAAAGCTCGTCGTCGTCGACGAATGTTCGATGGTGGACGAAAATCTCGGCCGCGACCTGATGAGTTTCGGTACGCCGATCCTGGTGCTCGGCGATCCGGGGCAGTTGCCTCCGATTTCCGGTGGCGGGTTCTTCACCGAGCACGAGCCCGATTTCCTGCTGACGGAGATTCACCGGCAGGCGGCGGAAAATCCGATCATCCGGCTTGCCATGGATGTGCGGGCGGGAAACGAGATCATGTATGGCGATTACGGCACCACCCAGGTGATCGCGAAAGGCGACGTGGACCAGGATCTGGTTCTGGCCGCGGACCAGGTTCTGGTCGGCATCAACCGGACAAGGCGGCGATACAATCAGCGCCTGCGCGAATTGAAGGGCTTCACGGCCGCCTATCCGCAGGCCGGCGACAAGCTGGTCTGCCTGCGCAATGATCCGGCCAAGGGGCTTCTGAACGGCTCGCTGTGGAAGGTGATGACCGCGTCGAAGGAGACGGTGAAGCCGGGGATCAACCTGCTGGTGTCGCCGGACGATGGTGACACGGATCGCGGCGTCGCGAAGATCAAGCTCCTGAAGGCGGCCTTCGATGCGCCGGATGACGATATCCCGTGGCAGACGAAGAAGCGCTACGACGATTTCGACTATGGCTATGCGCTGACCGTACACAAGGCGCAGGGTTCGCAATGGGATGACTTGGTGCTTTTCGACGAGAGCTTCGCGTTTCGCGACATGCGCAGCCGTTGGCTTTACACAGGTATAACGCGCGCCGCGAAAACGCTTACCATTGTTAAGTGAATTAACATTCTTTCAGTCTATAAGCGCCTTTACGCAATATTAGACGAATAAAGACTGTTCATGTCCGCATCCTCTGCATTGTCGAACACGCTGCTGCAAGCCGCCGGCCAGACGGCGACTGCGTCCATGCGTGAGGATTTCGCGGCGCCGGCCATCGGACCGTTTTCTGTGGAGTTCCTTCTGCATGCAGCCTTCATCTGGGCAGCGCTGATCGTCATCTGCATGATCGTCTTCGGCTACCGCCGGATGCGCAACAAGGAAGCCGGCAACGGCTTTCCGGATGTCTACCAGCGTCAGCTGGAAGAAATGCGCAAGCAGCCCAAGAAGGGCTGACGGCTTTATTCCGTCGCTTCCCTGATTTCGAACAGAACCGCGGTGGCATCGTCGCTCGGTTTCATGCGCGGATAGATCCGCCCGTCGGGATCCTCGCGCCGCTCGATATCGCGCAGCCGCGCGCCGAGCCGCTTGAGGCCGTCCCGCCGCGCGGCGGCGACGAGTTCTTGCGGGTCGTAAACGCCGTAGCTTGTCGCCAGCGCGGCGAAGCCGTCCGTACACAAGAGCCCGGTCAGCGGCGTGCCACCGCTCAGACCTGCCGAAACGAGATGGTCGGCTGCCTCGGGCGTTGAGCCGAGGGTCCAGACATTGCTGGCGGAACTGTTGAACTTGCCGCGCAGGGCACGTTCTCTGGCAAGAAGGGCAGGGTCGTCGATCAGCCGCGGCAGCTTGTCGAGGCCGCCCGCTTCCTCGATGACGCGCCGCGCCGCCTCGCGCTCATGGGCGGCATTGTCCGGCATGGCCGAGTGGATGGCGGTCTCGCCATTGCCGTCGCAGACGATTAATGTGCAGTCGCCAAGCCCGTAGGTGACGACGGCGCCGTCCTCGATGCGGATCATCTGGAAGCCGGCGATCGGCAGGTTCCAGGCGGGCATGTCGCGATCCTTGGCGGCGAAGGTGACGATGCGGCGCGCCAAGGCGTTGGTCGAGCGCACCACGTCGACCATGGAGCGGCCGGGCGCGATCATCTCCTCGAAATGCACCTTGGCGAAGGTGGCGAGCCAGGCCGCGTCGCTGTCATGGCGGCCGACGACGAAATCCGGGCCGAGGCCGGTCGCGCCGTCGATGACGAAGGCGCATTGCGCGGTCCAGCCCATCTGGTCCTCGTTGGGGCGGTTTTCCGAGCCGGGCAGGCTCAGCGAATCGATGATCGAAAGCGTCAGCATGGGAACGATTGAGCGCGGGATTGTTGCAGCGGTTTGACAGCGCGCCGGACAGCTGCCGGGTTTTCGCCCGGGCCGTTACCCTGTTTGCGAAATGCAACGAAAAGCGGGCGCCGGCGTTTCATATTTCGATCAAAACGGGAGACGCCGATCATGCTCAAATGGATTCTGATCCTTCTTATCGTCGCAGCCATCGCCAGCCTGCTGGGCTTCCACGGTGTTGCCGGCGTTGCAGGCACACTGGCGCGCGTCCTCATCTTCATCGTTCTGGCCGTACTCGCCGTGATGTTGCTCATAGGGGTGATCGCCGTCGCGTAAACGGGATTGGCACCGGGACAATTTTCCGGCGGCATGCGGGTTTCAAAAGCGGGGCGGATGACATAGGCCTCGCTTGTTGGACCTATTTGGTGAAACCGCCATGCCCGCAAAACTGTCCGTCAATCTCAACGCGATCGCGCTGCTGCGCAACCGACGCGACCTGCCATGGCCGAGCGTGACCGCGCTCGGCCGCATTGCGCTGGAAGCCGGGGCGCATGGCCTGACCGTGCATCCGCGGCCCGACCAGCGCCATGTCCGCTTTACCGACCTGCCCGAAATACGCGCGCTGATCGACGATTCGTTTCCCGCTGCGGAATTCAATATCGAGGGCTATCCGACCGGCGATTTCCTCGCGCTGGTCGAGGCGACCGAGCCGGAACAGGTGACGCTGGTGCCGGACGATCCGGAGCAGCCGACGTCGGACCATGGCTGGGACTTCGTCGCCAATTGCGACATGCTGAAGGCGATCGTCGCGCGGCTCAAAAAGACCGGCGCGCGGATTTCGCTGTTCTGCGATCCCGATGCCGGCCCGGAGCAGATCGAGGCGGCGATGGAGACCGGGGCGGACCGTATCGAACTTTATACCGGCCCCTATGGCGGCTGTTACGACGACCCGAAGAGGGCGGCCGAGCAGGTGGAATTTCTGGGCCGGACCGCCGATGCGGCGCATGCGCTGGGTCTCGGCGTCAATGCCGGGCACGACCTGACCGTCGGCAATCTCCCGGCCCTCGTATCGCGCGTTCCTTTCCTCGCGGAGGTTTCCATCGGCCACGGCCTCACCGCTGACGCGCTTGAATATGGCATGGGCGGCGCGGTGAAGCGGTTCCTGGGCGCTCTCGGGCGGTGACTGTCAGAAATGCTCGCCGGCCTTGAACGGGCCCACCCGCATGCTGGCGGCGATTAGATAGGCGGTCGACCACCCGATCAGCAGAAAGCCGTTGACGCTCTCCAGCGCCGCAAGGATGCGCCATTCATGGCTGGGGATGACGTCGCCATAGCCGACGGTCGAGAAGGTGGCCGTCGAGAAATACAGCGCGGTTTCAAAATCGCCGAAGATGTTCAGCCCGTAATAAAAGGCGGCCCACAGCCAGACCTCGACCGTCAGGATCGCAAAGATGCCGATGACGACCGTGTTCATCGCCAATATCCGGCTGCGGTGACCCTGCGGCCGCACCTTTCCGGTCAGCCAGTTCATCGCGTGCGTCACCCAGATCAGCCCGAATGTGTGGATGACCACCGTGAGCGAAATGATCAGCGTGCCGAGGGCGAGATTGGCGAACATCATGGGTTCTTAGCCGAGCGCATGGGCGTGTCAATCGCCTTGAATCCGGCTTTTCCACTACTGTTCTGAAACGGAAAGAACCCGTTCACCATTTGCCGCTACCATTTCGCGGCAAACCAGGGAGACGGCCATGCTTCAGCGGCTATTCTCACGCGGCGCGTCCAGAGACCGTATCGAGGACGCCATCGAACACAGTTCCGAAGCCGAGCAGCGCGACGCGTTGCGCGAACGCAGCGCCATGATCCTGCAAAGGCTGGAAAACAAGCGGCTGGAAGCCCGGCGCGCGGAGCTGGAGCACAAGCGCGCGGAGCTCGAGGCTGCCGAGGAGGCCGATCGGGACGCGGCGGCGGCATCTGCGGCCGCCGAGGAGATTGCCGAGACGGAGCCCGCGGACGAGGAAGCCGAAACCGGCATGGCGGAAGCCGCGCCGATGGAGATCGCGGAAGAACGGGTAGGCGCGGTGGAGGATTTCGACGAGCCTTACGCCCGGGATTACGATGACGACGGGACGCCGGGACTGGCGGAAGCGCCGTTCCGCGAAACGCATCCGGACATTGAACACGCTGTCTTCGAGGACGAGGCTGTCAGGAGGGGAGAGGCGTATGAGGATGTTTCGGCTGAAGCCCATACCGAATCTGTCGAGTTCAGGCCGCTGGAAGAGCCCGAGGACCGCGAAGATGTAACCGAAGAAGCCGCGCCGGCGTCATTCGCGGAAACCGATGTCGAAGACAACCCGGCGGCTTTGGTGGAACCGGAAGACGTGGATTTGCCCGAGGCGGCCGTCGAGACGGAATACGAGGCCGAAGAACCGGCTTTCCGATCCCGGTCGAGCGAAGAGATGTTTGCCGACAGCGAACCGCTGCGGCCTGCCGCTGACCTCAATCTGCCGTTCTCCCTGTCGCGTGACGATGGCGATCCCGCAGCCGGCGAGGCGCATCGCAGCACCCTCGCCGAAGAGGATCCGGACGCCTATGAACAATTGCTTCGCAAGGCCGAGGAAGCCAAGGCACGGATTGCGAAACGCCTTGAGGCGCTGAAAGCCGACGAAGGGGCAAATGCCGCCACCAGTCTCCTCGATATCGGTGCCGCCGCACCGCCGCTGGCGCCCGATCACGGCGACGCGGAAGACTAGGAAATCCCGATTTCGCATGCTTGACGCAACGGGGCTGACTCTGTAAACGACCCGAACCGTACCGTACGGTACTTGTTTGGATCGTTCATGATGCTTGCCTCCGATACATCGGAATTCGCCGCGGACAGCGGGACCGAGGATTTCGGCCCGCGTCAGGCGGATGTGCTGGAAGCAGCGCTGGCGCTGCTGGTCGAGGGCGGCGACAAGGGGTTCACCACGGCGCGGCTGGCGCGCGCGGCGAACTGCTCCAAGGAAAGCCTTTACAAATGGTTTGGAGACCGCAGCGGGCTGCTTGCGGCGATGGTGACCTATCAGGCCTCGAAGGTGCGGGTGGCGGGCTCGCTCAATGCGCGTCCGAGCGCTGACGAATTCAAGCGGCAACTGACCGATTTCGCCCGCGACCTGCTGACGGTGCTGTCCGGACCGACCTCGCTGGCGCTCAACCGGTTGGCGATCGGCGAGGCGGGGCGGACCGATGCGCAGCTCGGCCATCTGCTGACGGAGCGCGGGCGGCGCGCCATCGAGGAACGCGCCAAGAAGCTGCTCGACACCGGCAAGCGGGCCGGGCTGATCCGCTTCGACGACCGCGAGGAGGCGTTTGCGACGCTTTACGGGCTGATCGTCGGCGACATGCATGTGCGCATGCTGCTTGGCGAGACCGTGCCGGCGCTGGCTGGCGACACGGCGGTCAGCGCCCAGGCGGCGCGCGCCATCGGGAAATTCCACCGGCTCTACGCGGCCGGGGATGACATGACCACCACTGCATAGAAACAACACGTCAAGGGAAGGAAACGATCATGCGTGTCTATTACGATCGCGATGCCGATCTCAATCTCATCAAGTCGAAGAAGGTCGCCATTATCGGCTACGGATCGCAGGGCCGCGCGCATGCGCTGAACCTGAAGGATTCGGGCGCCAATGATGTCGCCATTGCCCTGCGTCCGGGCTCGGCGACGGTCAAGAAGGCCGAGGCCGACGGCTTCAAGGTGATGAGCGTTGCCGAGGCGGCCGGCTGGGCCGACCTGATGATGATGGCGACGCCGGACGAGTTGCAGGCCGGCATCTACAAGTCCGAGATCGCCGACAACATTCGCGACGGCGCGGCGATTGCCTTCGCGCATGGCCTGAACGTGCATTTCGGCCTGATCGAGCCGAAGGCGTCGGTCGACGTCGTGATGATCGCGCCGAAGGGCCCCGGCCACACGGTGCGCGGCGAATACCAGAAGGGCGGCGGCGTGCCGTGCCTGATCGCCGTTCACCAGGATGCGTCCGGAAATGCGCATGACCTCGCGCTGTCCTATGCCTGCGGCGTCGGCGGCGGCCGTTCGGGCATCATCGAGACGAATTTCCGCGAAGAGTGCGAGACCGACCTGTTCGGCGAGCAGGTCGTCCTGTGCGGCGGCCTTGTCGAACTGATCCGCGCCGGCTTCGAGACGCTGGTGGAAGCCGGCTATGCGCCGGAGATGGCCTATTTCGAGTGCCTGCACGAAGTGAAGCTGATCGTCGACCTGATCTATGAAGGCGGCATCGCCAACATGAACTACTCGATCTCGAACACCGCCGAGTGGGGCGAGTATCAGTCGGGCCCGCGCATCATCACCGAGGAAACCAAGGCCGAGATGAAGCGCGTCCTCAAGGACATCCAGACCGGCAAGTTCACCTCCGAGTGGATGCAGGAATGGCATTCCGGCGCCGCCCGCTTCAAGGCGACCCGCCGCCTGAACGACGAGCACCCGATCGAGCAGGTCGGCGAAAAGCTGCGCGGCATGATGCCGTGGATCAAGTCGAACGCGCTGGTCGACAAGGCGAAGAACTAAGGTTGCGACGGCCGGCTTTCCGGCCGGTTGACCTGTCAATTAATTCGGAATCGCGTCGGCGGAGAAATCCGCCGACGTTTTCACAGCAGAGACGCTGCCTCGGCTTGCCTGAGCCACGAGACGATACCGTCAAAGCTCGGCGCGAAAGTGCGGAAATCGCGCTTCATGCTGTCGCCACAAGCGGTTGGGCAGGCAAGGAAAACCGCATCGGCACGCCGCGCTGCCTGCCGATATGCCAGCGTAACAGAAGTGCCAGCAGCAGGGTCCCCGTCTGGGTAACGTACTGAGCGGCGTCGTATCCATTCGCGTCCACTAGGGTGCTGTAGATAATGGCCAGCAGGGTTGCGTGCACCGCCGACGACAGCAGCAGCACCGCATTCAGATGCCAGCCGAGCCACCATTTCGGATGCGGCGTGGCGCGCATCCATGCAAAGCGAACCATAGCGCCACCGAAGACCAGGCCAATGGAGGAAAATATCATCGTCAGCGGGTTTCCCGATGCCGCTCCGGCAACCAGAACGATCCCGCCGCTCAGAACCATCGCGGCTCCGAGCACGCGGAAGTGCCGGCCGCGAAACCGTTCGACGTCCTTTTTCCAGCGAATAGAAGTCCAGCCCACGGTGCCGACCGTCAGCAGGCACAAAAGCAGGTAGAGGAACTGGATCATGCGAGCGGGATCGAAGGTGGCCGAGCGAAGGACGAGGATCGCGCCGACCGACAGTCCGACCGGAAGCAGCGATATGAAGAAGAGGCGCCCGCGCGACCGGTGTGCCGGGCTGCCCTTGACGGTCAGAACAGTGGCCCAGAAAAAGGCGAAGGTGACGCCGCCTGCGACAAGATGGCTGAGGATTGGAAGATCGGGCATGATGACAATCTCCAGAAAGATGGTTTACATGCGTAAAATAACACTTTGGTTTACACTTGTAAAATGAAAACGAAGCCGATTTCCGCACAGACGCGGGCAGCCATCCTCGACGCGACGTGGTCGCTGATCGTCGAAAAGAAACGGCTCGATGTCAGCCAGGCGGAAATCGCGGCCGCAGCCGGGGTCAGCCGGCAAACGGTTTATCTCGCATTCGGCAACCGGACCGGTCTGCTGACGGCGATGGTGCGCAACAAGGACGAGCAGTCCGACCATGTTGAACGGCTCGGGGCAATCTCGCGAAAGCAGGATATCGGTCCGGAGGACTTGAGGCAGTATGTGGAAATCTGGCTCGACTATTTGCCGCTCATCTATCCTGTCGGAATCCTTCTCGACGCGGCAAGCGTAACCGATGCCGAAGCCGCTGCCGCATGGGACGATCGGATGAAGGGCGCGCTGCTCGCCGGATTCAAGCGCATCCTGCGGCATTTGGCGGATGACGGGCTTCTTCGCGATGGCTGGACTCACGGCCGCGCCGCCGAGTTCCTCTGGAACCTCGTCCATCCGGCAAGCTGGCGCTTGCTGGCGGTCGAGTGCGGCTGGACTGAAGAGGAGTTTCGTCGCTCGCGATTCCAGGCAATGGAAATCGTGTTTCGAAAAGAACCTGTTTAGGTCAGTAATATTGACATAAATTGCGCGCAGGCGCATGGTCGATTTCAAAAGATTTCCCGAGGAAACGTCCATGGAACACGATCATCGCTTCGCCTCGCGCGAAGCCCGCATGAAGGCGTCGGAGATCCGCGAGCTTTTAAAGCTGCTGGATCAGCCGGACATCATCTCCTTTGCCGGCGGCATTCCCGATCCGGCGCTGTTTCCGGCGGAGGCGTTCCGGCGGGCCTATGGCGATGCGCTGACCGGCGCGGCGGCGGGCGCGGCGCTGCAATACTCGCCGAGCGAGGGGCATCGGGGCCTGCGGGAGTGGATCGTCGGCCAGATGGAGAGCATCGGCATCCCGTGTGCGCCGGACAATATCGTCATCACATCGGGATCGCAGCAGGCGCTCGACTTTCTTGGCAAGCTGTTCCTGTCGCCGCAGGACACGGCGCTGGTGACATGGCCGACCTATCTCGGCGCGTTGCAGGCCTTCAACGCCTATGAGCCGAATTACGACCGGCTGGAGCCGATGGGAAACCGCGAGCCGGGCGATTTCGCCTGGCAGGCGCGCGAGAAGGGCGGGGCGGTGAAATTCGCCTATGTGTCTCCGGACTTCGCCAATCCGACGGGCGAGACGATGACGCGCGGCGAACGCGAACGCGTACTCGATCTGGCCGATGCTCTGGACATCGCGGTGATCGAGGACGGAGCCTACCAGTCGCTGCGCTATGACGGCGATGCGATCCCTCCGCTGCTGGCGACGGAGATCGCGAAGAAAGGCGATATCGACCAGTGCCGCACGATCTATTGCGGCACGTTCTCGAAGACGCTGTCGCCGGGACTGCGTGTCGGCTGGGTCTGTGCGGCGAAGGATATCGTTTCGCGGCTGGTGATCCTCAAACAGGCCGGCGATCTGCATTCGGCGACGATCAACCAGGCGGCGATGAATGCGGTGGCGCGGGAGATGTTCGACGAGCAGGTCGCGGCGATCAGGAAAGTCTATGGCGGACGCCGCGACCACATGCTGGCGGCGCTGAAGCGCGAAATGCCGGAGGGTGTCAGCTGGAGCCGGCCCGAGGGCGGCATGTTTGTCTGGCTGACGCTGCCGGAAGGCATGGACGGGGCGGCGCTGCTGGTGCAATCGCTGGAAAGCGCACGCGTGGCCTTCGTGCCGGGCAGGGCGTTCTTTGCCGACGGGACCGGCGCGAACACGATCCGCCTGTCGTTCTCCTGCGCGTCCGAGGCGATGATCGACGAGGGCATCAAGCGGCTGGGCGGGCTGATCCGCGGCGCGGCTTAGCGCTTCGCGGCCCGCCGATTCACTGTATAAGGCGCTTTTCCAGGGGGAGTGCATGACGATTGCCGAGGATATCGAGACGCTGAAGCGTCAGGAAGAGGCGCTGCAGTTCGACCATCTGAGCGAAGCGGACGCCTGGACGCTTGGCTCGCTGATGCGCTCGCGCGCCGTGGAGCAGGGTCTGCCGCTGGTTATCGACATACGGGTTGCTGGAAGGCCGCTGTTCTACACGGCGCTGCCGGGCACGACGCCGGACAATCCCGAATGGGTGCGGCGCAAGATCAATGTGGTGATGCGCTTGCACAAATGTTCCTACCGGGCCGGCCGCGAGATCGCGGCGGGTGGCATGCCGCTCGACGAGAACCGGGGCGTCGATCCGATCGACATGGCGCCGCATGGCGGCTGCTTCCCGATTCATATCAAGGGGACCGGCATTGTCGGGACGGTCACCGTGTCGGGCATCCCGCAGCGCGAAGACCATCGCTTCGTTTTCGAATGCCTGTGCGAGTTTCTCGGCGTCGATCCGGCGCCGCTGGCGCTTGGTCCGGAGGACTGAGAAAGAAAAAGGCCGCGGAATTCCGCGGCCTCTTGATGTGTCGGTCTGTGTCAGTTGGCCGTGAGCTTCATCGAAGCGATGCCGACGGCGACATTGACGCCTTCCTGCGACTGCAGGCTGACCGGCTGCAGCGCGATCGAATCTTCCCAGCCGCCGAGCAGCACATTCGCGCCGAGGCCGACCACGAAGGAAGCCGACGCGGTGGCGCCGCCATAGGTGCCTGCAAGGGCGCCGTCGGAGATGCCGCGCGTGGTCGGCGCGATCACTGCCCAGCGCATCAGCGTGTTCTGCGTCTTGCCGATGTCGAGGCCGAATTTCTCGATCGAGCCGGAATAGTTTTCCTGGGCGAGGCCGGAGACGGCCGGGAAGAAGGTGCAGTCGAGATTGCTCTTCGTCGCAACAGCGAAATTGAAACCGTCTTCGACGGCGCAGTCCAGCATGCCGAGCTTGACGCGCTCCTGCGCGGCCGCCGGAGCAGCGATGCCGGCGACGAGGGCGCCCGCGAGGATGATCGATTTGGTAATGTTCATTGAAATGTCTTTCCCTCAGGATTTGGATTTGCCGCATTGGCGGCGACGCCGCGCGGAATCGGCCGCAAATGTGGCTTTGTCATGCCGATCCGTTGACAAAATCGCGACATTTGAGGTTCCGGGCGAAAGATCTTCCGGGATGCGCCGGTCTTTTTCCTGGATTAAGAACAGCACGGACAGGCAGGGGCGTTGCGGGCAAGGTGACGGAGTATCCGGTGGAGAAACCGACAGTGTCGAGGCTGGCCGAGGTGGTGCTTCGCCTCGGCGACGGGCCGCTTGAATTCGAGCGCGCCAACAGGCCGGCGATCGACGCCTATTGGCAGGAGGCGACGGCACGCATGCCGCGGCTGTGGAACGGACCGGCCTTTCTGTTCGAGGACGTTCTGGCAAAGAACGGGCGGCTGAGCGGCACCGCAAGGCGCACCGATTTCGCGACCTTTCTCTATTGGCGCGACAATGGTCGGCCCGGCGATGTCGTCCATGTCACGGGAACGTCGCTTCCCGTCCTGGCGGACGGTTCGCTCTTCGGCGTGCGCATGGCCGCGCATACCGCCAATGGCGGCGAGGTCTATTTTCCGGCCGGGTCTCTCGAGGAAGGCGATCTGGCCGAGGGCGTGCTCGACGTGACGGCGAGCATCGCGCGCGAACTGGCGGAAGAGACCGGGCTCGCCTTCGACGGTGCGGAGGACATGTTTACCGCCGCGTTCGATCGCGGAGCCTATCACATCGCCAGGCGAAACCGGCTTGCGGGCGATTTCGGCAGGTGCCGGGATGTGCTGGCCCGCCATCAGGCCGAAACCGGCGACGACGAGATCGAGGCGGCCGTGGCGATCCGCGCGGATGGCGCCGGCCTCGTGGCGCTGAAGCCCTATGCGCGCGCGCTTGCCGATTGGCACTTCGAAAACGAGGCGTTTTCCTGTAGCGAAAAGACCTGAAAAGAGGGGAATCGCATGGCACGGCGCTACGCAATCTACGATGTCTTTACCGACCAGGCCCTGACCGGCAACCAGCTTGCCGTGGTGTTCGACAGCGACGGGCTGGACGATGCGGCCATGCAGGCGATCGCCCGCGAGTTCAACCTGTCGGAGACCGTGTTCATCCGCGCGGCCGAGAATCCTGCTCATTCCGCCGCGCTGCGCATCTTCACGCCCGGCCGCGAACTGCCCTTCGCCGGACACCCGACCGTCGGCGCAGCGATTGCGATCGGCGAGGACGGTCCGGCCAATGGCGCGGGCGACCGGCTGATGGTCCTGGGCGAAGAGATCGGGCCGGTGCGCTGTGCGCTGCGGCTGGGCGAGCCGTCCTATGCCGAGTTCGACCTGCCGCGACTGCCCGAACAGATCGACCACGAGATCGACAAGGCGGCCATCGCGGCGGCGATCGGCGCGGCGCCCGACGAGGTCGGCTTCGAGAACCATCAGGTCAGCCTCTGGACGGCCGGCAACGCCTTCGTTTTCGTACCTCTCGACGGGATCGGCCCGGTGCAGCGCCTGTCGCTCGACAAGGGATTGTGGGACGAGGTCGCTCCTGTGGTCAACGGCCATCAGGCGTCGCTCTATGCCTATACGCGGGACGTGATCCACCACGATTGCGCCTTCCACGCGCGGATGTTCGCCCCCGGGATGGGGCTCGGCGAAGATCCGGCGACGGGTTCCGCGGTAGCCAATTTCGCCGGCGTCATCGCCCATTTCGACGGGCTTGCGGACGGGCCGACCGCCTATGTGATCGAGCAGGGCATCGAGATGGGCCGGCCATCGAAAATCCGCCTCGAGATCGACGGCAAGGCGGGCGCGATACATGCGGCGAGGATCGGCGGCCACGCGGTCAAGGTCGCCGAAGGCAGATTGCTCGTCTAGGGCCCTTTACAAACCCGGCCGGCGCGACTAGATAGCCGGCTCCGGCGGGTGTGTAGCTCAGATGGTAGAGCAGCTGACTCTTAATCAGCGGGTCTGGGGTTCGAGCCCCCACTCACCCACCAAATTCCTCCCTAAATAACAGGTACTTATGCCTTGAAGACTGTCGGACGCCTTCCGAGTTTTCTCATTTCGGAAGGATATCGGAAGGCATAATTTTTTCGCTAGAACCAGTCCGGTTGAATGTCCGAATTTGATTCCAAAGCGGACTCCCTAGAAAAAAATGTAAATGACCGCTTTTGACCCGAAGCAGCCGGTTTCCAATCGAACAGAAAAATGGCGCTTTCTATAAAGCGATCTTTCTTTTCCGAGGAACTCACGCAGACGGCCCAATAGTCGGCTAACAGCGGCTCTAAGGAAGCCGGACGTTCGCCGATGAACCCGCGAGGTTCAGACGCCCCTAATCGGCTAAACAGTTGACGCTTGCTTGATAAGCAGTCGGTTGGCGTGCAAACTCACCCGCAATTTCAATGGATCGAAAAAAGCGGCACATGATCAAGTCCAAGGATTTCGCCGGAGGGATCCTGCTGTTTGCGGTCGGTACTTTTTTTTTATGGTTATCGCTGCCTCTCCCGGTCGGCAGCCTGCAGCATTTCGGCCCGGGTATGTTGCCAAAGACTTTATCCACTTTCTTGGCCATAGGCGGAGCAATGCTGACTTTGAAGGCGGCCGCGCGAGGATCTTCCCTTCTTGAGGATTTCCATTGGCGCCCGACTCTTAGCCTGCTTGCGGCATTCGTCGTCTTCGCCCTTCTTATAAGGTCTGCCGGATTGGTGGTGGCCGCGCCATGCTCTCTCACCTTGGCTTACTATGCCGAGGGCGGCCGTTCGTTTGGAGAATTGGCTGCGATCGTAATCGCCGTGACGGCCGGGTGCATCCTGCTGTTCAAGACGGCGCTCGGCCTTCCGATCCCTCTGCTTACTATTTCCTGGTGACGCATGATCCGGGGTCAGCATGGGTTTTGAGCAGCTATGGTCCAATCTCGGACTGGGTTTTACCGTGGTCCTCGATCCGGCCAATCTTTTCTATTGCTTCATCGGCTGCCTGATCGGCACGCTGATCGGGGTGTTGCCCGGCGTGGGGCCGGTATCGACCATCGCGATCCTGCTGCCGCTGACCTTCAATCTCGAGCCGACCGGTGCGCTCATCATGCTAGCCGGTATCTTCTACGGCGCCCAATATGGTGGCTCGACCGCTGCCATCCTGCTGAGGATACCGGGTGAATCGACATCTATCGTAACTGTCCTTGACGGCTACGAAATGGCCCGCCAGGGACGCGCCGGAATCGCGCTCGGCATCGCCGCGCTGGCCTCTTTCGTTGCCGGCTGCATCGCGACCCTGTTCGTGGCGGCTATCGGCGAACCGCTCAGCCGTATCGCGCTCTATTTCGGCCCGCAGGAATATTTCGTGCTGATGCTGCTCGGCCTAATGTTGGCATCCGCGCTCGCCCAGGGCTCGGTCTTCAAGGCATTCTTGATGGTTGTCGCCGGCCTGCTGCTCTCAACGGTCGGCAGCGATCCCGAAACCGGAATGGTGCGCAACACGATGGGCATCGACAGCCTTTGGGACGGGATCGATTTCGCCCCGCTCGCCATCGGCCTGCTTGGCCTGCCGGAAATTTTGCAGCAACTCGCGGCCGGACCGGAAGCGAGACGCATCACGTCGAAGATCGGACGGCTTTTGCCCGGCTGGCGGGATTTGCGCATGTCCACAGGTCCCGCCCTACGCGGCACGGTGATCGGCGGCTTTCTCGGTATTCTTCCGGGCAGCGGCCCGATCATCGCGCCTTTTGCATCCTACGCGGCGGAGAAGAAGCTCGCTGCCGACCCGTCACGTTTCGGCCGCGGCGCCATCGAAGGCGTGGCAGGGCCGGAAGCCGCGAACAACGCCGCTGCGCAGACCTCCTTCATACCGCTACTGACGCTCGGCATACCACCCAATGCAATCATGGCGTTGATGGTCGGCGCCATGATGATCCAGGGCATCGTGCCCGGTCCCCAAGTGATGACAAGCAATCCGGACCTCTTCTGGGGCGTCATCGTATCGATGTGGATCGGCAATCTCATGCTGATCGTGATCAATCTACCGCTTATCGGGATCTGGGTACGGCTTCTGCAGGTTCCTCAGCGAGTATTATTGCCCGCTATCGTCGCTTTCTGCTGCATCGGCGTCTTTTCCATCAACAATTCCGCTGCCGATGTCATGATCACGGTCGGCTTCGGCCTGCTCGGCTATCTGCTGGTCAATTTCGGCTTCGAACCTGCCCCGCTCATCCTCGGCTTCGTTCTTGGCGGGCCTATCGAGGAAAAACTGCGCCAATCCCTGATTTTGTCGCATGGCGATATGCTGACCTTTGTCGAGCGCCCGGTATCCGGCGGCATGCTGGCGGCACTCGGTGCAGTCCTTCTTCTTGCAATCATGACGCGAAGTTTCCGTAAGGCCAGGCAATGGTTGGGGCCAACCGGCGGCTGAAAGCTGCGCGCCTGACGTGATCGGGGCCGCACGAATCGTCATTTTCTTAACAAGGGGTTGATAGAACATGGACGAAGCGGCCGGAGTAGTGGGATTCAGGCAACATCTCTACGCCATTCGGCCGCGACCACTTCTGGTTGCGTGACAGGGATTGCCAATTTCTACATATTACGATCTATGCGAGTCGCATGTGGGGCGTGAGGTAAGGGCGGATATCATGAAATATTCACGATTCATGTTTGCAGGCGCACTCGGCGCTGCATTCACTCCGGCAACGAACCCGGCTCTGGCCGCGGACGCGATCGCGACAACCTATAATCCGCCGGCGCCGTCTTATGCGGACAATGATTTCTCCAAGCGCTGGGACGGCATCTATGTTGGCGTCAACGCGGGCCTGATCAGCCATCAGCCGGATTACACCGGCTTTTTCCCCTCCGGTTACGACGAAAGCTACGCTTGGCCGGACCAGGGCGGTGTCGCCAATGGCGCTTTGATTGGCGGCACGGTCGGCTACAACTACCAGACCGGTAATTGGGTTGTCGGCGCGGAAGCCGATCTAGGCTACTCGACTGCCGATAAAATGGACGTGTTCAACGGGGACTATGTCTGGCGGCAACAGAACAAAATCGAAGCGCTGGGCACGGCACGGCTGCGGGTCGGCTATTCCTTCGATGACCGCGTGATGATTTTTGCGACCGGCGGTCTCGCCTTCGGTAAGGTCAGCAACGGCATCCAGGCTTGGAATGACGGTAATCCGAACGATCCCTATTCGTGGTCCGATTCGGAAGGCTGGAAGCTGGGTTATGCGCTCGGCGCTGGCGCCGAAGTCGCCTTGAACGAGAAGTGGTCGATCAAGGGAGAGGGGCTCTTCTACGATCTCGGCAGCGAAAGCCATGTCAGCGATTACGACGACGGTGATACTTACGCATGGGGAGCCGACGTGAAATCCCGCGGCTTCATCGGACGCGTCGGCTTGAACTACAAGTTCTGACCGCCCAGCGCTGTTTGTTTCCAAGCGAAAGCCCGGCTGCACAACGCCGGGCTTTTTTTGTTAGGTCCCGGGCGACGATCACCGAGTAAGTCCAATTTCGCGCTTGGCAATTCGCAATTTATAGAGGGCTCGCCGCCCGATCCCAGCAAGAGCTCCCATGTTTCCATCCTTCGTCGACGTTATCCTTCGACACGCTGCGCATGATCCCCTGAAACCTGCAATCGGCACCGAAAGCGGCGTGCTGTCTTATGGACAACTCGCTCAGGCAGTCGCCGCGGCAATTTCTGCCAGTGACAAGGCCGGAATAGGAAAGGGTGATGTTGTCGGCCTTATCGTCGCGGATCCGGTGTGGCAAATCGCGTTGATATGCGCGCTCTATCGGGTGGGAGCTGTCAGCATATCGATTAATGCGCGCGAAGCCGGTGTTGACCTCGGCATGACGGCGATACTGCACGACCGCGATCGACCTGGAAATTTTACAGGGCCATGCCATGCGGTCGATGCAGACTGGTTCACGCTGCAATCGCGCGATTTCGACAGTCTTCCCAACGTGCCTCGGGCGGGCAATGAACTGTGCCGTGTGGCTCTTTCCTCCGGTACGACCGGCCTTCCCAAGCCGATCGCGATGAGCACGGAAATTCTCTGGCATCGCCTGACCACCTACATGTTGCGCGGTCGTTTCAGCCTGTCCGAGAAAATCCTCTGCGGCCCACAGTTGCGGTCGCATTTCGGGTTCGCGATCGCGTTTTCGGCGTTGTTCAGCGGCAAGATGGTGTGTTTCTCCGACAGCGCCGAAGTCAGCCTGCCGATCATCAGTTACTTCGGCGTCGATCTCGCGGTCATTTCGGTGCATCAGTTGACGGAGCTAGCCAATGTGCAAAGCCGGCAATTCGGCGGCTTGTCCAGCCTGCGCGAAATCCAGGCCGGCGGCGCGACCATTTCCGGCCCGCTTTATAGCCGGGTGCGGTCTGCGATCGCTTGCCCTATCCTCAATACCTACGCGTCGACAGAGGCGGGTACCGCCGCACTGGGCTCTATCGACATGCTCGGCGAATTGAGAGAAAAGGGCTGCGTCGGTATTCTCGCACCTTGGGCCCGCGTAACGGCCTGCGACGAGAACGGAATCGAGCGACCGGCCGATTCAAGCGGAACGCTGAAAATCAATACCATCGGCATGGCGCCGACATACCTGCCGGGCATGACGCATGTCGAGGAACCCGACCATTTCTTCCCCGGCGATGTCGGATTCATCAGCGGCAAGCGGTTCCTGTTTATCGAAGGGCGCGATTCCGAGCTGATAAATGTCGGCGGTAACAAGGTTGCGCCCGGCACGATTGAAAAGCTTGTGATGGAATGCAAGGGCGTCAAGGAGGCGGCGGCATTCGCGATCAAGACCACTGCCGAACTGCCGCAGATCTGTGTCTTTGTCGTTACCGATGGCCCGTTCGATCCAGGCGAAGTCATCAGGCACTGCACGGAGCGGTCGCGGGTAATCACGCCGACCGTCGTGCGGGTTGTCGACGAACTGCCGCGCAACGAAACCGGCAAGATCATATATGACCGGTTGCGCAAGCTGGTGACCGGGGAAAGGGCTTAGCCTCTCCCCCGGCGATACATTTCAATCGATCAGTTCAGCTGGCTGCCGATCGCCGACCAGCGTTCGATCTCGGCATTGACGAAATCGGTGAACTGGGCGCGGTCCATCTCCATCGGCACGAGCCCCTGCTTCTCCAGCGCGGCCTTCATCTCGTCGGTCGCCAGAACCTTCGCGGCGGCCTGGATCATGGTGTCGAGACGGTCAGCTGGCACGTCGGCGCGGCCGAACAGGCCGATCCAAAGCCGAACATCGAACCCGTCATAACCGAGTTCCGCGAAAGTCGGGACATCGGGAAGCGCGCCGACGCGCTCCGGACCGGTCGCGGCGAGGGCGCGCAACTTGCCTGCCTCGACGAGCGCGGCCACCGACGGAACCGGCGCGAACCAGCAATTGATATGACCGCCGATGATGTCGTTCACCGTATCGCTGTTGCTCTTGTAGGGGACTTCCAGAAGGTCCACATGGGCGCGGCCTTCGAACTCGGCCATGCCGAGATGCGAGGAGGACCCCTTGCCGAAGGTGCCGCAGCTCAACTCGTCCGGTTTGGCTTTCGCCAACGCGGCGAATTCCTCGACGGTGCTGGCCTCAACATCCGGATTGACGACGAGCACGTTGTTGGTCGCCCCGATTGCGGCGATAGCAACGATATCGCGCCCGAATTTCACCGGAAAATTGGGAAAACGTGAGTGGTTCACCGCGAGAGGCAGCGCGCCGATCAGGTAGGAATAACCGTCGGCGGGTGCTTCCGCGACAGTTTGCGTGGCTATGTTGCCGGATGCGCCGGGTCGGTTCTCGACGAAAACCTGCTGGCCCATTTCCGCGGTCAATTTGTCCGCCATGACACGCGCCGCCACATCGGTCGGGCCGCCCTGACCGAAGCCGATAACGAGCCTGATCGGTTCCTGCGGATAGGATTGGGCTTGAGCTTCCTGAGCGCTGCCGGGCCACATCGTTGCACTTATGAGGACCGCAACAATGCTGAAGCCGAACTTGATTGAAAAACGACGACTGACTTGTGCGGTTCTTGTGAACATTCCATCCCTCCTGTCGTGCCGCTTTCTAGGCGGACTCGATATCGCTGGCGTTACCCCGCGGTTTTAATACGGCATTCGGCTGCATGTGAAAACGGAGTATGCTCCTTGAGCGAAAGATATTCAGCGCAAAGCGTCATGGCCACTTTTGGCACATAGCGGACTGTCCGGCGTCGGCCGCGAGACGTCTGCTTGTGACCCTGAGCTGCCATCAAGATTCAACCGGAGTAATGGCCGCTTCGCGCCCAAAGTGGACAATATTTGGGAGGCTTCAACTCGGCGCGCGTGTCTTATCTGGTTTAGTCTTATGTCGGCCGAAAAATGATTGACGTACCTCACGCATGGGCACTATTTGAGGGCAGGAGGAAGGAATGTCCCGCCCGACCGTCAATGATTTAGCGAAAGCGGCCGGCGTCAGTCTCGCGACAGTGGACCGGGTGCTGAACTCCCGGCCGGGCGTTCGCGAGCAGACCGTCAGGCGCGTCAACGAAGCGATCGAGCGCATCGGCTACGTACGTGATGTCACAGCCGCGAACCTTGCCCGTCAGCGACGTTACAAGTTTGCATTCGTGTTGCCGGAGGCGCCGGGCGAATTCGTGACCTTGCTCAAGGCGGCGGTGACGGAAGCCGCTGCAAGTCCGATCGTCGATCGGACCGAGCTGACCGTCGCTACAGTGCCTGCCAACGACCCGCACTTCCTCGTCAAGACATTGCGGCGCCTCGGCGCGCAGCAGATTGACGGGATCGCGATCTTCGCACCCGAAACGCCGCATGTGCGTGACGAGATCGCGCATCTGAAGGAGCACGGCGTCGCCGTCGTCGCGCTGGTTTCCGATCTGCCGAATACCGGGCGCGATCATTTCGTCGGGGTCGACAACATCGCCGCGGGCCGTACTGCAGGGGTGCTTATGGGCCGGTTTCTGAGCGATATTCGGGGCTCCGTGCTGGTTCTGGCCAGTTCCATGCAAGCGCGGGCGAATGCAGAACGGCGCCTCGGGTTCGACCAGGTGATGGCCGAGCAATTCCCGGATATCCAGGTTCTGCCTTCGCTCGAGGGGCACGACGATGCGAGTACGATCAAGCGGGTCGTTTCCACGGTTCTCGACAACCGGCCGGATCTAGCCGGCGTCTATTCCGTGGGCACAGGAAACGGCGTGCTGGTCGACCTGCTGAAGGAACACTCCAGGGGGCAGGATCTCGTCGTGATCGCGCATGAGCTGACCCGCAATACGCGGCGTGCCCTAGAGGATGGAACGCTCGACGCAGTGATCAACCAGAATGTCGGCCATATCGCGCGCAGCGCATTGCGGGTCCTGCGGGCCAAGACCGACGGTATCGATATCCTGTCGGCGCAGGAACGCATCCGCATCGAAATCGTCATCCGCGAAAACCTGTACTGAAGTGCGGATCGGCGGCTCGATCACGGCTCCCGGCAAAATTTGATTGACATGAGGTACGTACCTCATTTAGGTTGCCACCCGGGTAAACGATCCCGCTTTACCGATTTTGGGAGGAAACACGATGAAATCCATCGGATTGGTATCCGTCGCCGCAGCATCTCTTGCCGTCGCCCTTCCCGGCGCGGTCAAGGCAGAAGATCTCACCCTTTGCTGGGCGTCCTGGGACCCGGCAAACGCACTTGTGGAACTGTCCAAGGACTTCGAGGCCCAGTCGGGCAACACCATGCATTTCGAATTCGTGCCGTGGCCGAACTTCGCCGACCGCATGCTCAATGAACTGAATTCGGGCGGAAAGCTCTGCGACCTGATGATCGGCGACAGCCAGTGGATCGGCGGGTCTGCCGAGAACGGCCACTACGTGAAGCTGAACGACTTCTTCGACGCCAACGGCATCAAGATGGACGATTTCATCGACGCGACCGTAGTCGGCTATTCCGAGTGGCCGAAGAACACGCCGAACTACTGGGCATTGCCCGCCTTCGGCGACGTGGTCGGCTGGACCTACCGCAAGGACTGGTTCGAGCGTCCCGAGTTGCAGGCCGAGTTCAAGGAGAAATACGGCCGCGACCTCGATGTGCCGAAGACCTTCGCCGAACTGAAGGATATCGCCGAATTCTTCCAGAACCGCGAGATCGACGGCAATACCGTCTACGGCGCCTCGATCTACACCGAGCGCGGCTCCGAAGGCATCACGATGGGCGCGATGGACGTGCTCTACTCGTTCGGTTTCAAGTACGAAAACCCGGACAAGCCCTATGACATGGAAGGTTTTGTGAACGGACCGGGCGCTGTCGCGGGACTGGAATACTACAAGGCTCTCTACGAGTGCTGCACGCCGCCCGGATCGTCGAACGGCTACATGTCCGAGGGTATCGACGCCTTCAAGTCGGGACAGGTGGCGCTGCAGATGAACTTCGCCTTCACCTGGCCGGGCTTCGAGAGCGACGCCAATGTCGGCCGTGGAAAGACGGGCTACTTCGTCAATCCGGCGGGTCCGGGCGGCGAACAGTTCGCGCAGCTTGGCGGGCAGGGAATTTCGGTCGTATCCTATTCCGAAAAGAAGGACGAGGCGCTGGAGTACATCAAGTGGTTCGCACAGCCGGAAGTCCAGGCGAAGTGGTGGCAAATGGGCGGCTTCTCCTGTCTCAAGGCGGTGACGCTCGCGCCCGAATTCCCGTCCAGTCAGCCCTATGCGCAGACCTTCCTGGACTCCATGGCGGTCGTGAAGGACTTCTGGGCCGAGCCGAGCTATGCGACCCTGCTGCAGGACACGCAGAAGCGCTTCCACGACTATGTCGTGGCCGGCAACGGCACGGCGCAGGAGGCACTTGATGGCCTTGTTCGCGACTGGACCGAAACCTTCCAGGATGACGGCAAGCTCTAGGAAGCAGCCGGCAGTCTTGCGGCGGGGCCTTCGCGGCCCCGCCCAACAAGCAAACGACAATCCTTCAGCGGAACTCGCATCATGACGGACGAAACCACCAGCCGTTCAGCGGCGGCGGCGCCGGCTGCGTTCGCCCGGAAGTTCAGGGGCCTGTCCGACCGGGCGGTGGCTTGGGGCTTCATCGCCCCGACGATCTTCCTGCTGCTCGCGATCAACATCTTTCCGCTGATCTGGACGATCCGTCTCAGCCTGACGAATTACCGGGCCAACCGGACGAATGCCGATGTCGACTGGGTGGGATTGCGCAACTACGAACGTATCCTGACCGATCCAGACATCTGGAACTCGATGCAGGCGACCGCGCATTTCCTGATCTGGACGCTGGTGCTGCAGGTCGTGATCGGATTTGGCCTTGCCTACCTGATCAATAAGAAGTTCCGGGGCAATGATCTCTGGACGACGATCATCGTCCTGCCGATGATGCTGAGCCCGGCCGTGGTCGGCAATTTCTGGACATTCCTCTACCAGCCGCAGATCGGCCTGTTCAATTACGTGGTGGCTTTCCTGTCGGGCGTCGACCCGTCGTCCTTCTCGATGATCGGCGACGTCAACATGGCGCCGTGGGCAATCGTCATCGTCGACACCTGGATGTGGACGCCCTTCGTGATGCTGATTTGCCTTGCGGGGCTGCGCTCCATCCCGGACTCGATCTACGAGGCGGCGGAATGCGACCGGGCCACCAAGTGGCGGCAGTTCTGGACGATCACCGTTCCGATGGCGCTGCCCTTCCTGATGCTGGCGGTGCTGTTCCGCGGCATCGAGAACTTCAAGATGTTCGATCTCGTGGTGCAGCTGACCGGCGGCGGACCCGGCAGCGTGACCGAGCTGACCTCGATCAACCTGAAGCGCGAAGCCTTCGAGAAATGGCGCACCGGCTACGCCAGCGCCTATGCCGTGATCCTCTTCGTCACCGTCTTCGGGCTCGCCTCGATCTATGTGAAGGCCCTGAACAAGGTCAAGGAAAGATGAGCTTTTCCGTAACCGAACCGTCACCGCGGCAAAAATGGATCGCCGGCATACTGGTCGTCTTCTACGCGCTGGTGACGATCATGCCACTGGTGTGGATCATCGCGACGGGCTTCAAGTCGCCCAACGACGCTATCGCCTATCCGCCGAAGGTCGTCTTCGAGCCGACCCTGGAAGGCTATGTGAACCTGTTCACGACGCGCACCCGCATGTCGCCGGACGCACTGGAGAAACTGGGTCCGCCGCAGACATGGTACGACCGGATCGTTCGCCAGTACGACATGGTGATCTCGGGGCCGAGCCGATATGGCGAGCGTTTCCTCAATTCGGTCATCATAGGCTTCGGCTCGACATTCCTGTCGGTCTTCCTCGGCACGCTTGCCGCCTATGCCTTCTCGCGCTTCAAGGTACCGCTGAAGGATGACTTGATGTTCTTCATCCTGTCGACCCGCATGATGCCGCCGATTGCCGTGGCGATCCCGATCTTCCTGATGTTCCGCCAGCTCGGCCTGTCGGACACGCATCTCGGCATGATCCTGCTTTATACTGCGGTGAACCTTTCGCTTTCGGTGTGGCTCCTGAAGGGGTTCATAGACGAGATCCCCGTGGAATACGAGGAAGCGGCGCTGATCGACGGCTACACGCGCTTCCAGGCCTTCTACAAGGTCGTGTTGCCGCAGGCGGCGACCGGCATCGCCTCGACCGCGATCTTCTGCCTGATCTTCGCCTGGAACGAATATGCCTTCGCGGTGCTGCTGACCTCCGGCACGGCGCAGACGGCGCCGCCCTTCATCCCGACCATCATCGGCGTCGGCAAGGACTGGCCCGCCGTGGCCGCCGGCGCAACGCTGTTCCTGGTGCCGGTCATGGTCTTCACCATCCTGCTGCGCAAGCACTTGTTGCGCGGGATCACGTTCGGAGCCGTGCGCAAATGAGCAATTTTCTCTATGGACTGATGCGTCTTCGCCGTGGCCCCTGGGAGATGTTCGCCACGATCCTGATCGCGCTTGGCGTGGTCATGCTGATGCAACCCTTCCTGCTGGCGGCCTATACCTGGTCCTTCATCGTCACGCTCACTGGGACCGTGATGTTCATTGTCGTCAGCCATTTCCCGGAGTAGCCCAGTGGCAGAGATCGTCATTCGAAATCTCCGCAAGGAATTCGGCGCCTTCGTCGCGGTTCAGGAGTCCAGCTTCACGGTTGCCGACGGGGAGTTCTTCATGCTGCTCGGCCCGTCCGGCTGCGGCAAGACGACGACCTTGCGCATGATTGCTGGCCTCGAACTGCCGACATCCGGGCAGATCCTGCTCGACGGCAAGGATGTCGCGCAGATGCGGGCAAGCGCCCGCGACATCGCCTTCGTCTTCCAGATGTTCGCACTCTATCCGCACATGAATGTGCGCCGGAACATCTCTTACCCGCTGGTCAGCCAGGGCATGGGTCGCAGGGACGTGCGCCGCAAGGTGGACGAGGTGGCGGGGATACTCGGGATCGAGAGCATTCTCGACCGACCGGTGGGCGGGCTCTCCAGTGGTGACCGCCAGCGGGTGGCGCTCGGCCGCGCCATCGTGCGCGAGCCCAAGGCGTTCCTGATGGATGAGCCGCTGGGCGCGCTTGACGCGGAGTTTCGCGAACGCATGGCGGAGGAGCTTCGCGCCCTGCACGACCGCATGGGCGCGACCACGGTCTATGTGACGCATGATCAGCTCGAAGCCATGCAGATGGGCGACAAGATCGTGGTCATGAACCATGGCGTCGTCGAGCAATGGGGCACGCCGCAGGAGATCTACGACCGGCCGGCGACGATGTTCGTCGCCAATTTCATCGGTTCGCCACCGATGAACTTCCTGCGCTTCGAGGCGACGCTCGAACCTGGCGCGACAAGTGTTCGCCTCTCCGGTGTCGATATTCCGATCCCGCGGCTCGAAACAGGCGTCAGTGGGCGCGAACTGGTGCTGGGGGTCAGGCCCGAACATGTCAGCCTCGGTTCCGACGGCGCCTATCGCGGCGAGGTGATCGCTACCGAATATCTCGGGACGACCCAGATCGTGACGTTGAAGACGCCGAACGGGACATTGCGGGTGAGGGCGCCATCGGGCCAGCCGGCACGCGTCGGGGAAACCATGTCGCTCGACTTCAATACTGCGACGCTCTCCATCTTCGATGCCGGCTCGGGGCAGGCGATGAAAGTCGACCGCGCCGCCGTGCGCGCCGCGATGAAGGAGCGCTCCCATGGCTGAAGTGGTCCTTTCCGGCCTGACCAAGCGCTTCGGCGCGACGACCGCGGTCAGCGATATCTCCATGACGATCCCCGACGGCGCCTTCGTCGTGCTCCTGGGGCCGACGGGCGCCGGCAAGACAACGACGCTGCGGCTCATCGCGGGTCTGGAAACGCCCGACAAGGGCAACATCTCCATCGGCGGTCAGGATGTCGTCTCCGCCTCGCCGGCGCAGCGAAACGTCGCGATGGTCTTCCAGCAATATTCGCTCTACCCGCACCTGACCGTGCGCGAGAACCTAGCCTTTCCGCTGAAATCGCCGCTGATTAACGCGCCCGAAGACGAGATCGAGCGCCGTATCGGCGAGGTCGCAAAGGTCCTGCAGATCGCCCACAAGCTCGACAACAAGGCGACGGCACTTTCCGGCGGCGAAATGCAGCGTGTCTCGATTGGCCGGGCGCTGGTGCGCAAGCCGCATATCTACCTGATGGACGAGCCGCTCAGTTCGCTGGACGCGAAGCTGCGCGCCGATCTGCGGGTAGAACTGAAGCGCATCCAGGCCGATCTCGGCGCGACACTTCTCTACGTGACGCATGACCAGATCGAGGCGATGACGATGGCGACCCATATCGGCGTCCTCGACAAGGGGAAGCTGGTGCAGTTCGGCTCGCCGCGGGAAATCTACGAGAACCCGTCCAGCATCTATGTAGCGACGCGGCTCGGCCAGCCGCGGATCAACACCCTTCCGGCGTCGCTATTCAGCAATGCTCCCGCCGGCGCCGAACTGATCGGGCTCAGGCCGGAACATATCCGGCAGGGCGAGGGCCGCGACGCGACTGTCACGCGCGTGGAGCACCTCGGCGACCAGACACGCCTGCACCTTTCGCTAGATGGCCATCCGCTCGTCACGCTGACCGATGCCCATACACCGCTTGCGACGGGAGACACGGTCGCCGTGCGGCCCGAAAACCCCCTCTATTTCGACGCCGATGGCGCGCGCATAGTCCAAGGAGCCTGACATGTCCCAGTTCATGAATTCCAGGGAAACGGTCGTTACCGAAGCGATCGACGGGGTATTGCGCGGAGCCGGCGGCCGGCTGGCGCGGCTCGACGGTTACCCGCATATCAAGGTTGTCGTCCGCGCCGACTGGGACAAGACCAAGGTCGCGCTCGTCTCCGGCGGCGGCTCCGGCCACGAGCCGGCGCATGTCGGGTTCGTCGGACAGGGCATGCTGACGGCAGCGGTCTGCGGCGATGTCTTCGCTTCTCCCTCCGTGGACGCGGTGCTCGCGGCGATCCTGACGGTGACCGGCAAGGCCGGCTGCTTGCTGATCGTCAAGAACTACACCGGCGACCGGTTGAATTTCGGCCTGGCGGCCGAGCGTGCCCGCACTTTCGGCTTGAACGTCAACATGGTGATCGTCGATGACGACGTCGCGCTGCCGGACCTCCCGCAGGCGCGCGGCGTTGCGGGCACGCTTTTCGTCCACAAGATCGCCGGCGCGCTTGCTGATGCGGGCGACGATCTGGAGACCGTGACGGCGGCGGCGCAGAAGGTGATCGACGGCGTCGTTTCGATCGGCATGTCGCTCGACACCTGCACGATCCCCGGATCTCCGAAGGAAAACCGCATCCTCGAAGGACACGCCGAGCTCGGTCTCGGCATCCATGGCGAGGCCGGCGCGGAGCAGGTGAGTTTTCAGGGCGCGCGGGAGGCTGTCGAGACAGTCGTCGGCCGCCTTGCGCCCAACATCAAGCCCGGGCCGCATGCGCTGCTTCTCAACAATCTCGGCGGCGCAACGCAACTGGAAATGGCGATACTCGCCGAGGAACTGGCGAAGTCCGAAATCGCCGACCAACTGCGCTGGATCGTCGGACCGGCCGCCATGATGACCTCGCTCGACATGCAGGGTTTCTCGGTCTCGCTTATGCCGATGACGAAGGAGGCGGAAAGAGCCCTGCTCGCGCCCGCCGCGCCGACGGCATGGCCGGGCCTCGATCCTTTCGGCGCGATCGAAATCCATCCGTTGCCGGACGGGCTGACGCCGATCCAGGCGATGCCGTCCGCCAGTCCCTCGCGCCGCGCGCTGATCGAACGCTGCTGCGACATCCTGATCGCAGCCGAGGCCGACCTCAATGCGCTGGACGCCAAATCGGGCGACGGAGATACCGGCTCGACGCTTGCGACCGCCGCGAATGCGCTGAAATCCGCGCTCGATAGGCTGCCGCTGGCGGATACGACGCAGCTCTACCGCGCCATCGGCATGGAACTGTCGCAGACGATGGGCGGTTCGTCCGGCGTGCTTCTGGCGATTTTCTTTGCGGCGGCCGGAGATGCCTCGGCGGGCGGACGAGACTGGATCGAGGGGCTGGCGGCCGGGCTGGAACGCATCCGCCAGGTAGGCGGCGCCAATCCGGGCGATCGTACGATGATCGACGCTCTCGCTCCTGCGCTCGGAAATCTCACAAACGGATTGGATGCGGCCGCAAAGGCAGCACGCGAAGGGGCCGACTTTACCGCGACGATCGCAAAGGCGAAGGCCGGCCGCGCGAGCTATATCTCCGAAGACAAGATCCTAGGTCACAACGACCCGGGCGCAGAAGCCGTGGCGCGCCTGTTCGAGAAGTTGGGCGATGCCGGCTGATTGATGCGATAATTTCATAACCGGAATCAGGCCCGGTGCGCGATCCGATGACCGCTTCTGGCACATAGCGGACTCTTTTCCGATGGTCACTAGATGACCGCTATGGAACCGAAAGCGGACTACTTTGGGCAAAAGCGGACATGTCCGCTATGTGCCAGGAACGGACTGTCGGAGTTCTCCTTCCAATAATTGGCTCATGGCCAATGAGGTTTTCGGCTCTGCGGATACGCGTTATGAGATCTCAGTAGCGAGAAACAGCTTCGGCCAGCGAAGCTCGGAACGGGTCCTGAATCCGCATGGCATTCACGCTTAGGCAGCTGCAGTATTTCGTCGCCGTTTGTGAGCAGGGCACCGTATCGGGCGCTGCACATTCGCTATCGATCTCGCAATCGGCCGTCACCGAGGCGATCAAGGAGCTTGAATCCGATCTCGGCGTCAGCCTGTTCGAGCGCCATCCGCGCGGACTTAACATCACCCACAAAGGCCACCAGTTCCTTCGCCACGCGACGACCATTCTCGGCGACGTGTCGGATGCCCGCCAGGCGTTCCGTGACGAGGACGATACCGCCAGTGGCGACCTGCATCTCGGCGTCACTTCTCTCGTCGCCGGCTATGTGCTGTCGGACATCCTCGCCCGCTACCGCCGCGCCAATCCGGCGGTCAACGTCACCGCGATTGAGGACAACGGCGAGTATCTCGAGCACCTGCTGATTGGCGGCGAGCTCGATGTCGCGGTAACAATCATTTCCAACCTGCGCGACCGCATGGCGCTGCAGGCCGATATCCTCGAGGTCTCACCCTACCGGCTGTGGCTGCCGCTCGGCCACAGGCTGTCGGCGCTGGAAAGCATCTCTCTCGCTGACGTCTCGTCGGAGCCACTGATCATGCTGACGGTCGACGAGATCGAAGAGGCGACCGTCAAGCTTCTCGGTGCCTTTGGGGCACGGCCGAATGTCGCGTTCCGGACCCGGTCCGTGGAGGCCGTGCGCAGTCTTGTTGCCACCGGCGCGGGCGTCGCACTGCTGCCCGATCTCGTCTATCGGCCCTGGTCGCTGGAAGGCGACCGCATCGATTCCCGCGACGTGTCGGGATCGCTACCTATGGTGCAGGTCGGCGTCGTCTGGCGCAAAGGCTCCACCCTGCCGCGCACCGCGCGCGATTTCATCGCCATCGCGCAGGCGCAACGCATGGCGCGGTAGCAATCTGATATCGGAAATGCCGATATCAAAGTTCTGATAAATGAATTTGTGAAAGCGCGACGCACGCGTAACCTGACTTCCCGGACCACATGATCGCCGCCATTCCGGCGGCGCCAACCGGGAGATATCGCCATGAAATCCATCCTCAAATCCTGCACGGCACTGACGCTTTCCATGGCGGTAGCGGGTCAGGCCTCCGCGCAGGCCATGCTGACCGAGATCGGCCCCGGCGAAGGACAGGTCGATATCGTCGCCTGGGCCGGCTATATCGAGCGTGGCGAGACGGACAAGGCGTTCGACTGGGTCACCAAGTTCGAGGAAGCCACCGGCTGCAAGGTCAACGTCAAGACCGCCAACACCTCCGACGAGATGGTGGCACTGATGAACGAGGGCGGCTTTGATCTCGTCACCGCGTCGGGCGACGCCTCGCTGCGCCTGATCGCCGGCAAGCGCGTCCAGCCGGTCAATACCGACCTGATCCCCAGCTGGGGCACGGTAGACGACCGCCTGAAGGACGCCCCGTGGCACACGGTCGACGGCGTCCATTACGGTACGCCCTACATGTGGGGCCCGAACGTGCTGATGTACAATACCAACGCCTTCAAGGAAGCGCCGAAGAGCTGGAACGTCGTCTTCGAGGAAGTGACGCTGGACGACGGCCAATCCAACAAGGGCCGCGTGCAGGCCTATGACGGGCCGATCCACATCGCGGACGCCGCAAACTATCTGATGTTCCATCAGCCCGAACTCGGCATCAAGAACCCCTATGAGCTGAACGAGGACCAGTACAAGGCCGCGCTCGACCTGCTGCGCGTCCAGCGCACCCTGGTCTCGCGCTACTGGCACGACGCCTTCATCCAAATGGACGACTTCAAGAACGAGGGCGTCGTCGCGTCGGGCTCGTGGCCGTTCCAGGTCAACATCCTGCAGAGCGAGGGCCAGCCGATCGCCTCGACCATTCCCGAGGAAGGCGCGACGGGCTGGGCCGACACGACCATGATGCATGCCGAGGCGGCGCACCCGAACTGCTCATACATGTGGATGGAGCATTCGCTGTCGTCTAACCTGCAGAGCGATCTTTCTGTCTGGTTCGGCGCCGTGCCGAGCGTGCCCGCTGCCTGCACGGACGGGCGCGGCATGCAGAACGCCGAAGGCTGTGCGGCCAACGGTCTCGACAATTTCGAGAAGATCAAGTTCTGGACGACGCCGGTTTCCAAGTGCGAAAGCCAGGGCGAGTGCGTGCCCTATTACCGTTGGGTCTCCGACTATATCGGTGTCATCGGCGGCCGCTGACCGCCACTTCGAAGTCCGAAAGAGAAACGCGTCCGCCGGAAACCCGGCGGACGGACCCACGGAACATGCCATGCAAACCGCCGTCGCCTTTTCCAAAGTCTCGCGCCATTTCGGCTCCGTGCGCGCTGTCGATGACGTCGATCTCGAGATCGCGGAAGGCGAATTCTTCGCCATGCTCGGGCCGTCCGGTTCGGGCAAGACGACCTGCCTGCGCCTGATCGCCGGTTTCGAGCAGCCGACATCCGGCCATATCGAGATCTTCGGCGAGACCGCCGAGGGCGTCCCGCCGTACCGGCGCAATGTCAACACGGTGTTCCAGGACTACGCTCTGTTCCCCCATCTGAGCGTCGCCGACAATGTCGGATACGGGCCGATGATCCGCGGCGTGGCGAAGGCCGAGCGTATGAAGTCGGCGGAAGAGGCGCTCGCGCTGGTGCAGCTTCCCGGCTATGGCGACCGCCAGCCCGGGCAATTGTCGGGCGGCCAGCGCCAGCGCGTCGCGCTTGCCCGCGCGCTCATCAACAAGCCGAAGGTGCTGCTGCTTGACGAGCCGCTCGGCGCGCTTGACCTGAAGCTGCGCGAGCAGATGCAGGAGGAGCTGAAGGCGCTGCAGCGTACGCTCGGCATAACCTTCGTCTTCGTCACCCACGACCAGGGCGAGGCGCTGTCGATGGCTGACCGCGTGGCCGTGTTCAACCACGGCAAGATCATGCAGATCGGCGCGCCTGAGGAAATCTACCGCGCGCCGCGCTCGCGCTTCGTCGCCGATTTCGTGGGCTCCTCCAACGTGCTGCCGCCGGAGATGACCGAACGTCTTGCCGGGCGGCGCGCCTGGGCCAGCCTGCGTCCAGAGGCGATCCGCATCGCGTCCGGCGATGGGGAACAGGCGACCGTCACCGGCCATTCCTATCTCGGCGCGGCGACAAAACTTGCCGTCGACATGGGCGGACAGCGGCTGACCATGCTGCTGCCGGCCGGCGTTCCCGTGCCCGCCACCGGGCAGACGATCGCCATCGAATGGAATCCCGCCGACCTGCATGTGATGGAGGACGAGCAATGAACGTCGCCGCGCAGGCCATCCTGCCCGGCCGAGGTGGATTGTTCGGCACCCTGTCGGACGTGCTGTGGCGCAATCCACGCCTGACGCTGTTCCTGATGTTGGCCCCGCCGCTGCTCTGGCTCGGCGTCATCTATCTCGGCTCGCTCTTCGCGCTGCTCGCCCAGAGCTTCTTCTCGATCGACGAGTTTTCCGGCCTGATCAAGTACGAGTGGACGCTCAAGACCTATGCCGAACTGCTGCGCCCGGCCAACCTCGATATCATCGTGCGCACCGTCTCGATGGCTGCGGCCGTGACGCTGGCCTCCGCCATCATCGCCTTTCCGATCGCTTATTTCGCGGCGCGCTATGCGCGCGGCAAATGGAAGGCCCTGTTCTATCTCGGCGCGATGCTGCCGCTTTGGTCGAGCTACCTGGTCAAGGTCTATGCTTGGAAGCTGATCCTCGCAAAGGAAGGCATCCTTACTTGGCTCTTCGCAAAGCTGCACCTTACGCCGCTGTTGGAAGCCTGGCTGGCGCTGCCGGTGATCGGCGGCAATTCGCTGTCTGTCAGCTATACCGGCACCTTCCTCGTCTTCGTCTATGTCTGGCTGCCCTACATGATCCTGCCGACGCAGGCGGCGCTGGAGCGCGTGCCGGATTCCATGTTGGAAGCCTCGTCCGATCTCGGCGGGACGCCGGCGCAGACCTTCCGCCATGTTCTGCTGCCGCTGGCGCTGCCCGGCATCATCGCCGGCTCGATCTTCACCTTCTCGTTGACACTCGGCGACTACATCATTCCGCAGATCATTGGATCGTCGCGGCTGTTCATCGGCCAGGCCGTATATGCCCACCAGGGCACGGCGGGCAACATCCCGCTCGCCGCCGCTTTCACAGTGGTGCCGATCGTCATCATGGGTTTCTATCTCTGGATGGCGAAACGCCAGGGGGCCTTCGATGCGCTCTGACCGCAATTCACGCGCGCCGCTCGGGCTCAAGATCGCTGCCGGCGCGGGGCTGTTGTTTCTGCATTTGCCGATCCTGCTGATCTTCGTCTACGCCTTTACCACCGAGGACCGCAGCTACCAGTGGCCGCCGCCCGGCCTGACGCTGAAGTGGTTCGCGGTCACCTGGAACCGGCCGGATGTCTGGGAGGCGCTTGGCCTATCCGTGCGCGTCGCCGCCATTTCCACGGTTATGGCGCTGATACTCGGCACGCTCTGCGCCGCGGCGGTGTCGCGCACGAAGTTTTTCGGACGCGAGACGATCTCGCTGCTGGTGATCCTGCCGATCGCGCTGCCCGGCATCATCACCGGCATCGCGCTGCGCTCGGCTTTCAACCTGGCGGATATCCCGTTTTCCTTCTGGACCATCATCCTCGGCCACGCGACCTTCTGTGTGGTGGTTGTCTACAACAACGCCGTCGCCCGGTTCCGCCGGACATCCGGCTCGCTGATCGAGGCGTCGATGGATCTCGGCGCCGATGGCTTCCAGACGTTCCGCCATGTCGTGCTGCCGAATATCGGCACGGCGCTTCTGGCCGGCGGCATGCTCGCCTTCGCGCTGTCTTTCGACGAGGTGATCGTCACCACGTTCACGGCCGGACAGCAGGCGACGCTGCCGATCTGGATGCTGGAGGAACTGGTGCGCCCGCGCCAGCGTCCCGTCACCAACGTGGTCGCGATGGTGGTCGTGCTGGTGACCTTCCTGCCGATCCTCGCAGCCTATTACCTCACACGCGACGGCGACCGGATCGCCGGCAGCGGCAAATAACGTTCTCAAAAGGGAGAAACCCCATGGACACGCAAATGCTGATTGGCACCGATTTCGAAACCGGATCGGAAGCCGAGGAAAACATCCTCAACCCCAAGTCCGGCCAGTCGATCCTGCACCTACCCGAGGCGGGCCTCGGCCAGATCGACCGGGCAGTCGACGCCGCGGAGAAGGCCTTCGCGACGTGGTCGCGCACGACGCCGGCGGAGCGCTCCGGCTATCTGCTGAAGATTGCCGACCGCGTCGAGGCGGAAGCCGATGCATTCGCCGCATTGGAAGCACTCAATTGCGGCAAGCCGGTCAATGCCGTCCGCAATGACGAGATCCCGGCCATCGTCGACTGCTACCGCTTCTTCGCCGGCGCGGTGCGCTGCATTCCCGGCAACGCGGCCGGCGAGTACATTTCCGGCTTCACCTCGATGATCCGCCGCGATCCGGTCGGCATTGTCGCCTCCATCGCGCCGTGGAACTATCCCCTGATGATGATGGCCTGGAAGTTGGCCCCGGCCATCGCCGGCGGCAACACCGTGGTCTTCAAACCGTCGGAGCAGACGCCGCTGACCGCGCTGAAAATGGCGAAGATCCTCGCCGAGGTGCTGCCAGAGGGCGTCGTCAACATCGTGCTCGGCCGCGGTGAGAGTGTCGGCAACGCGCTGATCAACCACCCGAAGGTCAACATGATCTCGATCACCGGCGACGTGGCGACCGGCAAGAAGGTGCTGCAGGCCGCCGCCAAGTCGGTGAAGCGCACCCATCTGGAGCTCGGCGGCAAGGCGCCCGTCATCGTCTTCGACGACGCCGATATCGACGCGGTCGTCGAGGGCGTCCGTACCTTCGGATACTACAATGCCGGCCAAGACTGCACCGCCGCCTGCCGCATCTACGCGGCGCCGAAGATCCACGACAAGCTGGTCGCCGACCTGTCATCTGCTGTCTCGACGATCAAGTTCGCCAGCGACGACGACAGCGAGAACGAGATCGGCCCGCTAATCTCCCAGCGCCAGCGCGACCGGGTCGCGAGCTTCGTCGAGCGCGCCATCGCGCAGAACCACATGGAGGTGACCACAGGCGGTAAGGTGCACGAGGGCCACGGCTTCTTCTACCAGCCGACCGTTATCGCCGGCGCGTTGCAGACCGACGAGATCGTACGGCGCGAAGTGTTCGGCCCGGTCGTCTCGGTCACCCGCTTCTCCGACGTCGACGAGGCGGTCGCCTGGGCGAACGATTCCGACTACGGCCTCGCTTCGTCGGTCTGGACCAAGGACGTGTCGCGGGCGATGGAATGCGCCGCGCGTCTCCAATATGGCTGCACCTGGATCAACACCCACTTCATGCTGTGCAACGAGATGCCGCATGGGGGTTTGAAACAGTCCGGCTACGGCAAGGACATGTCGCTCTACGCGTTGGAAGACTACACCGCGGTGCGCCACGTCATGATCGCGCATTAGCCCGCTATGTTGGTCAGTTGCCGCCCCCGACGGGGTGGCAATTGACCGACCACCAAGCCTCAGTGAGCGCTGAGATGTCCGCCAAGGGGTCAGAAGCGGACATCTCGCGGTTGGAGGCAAGGCATCAGCATTTTGCCACAAACAGTCATCAAGACTTCTACTAATAAGCGACCGATCTGGGGCCGATACCGGACTGTCCGGTTTTCAATTGAGGGTGGTGATTAGCTGTCGGCGTAATTGCCTTTTCATAGCTATGCAGCGCCCGAATTGAACGATCTCGCTCGAAGAAACGCCCTGGTGCTGGTTCCCGTCGGCTCGGTGGAACAGCACGGGCCGCATCTGAGTACCGGGACGGACGCGATCCTTGCCAAGGACGTCTGCTATCGCGTCGCGCAGATGCTGGAAGGTGCCTGCCCGGTGATCGTCACGCCCGCCCTCTGGTTCGGCTTGGCCAACCATCACCTGTCATTCGGCGGCACATTCACCGTGTCTCTCGACACCTACAAGGCCGTCCTCGGCGATCTGTGCCGTTCGATCGCGCAAGCGGGATTCAAGCGTATCGTTCTCGTCAACGGGCACGGCGGAAACATCCAGGGGCTGGCCAGTGTTGCAAGCGAGCTCAGCTGGCAGTTTGCCGGTGAGGAGGTCGAGGTGGCGACAACAACCTATTTCATGGAGGCGTATCGGGAGATCGCCGGAATTTTAGAAGACCAAGACTGCATCATGCATGCCTGCGAAGGGGAAACCTCGATGATGATGATTGCCGCACCAAACATGGTGCGCCGGGACCGGATCGGGGAGGGGAATGGCGAAGCCTTCGACATGCTGTCCTCGCTAATGCCGACGCTGAAGACAACGGCTCCGTTTCAGGAACTTACGGCGAGCGGCGTATCGGGCGTCGCGACACGCGCAAGCGCGGAGAAAGGAGAGGCACTTCTCGAAATATGTAGTCGCAGGCTCGCCGAACGCCTCAAAGGCGGCGAGCCCTGGCGGAGCCATTTCTTCTCCGTTGCATCGTGATGGTTGAAATGAATCAGTCAGCCAACAGGCCGCCGCTCTCTGCATATCGCAGCCATGGGGCACTTGTTTTCGTCTCGGGCCAAGTGCCAGTCGTCGGGCCGGAGCGGCGGGTACCGGAAGGTTTCAACGCGCAAGCCAAGGCAGCGCTCGACAACCTGAGAGTCGTCGTAAACGCCGCCGGCGCCGATCTCGGCACGATATTGAAGGTCAACGTTTTCCTTGCCGACCGGCGAAATGTTCCCGCCTTCAACCAATCCTACCGTGCGTTTTTCGAGGGTCATGAATTGCCGGCAAGGACGATGCTGTTTACCCAGTTGCCGGATTCGAGATACTTGGTTGAGATCGAATGCGTGGCTTTCAAGACACAGATCTGACTTGGTTGTCCAGGCCGTATCGCCCACTGTGAGTCTTTAAGTTAAACGCAGGTATCGCGTGCGTCACGCTCGAGGAGCAGTTGTCCGTTCCTTGCCTTGATAGCGACTTGCTCTGTAATCATTGAGCAGCCCGCCGCTGGGTTCCATCGCAGAAAAACAAACCTGATTCGGTTCAAGCCTCTCCAGGTTTCGTTTCGCGGCGAAAGCTGTTGTTAATTTCTTCGAGAAGCCATTCGCGAAAACACTTCACGGGCGGATGGTCGAGGTCGTTGTCGGGGATGAGCAGGCAATAGTCTCCGGCGCTGTTCACGTCGCTTTCATATGCCACCGCCAGCCGTCCCATTTCGAGGTCCTCATTGGCAATGATGTCGGGCACGATGGCAACACCCCGGCCTTGCCCCGCCGCCTGGATGGACATGAAAAAATGGCCTAGTTCAAGACTGTTTTCGGACCGCGTGCCGCGCGACACGCCGTGCGCTTGCAGCCAGTCTGGCCAGGCGAAACGGCGACTTGTCGTGTGAATAAGCGGTAGTTCAGCGATTTCCCGCGGAGTCAACTTGCCGCGCTCTTCGACAAGCCGCGGAGTGCATATCGCCACAAGCCTGTCGGGCAGCAATTCGTCGATATGGATACCGCGCCAGTTCTCGATCATCTCCAGTTCCACGCGCGGCTGGTTGCGATCGTAGTGCTTGCCGGGGACGCGGCCGACGCGGATCGCCACGTCAGGCCCTGAACTTCCAAATACGACCGGATCGATCGAGGTGTGCAGGCGCACCTCGATCCTGGGATGTTTCTCAGTGAACAGGTAGAGGCGCGGCATGAGCCAGGCTGAGGCAAAACTCGGCAACACTGACACGGTCAGGATGTCGATGTCCTGCCGGCGCTTGATCCGTTGCGTGACATTCGACAACTGGTCCAGAACGCCCGCGACCACGGAATGAAATTCCTCGCCGGCATCGGTCAGTTCGATCCGCCGTGTGAACCTTCGAAAAAGTGGCACGCCAAGCTGCTCTTCCAGTTGCCGGATCTGGCGGCTGATCGCGCCTTGGGTCACGAAAAGCTCGTCGGCGGCCTTGGTGAAGGACAAGTGTCGTGCTGCGGCGTCGAAACCGTGTAGCGCGGAAAGCGGGGGCAGAGGGCGTTTTGTCATGGCGTTGGCTTCGCGTATCATGCATGAATTTTGGTAATGCATGACACGAAAGCATTTCGTTTGTCACTCCCCGCACCGCCAACCATCATGAAACCGCGATGAATGACCTTGCCGACCAAGTGCCCGACGATGGCGAACGGAATACGATGACGAAAGACAGTCGGACGGCGGCCGTTCGGGCCAGGTCCGTGGCCAAGTCGTTCGGCGCGACGAAGGCGTTGCGCGCCGTCGATCTGGATCTGATGCCAGGTGAGGTGCATGCCCTTCTCGGCGGAAACGGAGCCGGCAAGACGACGCTCGTCAAGATTCTCCTGGGCGCGATGCGGCCTGACAAGGGAACGATCGAGGTAGCCGGTGCGCCGGCGGATTTCCGTTCGGTCAGGGACGCCATTTCGGCAGGCATTTTCCCGATTTACCAGCATCTCAGCCAGTTTCCCGATTTGACGGTTCGCGAAAACCTGGCCGCATTCTCGCTGGGTATGGCGAAGGGGCTTTTCGCGCCCCGTGCGATGCCCTCCGACGCGATCATGCAGGGGTGGCTGAGGGATGTCGGATTGCCGGTGTCGCTGGACGCGCTGTGCCGCGATCTCTCCACCGGTGAGATGCAGCTCCTGGAAATCGCCCGCGCGATCGCGCAGGATGCCCGGGTTCTTGTGCTCGATGAACCGACCGCCGCGCTTACCCATACCGAGTCCGAGGTGTTGCTCGCCACCATCGACACACTTCGCCGGAAGGGAACCGCGATCCTCTTCATCAGCCACAAGCTCGATGAAGTCGTTGCGATTGCCGACCGGATCACCGTCATTCGTGACGGGCTCTGCGCTATCGCGGGCGCTCCGGCCGCGCAGCTTTCCACGCCGGAGATCGTCCTGGCGATGGTCGGCAAGGACGTTCAGCCGATCACCGGGATATCCCCGCACGCCGGCGAGGTCGTCGCGCGGATCTCGGGATTGAGAGTGCGCCCGGAAGCGAAGCCGGTCGAGTTCTCGGTGGCGCGCGGCGAGATCGTCGGGCTTGCCGGGATTATCGGCAGCGGCGCCGACCAGATCGCCTGCGCGATAGCGGGCGGCATCCGGCCGTTGTCGGGCGGCGTTCATATCGGCGGCCAGGCCATTCCCGCGGGCCAGCGCAAGGCGGCCGTCGCCGCCGGCATCGGCTTTGTCCCCACGGACCGCCACGCCGATGGCGTTTTCAACATTTTGGGCGTGGTGCACAACACGTCGGCGGCCAGCCTGTCATCGAATGTCCGCTGGGGCCTGGTCAACAAGCGCGGCGAACACATGGCCGCCCACGATATACTGCAGCGCATCGGACTGCATCCGTTCAGGATGGACTACGAGGCGGCCAATTTCAGTGGCGGCAACCAGCAGAAACTCGTCGTTGCGCGCAATTTGCTGATCGACGGATTGAACTTGCTCGTCATGTCGGAGCCGACCCGCGGCGTCGACGTCGCGGCGCGGCGCGCCATCCACGAGATCGTTCTGGAAGCCTCGGAGGCCGGCGTCGCGGTGATCGTGGCATCGAGTGACATCGATGAACTGCTGTCGATCTGCCACCGGATTCTCGTCGTCCAGAACCATGAGGTCAGGGGCGCGTTCGAACGTGGCGCGGATCGTCAGCACGTGATCGGCGCATTGGCGGGAGCGGCCGCTTGAGGCCCGGCGGCGCGTTGGCGCGCATTCCCGTTTCGGTGGTCATCGCGATCCTATTCTTCATCATCTGCGCGCTGTTCGTGCCGCGTTTCGCGAGTTTCGGAAACCTGGAGAACGTCGCCCGGATCGCGGCCATCCTCGCCATCGTTTCATGCGGTCAGGCCGTGGTTCTGATCCTCGGCGGGATCGAGTTTTCCTTCGGATCGTCTGTGGCGCTCGCATCGGTGGTGAGCGTGATGCTTCTGCCGGCCGCCGGCCCGGCTCCGGCCTTTGCGGCGGGCATCGCGACCGTCGTGCTGGTCGGGCTCGTCAACGCAACGCTGATCGCGGCTCTGGGCCTTCCCGCCGTCGTGGTAACGCTTGGAACGCTCATGATCGGGCACGGGCTTGCCGCGAGCCTTGCCGGCGGACTGCCCCTCGATGCGGCCGCGTCCGCGCTCTTCAAATGGCCAGCCGTCGGAGAGGTCTTCGGACTACCGGTCGCGGTCGTCTGCGCCGCGGCGGCTCTCGCTTGCCTGTGGTTCATCCTTTCCCGTACGGAACTCGGCCGCCGCTTCTATCTGGTCGGAGCGAACGCTCCGGCGGCACGTCTTTCCGGTATCGGGGTTCGCGCCACGACCTTCACCGGTTACCTGATTGCCGGCGTGTTCTGCGGCATCGCCAGCGTTATCCTGACCAGCCGGGTCGGGTCGGGACAGCCCAACCTGATGTCGGATCTGCCGTTCCAGACCATCGCGGCCTGCGCCATCGGCGGAATCCCGTTGTCGGGCGGGCGCGGCTCCGCGCTGCATGTGCTGGCCGGTGTCGCCGTGATCGCGATGCTGAACAATGCCGTCGTGCTGCTGAACTTTCCGGTGGCCGCGCAGCAGCTCCTGATCGCCTTCGTGATCGTCGCCTCGGTGCTGGCGCAGAAACTGGCATCCTCCAGCCTTGCTGTCCTGCTCGGGCTGCGCTGGAGGTCTGAACCGTGACCGCGATCGTCGCCCGCCTCGTCCGTTCGCGAGCCAGCGTGGCTGCGTTCTTCCTCGTCCTCGTGTGGTGCGTGTTCGGTCTGGTGAATGCGCGCTACTTCACCCTTGCCAATGCCGCGAGCATCGCGCTGCAGATGAGCGTGCTGGCCTTGCTCGCGACCGGGCAGATGTTCGCCCTGACCGTGCGCGGCTTCGACATTTCGGTCGGGGCGGTCGCAGCGCTGTCCAGCGTCGTGGCGGCGCTGGCATGGAACCAGTTCGGCCCGGCCGGGCTTCTGGCCGGCGTGGCCGCGGGCTTCGCCGTTGGTACGATCAACGGCCTGCTGGTCGCGGTCGTCGGCGTGCAGCCCATCGTCGCCACGCTCGGCACACTGATTGGTGCCCGGGGGCTCAGCCTGCTCATCAGCAATTCGGGACAGGTGGTCCCGCTGCAGTCTCCGCAGATGATCCTGGGGCTCGCTTACGGCAAGTGGCTCGGCCTTGCACCACTTGTATGGCTGGCCCTCGCCTGCGTAGCCTTTGCCGCTCTCGTGCTGCGCTACACATTGCTCGGCCGCCGCATCGTGATGTTCGGGTCCAATCCTGACGCGGCACGGCTGGTCGGCATGAACGCCATGGCGGTGCATGTCGCCGCCTATCAAATCACCGGGCTTTTCGCCGGGCTGGCCGGCCTCGCCATGGTAATGCGCGCGGGTGCGGGACTGCCGACGGATGGCGGCGGGATGGAGCTTCAATCCATCGCATCGGCGGTAATCGGCGGCACGGCCCTGACCGGCGGCATCGCATCGCCGCTGGGAAGCGTTCTGGGCGCGGCCTTCATCCAGTCGCTGGCCAGCGGTTTGAACATGTCAGGCATTTCACCCTTTACGGCGGAGATCGCGATCGGCGCAGTGATCATAACCGCCTCTTCAGTAAGCATTGCGCCGCAACTTGCGGGCCGCCTAAAAGCGCGGGTTCGCCGGAACAGGGAAACGAAAAATGACACTTAAGAAAGCTCTGATGGCGGCTGCCGTCACACTTGTCGCATTCACGCCCAGCGGCGCCTCGGCGGAGACCATCGGATTCTCCGTACCCAGCCTCGCCAACTCGTTCTGGGTCTCGGCGACCTATGGTGTGCAGAAGGCGGCCGACGCGGCTGGCGTTGAGCTGGTGATCGTGGATGCCGGCGGTGACGCCAACACGGTCCAGCAGCTCTCGCAGATCCAGGACCTCATCCAGCGCGGCGTGGAAGCGATGATCGTCGGCGCGACCAACGGCGAGTCCGTCGCCCCGGTCGTCGAGCAGGCGCTCGCCGCCGGGATCAAGGTCGTAGGCCTGTCCTCGCTTCCGGCCAACAAGGACCTGAGCGCGACCGTCGGCGCGGACCACTACGACATGGGCAAGCTCCAGGCCGAATGCCTCGGCTCGGCCATCGGCGGCAAGGGCGAAGTCGCCATGATGGCTGGTCCGCAGGGCCAGTTCTGGTCGGATCGCCGCGCCGACGGTTTCCGCGAGACGATCGCCGCTGAGTATCCCGACATCAAGATCGTCGCCGAATCCCGCCTAGCTGACAATCGCAACGATGCGTTGCGCGTCGCAGAAGACTGGACGCAGCGCTTCCCCGATCTCGCGGGCGTCTACTCGGCCACCGACGACATGGCTGCCGGCGTGATCGGCGCGTTCGACGCCGCGGGCAAGACTGGCGTGAAATTCTCGGCCTCCAACCTGAGCCCGACTGCCCAGGAGATGATCAAGTCCGGCAAGCTCGCCTGCACCTCGATCCAGAAGATTGTGGCCCAGGGCACGGCGGCGCTCAACGCCGCGCTCGCCGCCGCGCGCGGAGAGAAGGTCGAGACCAATGTCGTCACGCCGGCGCTTCTGGTAACCGCCGACAATGTCGACAGCGTCGACCTGAGCGACGTCGTCGCTCCCGCGGACTACCGTCCGTAATCCTGTGAAAATGTGGAGGGCCGCATAATGGAAATCCTGCAAAATCCCCGTCTGTCATATTCGCCGATCGAGGAGCGTCCCGACTTCTCCTGGCCGGAAGGAAAGCGTCTGGCGGTGTATGTGGCCCTCTGCGTAGAGCATTTTTCCTATGGATCGGGCCTTGGCCTGCCATATTCGCCCGGCCTGCAGCATCCCAACAGCTACAACTGGGCCTGGCGCGAATACGGAAACCGGGTGGGAGGCTTCCGCCTCGCCCGGTTGTTCGATGAATACGATCTGCCGCTTTCCATTCTTCTGAACACCGCCTGCTACGATCACTGTCCCGAACTGGTCAGCGTTTTCCGCGAGCGTGGAGACGAGATCGTGGCTCACGGGCACACGAATTCGGAAAATCAGAACGGGATGAGCGTCGAGGACGAGACGGCCCTGATCGATCAGGTCACGCGCGCGATCCGCGAAAACGAGGGGATGGCCCCGCGTGGCTGGATGTCGCCGGGCGCCCATCCCGGTCCGAACACCGAAGACCTGCTCAAGAAGGCCGGATACGACTACACGCTCGATTGGCCGATGGATGATCAGCCGGCTTGGCTGAAGACCTCCGCCGGTCCGCTCATGAGCATTCCCTATCCCCACGAGGTCAACGACGTGCCGATGGTGGTTCTCCACGACGGCACGGCCTCGGCCTTCGCCGACATGGCGATCGACAATCTCGAGGAGATGATGGAGCAGTCGAAGCACCAGCCGCTGGTCTACGGCATCACCATCCACAGCTTCATCGTGGGCCAGCCCTTCCGGATTCGGCAGTTCCGCCGCGTGCTCGACGCGCTCAAGGCGCATGCCGACGACATCTGGTTCACGACACCCGGCCAGATCTGCGACCACTACCAGGCATTGCCGGACAGCCAGAAGGTGAAGCCATGACGGCGGTTAATACGGTGACCGAGCCGGAGGCGAGGGGGGTGCCGCCGCTGCGGGTTGCGGTGGCCGGAATGGGTGCCGTCGGCATGCGGCTTGTGACCGAGCTCGGTGCGGGGTTGCCCGGATTCGAGTTGGGCGCAATCGCCGTGCGCGACATCGCGGCGGCGCGCGAGAAGCTGGGCGACGACTATGCCGCAACGCCGATCGTGAACGTGGACGAGCTGGAGCCCTTCGCGGACGTCGTCATTGAATGCTTGCCGGCCTCGTTGCTTCGTCAGGTCGTCCTGCCCTTCGTTTCGGCCGGCAAGAAGGCCATCGTGCTTTCCTGCGGCGCCCTGTTGCGCAACACCGACCTGATCGATGTCGCGCGGGACAATGGCGGCCAGATTATCGTGCCGTCGGGCGCTTTGCTCGGCCTCGACGCGGTGACCGCCGCCGCCGAAGGCCAGATCCGCAGCGTCAAGATGACGACGCGCAAGCCGGTGACCGGCCTTGTCGGCGCTCCCTATCTGGTGGAAAACAACATCAATATCGCCGACATCAAGGAGCCGCTGCGGGTGTTCTCCGGCACGGCGCGGCAGGCGGCGATCGGCTTTCCGGCCAATCTCAATGTCGCCGTGGCGCTGTCGCTGGCCGGTCTCGGGCCGGACAATACATTGCTCGACATCTGGGCCGATCCGAAGCTGACGCGCAATACGCATCACATCGAAGTCGACTCCGACAGCGCTTCCTTCTCGATGTCGATCGAGAACATTCCCACCGACAATCCCAAGACCGGACGCATCACGGCGCTCTCGGTCATTGCAGCCCTGAAGAAACTCCGTGCGCCGCTGCGCGTCGGCACCTGATCGTGGATGGCGCTGCTGTCGACAAAGCTGGCGAAACTCGGTCGTCGAGCGGCCTGAAGGCTTGCCGGACGGCCGGCTACGGTGAATGGTTGGCGAGATGACAAGCGAACCAGCCTTCGACGCTCCCGATCCTGGTGCGGCGCGTGATGCCGCGCGGGCGCAGCGCGAACAGGTGCTTCAGGCCGGGGCGCAGCATTGCGACGCGTCCGTTCAGGATATCCTGCGCGCCGAGGGCGAAGCGAGAAGCGGGGCGCGACGGCCGTTGCCGGGCGAGTGGAGCGGACCGCGAAGCGGGGCCGCGGCAGCGACAGATGCGGCGCAGCGCCTGAACGGAAGCCTGAACGCGTTCGTCCGGATCTTTTCCGGCGAGGAAGCGGCGGGCATTGCCGAAAGTCTTCGCGAGGGCGATCGAGGCGATGGGGCACTCGTAGGCGTGCCGTTTGCCTTCAAGGATGTCTTCCAAATGCCCGGGCACCGGCCGGGCGCCGGCACCCGCCTGCGCCTGTCAAATGCCGCCGGTGAGGTGTCGCCGATGCTGCGGCGTCTGTGCGAAGCCGGTGCGATACCTATCGGCGCAACCGTTCCCGATCCCTGGTGCTATTCCACGACCGGTGAGAACGCGTATCTCGGCGCGCCGGTGCATCCGGCCGACGCCACGCTGCTTGTCGGCGGATCGTCTTCCGGTTCCGCGGTTGCCGTCGCGGCGGGGATCGTGCCGTTTGCGCTGGGAACCGATACGGGCGGTTCCATCCGCATTCCGGCCGCGTTCTGCGGACAATGGGGCTGGAAGCCGACCAATGGACTGCTTGAGGCCGCCGGCATGTTGCCGCTGAGCGTCAGCCACGATTGCCCTGCCGTGGTCGCGCAAAACGCCGCCGTCCTCGAAGCCGTGATGCGGGTGCTGATCCCGTCCGACGCTCCGGCATGGGCCGAAGGCCGGCCCTTGGCGCGCGTCGGGGTGGCTCGCGCGCTCTTTGCGCCCTGCGACGAGCCAACCAAAGCCATGCTCACGCGGATCGAAGGGCGGATCGCCATGTCGGTGGAGGTTCGCGATATTGCCGCACCGGACCTGACCGTGTGCAACAGCATCGCCAGCGTCGTCACCGGATACGAGGCCGCGGCCTGTCTTGGGCCTGTCTTTGCCCGGCATCCCGAGGTGTTTAGCGCAAATACGCGGCAGCGACTCGCGATCGGATCCCTCGTAGATGAGGACACTTATGGTCTGGCGCAGGCCACGCGCGCCCAGGTGTTGCGGCGCTTGCTCAACGAGGTGTTCGCCGACGTCGATGTGATGGTTCTGCCGGTGACGCCGCGCGCCTCCTATCGGCGAAGCGAACTGGCCGGGAGCCCTCGCGATGTCCAACAACTCACGCTGGAACTGCTTGCCTTCAACCGGTGGGTCAACACGCTTGGCCTGCCGGCAATCACGGTGCCGCTCAAGGCCGGCGACGACGGAGGAAGCGCCGCCGTCCAGCTCGTCGCGCGTCCCTTTACCGATCTCGATCTGGTAGGGTTTGCTTCGGATCTGATGTTGCGCGCCTGACGTGTCAGGCACAATTTTTCATGAGATTTATTCATCCATGGCAGGCCCGATGAATGCTCTTCGGAGTGACGCTGGGCTTTCGTAGGCGCATGTGACCTGCCGGGATGTGCTTTAGACATATTATGAATCCCATTGTGCCGAAAAGGGGGCGGTGTTCCGGATATCTCGTATTCGACCCGGACATCAAACTCATGCATTAGGTTTGTTCATGCATGACCGCAGCGCAATTCGTTTGTTTCGGGCCGCGCGGAAGATCAGGATGGCACTCGCGAAAGAACCCGAAACATCGAAGGGAGGCGCTAAGTGGATACTATGATCGACCCGCGAAGACAGGCGCGAACGCTTGTCGAATCGCGGGCCTTCTATGGCGGCCGCTGGCACGAGGCGGACGATGGCGCCTCCTACGCCGTCTTCGATCCCGCGACGGGCGGAGAGATCGGACGCGCCGCCGACGTTTCAAACGCCCAGGTCGCAGCGGCCATCGATGCCGGCGAGATGGCGCTGCGCAAATGGTCCGGCCTGCTGCCGCTTCAGCGCAGCCGTATGCTTCACCGCTGGTGTGACCTGATGGAGGAGCGGCGATATGGCCTTGCCGCCCTCATAACGTTGGAACAGGGAAAGCCGTTGGCGGAAGCCCTTGGCGAGATCGACTATGCGGCCAGTTTCGTGCGCTGGTACGCCGAGGAAACCAGGCGGGGAGGCGGCGATGTCATCAACAGCCACCTTCCGGGCAAGAACCTGCGCGTCAACCGTGCGCCTGTTGGCGTGGTCGCCGCGATCACGCCCTGGAATTTCCCTTCGGCGATGCTGGCGCGCAAGGCCGCCGCGGCATTGGCGGCGGGCTGTCCGGTCATCGGCCTGCCATCATCTCGGACACCGTTTTCCGCGCTGGCGCTCGCGCTCCTCGCCGAGGAGGCAGAACTGCCGGAGGGCGTGTTTTCAGTCGTGACGGGATCGTCGCGCAAGATCGTGCCGCAGCTTTGCGGGGATACGCGCATCCGCGCCGTCTCGTTTACAGGTTCCACCGAGGTCGGGCGGATCATTGCACAGTTGTGCGCCCCGACGATCAAGCATGTCAGTTTGGAGCTCGGCGGCCATGCGCCGTTCATCGTCTTCGAGGACGCCGATCCGGACGCCGCCGTCGACGACGCGATCAACGCGAAATTCCAGACCACGGGTCAGGACTGCCTCGCAGCCAACCGGATCTTCGTGCATGAAAGCCTGCATGACGGTTTTGTCGAGGCATTCACGGAAAAGGCGGCCGCTTTGCGCGTCGGCAACGGCTTCGATCCCGGCACCCAGATCGGCCCGATGATCGACGATGCGGCGCTCGCCAAGGTGGACGAGCAGGTTCGCGACGCCGTCGGGCGCGGAGCGCGGCTGTTGCAGGGCGGGCACGTTCACGAGGCCGGCCCCGGCTTCTACGCACCCACGGTACTCGCCGACATTTCGGCCGACATGCTGATCATGCATGAAGAGACGTTCGGCCCGGTCGCCGGTATTTGCGGGTTCCGGTCGGAGGCGGACGCGATCTCGCGCGCCAACGCGACCGAATACGGGCTCGCCGCCTATCTGCACACGGGAAGCGGCGCGCGCGCCGAACGGGTGTCGCGGCAGCTCGAGTTCGGCATGGTCGGCATCAACACGTCGAAAATGACCGGCGCGCCTATTCCCTTCGGCGGTGTCAAGCAATCCGGCCTCGGCCGGGAAGGTGGCCCTTACGGCATGCACGATTTCATGGAGTACAAATATGTCTGCTCAGCTTACGAATGACGCCAGCGGCGGTTTAGCCCAAAAGTCCACGGTCAGCGTCGCGCGGCGGGTGGTCGAGACATTGCGCGATATTGGCGTCAAGCATGTCTTCGGCGTGCCTAGCGGCGGCTGGGTCGACTACATGGAGGCCATGCGCACGACCGATGGCATCGAGTTCGTGCTCACGACCCACGAGGGCACCGGCGCGATCATGGCCGATGTCTGCGGCCGGCTGACCGGCGTGCCTGGCGTGTGCTTCGGCACATTCGGTCCCGGCGCGACGAACCTCTCCACGGGGGTTGGCGGCGCGTTGCTCGACCGTTCGCCCATGATCGCCCTGACCGACGAGATGGCGGCGCCCATGCGGGGGCGCGTGACGCAGATGGGGATCGACCACCAGGCGCTCTTCGCTCCGGTGACTAAGATGACCACGCGTCTGGAGGTGAACCGCGTCCGCGAAATCCTGTTCGATGCGGCGGAGATTGCCTTGAGCGACCGTCCCGGATCGGTCCATGTCGGCCTGCCGGTCGGGATGAGCGCCGAACTCGCCGGCAATGAGGGCGACCGGTCGCGTCCGGCGGCCGCGGTCCAGCCGTCCGCCGAGGCCGAAGTACTCGCCGAAGCGCTGACGGCGCTGACAAATGCACGCAAACCGGTCATCGCACTCGGGCTCGGCGCGGTGCGCGCCGGTGTCGGTCCCGCAATCGCCAGGTTCGCCGAGGCCTACGACCTTCCGGTCGTCCTTACGCCCATGGCCAAGGGGCTGATCCGCGAAGACCACCCCTCTTACGCGGGTGTGCTGTTCCATGCCCTGTCGGACGAGGTAGGCAAGACCCATCGGCAGGCTGACCTCACCGTCCTGGTCGGTTACGACCCCGTCGAGTTCAATGTCGAGGCTTGGGCACCCGCCGTTCCCCTGGTCAATATCGATGCCCAGCCCGCCGATATCGATCGTACTGCCTATCCCAATGTCATCGATGTGACGGGCGACATCGCGATCTCCGTCGCGGCGCTGTGCGCGAACGAGCTCAATGGCACGACGTGGGACATGGACGCGGTGCGGGCGCGCCGTTCGGCGATGTTCGAGCGGCTGCGCGGCGGCGGCGGTTTCGGCCCCTGCGCGGCGCTCGATGTCCTGCGGGGCGTGCTGCCCGAGGACGGCATCATGACATGCGATGTCGGCGCGCATACGCATCTGATTGGCCAGAAATGGCCGACGCCGGCGCCGGG
>Ga0209475_10000823_pt1 | contig 48636 bp, 47 predicted proteins | sample tdDd471_FD_187128 | JGI IMG/M metagenome (GOLD analysis project Ga0209475, IMG submission 187128) | Marine sediment microbial communities from the Atlantic coast under amendment with organic carbon and nitrate - tdDd47.1 (SPAdes)... | ecosystem: Environmental > Aquatic > Marine > Coastal >... | reverse complement strand
CTCGGCCACGCTCTCCATCCGAAATCGTTTTGACTATGCGCTGAGCCGACTGGGGCTGCACTTCATGGACTCCGACCGCATTCAGACCGCACTCTTTGGCTCCCCTTTTGAATTTCAGCAGCAGGCACGGCTTTTTGTGCCCATGTATATGCCGTCTCCAAAATCGCCGCAGTTCACCGAGGCCACAGCGGCACTGCTGATACAGGTCTTTCAGCGTGTACATCGCGGGGCCATGGTGCTCTTTACCTCCTACAAGATGCTCAAAGAGGTGTACGCTGCAGTAAAGCCCGTACTCTCGGCCAAAGGCGTCACGCTCATGGGCCAGTCTTTAGACGGCAGCCGCAGTCAGTTGCTCAGGCGATTCCGTGAAGAACATTCCTCTGTGCTCTTTGGCACTTCCAGTTTCTGGGAGGGGGTGGATGTACCTGGCGAGGCCCTGGAGCTTCTGGTGTTGACCAAGATTCCCTTTGATGTGCCCTCTGAACCTGTCGTGGAAGCGAGAACAGAGGCCGTGCAGTCAAGAACCGGCAGCGGTTTCATGAATTTTGCCGTGCCCGAGGCCATCGTGAAAGTACGGCAGGGGTTTGGCCGTCTCATCCGTTCCGGGCAGGACCATGGCGCGGTACTGCTGCTGGACAACCGGGTGACCCAGACCCGATACGGGCGGTTGTTTTTGGAGGCGTTGCCCGTGCCCGCGCAGCGTTGTGCGTCGGAGCATGCGTTGTTAGAGGGACTTGAAAGCTGGTTTGAGAAGAAATAATTGAAATCAAATAGAGAGGTGGTTTGCATGAAAGAAAAAATATTGATGCGAGGCGTGACTTTTGACGATGTGCTGCTCATCCCGGCCAAGTCTGAAGTTTTGCCCAATGAAACCGACTTGACCACCTGGCTGACGCCGCGGATTAAATTGAACATTCCCGTGCTTTCGGCAGCCATGGACACCGTGACTGAGTCGCGCATGGCCATTGCCCTGGCCCGTGAGGGCGGTATCGGCATCATCCACAAAAATCTTTCTCCGGAGAAACAGGCCGCAGAGGTGGACAAGGTCAAGCGGTCTGAGAGCGGTATGATCAGCAACCCTGTCTCTTTGCCGCCCGACCGTAAGGTCAGTGACGCCCTGGCCCTGATGGATGAGTTTCATATCTCCGGCGTGCCCATTGTCAAGGGCGAAAAGCTGGTGGGCATTCTCACCAACCGCGACCTCCGGTTTGAGACCAACGTCGAGCAGCTCATTGAAGATGTCATGACCAAGGACAGTTTAATCACCGCGCCCGAGGGCACCAAGTTGGGTGAGGCCGAGGCGATTCTGCAGAAACATCGCATTGAGAAATTGCCTATTGTGGACAGTGACGGCAATCTCAAGGGGTTGATCACGGTGAAGGACATTCAGAAGCGCAAACGCTACCCCCATGCGGCCAAGGACGAGCGCGGCCGCCTGCTGGTGGGCGCTGCAGTGGGCGTGACCGCTTCCAACATGGCCCGTGTGGCCAGTCTGGTGGAGGCCGGCGTGGATGTGGTCTGCATTGATACGGCCCACGGCCACTCGGCGCCGGTGCTCAAAATGGTGCGTCAGGTGCGGGCCGCCTACCCCGATCTCAATATTATCGGCGGCAACATTGCCACTGCCGAGGCGGCCAAGGCGCTGATCGACGCCGGTGTAGACACGGTGAAAGTGGGCATCGGTCCCGGGTCTATCTGCACCACGCGTGTGGTGGCCGGTGTGGGTGTGCCGCAGATTACCGCAGTGATGGAAGTGGCCAGGGTCTGCCGCAAACACAACGTGCCTGTGATCTCTGACGGCGGCATCCGTTACTCCGGCGACATGGCCAAAGCCCTGGCTGCCGGTGCCGACACGGTGATGCTGGGGTCGCTTCTTGCCGGTGTGGAGGAGAGTCCCGGAGAATTAATGCTGTTGGACGGGCGGTCCTACAAGGTGTATCGCGGCATGGGCTCATTGGGGGCCATGAATGCGGGCAGCGCCGATCGTTATTTTCAGGATAAGAATGAGAGTAACAAGTTTGTGCCTGAGGGCATTGAGGGGCGTGTGCCGTTCAAAGGGCATCTGTCAGATGTGGTGTTCCAACTCATCGGCGGTATCCGTTCTTCTATGGGATACTGCGGTGTGGCGAATATTGAGGCCTTCAAGAAAGAGGCGCAGTTTGTGCGAATCACACAGGCTGGCGTGGTAGAGAGTCATCCTCACGATGTCACCATTACCAAGGAAGCGCCCAATTATCAGCGGGGATAAAAAAACCGGGATTCACGTCACGTCGGTACAGATGTACCGGCGTGATCCGTTAATCCCGGCGAATAGCGATATCTCTATGGAGAGAAGGCTACAGAGCGGCGACGCGACGTGTCAGCTTGGACTTGAGATTGGCCGCTTTGTTGCGATGAATCATGCCTTTGACCGCCATGCGATCCAGCATGGAGATGGTGGTCTGCAGCTCCTTGGTGGCCGCTTCTTTCTCAGTGGCACCAAATACTTTTTTAATGGCAGTTTTCATGCGGGTGCGTTTGGCCAAGTTGCGAACACGGCGACGTTCTGACTGGCGGACCCGTTTTTCAGCTGATTTATGCTGTGGCATTGAATTTCCTCTTCAAGTGTCCGATATTTATTGAGTTCTCGTGTCGAAATCGACATTGTTTTCAGTCTAAGCAGTTCCAAATATACAAAAATAGCCTATTTTTGTCAAGGAGTTAATATACAAATTGTTCTGGCTGTGGGCAATGCTTATTTTAGGGGGCGTCCTGATCGGGTGGACCCTTTTGACCGCCATGAAAATTCAGGGTGGCTTCAGCAGTGATCATCGGGGGTTACGGTGGTCTTTGCGGCTGCGCGGCGCTGGCGGGTGGATCGATCTGGCGGCGGGCACTGGCCAGCCCCTGACGGTTCAGTTTCTGGGGCGGTCACTGCCGATGGGGGGGCGTAGCGCCAGCGGGAAGCGCGTGAAAAAGAAAAAGAGAGCCGCTCCACGGAAAACGGATCGCATGCCCTGGGTGAAGGCGGCATTGAGATGTGCCCCCAGGGTGATTCGTGATTTTTTCAGACAGATTGACTGGCATTCAGGACAGTTAAAGCTGTACGGTGGTTTTCCTGACCCGGCCTTAACCGGTCAGCTCTGGGGTATGGGGGCCGTGCTCTCAGCCATGAATACGTCACGATTCGAACTGGACTGGCGGCCTGATTTTCAACAATCGTCACTCTGTATTGATCTTGAAGGGATAACGCAATTCAGGCCCGCGGCGCTGTTGGGCTGGGGCCTGCAATCGGCGTGGATGATCTGGCGCGAGGAACGGCGCAGTCAGAGGAATACAAGGAGGTTTCAATGGTCATCGAAGAACTCGTAAAAACCGTTTTGGCTGAAATGCGCCAACTGGCCAAGACCGAGACTGTCATTGGCAATCCTGTGGCCGTGGGGGAAGTCTCCATCATCCCCGTCTCACGGCTCTCTATAGGCTTCGGCGCCGGTGGCGGACACTCAACCAAGGAACACGGCGAAGGTGAAGCCACGGGCGGCGGCGCCTCTGTGGAACCGGTGGCGTTCTTTGTCATACGCGGCAACGATGTGGAACTGGTCTCCATCAACAAGCAGGATGCCCACTGGGCCAAGGCCTTGAAGCTGGTCCCCCAGATTTTTGAGAAAGTCAGAGACATGACCGCCAAGTCCCCTGAGACAACCGGCGAAGAAAGTGGAGAGCAATGAGGAGAAAAGCATCATCCAGGCAGGGCGATCTCTTTGAGGCTCCCGGTCAACAGTTGGATCAGAACCGCGTGAGAGAATTGGACCGCCTGATTGCTCAGGCGCTGAAGAAAAATGATTATCAGGCGGCCAAGACGCTGACCGCTGAGCAGGAACAGTTGATCCAGAAACTGGTGGAGTCCGGGGACAGCCTCGGTGGGGGCGCATGATGAGTGTGTTGAACATTCCCATTGTTCAGGAGGCTGACGCCACAGACCTGCCGCTGCCGGCCTATCAGACTGCCGGCTCCGCAGGCATGGACCTGATGGCCGCGGTGACTGAACCTGTCGTCCTTGCGCCGGGGGCGTTCAAGCTCATCCCCACGGGCATACGACTGGCCCTGCCTCTCGGCTATGAGGCCCAGGTGCGTCCCCGCAGCGGTCTGGCCTTCAAGCACGGCATTGGCGTGATGAACGGGCCGGGCACCATCGATTCGGACTACCGCGGGCCTGTGGGCGTCATTCTCTTCAACTTTGGGCCCGCCGCTTTTGAGATCCATCGCGGCGACCGCATTGCCCAGATGGTCATTGCCCGTCACGAGCGGTCAGCGTGGCGCGTGGTTGAAAAATTGGAGGAGAGCGGCCGCGGCGAGGGCGGATTTGGATCGACTGGGCAGAAGCACGGGGCGTGATCGTTCTACAAACGGTTATTTCAAGGGTACGCTGCGGCGTGCCCTTTTTTGTGCATATCTAGGCGGTAATTCGATAATATTCTAATTTCCCTATTGACATTGTCTTGTCCTTTTTGTACTATTCGTTGTAATATATTCCACAAGTAAAATCTCATCTTGTTCATGCCAGCTGCTGCATGGGTCAATCTTTTCGGCGGCTATGAAACTGCATACGCTTCCGGGTTGTGGAAACTTCTTTGGTAATGATATTGCGCGGGTGCGGGGCCTGCGTATCGCCCCCTTTATCATTCTAGAAAGGAAGTTTAATGGCCATCAACTATGCACTTTATGAAAACCACCTGACCACCGATCCCAACGATTACAATGCCTGAGTCATCTCCGGGGCAGACCGCGTACATGGAGCGGTGTATGCTGAAAGAGTGATGGATAAAATGGTAATGCTTTTGCAATGTACTGGGCATTGAACTGAAACCAAGGAGGATGTAATGCGGAAATGGGTATTGGCGACATTGATGCTGCTGGTGACTGCTTTCGTGCAGGCGCAGATTCCCAGAACATTGAGTTATCAGGGCCGCCTGGCAAATGAGGCCGGTGTGGCCATTGAAGGCGACCAGACTTTGACGTTGCGGCTTTATGCTTTGGAGAACGATGACGAAGCACTCTGGCAGGAGCAGCATGTCACACGGGTGGAGAACGGTTTATTCGCGGTACTGCTGGGCAGCATCACACCGCTTGAACTGCCCTTTGACCAGCCCTACTGGCTGGGCGTCACCATCGGCACAGGCGATGAGCTCACGCCCAGAATGCCACTCTCCAGTTCGGCTTACAGCTTGAATGCACGCACTGTGGCCGACGGGAGCGTTACCGCAGCCAAACTGGCGCCGGGGTTGAGCATTCCGCCCGGCGGTACGGCAGGCGGGGACTTGACCGGCAATTTTCCCACACCCACTGTCACTGGGCTCAATGGGAACCCCCTGTCTTCGGCTACGCCTGCAACGGGTCAGGTGCTGAAGTGGAGCGGCAGTACGTGGGGGCCCTCGGCAGATAACAGTGGCGCCTCTTATTGGAGTCAAAGCACTTCCAACAACATTAAGTATTCGGGGGATATTGAGATTGGTGCTGGAGCGTCGTCAGATTTTGTCTCCGAAGCAATGATTTTCAACGGGAAGTCCAAACAATTTTATTTGGGTGTTGCCAATTCTGATGCAGATGATCCGCTTCAATTTTACTTGAGTAGTACCACAGAGCCTGATGGTACTTTCAATGTTTTATATAATTCGTTTCTCCATAGGAATACAATACAAATGGGAGGGATTTGTATATCTGCTAGCGAAGGCCCCCATATTTTTTTAGCCCAAAGCACTGAAATTGACCTATCTGAAATTATTTCCGGATGGAGCCAGCACATTGACCGTAACACAGGATCATTTAAGTTGTGTGAAGCGGAGCTATATTTAAATAACTGGGGTTATAATCATCGGATTACAATCACCCGCAGTGGCAAATTGGGTCTCGGTTATGGGGAGCCCACACATGAGTTGCACATTAGGCATGAGAATACCAGTGAAGGCGGCGCTGTAGCGGGTCTCAAACTTGAGAACTGGGGCGCAAATAGGAACTGGTGGGCGCTGTACACGGCCAACAGCAATGGCGATTTGATGCTGTACTTCAAGGATGATTTCAAGGGTAAGTTCAAAGCCACTGACGGCAGTTATGAAGTAGGTTCAGACCGTCGCCTGAAAACCGATATTGCTCCACTTAAGCCCGTGTTGGATCGGGTGCTGGCGTTGCGGCCCAGCAGCTATCGTTTCAAGTCCAGCCCCCAGGCGGAGACAAAGTCGTTGGGACTCATTGCCCAGGAGGTTGAGCCGTTGTTTCCAGAACTGGTCAGTTCAACCGGCGAGGATGAGGACTTAAAGACGCTGGAGTATCAGGGGTTCAGCGTGCTGGCCATCAAGGCCATTCAGGAGCAGCAGGCGCTTATTGAAAAGCTGACCGCACGGATCGAGGCTCTGGAGCGTCAGGTCCGCTAACCGGGAGGAGGGCATTTGATGAGACTTGCAAAAATTGTTCTGTTGATCGCAAGCCTGACGCTTCCCCTTGCGGCGCAGGTCAGGCTCACCCATGGCGTATTGGGCGGCGGCGGCACGACCGCGTCGGGCGGAGGCGTGCAGCTCAGCGCCACGGCCGGCCAGGGGGTGACGGCATGCTGTCAGGGGGCGCAGCAGCGTATTCAGTCAGGGTTCTGGGCGGTTCAGACACTGGCGCTGAGCAACGTCGGACAGGATGAAGCCGTTGGTGTGCCTGAGATATTTGAGCTGGCGCAGAATTTCCCCAATCCCTTCAATCCAGTCACCACCGTGTCATATATACTGCCCGTTGGCGGCGCAGTCAGACTTGAGATTTTTGACCTCTGCGGACGCAGCATGGGTGTTTTGGTTGACGCGGTGCAGGCGGCGGGACGTTACCGTGTGGAGATTGACGGCAGCCAAATGGCTTCAGGCGTTTATATTTACCGGTTGCATGCAGGGGAGCGGCAGGGCATCAGGAAGATGACATTGATCAAGTGAGATCCGTACGATTACAGCGTACTGCCCCGGCATCTCCATGCCGGGGCTTTTTACATGGGGGCGTTCGTTACCTCTGAAAACAGGGGCCTCACTGCTGGGTGCCGCCATGAATAACTGTCCGGCTGCGGGGATGTAGATGCCTGTTTTTGCCATGTACTGAAATGTAAAAAAGTGTTAAAAAAAGAGGCGTGTAAAACTTTTTCTCCGGCGTTGCTGTCTTGTAGATGAATCGAGACAGAGATTGAATAAGCATAAAGGAGAAAAAGATGAAACGCACATGGACATGGATGCTCCTGGCTGTGCTGGCCGTGGGGCTGAGTGCCTCGGCAGCGGGTACACAGAAAAAGGTACGCAAAGGCTACCTGGGCGTCTCCGTTGAGCGCCTCTCCATCCTGGAGAAGAAAGAGCTGGGCCTCTCGCACGGCATTTTGGTCAGCGATGTGGTGAAAGGCAGTCCCGCAGAAAAGGCCGGTATTCTTGAGGATGACATCCTGCTCTATTTTGCGGGCAAGAAAATCCGAAAACCCGGGGATTTGACTGAGAAAGTCCGTGAAACCGTGCCCAAAACAGAGGTCAAGGTCACACTGTTCCGCAATGGCAAGCGTATGGACTTAAAAGCCACTGTCGGCCGGCTGAGAAATCGCTATGGTTTTGGCGGCAATACACTGATCTGGAGCATGGGCAGCGGCTATCTGGGCGTGCGCATGCATGAGATGAATGGTGATCTGGCCGGCTACTTTGGCGTCAAAGAAGACGAGGGCGTGCTGGTGCTGAGCGTGGTGGAGGAGAGCCCCGCTGAGAAAGCTGGACTGAAATCCGGGGATGTCATCGTCGCCATTGAGGGGGAAGAGGTGGGAGACGCCGGTGACGTGACAGAGGTACTGGGCGATTTTGAAGAGGGTGAAGAGGTGTCTATAGAGATCCTCCGGAACAAGCGGAAGATGACGGTCAAGGCCACGCTGGCAGAGCGTGACGGGCATCGGAATATTCGTGTTTTTCACGATGGCGCCCATGAGGTTCTGGATATCCGGACGCCGGATATGAAAGAGCTTTTGGAGATCAAAGAGCGGGGCAAGGCCCGCCAAAAAGTGGATTTTTACAGGCAGCGTACGAAGAATATCGAGTTAAAGGCGCTGAAAGAGGCCGGCAGATCGAAACGACCGCGTGCGGTTATGGAGTTGAGAGCCATCTGATTGCTTCATCGTTTATTTTAAAAGGCCGCCCTGTCTGAGGGCGGCCTTATCCCGTTGAAAAAGTGAGTCAAACCCATTGTCATGCCCGAATGTTTCTATCGGGCATCTTCATCTTAGGGTGCGCTGTGTGAAGATCTCCGATTGGGGAGCATCCGGAGATGACATGCCGCTGTGGCCTGGCTGCCGCGTCTGCGTCATTTAGAACGTCGTATCGATGCCGTATTCCGCGCCGTAATTTTTTGCGACAAAATCAATATCCTTGTCGCCGCGGCCACTCAGATTGACCAGGATGGAGTGGTGCTTCTGCTCTTGAGCCAATTTGATGGCGTAGGCCACGGCGTGTGCGCTCTCCAGTGCCGGGATAATGCCTTCCTTTTGACTGAGCTCAAAGAAGGCGGCCAGGCACTTCTTGTCTGTGATCGATGCATACTGCACCCGTCCTGTATCCTTGAGCATGGAGTGTTCCGGACCCACGCCAGGATAATCCAGGCCGCTGGCAATGGAGTACACCGGGGCGGGTTCACCGTTCTCGTCCTGCAGCAGGTAGCACTTGAAGCCGTGAATCACGCCCGGTTTGCCGTAGGTCATTGTGGCGGCGTGGTCTCCGGGTTTAAACGAGCGGCCCGCCGGCTCCACCCCGTGTATGGCCGTCTCATCATCGTCCAAAAAAGCGGAAAACAGGCCCATGGCGTTGCTGCCGCCACCCACACAGGCCACTATATTATCCGGCAGCTCACCTGTCATCTCGAAAAATTGCTCTCGGGCTTCGATCCCGACAACCCGTTGAAAATCGCGCACCATCATGGGGAACGGATGGGGCCCCACCACAGAGCCGATACAGTAAAGTGTGTTTTTTGTGTCCTGTACATAGGCTTGAAAAGCCGAATCAACCGCTTCTTTCAGGGTTTTGAGACCGAATGATACCGGAACCACTTCTGCGCCGAGAATTTTCATGCGGACGACATTGGGATGTTCTTTAGCAATATCGACTTCGCCCATGTGAATTTCGCACTCAAGACCAAAATAGGCGGCGGCCGTGGCCAGGGCCACACCATGTTGACCGGCCCCGGTTTCGGCAATGATTTTTTTCTTCCCCATATATTTGGCCAGTAAGGCTTCGCCCATACAATGATTTAATTTGTGTGCTCCGGAATGATTGAGATCTTCCCGTTTCAGGTAGATACGCCCCCCGTACTGTTCCGAGAGTCGGCGGCAGTAATAGACCGGCGTGGGGCGGCCCTGGAAATGTTTTCGAATTGAACGCAGTTCGAGAATGAATTCGTGGGATTTACTGATAGAGTAGTAGGCATCCGTTATTTTTTTCATTTCCTGCTGCAAAATTTCCGGAAGCACTGCGCCGCCGTATTCGTTGAAATGGCCGGATTGGTCGGGGTTCTGTTTGAAGTAGTTCACTGTCATCTCCGTCGTTTTATGTAATCATTTGATTAAGCAGACACGATTCACGTTTTCTATGTAAGCCTGACAAAACCGTCAGGTATATTATGTGCTAAAAAGAGAAGCGTCGTCATGAGTGCCTGTACGCGGGGGAGTCGAGGCGCCAGTCATCCGGCGTCAGGAAATGGTCGCCGTTGAGTCGGTCGAGGCAATAGGTGGCAAAAGAGGTCGGCAGTATTGCAGCATTGCCGGGGGTGGATCTTTCGTCCAATGTACGATTGACAGCTTGCATACGTGTCTCCGTTTTTGATAAAAAAAACCCGCTGCCAGAGGAGGGGCAGCGGGCGAAGGAGGTGTAAAGGAATAATATGAAATGAACTCAGGGATTCCTTTCAAGACGGCCCACTGAAATGCGCCAGCTCTGCCAGTTGTCGTTGGACAGGGAATGTGAGATTGTCTGTGTTACGCTTCGCATTGTTGCTGCTCCATATTTTTGATAAAGATAGAATATATTTCTTTGAATGTCAAGTAAATAGTTGAAATATTGGTATATTCAATAAAATATTCAAAATTGACGACAGAAAAAGCCCGGTGACTGCCGGGCCTTTTTAAATGGTGGGTGAGTGATCAGCGGAGATTCAGTTCGCCGCCTTCGTTCTGAATAGAGGCTTCAGGGGGCAGCGGCTGCAGCAGCCGGGCCAGTACATTCTGTTTATAGCCCGTACCCAGCAGGGTGATGCGGCTGCGCCAGGGCGTGTAGCCCTCGGCGGCAACGACAATCAAATAACTGCCTTTTTTGAGGCTGATTTTCATGGCCGCTGACTGGCTGTCCGTGGTCCCGATAAACTGTCCATTGATATAGACATTGGCGGAACCGTCAAATTGCGTATCGGGGGAGGTGACTTGAATGGTCAGCGGTGAATCGCCCAGTTTCAGCAACTGTGAGCCGCCGCCGCATCCCCCCACAAGCAATAGAGAGAAAAGGATCAATGAGAGCTGTTGAATTTTCAAGTTCACCTCCTGCTTCTTCAGTCTGTGTAAAAACTACAATATGCACAGGCCAGTGTCAAGAAAAAAGGGATGCGGTAAGGCATCCCTTTGTGAAGCGTCTGTCAGAGACCTTAAAAACCCAGGCCGATGCCGGCAGAATAGGTGGTCTGGCTGGCAATATTCATGTCGCCATAGATTTTAAAGATGAAGAGATCCAGTGCCACACCCAGGGTGGTACGCGTCGAATTTTCACCCTCCAGATCGAAGTGGATCTGAGTCGCTGTATCGACGTAATCGTACTGCAGCGTCAATGTCGACTTTTCAAAGGCGAATCCGCCGTACACGGTCAGCGGCCCCAGCGACTTACTGGCCTGAATGCCGTAGTAGACGGCCGTGGCTTCCACATAGTTGCCGATATCGAATTTTTGATGATAGTAGCTGGCGGCAATGTCCACGGGGCAGAGGAAGATGTACTGGCTCAGGCTGTGCCTGATGCCCCAGCCCTGAAGACGAATATCACCAAAGCTGTCGTCTACTTTGTATTTGATGTAACGGAAAGTCATCTCCGTGCCCATGAAGGAGCCAATGGTGATCTGGGGGACGGCCAGGGGGAAGAATTCAGTGTCCCAGACCCCGCCAAATTGGACACCCCCGAGGTTCACCGGATCTTCATCGCCGAAAAGTGTGGGAAGCTCCGTGCCTGCAGGCAGTGGGAATCCATTCTCGGCGACGGTTGTGAAGGTTTTTTGATCGCTGCTCACCGGGGCCATCATGGCAGAGAGGCCCACCCGGACGTGGAGACCGAACTTGGGGATCTTGGCTGTATGGTAGAAGCCGCTATTGAGGTTGGCCCCAAAGACATCGGCCAGGGGCTGCAGGTAACGTTTGCCGTTTGCAGACGTAAATTTTTCGATATTGTCCTCAAGGTTCTGCGCCGAGGCCCCTGTGGAGAGCAGCAGTGCACCGAGCAGAAGGATGATGGATCGCTTCATGGTTGACTCCCTGCGTTAGTCGTTTTTGTCGGCAATGATAGAGGAGGACTGCATCAAAGCGGCCTGCACGGCAGCGGCCATGGCGTGGGGGTCTTCCACGGTGCCGTCTAACAGTTGCACACTGGTGAAGAGCCCCTCCACCAGGGTAGTGAGTCGTTCATCCTGGGCGTCGGCTTGATAGATTTGTTCCATATCGGCAATGAGGCTGTGCCCGGGATTGATCTCAAGCACCTTGGCCGCCAGTTTGACGTCTTTATTCATCATGTGCATGATTTTTTCCATCTGGCTTGACATGGCAGCATCTTTTGATACCAGCACAGCCGGGCTGTCCACCAGTCGTTCGGAGATCTTGACATCTTCCACCCGGTCGCCCAGAATATTCTTCATCCGGCCGGCCAGTTTGGCGGCTGCCTTCTTATCGACTTCCGGCTTCTCTTCTTCGTTCTCTTTCTTTTCTGAGGGAATCTCGTCCAGCTTCTTCAGGTCGGCCTGGTCTGCGGAGAGAATTTTTTTCCCTTTGAACTCAAAGAGGCCGGGCAGGACAAATTCATCGATCGGATCGTAGCAGAAGAGCACCTCTATGCCCTTGGCTTTGAAGAGTTCCATGGTGGGGTGGTTCTGCAGCGCCTCACGCGAGGTGCCTGAGAGGAAGAAAATGGCCTCCTGGCTCTCAGGCATGGCATCGACGTAGGCGGAAAGGCCGGTCAGGCTTTCCTCGTTGTCGCATTTTGATGAATCGAAACGGAAGAGCTCGGCCACTTTGTCTTTATGGGCGTAGTCATTGTATCCCTCTTTAATCATACGGCCGTGTTGCTGCCAGAGGGTTTTGTATTCATCCGGAGTCTTCTCGGCAAACTCGGCCAGGGTGGTGAGCAGTTTGGAGATGACTGAACTCTTGATTTTCATCAGATGGGGATTCTCCTGCAGCGTCTCCCGGCTGATGTTCAGCGGCAGATCATCGCTCTCCAGCACGCCGCGTACAAATCGGAGATACGGGGGGAGTACATCCTTGGAGTGGGCATCAATCATCACACGGCGGACAAAGAGCTGCACACCGTCGTCTTCACGGCCAAAACCCATCAGTTCCATGTTCGTTTTAGGCACAAAGAGCAGGGCGTGGAACTGGATGGGCACATCGGCGGAGTAGTGCAGTTTGGCCAGCGGTTCGTCGCCCTGATGGGCAATGAACTTGAAGAAATCGTTGTATTGCTCTTCGGTCACCGATGATTTGGGCTCGCGCCAGATGGCGGAAACCGTGTTGACCCGCTCCTCGCCCAGCATGATGGGGAATGGGACAAAGTTGGAGTATTTGTTGATGGCGTTCTTGACGCGGAATTCATCGGCAAAGTCTTCGGCGTCTTCCCGGAGGTAGGCGACAATGGTGGTGCCGCGCTTGTGGTCGTCGGGGCCGTCTGAAATGGTGAAGCGGCCCTCCCCATCACTGATCCAGGTGTAACAAGGCGCGTCTGGCTCGGCGCTGCGCGTGGTCAGTTCCACTTTTTCGGCGGCCATGAACACCGAGTAGAAGCCGACGCCAAAGCGTCCGATCAGGTTGCCGGCATCTTCGCCGCCTTCGGCCAGTGCCTTGACAAAATCGGCCGTGCCTGAGCGGGCAATGGTGCCGATGTTGTTGATCAACTCTTCCTTGGTCATGCCGATACCGGTATCGGAGAGTGTGAATGTCCGGGCTTCTTTGTCCAGCGCAATGCGGATTTCCAGATCGAGATCATCAAAGGTAACAGTCTCTCCTTTGACTTCTCTGAAACGGACTTTGTCAAGGGCGTCGGCGGCATTTGAAATGAGCTCACGAATGTAGACATCCCGATGGGTATAAAGCGAGTGGGTCAGGATGCTCAGGAGCTGGCTCACTTCTGCCTTAAATTGGTAGCTCTGTTTTTTTGTCTTCTTTTCAGACATGGATGGCAAACTCCTCTTTTTCAATAACTATTTTAATTTACGATAGAATTGTACAAAAACCTGCATGCTTTGGTTCCGGCACGCAGGTTGAATCATTTTGGATGTTAAATAATAATGTATGAGAAGGACAAAACAATGTCAAGATGATTGTTGTGCTATGCCCTTGAGACGAACTCACTGGTTTCGGTATTCACTTTAATCATTTCGCCTGTGGAGAGATATTCAGGGATTTGCACTTCCGCACCGGTGGAGAGCGTGGCAGCTTTGGTCCGGGCCGTGGCGGAGGCGCCTTTTATAGAGGGGGCGGTGTCTGTGATCTCCAGCACAATGGTATGCGGGAGGTTGACGCCAAAGAGAATGCCGTCCAAGAAGAGGCCGTCAATGTCATCCATGCCCTCTGTGAGCCATTGGGCCTGGGTGGCGAGCTGTTCCTTGCTGAGGTTATGCTGGCTGTAGTCGTCCTCGCGCATGAAGACATAGGCCTCGCCGTCAAAATAGGAGAACTGCACCTTCATACGGGCCAGATCGGCATCTTCTACAAAATCATCGCCTTTATAGGTCTGTTCCAGCTTCTGACCGGTCTGTATCTGATTGAAACGAATTTTATAGAGCGTGGCCGCGCCCCGGGCAGAGGGGGTCTGGCTGGTCACATTGGCCACCTGGTAGATTTCGTTCTTGATCTTTACCACTTGATTTTTCTTTAACTGATTGGCTTTGGGCATCGCCGGCTCCTACAATTATTCCCGTTTAATTTTATATTTTGCGGTCAAATTTAAGACATTTTGTGGCTGAAAACAAAGGCATTCTGCGGCATCATTTTAAAAATGCTTGACAATGGCTGAACTGTCCGTTATATTGACTTTTGATATATCGATGCTCTACATAAAGATGTTCGATATAAAGATTGTCAATAGGTGGGTGCATGGCTGGAATAGAAATTTCTGTACCACAGCTTTCAAAACAGTGTAACGCCTCTCTGATACTGGGTGTCTTGTCGGCCGGTAAGAAGCATGGCTATCAAATTGCGCTGGAGGTGGAGGAGCGAAGTGATGGTTTTTTTAAGTTTAACCACGGCACGCTTTATCCCATTCTGCACAAATTAGAGAAAGACGGGCTGATCAAAGGCACCTGGAAACAGGAGGGGCCAAAGCGGAAGCGTAAATATTACACACTGACCGCCAAGGGCAAACGCACTCTGTCGGAGCAGCGGGCGGCGTGGCGCGTCTATCATCAGCATCTGTTTCACATTCTGGGGGAGGAGACCCCATGAGCCGTTTTGCCGCGATACTGCAGCGCTTTAATGCCTCTATTGATCTGCCGCAGCCCACCAAGAGCCGCATTCTTCTGGAGCTGGCCGCCGATATGGAAGACTGCTATCAGGCCTATACGGATCGAGGGCTCGACGAGGCTGGGGCCGACGCCAGGGTGCGTGAGAAATTTGACCTGGATGATGAGGCGTTAACAGCGCTCATCGACCTACATCAGCCCCCCATGAAGAAGTGGATGGACAGGATCAGCAGCCAGGCGCAGACACGGCTTGAGCGAATCGTTCTGGCGTTGATGCTTGTCGTCGTCGGGCTCATTGCGGCGCAGACCATGGGCAATGCCCGTTTCTTCCAGCAGGCCAGTCAGTTTGTGCTGCCCATGGTGGGCATTGCCCTCTACGCCACAGTTTGCGGGCTGCGTAAGGCCTTTGCACTTTATGTCAGGCAGGATCATGATATCAGACGGCTCAGAAGTGGGTTGGCTCTTCCTCTGATCTTGAGTGGTGTGAATCTTCTTATTGGAGCACTGGGCTATTTCTGGGAGCTTTTGAAGAACGGGGATTGGGCGGTGCTCCTGGCTTCGGAGCAAATTTATCTGCTCTCTTTGCAGGAGCCGGCCACGCGGCATACCAGTTATCTGCTGGTGGAGTGGATGACACGCAATGCCGCAACCATGATGGTCTGCCTGTTGATTAGTCTCTACACGGCACTGATCTGGGTGGGGCTTTCAAGCCATGTGGCGCGTATAGAGCAGGCTGAAACTGATTTTGTGCTTCAAACGCAGAGGAGTGAATCATGTTGAATTTTTTATATAGCGGCGGTTTCTTTATGGTGTTTGAGTTGATCTGTCTTTTACTGGTGCTGGGGCTGGCCGTCAGAGCCGGTCTGCGTATGCTGGGGAAGAACGCCGCTGCGCTGCCCGGCCGTGAAATTGCCATTCACGCTGTCTTGTTTTGGGGCAGCATGGCACTGGTGCTCGGTTTCCTCTCTCATTATATGGGGCTGTACGGGGCCATGGAGGCCATCTCCCGGGCCAATGACATCTCCCCGGGCATTGTGGCCAAGGGGTATCAGATGGCCCTGGTGAGTGTGTTGAGCGGTATGGTTATTTTCATTATCTCTATGCTGTTGTGGTTTTTGCTCCGCTGGCGGTTTCAGCAGCTGATGCACGCTGAATAGAGGCGGTAATAGCCGTTCGTACAGCCAGTGCACGTATTGGGTGCATGACAGGAAGATCGGGTAAATTTATTGTGACGCTGCGGGCTGCTACAGTCCGCTATTCCGCTCACTGGCGTGGCAATGTAGCGCCATTGCGATAGAGATATATCTGAATGCATCACACCATGCGGTACAGCGTTTTTTTAGCATGGAGATTGATTATGAAGATAGATTGTCGATTTTTGATTGTGTTGTTGGTGGCGGTGCTGTTGCCGTCGGCTCTTTTTCCGCAAAGCGACTTTTGTGATGCGCAACGTGCCACGTTGATCAAGTCTGAGCCGGCGCTGGATGAAGCCGAAATCCTCTCGGTGATCAAGCGCTGGCAGAACGATATTTTTTCCGGCTCGGTGCAGGCCACATTGGCCTATCAGGCCGCCGTGATGATGGATCCAGCAGTGGATGCCGTGGCCGACACCCTGAGGGCGACCATGGCAGCGGCCGGTGCTTCGCTGCACGAGTGTTTGACCGCGTTGAATCAGTGGACGTTTTCACATATGGGGCACACGCAGTTTGATCCCCAATTTTCCGGCCTGCCCGGGAAGGACCCCTGGGGCGTGATGGATGACCTGCCCTTTCCAACGTTTAAAAAGCTGCTTCCGGCCGAGATGGCCGCAATGGAAAAATTGACAGGACGCATCTCGGGCAAGTGCATGACACTGGCGCACTCTATGGCGGCGGTTTTCCTGCGGCTGGGCGTCTCGCCCGATGATGTGCTGTTTCTCCATATTCTTTTGGGTGATGTTCGGCACGGTGTGGCGCTGGTGAAATTTGAGGGAGCGCTGCTTCTTGTCAATAATTTTTCAGTGATACCCTATCGCTTTCCCCAGAAAAAGGGGAGTGACTCTGTACCGGTGATTGCCGTCTATACTCTGAAGGATTTTCGCAGTGTCGATTTTTCAATCACCGCACACAGTTTTACGGCGGCGGATTTTTCAGGAGAGGGCGCCCTGGTGCCGGCGTTTCTGGACAAACTGGCGCTGCGCCCGCTTTTCCCCAGGTACGGTCGGCGGCAGCCTGTGGATTTCTCGAACCCTGAGGCCATCAAGGCCCAGATCTTTTCACCGTCGACGGACCCGGTGACAGCCCTGACCCGATACGCCTCACAGAGTCTCTTGGTGAAGCATCCGGAGTATTATCTTACGGCCTCGCTGCGGCAGTCGGGCCCCCGCGCTCTGGCTGACAGCCTGCAAAGCAGAGAGGACGTATTGGCGTGGGTGGCGGAGCAGATCGTGCCGGGTTCCATCTTTCCAGATAGCCGGTCACAGCTGATGACGGCTGATCAAGTCCTGCTCTTCAGGCAGGGCAGTCCCTGGGACCGGGCCGTACTGGCCTACACGCTGCTGACGCATATCGGTGAGACGCCGCAATGCCTTTTATCGGAAAAACATGGATTTATCCAGCTGGGGAAGCGATATTATGATGTTGTCACAGGAGAACCCACGCCGTGTCCAAAAGGGAAGATTCGTTTGAACCTGCGGCATCACGAGGCCTTTCCCGGGCTGAACGCCCGTCGTTTAGAGGCCAATCGTCTGCTACAGCAGCGGCAGTATCAAGAGGCGCTGGACGGTTTTGAGGCCAATGCCAAGTCCTATAAAAGATCGTGGATAGCCCAGGCGGAGCTGGCCGAGTGCTATCTCATGCGGCGCGAGGGCGGGCGGGCGTTGGCCGGCTTTAAAAAGATGCTGAGATACAATGCCGCCGACGATGCCGGCCGCTTTTATCGTACGGCCATGGCCGCCCTGCTGGCCGGCAAGGGCAAAGAGGCCGTTGCTTTTGCCAACCAGGCCGTGGCCATTGAACCGGGCTATCTGCCCATGATGTTGAATCGGATTTGCGTGCTGGCCGCAGCCGGTCGGCTGGCTGAAGCCGAAGCAGCCTATCGCTCGTCAGCGGCCTATGCCTTGCCCGGCGGGACAGCCGGTGATTATATAGTGGCCGAGATCAAACGGCTCAAAGGCGTCGGTATTGATACGCCGCATTTAAAGATATTCTGTCAATTTATTCAAACCTGTAAGGAGTCTCAACCATGATTCTATGGCTTGCCATTATTGTTCTTGTGCCGGTGTTCCTGGTTGGCATTGTTCTCAAGTTGCAGCAACATTTTGAATGGGCGTGGCTGGAGAGCTGGCTGGTCAAGCTTGACCGCAGCAACAACAAACGGCATGGGTTTCGTGTCCCCATCATCGAGTTGATCTTTATCCCCGTGATTCTCTTTTTTGTCTGGGGGGCGTTCAAGCATGAACGGTCCACGGTGATTCCGTTCAGTAATCGTATTGCCGTACTGGCCGATTCCACAGAATGGGCCGTGCTTGAGCCGGTGTTTCGTGAGACCTTTGAGCGCGTGGTGCGTACACCGCAGCCTGAACGGCTCTTCTATCTGGTGCAGCCCCATGATTTAGAGGCGCGCAAGACGCGGATCTATCGCTACTGGGTGTTGGCAACCACCCTGGATTCTGAGGGGCCGGTGCACGATATTGTGATGGATGAGGTGCTGCCTGCAAACAGTGTGGATCTGCTTGAGCGCGACGGGCACAACGCCTTTCTCTCCAGCGGCCCCTGGGGATTCGATCAGCTGGTTCTCACGCTGATTGGTCATGATACTGATGAGCTGGCCCGCTACATGCAGAGCGAACGCGACAGCCTTTTCGATGTTATTGAAGCCGATGCCCACCTCAGCCTCAGGCATGATATGTACGTGCCGCACGATGCCCTTGAAAAGGCACAGGCCCTGGCTGATACTGCGGGTTGGGCCTTTGAGCAGCAGGCCAATATGGCACTGGCGCTGTCCGATTATGAGAACGGATTCGCGGCATTTTCTTCACATATTGAAGGGCGCTGGATCTTTGTGCGCTGGATTGAAAATGCAGATCCCGCCTGGGTAAATCCAGAGTGGATCATCTCAGAGCGCAATCGGCTTTCCAGTGTTTATGAAGATTCTACCTATGTTGTGAACAAATATCTGACGATGAAAAACGGCCATTTTCTCGGCCGGCCCGCCATACTCACCCGCGGTCTCTGGGCGGACGACCACCCCAGCTGCGGCGGTCCCTTTACCAATTATACATTCTATAATTCCGAGGACAAACGCCTCTATATGATCGATGCCTCGGTGTATGCGGCGGGCAAGGACAAGCTGCCCTATCTCCAGCCTTTGGAGGTCATTGCCCATACCTTTGTCACGCAGCGCGAGCTCAAGCAACGGCGGCTTGATAAGTAGTAAAGAGCAGGCCCGTTTCCATGTGAAACGGGCCTTTTTTCAGCGTTTCTCTGTTTATTTTACTTGAATAAACCTTTGAGAATTTGTACTTTAAATCGGTTTGTCATTCCAAATAATAATGGAGCGTGAGACCGTATGGACTGGAGACAGCTTCTCAACAAACAGCGCCTGGGGAAACCCTCGGCCTCTTCCAGAGAGACGCGCAGTGAGTTTCAGCGTGACTATGACCGCATTGTTTTCTCTACGGCTTTCCGGCGTCTGCAGAGCAAGACGCAGGTCTTTCCGCTGCCTGAAACAGACTTCATCCACACACGGTTGACGCACAGTCTCGAGTCGGCCTGTGTGGGGCGGTCGCTGGGGAAGATTGCCGGGCGCGGCATCATTCAGTCCAACCCCGATCTCTTCAGGGCCATGGACCTGCACTCCGATGATATTGGCGCCGTGGTCAGTGCGGCCTCTCTGGCCCATGACATCGGCAATCCGCCCTTTGGTCACTCCGGTGAAGACGCCATTGCTGAATTTTTTCTGAGCGCCGAGGGCGCCTCCTATATTGACGGCCTCACCGACGCGCAGAAGGCCGACCTGCAGCACTACGAGGGCAATGCCGCAGGCTTCAGACTCTTGACCTACACGCTGCCCACGCAATCTTCCATTGGCGGCGGGCTGCGCCTGACCTATGCCACGCTGGGGGCTTTCACAAAATATCCCCGCAGTGCCCATCGCATGGCAGAGCCCAGGAAACGGGCCAGCACCAAGAAGTACGGCTTTTTCCAGTCCGAAGCAGAGACCTTTAAAACCCTCGCCGGGGGACTTGGCCTGAAACCCAGCGCGGCGCTGCCGGGACGGGGCTGGCACCGTCATCCCCTGGCCTTTCTCGTGGAAGCCGCCGATGATATCTGTTATCGCATCATGGATCTTGAGGATGGCTATAAGCTGAAACTGCTGCCGTTTTCAGAGATCAAATCGCTGCTTACTGGCCTCATTGACGGGTTGAACACGGAAAAACTCGCCGCCATTTATGATGAACGCGAGAAGTTGAGTTATCTGCGCGCCATGGCCATCAACTGTCTGGTGCAGCAGTCGGCGCAGGCCTTTGTGGCGCATCAGGACGGCCTGCTTGACGGCAGTTTTGACCGCCCGCTGCTGGAGGTCATCCCCGGTTGTGAGGTGATTCGCACCATAGAAGCTGTTTCAGTCAAACAGATCTACGCCTATCGCAAGGTGGTGGAGATCGAATCGGCGGGCTTTGAGGTCATCTCCGGGCTTTTAGAGGCTTTTCTGCGTTCAGTATTCAATCCCCATTCACATCGTAACCGCAAGATTGCCCAGTTGATTCCAGCACAGTATCTTTCACCGGGGCTGGACCGCGAGCGTCATCGTTACACGGTGATCATGAATCTGGTGCAGTTTGTGGCGGGCATGACAGATACCTTTGCGCTCTCCACCTATCGTACCATCAAGGGCATCCGGCTGCCCACGGTTTAACCCAATCCTTGAGGAGGGATTATGCCTCAATTCAGTAATCTAACCGTTGTGAATCATCCCCTGCTGGCCCACTCGTTGACCATTCTTCGAGATCGAGACACGTCCACCGAGGCCTTCCGGCGGCATTCGGCCATTGTCTCCCGGCTGCTGCTCATGGCCGCCACCTCGAATATCGGCCTTGAAGACAAAGAGATCGTCACGCCGCTGACACCTGCCACGGGCCAACAAATTGCCGACCGCGTGGTGCTGGTGCCCGTGCTGCGTGCCGGGCTGGCCATGCTCAACGCGGCGCAGGAGTTCATGCCCTGGGCCTCGGTGGGCTTCATCGGCCTGGAGCGCGACGAGAAGACGGCCGTGGCCTCCACCTACTACCGCAAGTTTCCCCAGGGGCTGGCCGGTCGAGAGGTGATTGTGGTCGACCCCATGCTGGCCACCGGCGGTTCGCTCATTGACACGCTGGACGCGCTGAAGAAACAGGGTGCTACCGCACTGCGTGCTGTGGTCATTGTGGCTGCTCCTGAAGGCGTCACCCGCCTGGAGGCCGCCTATCCAGACGTGCCTGTGGTCACGGCCGCACTGGACAGCCATCTGGATGAACACCGCTACATCGTCCCCGGCCTGGGCGACTTTGGCGACCGTTATTTTGAAACCTGATCACATTGAGAAACTGAAGGATTTGACATACTGTGAACGATTTGAAAATCTATACCCATCAGACCCATGTACACGCCTATGAAGCCGATTTCAACGATAATCTTAAATTTTCCTCGCTTTTCAACCACATGCAGGACGCGGCCACGGTGCACGCCACACGCCTGGGCGTGGGCTTTGAGCAACTGGGGCCGGCGGGTTTATTTTGGGTGCTGGCCTGGGTGCATATTGAGATGCAGGACGCACCGGCCATGGGCGTCCCTTTTTCCTTAAAAACCTGGGCCAAGACGCCACACAAACTCTATTCCATGCGTGATTTCCGCTTTGAAACCGAAGCCGGCGTGCCCTTTGCCAGGGCCACCACTGCTTGGCTGCTTCTCAATATGAAAAGCAAGCGGCCGTTGCCGTTGAAGCGTCTTCCAATCGAGATCGATTATCAATACGACTACAGCGCTTTGGATGCTGTACCGGAAAAGATGACGCCGCTCACCCGGTCGGATTGGCTTCACACACATCGTGTTCAATATGCTGACCTCGACCTCAACAACCATGTCAACAACGCCCGCTACGTGGAGGTGTTGATGAATGCCTATCCCTTTGCACGGCATGAGCAGCAACGGCTGAGCGCACTGACGCTTCACTATCAGGCCGAGGCCAAAGCGGAAGATGTCATTGAGGTGGCAGTCGCCTCAGGTGCAGAAGAAGAGGTCGATCAGGTCCAGGGCACGCTTTCGGCTTCAGGGCAGTCTTGCTTCAGGGCGGCACTTCAGTGGCGGAAAATTGAAGCGCCCGGCCTGGGGTAGCGGGGAACAGACCCTGAAGAAGAGAACTTGGCCGTCCAGGATTACAGGGTTTTCACTAAAGCAATTACCAGATGTCTGCTCCCGGAACTACAGAAGCTGTGTTGGAGTAAAATTTGCAACTGATGCGTCCATTGACCACGACCGGGAGGAATTCATGAGACTATTAAAGATACAGCAGAAAATTTTGCCGGTGCTGGGGCTGTTTTTGCTCCTAAATCACGCGCTTTTTGCCCAGAAAAAGGTGCAGTGGAAGGTTCGTGTCACACCCTCTGAGACCATGTTGGAAGTGGGGGAGACCGTTCAGTTTACAGCCAAGCTGGTGGATAAAAGTGGTATTGAAAAAGATACGACGTTTTTATGGAGTGTGTCGGGCAACGGTGTCGGCCTTGTTGATGGAGACGGTCTCTTCACCGCACAGCGTCCAGGAAATGCCCATGTGGTGGCCTCTGCCGGACGCCTCTCTGGAAAAGCCAGTGTCTCTGTTCAGCGTGATTCACTCTGGGGCGTCTGGCGTGTTGTCATTGTTCCCTCAGATACCGTACTGATTCCGGGCGAAAGTGTCCCTTTCACAGCTTTTCTTGAAGATTCCACAGGCGCCGTCAAAGATACAACATTTCAGTGGTCTGTCGATGATCCCGATGTTGCCACGCTGGATGCTGAGGCCGTGCTGACGGCCCATGAGCGCGGCCACACCTTTGTACATGCCTCTGTGGGCGCACTAAGTGGAAAGGCCCATGTCACTGTGGCCCGTGATACCTTGGCCTGGCAGTGGCTCAAGAGCCTCAAAGTACTGGTTTCGCCCGGAGATACGTTGGTCGCGCCGGGCAGCACACTGACCTATAGCGCAGTGCTGGTGGACTCTTCCGGACAGGCTATTGACACCACGTTCAGCTGGAGCGCCGATGGCGATATTGGCGTCATGGACGAAAATGGCCTGCTCACCGCCGGTGAAGAGAAGGCCCAGGGATTTGTCTATGCCACGGTGGGATCGATTTCTGGCAAGAGCCACGTTGTGGTGAATGATACCACGGGAAATGCTGAAGGCAGGGAAGAGGGCGTTCGATTGGTCATTGTGCCCGCTGATACGGCGGTGGCCATTGGTGAAACCGTTCAATACGCTGTGCAACTGGTCGATTCACTGGGCAATGTAGTGGATACCACCACCACTGAATGGCAGATGCGGGGACGCATTGTCGGTTCTCTGACCGCAGATGGATTCTTTACAGCCACAAACCGCGGCATGGGGCTTGTCAAGGCCCGGCTCGGCCGCTATGTGGCCACCACGCATGTCATGGTGGCCCATGCGCAGGATCTGGCCGGCGGCGATTCGGTAAAAGTGAAATTTAAACACCGAGACGGTGTTGGTGTCGGCAATCTGGTCAGCAAGGCGGAGAAAGATGTGCTGAAGATTGGCGGCCTGCCCTTCCCGCTGAACATGCTCAATGGCGGAGAATTGGCTTTTCCGCCCGGCAGCCTGACCGAGGATATCGCGATAGAAATTACCATCCCCTCGCAGACCCTTGTCGGTGATTCCACAGTCTCTTTTGCCGATGAGATCCTCAGCGGAATTGCCTTTCATGTCTATGTGAATGACACCCTGGTCTCACCCTACTATTTTGATGATCCTGTAGGATTGACACTGCCATACAAGCCTGATCTTATGGCTGAACTGGGACTCAATGTTGAAGACCTTTGGCTCTATTTCTACAATGATTCCACCGGCTATACAGACAACGGCATTACCAATGTGGTACTGGACACGGCCAATCATGTGATTTACGGTGAGATTGCCCATTTCTCTGAAATAATGATCGTTTCTCAGGACTGCGCCTGTACAGATGTTGCGCCTGTTGCTGCATTGCCCGAGACCCATGAGCTCATGTCCAATTATCCCAATCCTTTTAATCCCTCTACGACGATTCAGTTCAGAGTGGGGGGGCTGAGCACAGTGCCGGTTTCTCTCACAATTTATAATATCTTGGGGCAGGAGGTAAGGCAGCTGACCGACCGTGTTTACCATCCTGGCCTTCATACACTGAATTGGGATGGACGCGACCACAATGGCAGAACTGTCGGTACCGGCATCTATATTTATCGATTGACTGTAGGTGATTTCACAGAGACACGTCGCATGGTGTTTGCCAAGTAAGCATTTCAGTTTGAGTTATTAAGGCCCCAGAAATGGGGCCTTTTTTGTCCCGCCGGCCGGAATGCCGAGTCCTATAGGCTGGCTGATTACCTGTAGACAACACGCGGATTCCATGGGGGCACAGCCCGACGCATGTGCCAGACTTCAGTTTTTTTATGGCGACCTTGCATTTTCAGCAAATCTCCCGTACATTAGGCCTGTCCCATCCCCATTCACCACCCGCTTCAAATGGATCATCAACTTATGACATCTGCATCAACACGCCCCGCACAGGGGGTTTTCCAACGGCACGCCAAAGGCGGCGGTTTCCTTCGGCAGTCTGCTTATTCCTATCAACCTTCCCGCGATGACATCTGGGTGCCACCGCCGCTGGTCCGTCAATACGGACTCATTGAAGGCGCCGATATCATCGGTGAAGCCCAGCCCGGTGACCGGGGGCTTCGCTTAACTTCGGTGACATCGATCCACGGTTTATCCCCCGAGGCCTTCTTGAGTCGCAGCAAGTTTGACAAACTCACTGCCTTGAATCCTGAAGAGCGGATTCGACTGGGAGATTCCGGCAACCGGTCTATGCGAATCATCGATTTGGTGGCCCCCATTGGCAAAGGGACACGGGGGTTGATCGTGGCCCAGCCGCGTACCGGAAAGACCACATTGCTGGAGGAAATGGCCGCCTCTATCCGCCAGACAGAGCCTGAGGCCAAGCTGCTGGTGCTGCTCATCGATGAGCGGCCTGAAGAGGTTACGCAGTTCCGCCGCACCGTAGACGCAGAGGTGCTGGCCAGCTCGCTCGATGAAGGCGTGGAAGCCCATGTGCAGCTGGTGGAGATGGCCATGGCCCGCATCCGCTGCGACCTGGAGTGCGGCCGTGACGTCATCGTGCTGGTGGACAGCCTTACGCGTATGGCCAGGGCGTTCAATCAGTCCGGTGTGGGCACGCGGCGTACGCTTTCCGGCGGTGTAGATGCCCGTGCGTTGGAGATTCCCCGCCGCTTCTTTGGCATGGCCCGCAATGTGGAGCACGGCGGCTCGGTCACCGTGCTGGCCACAGCCCTGATTGACACCGGTTCGCGCATGGACGATTACGTCTTTCAGGAGTTTAAGGGGACGGGCAATTGTGAAATTGTACTGCAGCGCGACCTGGCTGATCGGCGGCTCTTTCCGGCCATTGATGTCAAATCCAGTGGGACGCGCCGCGATGAGAAACTCTATAATGAGAGTGAAATCGATTGGATTCACGGGTTGCGCCGTGCCATTTTAAGCACAGATCCACAACGCGGGATTGAAGCTCTGCTGAAACTCGTCTCATCCACGCCCGACAACGCCACATTGATGAAAACCCCCCTCTCCCGTTTTTAGTGCCGTGCCGCCTGCCGCCGTTGAAGGGTATTCAACGGTGCAGGCGTACCATTGGTCTATTCGTCATAGGAAATTCGTTGAAGATTTTGAATCTTTCATGCATCATCCCGATGAATGAAGGAGAGGTGTTGCCGTGCATGATAGAATCCCACGATATTGGGTGTTGATTGTGTTGATGACGCTGTTTTCTGTGTTGACCGCTTCCTGTGGAAAGTCCATAACCCAGCCAGAGGTTGTGCCTGATGCCTCTGCCATTTCTGACAGCGGTGTGGTGCAAATTTTATTCATTGGTGCCAGTTATTTTGGGAATCAATTACTGCCGTTATTCAGGGAGTTGGCAGGGGCGGGGGGAAAAGAAGTACGGGTTGAGGGGGCCATTTCCCCGGGGGTCATGCTCGACGCACACGCCACTTCTGCTTCGACGCGTCAGCGCATTCAAAGCCGGAAATGGGATGTAGTTATCCTGCAGGGGGTCTGTGTGAATGCCGGCTATCCTGAGACGCATCAAGACATTTTCCCTCCCTATGTGGCCCATCCGTTGTTGCCCTCGCTGAAAACGTTGTATGCCCGCATCAAAGAGAATCATGCCGACACAAAAATGATTTACACGATGCCCTGGGCATTTGAGGATGGCACGCTCTGGCTCAATGGGGGGACAGATACATATGCGGATATGCAACTTTTGATCTATGATAATGTTCTTGGCTTTGCCAAGGAGGTGGACATGGGGATCGCTCCCGTGGGCTGGGCGTGGTATCAAGTTTTGAAAGAACCGCCTGCTCTGCATTATCTCCATGCTTCAGATTACAACCATCCCTCTAATCGTGGAACCTATTTGATGGGTTGTGTCTTTTATGTCTCTCTGTTTGGTGAACCGGTCAGTGGGAATCCTGTGCACGGAAAAATCACCACACAAGAATCGGTGCAATTTCAGCAGATCGCTGATGACGTGGTGCTGAAGAACTGGCCCGTCTGGAAACTGCATCGATAGTTCATTCCTCTTTATCCGCCAGGATTTTTTCAATCCTGGGAGCGGTTTCTGAAAAATATTCCTTTCTGTGGCTACACTTTCATCGCTGTCAAGGGTTGCCCTGTCAATATTTTTTTAGCTTGATAATCGACTGAATTTTCCACACATTATTAACCGTATTATTCCTCTTTTAATATTTTCTAGAAATGCTGATTCTATGCGCAAGGTATACTGCCTCGTTGTCGTCGTTATACTGGTTTTTATAGACACGGTTGATGTGAGCGCCACGCCAAAGCCCCAGGATACACTGCATGTCGGAGTGCATTATGCGCCCCCGCTATCCTATGAAGACAACTCCGGCGTGCTCAGAGGGTTCTGTATCGATCTTTTTGAGGCTGTTGCAGAAAAGGCCGGGTGGACAGTGCAATTCCATTACGATGCCTGGCCGCAAGTAGAGAGGCGGCTGTTTGATGGGGCATTGGACCTGGTATTGCCCATTCTCTACAGGGCCGACAGAGTGCCAGCTTTTCACTTTTCAGAAGAGGCGATGTTTACAACCTGGGCGGGGCTGATTACCCAGCGACAGCAACGGATAGAATCCCTTCTGCAACTCTCGGGAAAGACCATCGGCGGAGTTGAGGGTGATGCCTTTTTATTGAATTTAGTCGATCTGCTGGATCGTTTTGGCCTGATCTGTCAATTGAAGGTCTATCCCTCATCTGACTCTGTTTATGCTGCCATACAAAAGGGTGCCGTGGATGCCGGTGTCATTGAAAGACTGGATATTCATTTTAATGCCCGCAGCTATGGCCTGGTGCAGTCCCCGGTTGTGTTCAGTCCGGGTACGGCGCATATTGGGGCTGTCGACAACGACATGGCGGACGTACTCTCCAATTTTGACCGCATACTCGGTGAGATGAAACTGGATGCCGACTCCAGGTACTATCGTCTCTATGATGCCTGGTTCGGTGAAGATGAGCGAAATTCATTTCCGGGTTGGCTGATTGCGCTGCTTCAAATTGGTGCTGTAATCATTTTTTTTCTCCTGGCTGTAGCCGTTTTATTTCGCCATCGTCTTAAACAGAAGACCATTGAACTCTCTCAGAAAAACATCATCATGGAAAATGAAATTTCAGAACGCCTTCTGGCTGAAAAGCGAATGCAGAGTTCGCTGGACGAGAAAACAGTGCTGCTGAAAGAAATTCACCATCGTGTTAAGAATAATCTTCAAATTATCTCCAGCCTGTTGAACCTGCAGTCCGGTTCAATCAATGATCAAACCGTTCAGGCGGTATTCAAAGAAGGGCAGCAACGGATACGCACCATCGCTTTGATTCATGAGACACTGTATAAATCGTCAAATTTCTCCCGAATTCCCGTCAATGATTTTCTACAGACGTTGGTTAAAAATCTATACAAAACTTATTGGCACGGGAAATTCAAGGTCGATATCCGGATTGAAACAGAGCTTGATGAGTTGGAGATTGATTATGCCATTCCCTGTGGATTGATTGTCACGGAGTTGGTATCCAACGCCTTGAAATATGCCTTTTCAGGGCAGACACATGAACCCTGTTCCCTGGCTGTGGCCCTCAGGCATTATAATGGCGACGCGGCCTATGATCTTGAGTTGATGGTGGCGGATAACGGGGTCGGGCTGCCGGAGGATTTGATCGTTCAGGAAGCGGATTCTCTGGGGCTGCGCCTGATTACTATTCTGGCTGAAGAGCAGCTTAACGGGCGTATGCAGATTCTCTGCCACCCGGGCACGGCCTTCAATATTCAGTTTCCGCTAAAAAAATAGCGGGGCGTTTATCCGCCTTTTTTATTCCACTATTCAGGTTAAATGCATTTTTTCGTTACTATTGAATCGCAAGGAGTTAACCATGTTTCGCCGTGAATGTGTTCTCATTCTATTGGTAATGTGTGTTTTTGCCGGCCTTCGTGCTCAGGAAAAAACGGCTGTTTTTCCCGGTGCCGATGAAAAGACCCCGTCCAGATCCGAGTATTTTTCCTGGATCAACAACACCAATGAGGGCGCCACCGAGGCTCAGACCCTGGCCAATCTGGCCTTTTTTCAGTGGCTGCATGATGCATATGGCATGCAGCTGGACATCTACGCCTTTGATGCCGGCGCCATTGACGGCAAGCGGTTTTACGGCAAGGTCGGGTCGCCGCGCTTTAACCGGCAGTTCCCCCGCGGCTTCGACCCCATGGTTGCGGCTGCCGCTGCCATGGGCACGCGCCTGGGCGTCTGGGGCGGCCCCGACGGATTTGGCAACACCCCTGAAGAAGAGACCGCCAGGCATGAGCAGATGGTCTCGCTCTGCCGCGATCACCACTTCATGCTCTTCAAGTTTGATGCGGTGTGCGGCGCCCTGCGTCCGGAAAAGGAAGACGCCTTTATCCGTATGATGACGGCATGCCGTCAGTATTCGCCTGACCTCATTTTATTGAACCACCGCCTCGGCCTTGAAAAGGCCCAGGCCCACGCCACCACCTTTCTCTGGGAGGGGCGCGAGACCTATATCGATGTCTTTGCCTCCAACCGCGTTACTGCGCCGCATCATCGCGCCCATGCCATTGACCGCGGCCTGGTGCCCGGCATGCAGCGTCTCACCGAGGACCACGGCGTCTGCCTCTCTTCCTGCCTTGATTTCTGGGAGGATGACGTGGTACTCCAGGCCTTTAACCGCGCCCTGATTCTGTCGCCGCAGCTCTACGGCAGTCCGTGGCTGCTGCGCGATGATGAATTCCCGCGGCTGGCACGCTTTTTCAATCTGCATCGGAAATACCGTGAGCTATTGCTCAACGGCAAGGTGTTGCCGGAGGCGTCGTTCGGCCCTTCGGCGGTGTCCCGGGGCAATGACCGTACGCGTCTGATCACGCTGCGCAACCTCAGCTGGACGCCGGCGCAGTACACAGTCACGCTGGACAGCACCATCGGGCTGGAGGGCGAGGGGCGCGTGCACGCCCGGCGCTTCCACCCCCTTGAACGCATCTTAGGCGACTTTGCCTATGGCGAATCGATCACAGTCACTGTGGCGCCGTTCCGGGCCTTTCTGCTCTATGTCTCTTTGGACGGATGCGATGAACCCGGCGTGATCGGCTGTGACTATGAAGTGATCCGTCACGTCTCAGGGAAGCCGGTAGAGATCAAGCTGGTCGCCCCGGCAGGCGCCAGGCGCCGCATCGGCGTGGCCGCCAGTCTCAAGGCCATAGACACTGTGTTGCTGGACGGGAAATCCAATAAAAATTTGCGCCAAGGCGGGCTGGTCAATATTCAATTTGCCGGCAAGGCGCTGAAGCAGGCGTCCCATCGCCTGCTTGCTGAGTGCGACAGTATCGCCCCTCCCGCAGACGCCGAGGCCCTTTATGAGGCCACGGTTTTTGCCGCGGACAACAACGCCCTGGAAGTGCGGTCTATTCAGCGTTCCGGGGCCACGGCCATCGCACAGGTCAAGGCCGCCCGTGACGCCTTTGTGAATCAGGACGCCTTCCATTTGCGCGGCCTCTGGGACCGTTATCTCTTTGACGGTGATGACGCCACTGGGTTCTGGCCGACGCGCAAATACAACATCGATCAGCGCGTGAAAGGCGGTTGCTTCAGGCTGGACCTGGGAGAGGTGGTCGACGCGGACCGCATCGTCCTCCATTCGCCCGATGTCTTCTCGCTGGAGCCTATTTTGATGGATGAGGGGAATTTTGTCGAGGTCTCCACAGACCTCGTGCACTGGCGTCGTCTGACCTATATGACTGGCACAACCATGCCCATTGATTTGGATGGACCGGTGCGCTACCTCCGCTTCCGCGTGACAGCCGACCGATTCACCGAGATCACGGGGGAGAAAGACGGCAAGCCGCTGAATCGATCGCTCTGGCGTGCGTCCAATCTCTTTGCCCATCCCCGTCGTCTCAAAGTAGAGAAGACGTGGCACGCCCGTGTCCGTCTCGACGAGGCCGCACCGGGGGCCAAACTCTGCATCGCCTTAGAAGGCGTGCACGGCGTGGAGGGCGCCTATGCGGCGTTGAAGATTGGCAATCAATATGTAGGCTGTCCGGACCGGGCCGTCTCCTACCCCTCCAATACCTGGGAGTATGTCAATGCCCGGCGCGACCAGGGGTACACCTACTATGTGCCGGTGACATCGGAGATGCTGGGGCAAGATATCGATGTGTACGTGCTGGGTGTGGACGCGACACATCGCAATCTCAAACCCAGGGTTTGGCTGTCACAGGATCCGGTGGAAACGGATGGAAAAATGTTGGTGCTGGAGTAGTGTTTTATGCGTCTGTTCTGATTGAAAAATAGTCGAATAAAGGCAACATGGGATCAACACAGAGTAAAACCATTGAACTTTTTATGAGGAGGAAGAGGATGAAGATGATGCAGGAGTTCAAGGCTTTTGCCATGCGCGGCAATGTGATTGACATGGCCATTGGCATTGTGATTGGTGGGGCGTTTGGCAAGGTGATCTCGGCATTCGTGGGCAATGTGCTGATGCCGCCTATCGGTCTTCTGTTGGGTGGCGTGGACTTTAAAGACCTGGCCATTACCCTGAAGGCCGCACAGGGCGAGGCGCCTGCGGTGCTGCTGACCTACGGCGTTTTTGTGCAGACTGTGGTGGATTTCATTATCATTGCCTTTGCCATTTTCATGGTGGTCAAGGGCATGAATGCCATGAAGAAGAAAGAAGAAGAGAAACCGGCCGCGCCGGCAGCCCCGCCCAAGGAAGAGGTGCTGCTCACAGAGATTCGCGATCTGTTGGCCAAGAAATAGTTTGTGATTCACCGCAGGGGCAGTGGCCCCTGCGGTGAATCTTTTGTCTGTTGTGGGCTGCCATGTAGTCATGGCATGCTGTAGTCTGTTTGATTATAATTTTAGTACTGTTTTCACCAATGTGTTTTTTGGGAGTCCCCATGAGATTGAAAGTTGTCGCGTTGTGCTGGCTTGCTCTGGCATCAGTACTTAACGCCCAAACCAAGGTGGACAGCCTGCGCGCCTTACTGGGGCGGGTACAGCATGAACAGCGGGTTGAGGTATTAAGGCGATTGTCCCTACGCCTGCGTCACGCGCCGGGCAATGAGGGGTTGGCGATCGCGGAGCAGGCCATGGCACTGGCCGATTCCTTGGGGGACAAAAAAGGCATGGCCTGGGCGCATTATGCCATGGGCATCAATTATAGAGAGAAGCGAGCGTATGAACTGGCACATCAGGCCTTTGATCAGGCGCTTCTATATTTTGAATCCAATGGCAGTGCGGCAGATCGGATCACCGTTTTAAGCAATGTGGGCCGCCTATACAGGCAAGAGGGGCGTCTCCGCGAGGCGCTGACCTTTTATCATCGTGCTCTGGCGTTTCTGAAAGAAGGGGGAGATCGCAACACAGAGGCCATGACGCAGATCTGGATAGGTATCTGTTATGACCGGCTGGGTGAGCATGATCCTGCTGTGGTTCATTTTAAGGCCGCTCTCTCCCTTTATGAAGCCAGTAGCAGCAAGCGCGGCATGGCCAGGGCGCTGAATAATCTGGGCATTGCCTATGTCAACCGGGGAATGCCAGACAAGGCACTCGATTATTATCTGCGCGCCCTTCACCTCAAAGAAGATTTGGGTCAGAAACGGAGCATGGCCACGACGCTTAACAATATCGGCATTGTCTACAAAAAACTCAACCAGCTTGAAAAAGCATTAGATTATTACACCCGTTCCATGGTGATCAAGGATTCACTGGGCAATGAAAATGGCGTGGCCGTTTCGCTGAACAACATTGGCATTATCCATATGGATATTGGAGATTATATACAGGCGCTCGCGCATTTTGAGAAGGCGCTGGCCATGAAAAGGCAGATAGGCGTAGAGACGGGCGTACCCGGCATTCTTAATAATATTGGCAGGGTGAATGCACTTCAAAACAGACCCTATCGCGCCTTGTCTTATTTTAAACGCTCGCTGGCCTTAAAAGAGAAAAGAGACGATCGCCGTGGCATTGCCGAGACGTTGAATCACATAGGCTGTATCCATATTGAACTGAACGAGTTGCATCGTGCCAGGGCCGTATTGGACCGGGGACGGATACTGTGTAAGCAATTAAAACTGCGTGATCGGCTTTTATATAATTATGAGTGTACGCATCGCTTGGCATTGAAACAGCGGGATTATGCAAAGGCACAGGCGGTTTTTTATGATTACAGTGCATTAAAGGATTCCATTTTTTCTGACCGCAGCGCCAAGGCCGTGGCTGAACTGGAAACGCGATACCAGTTGCAGATGAAGGAAAGTGAGATTGAGCTTCTCAAGCGCGACAATACAATACAGACACTGAGTCTCAACCGACATCGTCTGATCAAAAATTTTTCACTGATGGGCGGTGTGCTTTTTTTCTGTGTGGCTTTACTTCTGGTGAATCGAAACAGGAGCAAGGCGAGGATAAATAAGGTTTTAAAGGCTGCCAATACCAAGATTACCACTCAAAAGGAAGAGCTGGAGCTGCTCAACACGACAAAGGACCGTTTCTTCTCGCTGATTGCTCATGACTTAAAGAGCCCTATACTGGCACAATTGTCTGGCACGCGACTGCTCTCTAGAAGTTTAGAAGAGATGGACGCTGAGGAAGTAAAATCAATTGTGATCGAAATGGGTAAAAATACTGAGAAATTATACAGACTGCTTGAAAATCTTCTCCAATGGGCCAGGGCACAGATGGGCAGTCTTGAGTGTCAGCCGCAACAAATCCATTTCGATGTGATGATCAACAGCATCATTGCTCCATTTATGTCCCTGGCGGATCAAAAGCAGATCACCTTATCGTGGCAGTGCAGTGATAATTTTACACTATGGGCCGATACCAATATGCTCCGTTCCATTATTCAGAATTTGTTATCCAATGCCATCAAGTTCACGCCACACGGCGGAACGGTCACGGTTACAGCAACGGGTGATAAGGAGGGGGGGAAGGTATCTGTGTTCGATTCAGGTGTGGGTATTTCTTCTCGCAGAATCAATAAGCTGCTGCATGTGGGTGAGCATGTGTCAACAGAGGGCACAGATGCAGAAAAAGGGACAGGACTCGGTTTGCTTCTATGCCAGGAATTTGTCAGAATGCACAATGGCACGCTGCATATCACCAGTCAAGTCGGCCAGGGGACGCATGTCTGTTTTACCCTGCCCACAGTGAAAGAGGGCGGCTGATCCGGACCGCCTTCTGTCTCTTGTGTCCTCTCCGGAGCGCCGGGGAAGTCATTGGTGAGGAAATATACATTAATCGATCAGTTCAAACGTCACACTTCGATTGATCACGCGTCCCGCCACATTGTCTTCAATCCGAATCTCCAATTGATATTTTCCTGGCGCATAAGACGGCATGGACAGGGATTGAATGAAATATTCAGCCTCGCGTCCGCCATCAATGTCTTGCTCCAGAGAGACGCGCACCGGTTTGCTTTTGCCGCGCTGTAATCTGGAGATTGCCCAACGCCCCTGCTCTTGCCTGCTGACGCTGAGCGTCACAGAGGCATCGGTTTTATTTTTCATGTTCATCAGCAGGTTATAAATTTCAAAATAGATGAGAATGCCTTCATCTCTGGTGAAACGATGCCGTAGGTTAGGCACCAACGCGTCCACACGGCTCTCCTGCTTCTCCTCCCCATAGAGATGGAGGTTCTCCTCCTGCCGCCCCAGAACGATGCTGCTGATGGAGAGCCACCGGGCGTGAAAGTTGTTCTCAAATTGGAATCGCGTATTCCCTGTGGCGCTTGTGTGCATCTGTGTCATGTCGAAGCCGGCAAAATAGGCTCCAGGAGGCACGTAGGCACGCAAAGTACGCAGGCCCTGCCGCTCTTTATCTTGATTTAAACTGTATGGCGTGTCACTTTGCTTCACACGTCCCAGCTCTCGCCAGGCACCGTCGAAAACCACCAATTCCTGGTTAATCACATCAATGACGGGCTTCTGTTTCCGCCAAAGATTTTGGGGGATTTGATATGCCATAATCATTTGTGCATTGTCCTGGCCATGGCGAAACAGGAAGTAGTCCCAGTCAAATGTGATGGGCTTGCTGGGCTGAATATCAGTGGTTGTCGTGGTTGTGCCCACAACAATTGATTCAATGACTTCCTGCGGTTCAACATAGGCAACCCAGTCGCCGGTGTAAAGCGGTGTCTCTCTGAAAACCCATCCATTCTGTACCATCTTCGGTAGATCGGGACGATTCCAGGGGCGGCTGGACCGCCAGAAGTGAAAGACCATTGGGGGACGCTCTCCCCTGGCATTGTACTTCCAGGAAAGGTTGAAATGATATTGAAGGCCAACTTTTGTATAGAATTTGTCCGGTGATCCGTGACGGATATAGATTACTCCGAGGTCGTCGATACGCTGCTGATACCGGCTGCCTCGTGTGGCCCCCAGGGTGTTCATGAGAAAGGTGACGGGCATATCTGGTACTTGGAATTCTTTCATGAAGTAGGGCAGCGGCTGCTTCTCGGGCCAACGTCGGTTGAATTGCAGGGCATAGCGAAGTCTTTGGTAATGCTCGACAAATCGTTCATTGAACTCCGTGGTTAAAGTCGGGTCGCGGCTTTTCCAGCAGCTATGGAAAAATTGACGCCGGGTTGCCAGGTCGCCCTGCATGTAGAGGTCCCACTCTTCTTCTGTGAGAATGTACTGCACATCTTTAAAATATGGGTTGGCTTCTGTTTTCGTTTTAATGTGGGTTATGCCGAGCCGGTAGGCGTTCCAGGCGGTTCTGTCTTTGCCGACAGCCAGATTCAAACGTGCCTGATGAAGATAGTACAGGGCCGGTAACCCCTCTATCATTTGTGTCCTTGAACTGTTCAACACGTCAAGTGCTTTTTTGTAATGGCGGTTGAGATAAAGGGTCTTGACGTAATCACTGATGTAATGCAATGAGTCTGGATTGGATGTCACCAACTTTCCCATGAAGTCCGTCATCCTGCCTTGTGCGTGAAAGGCCCAGCCCAACCTTGTGTAGAGTTTGTAGGCATCTTTATAAAGCGGGGCTCTGAGGACGAGCGGTTCAAGAGAAGATAATCCAGCCTCGTACCCACGCTGCATGATGCGAATATGGGCCATTTGATAGTAGGTGTCCAGCATTTGGGGGCTATACTTCAGTCCCCAGTAGAATTCGTGATAGGCTTTCTTTAGATTGTGTGGGCCATTTAGGTAGAGCATGCCGAGGCGGTAGTAAGCTTCGGCATAACCGTCTTTCATGGCTTTGGCGCGTTTGAATGCCTTCTCTGCCTTGGACCAGAATTTTTGTTCTGAATAAACAATGCCAAGCTGGAGATGATTCCAGGCTTCGGGGTATTTTGCATTCAGGGTGAGAAGTGCTCTCTCTGCTGCGCTCCATTCCCGACGATGTATGTTATCCTGTATGGCAGACTGAGCCCGTTCAATTGCGGGCCGTGCGTTCTCTGGAGGCGGCATAAACACCGGCTTGCTGCATTGTGTCAGATGTATGAAAAGGGGGAGTAGCAAAGCCGTCAATCTGAGAATAGTGCTCAATGGTAGGCTCCAAACCAAATGTGGTGAAATTTAATGTCAACCCGTATCTATATTTTATGTATTGGTGCCGCATTGCGTTCTATCGTCTCTACCTACCATGGATACGAATGACTGTTCTTATTGTTTATCTCCGCTTGTGGCCTTCCCTGTCTCAGATACGTGATATAGGGCTTTTTTCCCATAAGGATGGGCGGGATTACAGTGCAGGAACATCTTATTCAATTTTATAATGAACGTATTTCTGTACTGAGCGCCCGGAATTTCTGTCCATCACATTGACCTCCAGTGTGTATCTTCAAAATCGGTAAGCGGGTAGTGCAATGGCCTGGAGACCGTACTCCGTTTCAGGTTTTCCATCGATTTTATGGGCCATTGAGACTTTTGTCCACGTTTCTTTTCGACTGAAGATTTTGGAAATAAACGCGCGCTATTCTCTCAGCCGGCTGACGCTGGGTGTCATCGTGGCAATGGATCTGTCCATTTGTCCATGGGCTAAACGTCCAATTTCTATGACTGCCCTCTTTCCGTGCCTGATCTTTCTTTTGACGGGTAGATGCGGTTTTTGGTTTACGGGTGGTGCGGTATACCCCTGTTCTGCTGTTTGATCTTGCTTTTGCCATCTCAGCATAGTAAACTTAAATAATGCCGTTTAACGATTATGCAATCCCACGCCTCTGTCGGCATGGCTATTTTGTCTATTACATAAAGAGGGGGCCAAGGATGAGATTTGAACAAGCCAAAGATATCGTCCGTCATGCCATTGACATGCATCAAATGATTGAACGCCATTTTCTTTCATTGTCTGGCCGGGCCGTAGACCCCAGAATGAAGATGGTGGCAGATTACATGGTAAAACGAGAGGCTTTTCTTCAGGTCGGGTTGACTGAATTTGAGCGTTTTGCTGAGAAAGCCTTTAATGAAACCTGGTTTGAGTTCAGCGTCTGTGATGCCAGGTTTAAGCAATTACACGGCTATCTTCAAGCTGCTGAAGCCTTGGTGGATGATGTGTTGGATTTGATAATTCAGCTCTATGAGTGTATTGCAGGCGTTTTTGAAGCCCTGTCTAAAGAGGCCGATGTGGGGGAGGTTCGTGAAGTGTTTGCCAATATATCGGAGATGGAGAAACGTGAATTGAAAAAAATGGTACGTAATATTCAAATGATGAATGAACTCTAGACGACGCGTTGTTTCACTCAACGGTCCCTCTTTTTTTTACTGGCAGTGCCATCTTCTCCTTCACTTAAAAATATCCCTGTCCACCGCAAGTTTATTTTCCCGGCGTCGTCCAATGCTATAGATGAATGGAGCAAAGAATATTTTGGGACTAAACTTTTGAGTCAGTATGAATTTCCAGATTTTCGCGCCGTGGTCGAGGCTCATCAAGATCGGGTGCTGAATATCTGCTATAAGTTTCTTCACAATCGCGAGGATGCCGAAGACGCCGCCCAGGAGGTTTTTGTCGAAGTCTATCGCTCAATGGATGATTTCAGGGGGGACGCCCGGTTGTCCACATGGATTCATCGTGTGGCTGTGACCAAGTCACTGGATGCCATCAGACGGAAGAAACGGAAAAAACGGCTCGGATCGGTGAAGCAACTCGTTGGACTCGAAGATCGCCATATAGAGCCTGAGGGACCGGATCAGCAGAGGCCGGACCGCCTGCTTGAAGAGAAGGAGAGACGGATGATCTTGAATAAGGCCATAGACAAACTCCCTGAAAATCAGCGCATTGCCCTGACTCTCAGTCAGATTGACGGATTCAGTTATCGGGAAACAGCAGAGATCATGGGGGCTTCGTTGTCCAGTGTGGAGTCTCTGATTTTCCGCGGGAAACGGGGTTTGAAAAAGCATTTGACACAGCGTTATCAAAAAATATTGGCATAGACCGCAAGTTAATGCTGCGGTCGGCGTCCAAATGAATAGAAGGTCTGGAGAGGACATTATGACACAGAAACATCACATAGAAAAGGAAGTGGCGCGTACGCTGAGGCAGATGGAGGAAGAGGCCCCGCTGAAAGCCGATCCTTTCTTTTATACCCGGCTGACGGCCAGAATTCAAGAGGAGCAGGCGGCCCATCATCTCGAGGCGCCTACAACCTGGCAACGCTGGCGGCCCTTTGTGCTGGCCGCATTGGTCGGGGCCAATATCATTACAGCGGCACTATGGATGAATACCACGACAGCAACCAGCGAGCGGGAACAGGCCTTGAACGCCATGGCGCAGGATTATTCATTGGTAACGCAGAGCAGTGACTGGCTCTCTGAAAGCCTGGGGGAATAGAGATGGACTGGTTTAAAAAACAGAAACTCTCCAATTGGATTATTGGCATTCTTGTGGTGATCAATACGGTGACGCTGGTGACACTGTGGGTGATGCGGTTTGATGGCCCCCGCGCAGTTGCGCCGCCGCCTGAAGAGGGGCCTGGACGGGAGCAGATGGTGATGCGTCTTCTGAACGATGAATTGGGGTTGTCCGATCAGCAACTGGAAGCGTTGCAGGGCATGCGGCGACGGCATTTCAAGGGATTTCGTGAGATTGGACGGGAGAGTATGGCGCTGAGACGCCGCATTATGGATGAGATGTTTTCTGCAACGCCGGATACTGCGAAAGTGCGTGAAATTGCCGAAAGCATTGGGCGGTATCATGCGAGCAGGGAGATACAGAATGCACAACACTTTCAGCACCTCTGGACGATCTGCACGCCTGAACAGCGTCAAAAATTTCAATCATTGGTTCACGAAATACTGCCCGACCCCATGGCGCGCGGCCGGCAGGGGCGAAGGCCAAAAGGCGGGCGTCCGTTTGAACGGGGGCGGCGTGGCGCAGGGCGGTTTGGACGGTCCCGGCATGAACAGGGGACGGAAGATTTTACTCGATAATAACAATGCATAACGTAACACTTAATCTCTCTTACACGGAAGGAGAAACATTATGAAACGCACATTGATGATTGCCGTATTGGGGCTGGCCATGGCCGGTTCTGCACTGGCGCAGGGCGGGCGCGGCATGGGCCGCGGGTATCGCATGACAGGTGATGGACAGGGTGATGGACAGGGTTATGGCAGGCATGCCATGCTGGATTTGACAGAGACGCAGCAGGAACAGGCCCGGTCCATGCGGGTTGAACATCTGAAAGCGATGAAACCCTATCGTGAACAATTGGCGGAAAAACAGTTGAAGCTGCACACACTGAGAACCGCTGAGAAAGTGGACAGTAAGGCCATCAACAGATTGATTGATGAGCTTGGCGCAATACGCATCGACATGGCCAAGAAACGTGAGATGCATCGTCAGGAATTCCGAGCTCTGCTCACAGAAGAACAGCGTGTGCTTCTGGACAGCCGTCCCATGGGCGGTCGGGGTGGACGCGGTGGTTTTGGTGGTCGAGGCATGCGTGGTGGACGTGGTGGTATGGGCATGCACGGTGGAGGCGGTGGCTTGGGCCGACAGAAGCGTATGGGGCGGATGCAAGGCGGGTATTAATTCCAAAAAGTATTCACCTGAAAGGGGCGGGATGACGATCCTGCCCCTTTTTTTGTGGCATTTTTTGATTTTTGGAGGGGGATTGACCACGATTTATCCGTATCTTAAATACACTGCGAATGACTTGTCGGAAGAACAATGATGACGCTGCAGATCTATCACATCATCGGTGTGCTCGCTCTTTTTCAATCGGCCTTTTTGACGTTTACACTGAGCAGAAGCCAGCAGGGACACGCGTTATGCCGTCGTCTTTTTTCGGCGCTTCTGGCAGTTTTTACGCTGCAAATTGCCTATGCATTTACACACAGTCTGGGCATGGGCCAGTATTTTATCCCCTATTTTAAGTGGATATTTCTGGCTGCCCAAAGTGGTTTTTTGATTGGCCCCCTGCTCTATCTCTACATTAGGACAGTGATTCGGCTTGACACCGGGCTGGGGAGGCGGGATTGGCTTCATCTGATTCCCGCTCTGGGGTTTTTTCTCTATTTTGCTGTCAGGCTGTCGGGCATTAACGCCTTTAATCCATGGGGATCACCGCTGAAAATGATATACGGTATCGCCATACTGCTGCATGAATCCGTTTATCTCCTCCTTGTCTTATTATTACTGATAAAGAATCGTATCAGGCCCTGTGCACTGTTGTTGAAAAACGGTCTGGGGATGCCCGCAGGCTTCCGCCTGTTTATGATGACGTTTATCATGGTATGGCAGATTAAACTTCAGTCTTTTGTTGTGATCGATGTATGGAAGCTATGGCGTTTCTGTCCCTATAGCGAGAGTCTCTATTTTCTCGCAATGCTGCTCTTTGTCAGTGCATTGGCCGTATTGGCGATGCATCACCCAGAATGGCTGTATCCGCCGCGTCGCTGCCAGGCCAGATCAGAGAGTCGTGAAGCCCTGGAGAGCTTGAAAACGCAACTGCATGTCTATATGATAGGGAATAAACCCTTTAAAGATGCGGCTTTGACTTTACCCGTTCTGGCCCGACAACTGGACATGCCGGCAAGGCAGTTGTCTTTCATTGTAAACAGTGCCTATAAACAGCATTTCTGTGATTTTATAAACAGCTATCGTATTGCCGAGAGCCAGCGGCTGCTGAAGGACAAAACCGAGGATTATCGTGTGCTTGAAGCGGCCTATGAAGTCGGATTTAATTCAAAGTCCGCCTTCAATCGGGCCTTTAAAAAACATACAGGCATGACGCCAACGGCTTTTAAACGAAGACATAGATAATGATGACTTGGCGATCAACGATGACTGACTGCCTCTTTCTCTCTGGCAAGATGATGAGACGGTATAGATATTAATGCACTCAAATTATCAGAAAATCTATGCAGTGGTGGCGTTGATTCCTGCGGGTACTGTCGCCACTTACGGTCAGGTGGCCGCCCTGGCCGGTTTACCCGGTCACGCCCGTCAGGTGGGTTATGCCCTGCACGCCACGCCCCGGGATGTACAGATTCCGTGGCAACGGGTGATCAATGCCAGGGGAGAGATCAGCCGTCGTTCTGACCCCGTCTTTGGAGATCTGCAACGCCGCCTGCTTGAGGCTGAAGGGGTGGTTTTTGATGAAAAAGGTCGGGTGGATCTGCGGCGGTTCCGTTGGCATCCGTGAACCTGAGGCCGCCTCTAGATGATGGGGACGTCGCAGCTTTGCTCAGCGGCACCCAATGGGGTATGGTGATCATATCAGCCTTGGTGGGCCGCTGTACTCACTGGGGTAGAAGGGGATAATATGGTGTTGAACGCTTCATACGTAACTGCCTGGGTAGGGCTGCTGGGTGCGCCGGTGGCGGCTTTGAAACTCTACCGATGGATAGGCCTGCGTGCGTCTCTCAATCGAAAATTGCTGCTGGGCATTGCCGGCCTCTGGCTGACAGTCATGGTCGCTGTATGCCTGCACATCACCATTGTGCGGGTCGCCTTCAATTGGGGTGTGGGGGTACTTCTCTATCTGGGTTATACCTATGCAGTCTGGCAGCTGATGGACCGCCCTCGGTGGAAACGTCTTTACTACCTGGGATTGATGCCTGTCGTGATAGGGTATCTCTTGGCCGGCAGCCTCTTTGGATTGGCCAAAGTGATCGCACTGGTCGAACCGGGGCAGGTGGTTTTTACAGACTCAAACCATGTCCTGCGGTTTTATGCGATACAAACAGATCAGTGCCGGGTTGATGTGCTCACAAAGATGCCTCGCCTGTCTTTCCTGGCCCGGTCTGTGCATTCTGAGACTGTTGTAAGCCCGGTAGACCCAGAGAGGCCCTTTGACGTTGAGCTGACAGAGCAGGATGAGAGGTTGCGCTTGCGGCTCTCACTGCCAGGTGACAGCGCGGCCGTTGCGACGTTTTTTCTGCCACCCGCCGGATGAAACCGGTCAAAGAAAACTGCCGTCATCGTCTATTTTGACTGTGATGCACTCTGCCTGCTGATGATCCGTTCCACATCGCTCATGTGAAATCCGAAACGTTTTTTCAGGCGGCCCAGCTGCTGGCCTGCGGAGATGCCTGGCGGGAGTCCCAGTCCGGTTTTAAGCACATCAACGGAGACATGGTAGCGCTTTTCTACCTCGCCAAGCGTCATCTGCCCGGTAATGTACGCCGGGTCACGGCGACGATAATCTGCCGCGTCTTTCTCAGCTTCTGTCGCTACGGAGGCCGCGTGCTGTCTGGCGGATGTCGGCGCTAGAGGGCTGTGGTTAAGCCGTGGACGTACGGCTTCACTGTGATGTCCCTGGCCCTGAGCCATGCGAATCGGTTTGACTTTGAGGAATGCGGGGAAGACGAGGAGCACCAGAGAGATCAGCATGAGGGCCGCAGAAATAAAAAACCGTCGTCCTTTGACGGGGATAAGGCTGCGCCACATGGCACAGAGGGGCTTCCAGTGGAAGATCAGGTGAAGCAGGAGGAAGACGATGAAGGCGGCGGCCACCAGGAGATGCACCGTGCCCCACTGATGTCGGTCGAGCCCGCACCAGCGCAGGTCGACGTTTTCTCCATAGAGCGTCCACTGCCGGCTGCCGGAGATCAGCACGTATTTGATCAGAAGACCCAGCCCCGCCATGGCGGCCAGAAGAAGGAGCAGAACAGCATCGATGAGAATGTTCAATTTGCACCGGTTCAGCATGGCAGGTCCCCTTCCTATTTGACAGTGTTTTTCCAGACCACAAAACTTTTTTCTGCAACATTCACCCGCCGGGCAATGCGGTCGCATTTGGCCACAAAGAGAAAATAGACGGGGCGCGGCATGTCTATCAGCCCCTCCAGATTGCCCTGCCCCTTGGAGATGACCACATCGGCCTCATTGAACAGCGTTTTAAAAGCGGGGGAAGAGGTCTCCCAGATGACGCCCGGCGCGTCGTCGCCGGTGGTCACGGGTTGGGCTACCTGGTCGATGCCCACGGTCTTGGCGTCTGCCAGCGTGATGTCGTTGAGCACCGGTCTCTCCCTGACTGCAAAGTATATATTGGGGTGGGCGATGACCTCCATGAAGAGGCGGTCCATGACAATCTCGCCGGCATTGTCGCCGATGTAAAGCACGGTTTTGGCGGTTTTGAGGGCCTGCTTCAGCTGCGCAGAGTGATCGATAGCCAGATTGGCCTTGAGCACACTGGCGATGGAGGCGTCGATGTCCAGCAGGTGTTTGGCCCCAAAGTCGATGACATTGCCGGCAATGGCAAGCCGCATGGCCGTGTCAAAGGGGTCGCCAGAGCGCTTGATCTGCTGCCTCAGCGCATCGGCCTTTTCCATCATCATCCGGTTGGTTCTGTCCTTGATTTCACGGTAGGGGTCGTCATTGTCCAGCGCCTCGCGGATCAGTCGATGCAGGTCTCTGGCCATGGCCGGGGGCGATTGATCGAATGGGATTTCAGAGAGAAAGACAAGAATGCGGCGCAAGAGGTTTTCCTGAATCGATTCAGGGATAAAGTTGCCGTGTACCAGTCTCAGGTAGCTTTGAATGGTGCAGGGGATACAGTCAAATGCGATGTCCATAGGTGTCCTGTTTTTGGGGGATGCTTGTCGTTTTTTTTATGTCGTGCCGCTCTCGTGCGCAACCGGTTAGCAGGATTGACCGCGGAGCTTGCCAATCCAGTGTCCAAGGCCGTGCCCGGGCGACGGCGGTGTGCCCGGTTCACGGCGGTAATCGTCAATGAGAATGCCGTTTAAATGATCTGTCTCGTGCTGCACCACCCGTGCTGCAAGGTCGGTGAGCGTGTAGTGACAGGCCTGGCCTGAGAGGTCACAGCAGCTCAGATGGATGCGTTTCTTTCGTATCACAGAACAGTTGCGGCCCGGGAGGCTGAGACAACCCTCGACCATCTCAGCCTCTTCGTCCTCCTCTTCAATGCTGGGGTTGATGACAATCAATGGGCTTTTGCCCGCCTTGCAGACAAAGAGCCGGGTCGAAATGCCAATCTGCGGTGCAGCCAGCCCAATGCCGTGATGCTTTTTCATGAATTGCAGCATCTCGGCGGCCAGGTTTTCCAGGGCGCTGTCAAAGCGCTCCACGGGGGCGCAGGGATGCCGCAGCGCCGGATCGGGATAGAGGATTAGCTCCAAGGGCGCGTCCGGGCTAAACGTGTTGAATGATTCTTACAGGGCAGGCATTCACACAGGCGCCGCACTCCATGCACGCTGCCCAGTCGATGACGGCTTTGTTGTCCTGTATTGTGATGGCCGCCACGGGGCAGGCGTCTTTGCAGGCACCGCATCCCGTGCATTTTTCTGTGTTAATCTTCATGGTCATTGCTGTTGTTTCTCCTTCGTGCAGTGATTCAGTTATGTGTCGTTTGGGTTTACGCCGTGAATCGATAGTACTCAACGCCCCCCTGGCGAATACGTTCGATTCGGCCGTCTTTCAGTAGCTGGCCGGTGTATTTTGCCAGTTCATTGGGGTGCATATTGAAGAGCCGGGTCATCTGGTCCACGGTGCAGGGGCGCCGTTTCAGCAGCGTCATCAGCTGATCGGCATTGGCCTGTACGGCGGGGGAATGCTCGGTTTTGAATGCGGCAATCACCTCGGCGGTTGGGGTGAAGAACGACGCAAAACGTTGAAGTTTCTCCCTGGGAACGGGCATGACAAAATCATGGGCCGGGGGCCGTACGGCCGTGTTCAGGTGAATGCGGTCCGGTGAGAGGGCTTTGGCGGCTGCGGCTATTTTTGTAACATCAGATGGCAGGGCGTTCATGCCGGCAATCATGAAGACTTCCAGCCAGATTTTTCCGGTGAAGCGGCTGCAAAAGGCTTTGATGCCCTTGTATAAATCATCGAAGGTGAGCGCTGCGTGGGGGCGGTTGATCCAGCGATAGCTGCCGTCGTCCCAGGCGCTTAGTGAGATCTTTACGATATCTGCTTTGCAGGCCGCCTCACTTACCTCGGGGAGGTGGAGCAGGGTGCCGTTGGTCAGGAGCACACAGGGGATTTTAGAGTGCTCATGCACATATTGAAGCACCTCGCCGAAGCGGTTGTGCAGCGTGGGCTCACCAGATCCTGAGAGCGTGATGTAGTCGGCTGTGCCACCGTTTTTGAGCCAGTGTTCAAGCTCAGCAAGTACTTTTTGGGTCGGGACGTACTCATCGCGCGTCAGGGTTTGATGCGTGGTTTCCCCCAATTGACAGAAGACACAGTCCAGTGTACAGGTCTTGGGCGGCGTCAGGTCGATACCCAGCGAGCGGCTGAAACGGCGTGAGGGCACCGGGCCGAAGAGATATTGATACTGTTTCTTCATAATAATAAGCAGAGTCGCCATAATGCGACTCTGCTCTCCTTTTGCCTGTCGTCGTGCGTATTATTTTTCGGGTTTGTCCTGCTCAAGCTGGGTGATACGCGTCTGGATGTCGGCCAGGGCCTGTGTCAGATATTCAGCCTGCTGCTGCAGGGTCTCTTTCTCCTGCTGCACTGGAATCGGTGCCGTGTAAGGCGGCGTGAAGGGCACGGCGCCCCATCCGCCACCCCAGCCGGAAACGCCCCAGCGTCCACCTCTGCCGCCACGGAACCCAAAGCCCATTCCCTGTCTGTATCCGAAACCACCGGCCATGCGATTGGCTACGCCGGGAGCCGCGTACCCTGCGCAAAATCCTGTGGCGCGTCCCGTCATCGGCCCCATGCCGGCGGGTCCCGTTCTGTCTCCTCTGGGCATTGCTGCCTCCTTTTTAATCTATCTTCTGTTTCTGCCGCGTCCACCGCCTGCCTGCTGGCCGATGATGTTGTTGCGGCCCTGCCAGAATCTGGCGATTCGGCTGATCAGGGGCAAGAGCCGCCCCTGAGAGAATTGTCCCGTTTCTGACTGTTTCGTTGTACCGATGCAGCGCCCCATACCTCGACCTGTAAGCGGTCCCTGGCGCATGGGCCCTGTTCCATCACCGCGTGGCATCTTTCAACCCTCCCTTGAATGGATGATTCACTGCGCTCCGCCTCTGCCTCTGTGGCGTCTTCGGCGATGCGGTGCGCAGCCCGGCATCCGGTGACTCGCCTCCAGTCGGTTTATCAAAAAGGAGGTGATGATCGCCTCCGGGTCCCCGGCGATAAACGGTATGATGCGTATGTCTCGTGATTCAATGGCACGGGCGAATGGCCGAGAAATAGCGCCGCAGATCAGAACATCAACGCCCCGCGCTGCCAATGTATCGGCACGCGATGTGGGGGCCTCTCCCTCCAATTTCACCTGTTCCCGTTTAAGTTCTTTGCCATCCTCAATGCGTAAAAGCAACACACTGCGTGAGGCGTCAAAGAGTGGGGATATGCGGTTTTTCCAAATGGCAATGGCCAGGGTTTGATTCAATTTTTCGCCCTCCTGTCCAGGGATAATGCAAAAGCAATGCCAATGAAATTGCCGTGAAGCATTTAAAGGGCGTAAGTATCTGTAAATTTTGGATTTGTAGTGTCAATATCGATGTGGGTGATGATCGTGCAGGGGCGCAAATTTGCATCCGTATGCGGGGTGTTGTGTTGCGTTATTGCGACTCTATCGGGGGGTGTTGCGGCCATCGGTGGCGGGAAGTGCGATGCCCAGAGATTTGATCTTCCTGAATAACGTACTTTTGTGCATGCCCAGTTCTCTGGCCGTGGCCAGGCGGTTGAACTGATTCCGACTGAGCGCTTCCTCAATGCTTTGAATTTCCATCGATTTAATGCGCTCATCCATGCGGACAGGATGGGGAGCGGCGGGGGCGGTGTGCAGGCTCTCCGGCAGGCAGTGAGAGGCAATCTCTGAGTCTGTGCATAGAATAAATGCGTGTTCTATAATATTTTCCAGCTCACGGATGTTGCCGGGATAATCATGTGCCATCAGCAGGTTCAGGGCTTCGGGTGTGAGTTGGGTGATGGCCCTGTTTTGCTGCCTGTTGAGCTTTCGGATGAAATGGTCTGCCAGCAGCGGGATGTCTTTCTTGCGCTGCCTCAGGGCGGGGAGGTCGAGACGGACGATATTGATACGATAGAAGAGATCGCTTCTAAATCGGTCCTCTTCAACCAGTGTTTCGAGGGTTTTATTAGAAGCCGTGATCACGCGCACGTTGGTTTTAACCGGTTTTGTCCCTCCCAGGGGAGTGTAGGTCCGCTCCTGCAGGACGCGCAGTAGCCGCACCTGAAATGCGGGGCTGATGTCGCCAATTTCGTCCAGAAGAATCGTTCCATTCTCAGCCAGGGCAAAGTGCCCGGGCTTGTCTTTGACGGCGTTGGTGAACGCTCCTGCCTTATAGCCAAAGAGTTCTGATTCCAGCAGTGTATCGGGCAGGGCGCCGCAGTTAATGCCCACAAAGGGTTGATCTTCTCTCTGGCTCAGATTGTGAATGGCCCGCGCAATCAGCTCCTTGCCTGTGCCGGTTTCACCCTGGATCAGCACGGTGCTGTCACTCTCGGCAATGCGGGGCAGCAGCTGGATAATTTTATCCATTGCATGGCTTTTGCTGATGATATCACCCATGTGATAGCGGGCGTGCAGCTCACGACGAAGTTCTTCAACGAGACTCATGTCGCGAAATGTTTCGACGCCGCCCACAACCTCGCCGTTCTCATTTTTCAATAGTGAGGTGCAGACTGTCACAGGAATCCGTTCCTGGCGGCTGTTGACAATATAGGTTGATGTATCGATAAAGGAGAGGCCCTGCTGCATGGTTTTCCGCAGGGCGCAGTCAGTTTCGCACATGTTCGATCTGAAGACCTCACAGCAGTGCCGGCCCATCGCTTCATTACGCATAATCCCTGTAATGCGTTCGGCGGCGCGATTAAATGAAGTGATCCGCCAATCGTGATCCACTGTGAAGACGCCGTCAGAGACACTCTCCAGTATGGTCTGTGTGATGTGTTCTGTGATCGGTGGTGTGGGCTTCTCGCTATGCATTAATTGGAAGTGACCCTATTATTGTACGAAAGAGACGATGTGAATGATGAAAGATAGTATTTTTTGGTGACCGGTGCAAACAGATCCTGATGTCAGCCATGGGATGACATCAGGTTTTGCAGAAAGCCAATCCGAAAAAAGGGGGCGAGCCGCGCTGTTGAGCAGCGCTGTCTGCCGTATAGGGAGAGTGCCGGTTGATGCGTATCATAGGACAAGTGATTACGTTCTAAATCGATTCACAGGAGGTACAAATGAAGCGCAAGGTGTTGCACACCATCCTCACAGTCCTGGGGTTGATGGCCTTGGCCGGTTGTCAAGAGTCGTCAGATCCCATGGACGCTGTGAAGCCCTTTCAACCCGACAACCCCTATTTTAAAGCCAGTATGATCAGCTTGCATTTTGTTTTGGAGACACAGCCCATTGCCAAGGTGGATTCGTTATTTCGCAGTATGATCGACCAGTATGCCCTGCCTGTGAACGCAGAGGGTTGTCGCGATGGCGTCTGGGAGGGCATATCGCCATACGATGCCTTCGATTACCGCCATGTCGTCAAGCTGACGATTCAGAATGAGAAAATTATTCATGTCGACTACGATGAAGTCCATGTGAACGGTGGAAGCAAAGAAAGCGATCAGGCGTATAATCAGTTGATGAGCCAGGGAGGCGGTCAACCCAGTACGGCGTACCCTCGATACGAGAAGGGGCTGGTGGCCTTTCAGGATATGCAGAAGATAGAGAGTGTCA
>Ga0209475_10000822_pt1 | contig 48691 bp, 41 predicted proteins | sample tdDd471_FD_187128 | JGI IMG/M metagenome (GOLD analysis project Ga0209475, IMG submission 187128) | Marine sediment microbial communities from the Atlantic coast under amendment with organic carbon and nitrate - tdDd47.1 (SPAdes)... | ecosystem: Environmental > Aquatic > Marine > Coastal >... | reverse complement strand
AAGACCTCGCCCGCATAACCGACGAGGTCTTCGCCTCGGGCTGGCTGATCGGCGGCGAACAGGTCGAGGCCCTGGAGGAAGAACTGGCGACCTACTGCGGCGTCAAACACGTGGTTGCCCTGAATTCCGGAACCGACGCGCTGATCCTCGGCATGAAAGCCCTGGGGATTGGCCCGGGCGACGAGGTCATCACCCCGCCCAACTCTTTCGTCGCCTCGACGGCGGCCATCGTGGCGCTTGGCGCGGCCCCGGTATTCGCCGATGTCGGCGACGGCATTAATATTGACCCCGTTAAGGTTAAAGAAGCTGTCACGCCAAGGACCAAGGCCATCATGCCGGTCCATCTGTCGGGACGGATCGCCGATATGGACGCGATCAACAGGATCGCCAAAGACCACGGCTTGTTCGTCATTGAAGATGCCGCCCAATCCATCGGCTCGACCTACAAAGGCAAAAAGAGCGGCAACCTCGGCACCATCGGCTGCTTCTCGGCCCATCCTCTGAAGAATCTCAATGCGGCAGGCGATGCCGGATTTCTCACCACCAACAACGACGACGTGGCCAACCGGGTCCGGTTGCTGCGCAATCACGGCCTCAAGGACCGCAACACCGTGGTCAAGTGGGGCACGGTGTCGCGGCTCGATAGTCTGCAAGCCGCCATTTTACGCTACCGGCTTTCCAACCTGGAAAGCGCCATCCGGGCGCGCCGGACCAACGCCCAACGCTACCGCGACACCTTGAACGGCCAAGGGCTTGAACTGCCGCTTGGTAAGGACCACGAATTCAACACCTTCCATACCTTCATCATCCACGCCGACCGGCGCGACGAATTGCAGGCGTATCTTTTGGAACAAGGGGTCGAAACGGCCATCCATTATCCGATCCCCATTCACCTGCAACCGGCAGCCAAAGACCTGGGCTACGCCGAAGGCGATTTTCCGGTCTGCGAAGCACAAGCCAAACGGATATTGTCGCTGCCGATCCACCAATATTTAAGCCGCAGCGATGTGGAATACGTAGCCGAAGCCGTTAACCGTTTTTTTGACTAGAGAGACTCATGGCGAAGAAAATTCTACTTCTCGGATACACCGGAAAACTCGGACGGGCGCTTCACAAGGCGCTTGCCGGAGAGTTCGAGGTGACGGCCAAAAACAGCGCGGACTTCGACGCCATGGACTTCACCAGCGCCGACAGGCTGATCGACGCGGCGAAGCCGGATATTATCGTCAACCCGGTGGCCTATCTCGGCATCGACGCCTGCGAACAGAACCCCTACCCGACCTTCGTTATCAACACGCTGTTTCCCCAGCATTTGGCCCGGCGTTGCGCTGAAACCGGGGCGACGATGGTGCAGTTTTCAACCGAGTCGGTTTTTTCCGGTAAGCTGAAGCGGCCGGTGACCGAAGACGACATTCCCGACCCGATCAACAATTACGGTTTCACCAAATACATGTCGGAAGTTGTGGTGAAGGACGCTTTGGCCGAGCACTACATTTTCCGGCTGCCGGTCCTGTTCGGCGAAAACCCGCGGCGCAATCAGTTCGTCGAAAAAATGCTCGACATGGCGCGGACTGGGAAAAGTTTAAGAATCGCCGACGACATCATCACCGCGCCATCTTACGCCAAGGATATCGCCGAACGGATCGTGGCGATGCTCAAAGAAGAAACTCCCTTCGGCCTTTATCATCTCGCCAACGAAGGTCAAGGCACGCTCTACGACTTGATGACGGAAGCTGCTAAATGCCTGAACATCGACGTACAAATCGACCGGGCTTCACTCAACGACTTTCCCGGCGTCGGAAACAAGAACACCGTAACGCCGCTGAAAATGACGAAAACGCCGCCTCTTCGTCCGTGGAAAGAGGCTGTCGCGGCTTATTGCCGGGACTTTGAAGATTAGACGATCAGCGAACCAATCCCATCGACGCGGCCCATTCTGAAATCTGACTGTAGGTTCCGTGGCTGTCTTCGATAGGTTTGCCGGTAAGTCGGCAGGCCAAACGGGCACATTTTTCGTCTTCTCCGTAAAGACTGAGAACCCATAGCGTATTAGCGATCAAAACCGGGTCGTCACCGATTGTATCGAAGAGGCGGTCAAACAAATCTTTAGCGGTTTCCCAATTTCCAGTGAGGTGATGCAAAATGCCTTTTTGCAAAATCGGAACCGGAAGAAAATCCATGGACGTGCTGCGTCCAACATAGTCTAATGCGGCTTCCAAATGATCCTTATCAATTGGCGCCGCTCTTAAGGTCGGCAGGACAAAATCAAAATACTTTTCTTCCAGAAAACGCCTCGATAACTCACCAAGGCTGGCGCTTCTCTCCCCCCCCCATTTGGCCTCAAGGGTTTCCCTCTCCTTTTCTGTGTAGAAGTTTGAAAAACCTCCACCTAAAACACTGCTAAGCTGTTCTGCGGGTAGCTTAAAATCCCGATTAACAATATAGTATAAGAAGGCGTCTGCTCGATCTTCTGTCCTATTGGTAGGTTTGGAAAACACCTCAAGCCCTAATGTCTTTTCCAAAAGCTCATCAATCCTACCAATCCACTTTTCCATTATGTAGACCAGCCAAACAATTTGCCCTTTCCGGTAGACTTGATACCCCGCTTCTTTATCAAATCCTTCCTTGTAGACATTAATCCCAACTACCGGCTTCACCTGTTCGTCAAACCAGGAAAAAATTCTTGGTTTTTTTTCAGCCTCAATCGTAAACACCTGGTTGAGGCGCTCCTTCAGTCTATTGAAATAGTCACACGGTTCTTTCAAGAACTCATCTACGTCTTCAGCTTGACTATAGCGCCGCGTTTCAAAGAACTGCGAAAGCTTCCACGAAACAGGTTCCCGAACGCCCGTAATAATGACGATTTCCCGCTGCTTATTCTCCGCTGTTTGGATTTTCCTCAGAACCTCCACACCTGTTTTCAAAGCCTCCAAACGAGCCTTAAAGACATCTTCACCCCCTTGCTTCGGGTCGAGAAGAATTTGAAGCTGTTCCTGCAGACTTTCAGGCGACAAATTGTGGAGATGATACGCCTCGGTTTCAGGCTTCTCCATAAGGGCGGTATGAATTGTTTGTGATCCGGTCTTGCCAATCGACCAATTCAAATAGATTCGTTCCACTGCCGCCCCCAATTACCCAGCACGCTTTTTGTAGTAATCAAGCAACACCTTCAGTTCCTCGTTTCGCTTAAACGTTTTTCGAATTTTCTCCCAATGCGGAACAGCCGCTTGACCATTGCCAGAACCGACATCAAAGAAGAGTTTTGCTTCGGAAAGAAAGTCGTCCAGTCCGTCATCTGTGTCGCTCATTGCGGCAACCACGGATGAAATAATGAAATCGACAAAATCACCACTTACGTGTCGCTGATCTTCCTGCCAAACGTATTTTCGCTCGGAAAGAGTGGCCATTTCGTAAGATGGAATGTAGTCAACTTCTTCATGGGCGAATGCAAAGGCTTCCGACGCCGCCCGCTGGACGGACTTTGAGTAGGTATTGGCAATTAATACATCCCTGCCTGAAAAAGTTGAGTAAAGTGGCACCGGCGACGTTGAGATCAATATTCGAAAGCTCTCTCCATTTTTCTCCTGGCGAATAAGCTGGTAAATCTCCTCCAGTCCCTTTGAAATTTCTTCATAGGACAGAACGTGAAGTTCAAAGCGCTCCGGCGTCTTTTTTATTGCGTAAGGCGAAGGAGCAACATTCAAATAGCGACTGAATTCAACATCATACCAAGCCTCGGCCATCCCCAAGGTAAACACGAAGACGCTGCATTCGGGAAACCTCTTATACCGCTCATGCAGGTACGCTCGGCGCTCCATAACAGCAGATTCGCTAGTCAATCCATCAACCCATTCACCCTCATCATTGAGAAGCGCATTTCCACCCTGTGTATCGTGAAAGGTCGAGCTATTGAACGGCAATATGCTCTTTGCACTTTCTTCCAAGCCATTCTCATCAAGCGCCCAACGCAGTTCGTTTAGAATTGAAAAAACATTGTACTTGTTTTGCGATTGGCCGAGTTTCGGATCAGCTGTTATGACGTCAAGGTTTCGGGCATTAAGTTCAACTTCAAGATTGCGGGCAAAACATGATCCGCAACAAAAAAAGCGGTCGCTTTCGCTAAGCCTATAGGGCGTGTCGATTGCAGGGCGTGCAATAGGTGAAAGACGCGTTGTTTGAAATTCATGCGACGGCCAACGTCGCAAACGATTTCCTCCAAAAAAAGCTTCTTCTGACGGAACTTTCTTGATCGGCATTTCCGAACTCCTTCAAACCTGCCGCATTCACTTTAAGTTGCAATACCGGATTTGATGATCTCTCCTTATTACCTAAGATACTCCTAATTACTGTTAAGCTTTCTTGAGGCATTTCATGGCTTAATGGTGCCCCAACAGCAAAGCTATGGACCATGACGACAAAAGAACCGATTGCCATCATTGGCTTTACAGATCCGATCGCGGGCCAAGTCGAAAAGTGGGTTGGCGCGTTCACCGACTACGAGATCGCGTTTTTTGCCTCAACCATCCCCCTGCCTGATCTCGATATCGAGGCGGAACACGCCAAGCGCCCCAATCGCAAGACGGAGTTCATCCAGAACGACTATATTTACGGCAAGCCAATCTACAGCGATACCGATCCCGTCGCGCTACTCAAAAAACACAGCATCGGAAAGGCCTTTGTGCTGGAAGACGACATGGCGGGACGTCAACGGACATTTGAAGCCCTAAGGGGAAACGGCGTCGATATTTTGTCTTTTGTCCACCCTAGCGCCACACTAGCCGGCTTCAACGATATCGGCGACGGAGCCATCATTTTTCCAAACTGCTATGTCGGATATAAAAGCGATGTAGAGGTGGGCGTAATCATGCAAGCCAATTGCGCCATCGAACACCACAACGTTGTCGGCGCTTTTTCAAACATCAACCCCAACTTCAGAACAGGCGGCTTTACGAAGGTTGAAGAACGCGTAGAGGTCAATATTTCAGTCGATACGATTAATCGCATCACTATCGGACATGACGCTAGGGTTGGCGCGGGATCGCTTGTGTTAGAGGACTTAGCGCCTAGTGGACTTTATTTTGGCAGACCAGCCAAATTCAAACGGAAGAATACTCCCGGCTAGTTTCAATAGAAGACTGATTGAGCCATCTCTTTAAGCTTTTTTTGAGAGTTTTTGTGCCCATATAGAAAGCTGCCTTAGTTTTCGGCGGCCAAAACAGATTGTCCGTAGGGAGAACGGTGGGAACAGAATATCCCAACCAAGAGGGCGATCGGCCCAATCGAGATCATTTTACGACAACGATTAAGCCGTGAATCGCCCTCTAAATTGAAAAGCGAGCAGATTTACGTTTTTACGAACAATCTGCTCTTGCGTGACCAGGAGTAACAGAATGTCTCACATCACGGCGGAACAGGTTCGCGACGCGCTTAAAAGCATTACCGACCCTGACAGCGGCACCGACATCGTCAGCCGCGGCATGATTTCGGAAATCGCCATTCACGGCCGCAAGGTCAGCTTCGCCATCATGATCGACGCCGATGGCGGCGAGCGGATGGAGCCGGTCCGCAAAATGGCCGAGGACATCGTTTCCAAGATTTCCGGCGTCGCTCAGGCCCACGTCGCCCTCACGGCGGAACGTGCGCCAACCATGCCCAATGCGGACGCCCGCAAACTCGATAAATACAAAATGGACGGCAACAAGATGCTCTGGCATATGGAGCGCGTCCAGGCCTGGAAAAACGGTGAGCGCGTCGCCCCGCTGCACATCGATGCGGGCCTCTCCAAAGGCTGCAACATCCGCTGCCAATACTGCTACGGCGTAACCCAGGGCAACTTCTTTAAAAAAGGCTCGGAGCGGGTTTTCCCGCGTGACGCTTTGTTGCAATACATGCAGGATTGCGGCGACCTCGGCGTGCGTTCTATTGCGCTGATCGGCGAGGCCGAGCCGACCCTGAACCCAGCCGTTTACGAGGCCATCGCGACGGGCAAGAAAGCCGGGGTCGACATGTCCATGGGCACCAACGGCGTCCTGTTCGATACGACCAAAGTCGGCGAGGAAGCGCTGGAGCACCTGACGTGGTTGCGCTTCAACATTTCCGCCGGCTCCGACTACGCCTACCGGCGGGTCCACGCCTCCAAGGAATTCAACACGGTGGTCGAGAAAATCCGCTTTGCGGTTGAAACCAAGCGCAAGCTCAACCTGGACACCACGGTTGGCCTGCAAATGGTCTTAACGCCGCAAAACGTCGATCAAGCGGTTCCGCTGGCCCAGTTGGGCGCCGAGTTGGAAGTCGATTACCTAGTGATCAAACAATGCTCCGACACCCAGGAAGGCGACATCGGCGTCTACGATCAACTGGAGGTCTATCACGACTTCGGCGAAACCCTGCATCAGGCCGAGACCTTCTCCAACCCCAATTACAACGTCATCGTCAAGTGGGACAAGATCACCAACGAAGGCCATCGGGAGTACGACAACTGCCTGGGCGCGCCCTTCCTGCTCTATTCCTCGGGCGACGGCAAACTTTACCCTTGCGGCCAGTGGTTCGATCACCGGGAAGAGGAGTTCCGCCTAGCCGACCTCACTAAGATGACCTTCAAGCAGGCCATTGAGAGCGACGCCTATTGGGACATGATCAATAAGCAGGCTTGTCACGTGGATGTGCACAAGGAGTGCTACTCCAACTGCCGCACCCACTCGATCAACGATTTCCTGTGGAACTTCAGCCACCCGCCACAGCACGTGAATTTCGTTTAGAAGGCGGCATTTGATTAAGACGGCAACGCCTGGATCAATGGGGTATCTATGGTCGATTCAGTCCTCATAAACACTCCGGTTTCGAGTCCGTTGCATGCGCAATTGAACTTGCCTCTCCTGAAATCCTATTTGGAGGGGAACGGATTCAGCGCCAAAGTATTCGACACAAACATCGTATTTTTCAGAGAGTTTCTCGGCGATGAAGCCCGTGTGTTTTCGCGCAAAGAGTACGACGAAAACCCTATTCGCCTGCTAGACTATTATAACCACCTGGAAGAAAGCCTCTTCGAACGCTCAAAAGCCTACGATGGACTGCATGTTGGACTGCGGTCGTTGGCGATGAAACACGACCGGTTGTTCTTCAGCTCTGTATTGAAAGCTGTTGACGACCGGCGGGCCAACCCGTTCATCGATTTCTACGAGCGATTTGTCGATCGCGAAATCACCCGACAGCACCCAAAGATTGTCGGCATCGCTCTGACGTTTCAAGATCAGATCATCCCTGCCTTTACCCTGGCAGCAGTTTTAAGAAAAAAAATGCCGGAAGCGGTCATCATATTTGGTGGGCAGATGATTACCCGCTGTTACGATTCAATCCTGCAAAGCCAAGAAATCTGCCGCTATATTGATTACTTGGCGCTTTGGGACGGAGAAGTCCCAATGCTTAATCTTCACAAGAACCTCATCAATAAAGAAGCCATCGACCGGACAAACCTGCTGGACGTGACCTCAAAAGTTCATAAGATCGACCGTTCTGGCGGAGCAATCCCCAATGGAGATATACCCAAAGCCGATTATTCGGATATCCCTTTTGCCGACTATCTATTTCCGGAGTTTCTTATACCCCTCCAAACCACCCGAGGGTGTTATGCCAATTGTGCTTTCTGCGCCATACCCTACGGCTCAAACAAATACCAAGTTCGGCAAGCAGAAAAAGTTGTTGAGGAAATTCTTGAAATCCAGGCGATCACTCAAACCTTCGGGCATAAGGCGACATACTTTAAGTTCATGGAAGACACCTCGTCTCCTTCGCTGCTCTTGCAGATATCCAGGCTCATTAAAGAACGTAACATCGACGCAAAATGGGAGACCTTCGCCCGTTTTGAAGACGCTTTCGCCAAACCCGGCGTCATGCGCGAACTCTACGAAGGAGGATGCCGGAAAATCCACTGGGGGCTCGAAACCAACGACCCTGACGTCCTTGAGGGAATGAACAAGAACGCCTCAAAATCTCACACCAACGACATTCTGAGGTTAACCGCCGAAGCCGGCATCATGAACTTTTGCTTTGTATTGGTCGGCTTTCCCGGCGAAACAGTTGCGGCAAGAGAAAACTTAGGCCGCTACATCATCAACACCCCGGACATTCATACACTGACCATCTCGACTTTCGATTTAACCAGAAAGTCGCCGATGGAACGCAACTTTATTGATAACAATCCGTTCGGTCTTGACCGCCAGGAAGCCGCGGATTTTCAGGTCCGCCTTCCCTACACGGTTAATGGCGAAGACTGGAAACGGCAAATCGTTCCCGCCGCACACAAACTGATGATCGATATCGTCCGCGAACGGCCGGATATTGGCTTTGTCACCCTTTTCCCCGACCAAGTACGGGCCATGTTGACCGATAAACACGGCCCACATTGGGGACGCCTTTTCGTCAAACGCTACGGAGAGGGAAATGTACAGGAAATGCTTATCAACACCGAAAAGTATGTTGCTGCATACGAAGACAAGGAAGAAATCGATATTCAATCCCTTCCGGAGCCGCTGAAACGCGAGCACTTCAGAACCAAGGAAGATATGGCTCTGCTGGCACAGGCGGTACTACGCCGCCGCGCCTACGAAAAACGACGCATCGAACAGGTTTAGGCAAGAAAAGCGTAAGGACTCCCGTGGCAAAATAGTTGGGCGGCAAGGAAAAAACATGAGTAACCAAGCGATGCAGAACAGTCTGGATAATAAATTCTCAGATGATTTTCGCGGCAACGCCGAATTGATCGAAATGTCACGTTACATCGACTTGGAAATTTACCATGCTGTGGAACGCAGCCATCCCTACTACGTCGAAATGGTTGGGGAAATCCGCACCAGGATTGAAACTTTGGCGGCGAAAAAAAAATGCAGCGTACTGGAATTTGGCGCTGGAACGGGCCTTGCCACGGATGAAGTCCTCGACATTCCCAACTTGGACGTGGTGGCGCTAGAGTTAGACGCCGAATGCGCGGCAATTCTGGCGCGGGAAGTTATGGGGAAGGCCCAGGTCGTGACCGATAACATTCTTACCTATCAGGCGCATGAACCTTTTGACGCTATTTTCTCAGTTTTTGCCCACGACCACATACACCACGATGATGCACCTAGATTAGTGGCGAATCTCCGCAGAAATCTCAAACGTGGCGGCCTCTATCTCATGGGAGGAGAGATTTTGCCCTTCTACGAAAACAACGAAGGACGGACTGAGGCTCTCTACCGGTACCATGGGTTTATTATCGAAAAAGCGCTTCGTGACGGCCACTTTGAGCTGGCACAAATTGAAATCAGCGCTTTGAAGTCCGGCATTCAGAAAATCGGCGATTTCAAACGGCATGAAGCCTTGTTCGAAACGGAAATGCTTGCCGGTGATTTCCGCCTATTAGAAAAAATAAAACTTGGCCCCGAACATCTCGATGACGTTGGCGGTGTTTACACTTATGTTTTTGAAGCAATTTGAAGGCTACCTTCGCCCCTAAGAAAACTCCTTGAAGAGCAGCCAAACCAAGAAAGTTTCGCCTATGTCGATGTTTTCCCGTTATCTCGACGACCTCGACCAATCCCTTTCCGACGACAAAAATCAGTCCCAATGGAGGGCCGAACTCGACCAAAAAGTTTCACTCGGTCGGTCCCTGATTGACGGAGCAGACGAAGGCCGCCTTGCATTGCGCCGAGCGGTCATGCGGAATTGGACAAGAACTGAAGAGCTTAAGGCTTGGTACGGCGCTCCGGACGGGAGTGAACTTTTTCAGGGTACCTCCGTAACATCGATTACCATTCCGGCCGAGTTACCCAATCCCTTGGACCTCAATAGTATTGAAGATTTGGAAGATGCCATCGCCGAGCATTTCATCACCCTTCACGACAAGCACAAAAAAGCGGTTGACCAAGCCATACTAGAAAATACCGACAAATGGCTCTCAGAAGGTCTTTTCTTCGGTATTGCTTTGGGCTCGAAAATGCTATCGCAGGCCTTTGGACTAACGGTGGATGCCGATTCGGTCGTATTCGATATCGACGGCGTAACGGTTGATCCTCATGAAATCACCTCCTATTCACCCGAGATTCGCAAGGCGTATTTCAAGCAGGCAACGCAAGCGATTGATTGCTTCGATGGGGTTGAAAACCTTTCTCAAACAGAATTTGAAACCAGCCTCGTTCTGGCTGATATTTCCAAGCCGCGTATTGACCGATACAAAAACAGCCTGATGCTCGCCCCCATCCGGTGTAATGAATTGGCGGCCAACCTCTCTCGCCGCGTAACAAAGTTGATTGCGGAAAAAACGGAAGGACGGATTGCCCCTCGGTCTTTGATGGTGACGATTTACGACACCGACACCCCTTACACCTATGACCAGATCAGCGGGTATTTTGGCCGAATGGACGCCCCCTCCCTTCCCGGTCTGACGGTGTTGGGCACCAGCGGGTCGATTGATGCCTTCAGGTGGCTGTACGCCTACCGATGTTCTCTGGTGGCCCAAAAAATAATGAAAAGCTCCCTATATTCTGAGACCGAACGTCGATTTATCCCCTTCGTTTTCTTTGGCGTCCTTGTCGAACGGGATGCTGAGATTCTTCTCGACCTGGACCGCCTGAGTCTGTTGCGGTACAGGGGAAATTTGTCTCCCCTGATCGAGTACGCCTATCTCGTTCCCAAAATTGAGGCCTTCCTTAACGCGACAAAAAACTTGCGTTTCGAAGAAGATTGGAAAGGGCGTTTAGCTTAACTGGGACAATGTGCACAGTTTTTTACCTTCAAGAATTCGGACTGCTTTCGAAAAACCGCGACAAAGAACTCCCGACGGAGGAGGAAGTCGTGGTCGACGGAAACTTAAAAGCCGTGCGCACCAAAGGTGCCGACTACTTCAGCTGTGCCGTGAATTCCAGCGGCTGCGCTTTCGTCAGCACGGCGGTTAACGGGCCAGCCTGGACTCAGGCGGTTGAAAGTGGTGACCAGGAATTGGCCAAACGCCTTTGCAAGGAAGAGCGCGAAGGTTTGGAAGGGCCAACCCGCATCGTTTCCGAGATGATCGGCTCGGCAAAATCCATTGATAAGATAATTGCCAGACTGACGTCTCAAGGAACCCGTTGGTACGGATACAACGTCATTTTGGTCGATCACTCCCGCGCGGTCGTTGTTGAAATGCGGGATCAACGTAGCGCCGTGCGCCCACTGAACGCCAAGGACTGCGTTACCAACCACTTCCATGAACTCAAGGGACACGGCCCGCAAACCCCGACTGATTATCCCAACAGTTACGCTCGCTTTGACTACGCGCAAAATAGACTTGAAGCGATCAACGGCCGCGATGACCTGTTCGAAGCAGCCAACCCTCATGACCCCGAACTTTCAAAAGCCATCTGGCGTCAGGGCATTTTTCATACGGTTTCCAGCACAGTGCTTTCCATAAACGACTTTTCGTTGTTTTACTCAACGAGCTGGGGAGCAACCTTTGAGCACTATTGACATAAAGAGCTTTTACAAAAAACTGCTGACCATTTTTGAAAGCAGCAAACGCCCTGTCTATGTCTATGGCAAAGAGCGCTACACCTACCAAGAAATGCTGAAGGTGATGGAACGCCTGAACAGCGTATTGTCACATTCACCAAAACGGCGGGTCGCCGTATATGCCGACAAATGCTATGAAGCCTATGCCGCAATTTTCGCGGTTATGCTATCGGATAACTGCTGGGTTCCCTTTAATCCTGATCTGCCGGCCGATAGGGCGGCAGCGATGATTAAACTGGCGGAGATTGATCTTATTTTAACGGACCGTCCGCTTCCCAAAGCTCTCGACGAGTTAGATATTCCTTCAAAAAACCTCAAGACGCTTATTCACAAAGCATCACCGAAACCATTTAGCTCTACCTTGAATTCTCAGACGTCATTCGACGCCGAGGATATCGCCTACATCATGTTTACCTCGGGCTCCACAGGCACGCCGAAAGGCGTTCCGATGACCCATCTCAATTACATTCACTTCATCAAGATCACTTTAGAAATTCTTCCCTTCAGGCAGGGAATAGAGGTCTTTTCCGATTACCACGACTTTGGTTTCGACATTTCGATCGTCTATCTGTTTTGCGCTCCGTTTGTCGAGGGAGCCTTTGCTCCTGGCCTCACGGAACAAGAGCGTCTTATGCCATTGGCTCATATGCGCAAAAACGGCGTCACCGTTCTGTCTTCTGTTCCCTCTTTGCTTTCCCGCATACGCATGTTGAAAAAAGACGGGGTTAAAGACATCCCGCTCCACATTCTCTTCATGTGCGGCGAGCCGTTCAGACTGGACCTGCTGGCCTACGCGTTTGAAAAAATGAGTGCAGAGCACATTTTCAATTTTTACGGCTTGACCGAGACCGGTGTTGAAAATTTCCACCATAAATGCACCCCAGAGGACATTGAACGCTTTAAAGAACAAGGCTATGTGCCTATCGGCGTCCCTTTACCCGGCAACCCGATTCGACTGACCGATGAGGATGAGCTACTCCTTAGCGGTTGCCAATTGACGCCTGGATACCTAGGCGGTGTAGAGAAGGAAAGGTTCCGACAAATCGACGGACTTCGGTGGTACGCTACCGGCGATAAAGTCGTTGAACATGACGGATTTTATTTCTGCAAAGGCCGTTTGGACAACCAAGTAAAAATCAGTGGTTACCGGGTCGAACTGATGGATATCGAAGCCCACTTGCGCCTCCTTGATGAAGTCGACGAAGCCGTATGCTTTGTAGTGGAAGCCGGCGGGCGCAGATTTATCGCGGCGGCCTATGTAGGCAGCGGAGAACTAACCGCCGCGAGTTGCAAAGCACGGCTCAAAGAAAAGCTACCGGAATACATGGCCCCATCGACGGTTTGGCGTCTTGAATCCTTACCTCTCAACAAAAGTGGAAAAGTCGACCGGCCCGCCCTCATACGTCTTTACGATGAAAAGAAGGGGGCTGCATGACCCGCGAAGAAGCTCAAAACATCGTGTTTCATGGCCTGGATAACGTCAATGCCGACCTCCCCACCGAGATGCACCTCAAAAAGCAAGAGGCGACTATTTTACTGGGCGAAGGGGCTCAAATAGATTCTCTTGGCCTCTTCATCCTCCTTTCAGCCATCGATGATGTCTTGAACGAGCAGTTTGGAATTTCAGATATTCTGAGCGATGATGTGATTGCGGCTTCTGATAGCCCTTTAAAAACCGTGGAAACGCTCATCAATCACATTACCGAGGCGTCATAATGAAACCGCTCGTTATCATGGGCGCGACCGCCGTCCCGGAAATGATCGATTTGATCATGGCGATCAACAACCACACCCCCTCCTTCACCCCAACGGCTATTCTCGACGACAACGCTTCTCTTCATGGAAGTAGCGTTGAAGATATCCCCGTGACGGGGACTTTGAGCAGCCACACCGAACATCCGGAAGCGCAGTTTTTATTCACGATTGGGAATCATGAAAGCAGGTTCACCCGCAAGACCGTCCTAGAGCGTCTTGCATTGCCTGATGATCGTTATGCAACCCTTATTCATCCTGCATCCAACCTCTACCGCTCTGCATCCATCGGCTCCGGCAGCATTATTCATTTCGGCGCAGTCATCGCCAATGGAGCCAAACTCGGGCGTTGGGTAGAAGTGCTTTGGAATAGCGTTGTCGGCGCAAATTCGACCATTGAAGACGGCGTAAAAATCGCTTCAAACGTCACCATCAACAGCGGTATTCTGGCGAAGCGTTTTTCCTATCTGGGCGCTGCCAGCGCCATTGCCGAGGACGTGACGATAGGGTCCGGAGCAGTCATCGGAATGGGATCGGTCGTCACAAGAGACGTGGCTGACGGCGCGTTTGTCTTTGGCAATCCACCGCGCACGCTCAAGAAAGACGAATTGCCAGAGGGCTTTTAGATATGCAGTTCTTCCGCTTAACTCAGCGTGACAGTTTGTGTTGACGGGCCTTTTCATAGGAGCCTTCGTCCTCGTAGGTTCGACATCCCACACATCGCTCAATCTCATTCTTCCGTCCTGTCGCATGTAGTAAGCGCATGTGCTGCATGATCTTGCCTTGCCAGACTTCCGACATCGATTGTTTCGAGACATCGCCTATGCAGTCGTTGGCGTCGACGTCATCGGTGCAGAGCGCGACCTTGCCGCTCGTTGTAATTTGCAATGACGCCCACAACGTTGTGCAGGGATGATAAGTTGGTTCATAGCTTGGGATATTATCTTCCCACCACATTTCATTCCCCCAACTGTGTGGCTCACGCATATAAATTCTATCCTGTGGCTTACGAAAGGGTTCCCAAAATGCTTCCCATTCATTCAGTGAATTTTTGACATCTGGTTTGCCGGGCTTCGTGAAAAGAACTCCTCTTACCCGAACCGCCGTCTCGGGGCGTATACGGTCACGCAAGGCAAAGAACGTCCGAATGTTGTCGAGAACCGTTTCATAATCGAGGCCAACTCTCAAAGCCTCGTAACTTTCCTTATCAACGGAGTCGATTGAGATCATCAACTCGTCTAGGCCAGCCTCCAATAGCTCCTTGGCTTTTGCTTCCGTAAGTAACGAGGCATTGGTGCTCATTGTCACCATGCGGATTCCGGCATCTTTGACCCTTTTAATCCAAGATGGCAACCGCTTGTCGAGGAGAGGTTCTCCGGCTCTTTGGATATTTACCCAGCGCACGGTCTCCGTGTAGTCAGCCAATTCATCAACTATCTTTGTGAAGAGATCATCAGACATCCGGGGCACTGACATGTCCCATTGGTCCACCGCGCAAAATGGACATTTGGCATTGCAATGCCGGATTGTCTCAATTTGCACGAACCGAGGAAATCGAATGGCTTGTTCCACAGAGGCATATCCCAGCTTCTGTGCAATCTTATCTAATTCATGGGCTAGGTTTTCTTCCGTTGCGTCTTTCGCACTACGAATCACAAAATCTAGACTCCCAAATTTCCAACAGTTTGACTCGAGGTCTTCTAGTAAACCAACTTAGGCATGAGATTTTGGTTAACCGATTCCAAACACTCCGGTTTTAGAGTTCAATTGAGGGTCTGATGAAAAAGACTCAAGGTTTTAAGGGGACGGCGTGCAACCGCGATTTAATATTTCAGCCATTGCTTGGGGCTGCGACTATCTCGAACTCATGGAGAAGGTCAGCCTGCCCGCCCTTGCCGCGCCCCAAAATCTCCCTGAAACGGCAAAACTTGGTCCGGTAAAGTGCAGTTTTCTGACAACCCAGGAAGATGCTAAAAAGATTGAAAAATGGGAAATCACCAAATATCTCCGACAATTTGCTGAAGTCGAGATTTCAGGCGACCTGGACAAATTGTCAAACACAGGAAATCCAGATGCACACTCGCTTGAAAAATACAATCTTTGGTCCAAGGCACTAAATAAGCACTTGGCGCAATGTTACGAGGAAAAGGCCTGGTGGGTTATGTGGCCGCCAGATTCTCTATTCGCCAACGGAACGTTAAGCACCATTTATCGACGCGCTTCTGAGGGGGTTAAGGCGGTTAGTGTCGGCTGTAATCAGGTTGTTCATAAAGAAAATTTTCTAGCCGATTTGGCCCAGCAGTTTGACCTCGGCAATGGGCTACCGCTGTCACTTGAAAACCGTCAACTAGCCGCGTTTAGTTTAAAAAATTTTCATCCAGCCTATCATAACAATACGCTGAATTTCGCCCAGTTCACGACATGGCCGGCAATTCTCTATTTTCCAGTTCCTGGTGAAGGCCTGCTAGTTCGTTTGTTCCACTCTTCACCACTCGCTATCAAAATCGACCGCCCTGTCTCAATAGATCCCGGCGATACCATTGATATGATGTTCCTTGAGAAGTTAATCGACTCGGTGGAGGAAATTTACTATGCAACCGATAGCGACGAACTCTGCACGGTCAATCTTGCACCTGGTGACTTCAAAATACCGACAACTAGTGAAGGGCCGTCAAAACGGATCATCAAGAATTTCATCAATAAGCACACCAATGAAATTCATCGACAACACGCTCTGCAGTCTTGCTATTGGCATGCCACAGACATCACCCCTGAGAAATGGAAGCCGCTCGAAGAGTTATCGGATAAATTCATTAAAATGATGAATTCAACGGTCGACCCTAACTTCGTCGAAGACCAAGGGTTCAGGCGCCCACCCGACACCGACAACTGATTTTTCTAATAGCCAAGACGCCGCATTGTTTCACCTGCGCCGTCCCGGCACAGCGCTTTCTCTTCCTCGGTCAAATACGCCTCCGATTTCTCATTTGCGGACCTGACTTCTTCAAGATCGGCCAATTTCGCGGGAAGTTCCAAAAACTCAAAGATGCGTCTGAGTTCTGCGTGTAAGTTCCGGCAAATATCTTCGTACCTGACGGTTAGAATAGTGTCAGGATGCCGACGTTGTTGATCCAATATTCCGGCATTAAGAGACGCCCAATATTCTGACAACCTAAAGAATCCTCCTCCGGGGTAGAATCTATCCTGATGAGCAAAAACTTCGCTTCGTAGACGCTGCCCATTAACTTCCTTATAGGGTAGAAACCAACAGTTCATCCCCTCCCCCTCCGGCCAATAGAAAACTACATTTCTGGTTTCCAGATCGAGTGAACGCTTCCAGCTACCGGCAAAAGGAACAACATCCCGAACCACATGGATGAACTTGGCGTCGGGAAAAATGGCGCGAATAAAGGAAATTTTATTGGCCATTGCCGGATTTTTATTAACGACCCTCTTGCTCTCGTCTCGTGCTAAGACGCAATCGAAGTAATATCGATGCATATTTTCGATAGTTTCAGGTTTCGCATCACTCTCCGCCATCGGAACATTGAAAGGAAACCCGATTTGTTCTCCATCGTCTCCCGTGCCGCTGATAACGGCTCCACCAAATTTTTGCCATCCAACCTGATCTTCCTGTCCGGGCTCACCAAGGGTCGGCAACAAATCTGCATGTTTGGCTAAAAGCCGGTGCAATAAAGTCGTGCCAGAATGCCCGGCTCCAATTATGAAAATGGGGGCAGTTGCTCGAGGCCCCTTTAGCACAAGCCCATCTGCTTCTTTCCGCCCCAATCTTTTAGCAATGCGTAGGGCGTCATCCTCCCGCCCCATGCTTCGAAAAACACGCTCCAGGCCCTCCCAGGCAGCGGTTCCTTTAGGGTTCAAAGCCGCGGCCCGACGGAAAAACTGTTCGGCTTCATCATGTTTTTCAGCCCGCTCGTAATACAGTGCCCACCACAAGGGAAGAAATGTCTCTTTTGGAAACAGAGCCTGAAGCTCTTCCAAAATCGGAAGGGTCTCTTCCAACCTCCCGCAATTGTCGAGAGAAAGTACGAGGTGTCGCAAAAGAAATTCGCTACGAACCCCGCCGTCATAAGCTTTCTGAAGCGTTCGGGAAGCTTCTTCACACCGGCCCTGCTTGAGAAGAATGCCCCCCTCCAGAATAAGAGCCTCTGTTTCTTTGCAAATCTCGCCTTCACACAACCGCCTGACCGCAATCAGGTCACCCTGGCTCAGAAATTCCACGCCCCGTGAAACTGTTAAGCTCTGGTCGCTCATTTGATCAATGCACGGTAGGCTGGGTAGGCATCAAAGAACATTTTCTCCAATTCTTCGGTAGAAAAGTCAAACATACCTCCTGGCGCTTGAAGTTCTTCTGGAGTGCCAAATGGCAGCGCGTGACTGATAAACTCGCCCTTTGAGCAAACATCTCTGAAATGTTCAGTCGGATCGCGGGAAATTTCTTGAGGCTCAGCTTCTGGCGATACTTCTGCCAAGAGTCGGCGAAACTTATTGTCCTCTTCCTCATCAAATTTTGTCACGACAAACGATGTGAAAGCGAAGTCAAAATTGAAATGCTTGCGGCAATGGGCATCAAGCATAATCACGCGATGCCCTGTCTCCGCCAACCGCCTGTGGATTTCAGGGAACGAAAAGAGCGTGATGTTCTTACCAAACGTTTCGGATTGAAATTCATCATCCGTCGTTGAACACCAGGCCGTCATGACCGAGCACTTTCCTTGATCAAGCCAAGCAATAAACTCATCGGTCGAGTCGAATGCATACGACGTCGCCATGTAAGAATAATTGACCTTGTTGATCCCCAACCGAGGAACCTCAGATAAGTTTTCTGCAAGAACAAGATTGCATGTCGGATGTAGTGCTTTTGAGGCCAGCCGGAAATATTTTGACATCTCAACCGAGGCAAACATAATTTTTTCGATATTCACGCCTTTGCGATGCAGTTTTTCCATTGCATCGAGGCGGTCGATCATCGAGTAAAGAGTCGCTCCAACCTCTTGAAAATATATGCCTTTGTCGGCAATTGTTGCTGCCCCGGCATAAATATAATCCATGGCAAGATGATGCATCATCCCAAGCGACCTTGCGATATGCGGAGCTTCTCTGATGCCCAGCAGCTCCCGAAGGTAATAGACTAAGCAATACCCTTCATAAGCCTCTTGTCCAAAAAACACACCTCGACCTTTTGCCCGTCGGCCTGGCATGATATCTCCGAAAAGCAGAACCGCCGTTGATTTAAGCTTTGAGGGATCATCAACTTCGCTCCACTCATCTTCGTACCAATCGCTAAAATCCAAAGTTCCCTCCCAGATACCTAAAGTTGTTATGCGATACGTTTGCAGGGCCAATCGGCGAAAGTGAAGGCTTTACGGTTTTCCCGGCAATCAAATTTATCCTGTGAAATCGTAATGTTTAAAACAGTTTTCTCGGCAAACCCGCGGCGTATATCCAGCCAACTTCATCGCCCTGAGAATAAGAATAGACGTTGAGTTAAAAAGCATTTCCGCGGGCATATCGTAGGGATTCTTGTTGGTGTGAAATCCCTCCACACCTCCCCCACAACATGGTGATACTGGTCCGTCCGGCTCAAAACCCAAATAGCTCCAAGGCATTTGACAAACGCCTTTTCCTATTTTCAAAACATGCGAATCGCACCCCAGTTTCCCGCCTGTTTCCGCATGTAACCATTCTGCATCCTCTGGCTTCAATAGGTGATTTCCGTAGCTAAAACGAATCCCGCACCTCTCGCACTCGTTCAACATTTCGACAAGGAAATCTCTTAATTCCTGCCCCTCAAGGCGACGTAATCCGTTCCGACGACTTACGACGGTTTCAAACAAACTGGCCATTTCCAGAATTGAAACACCGAGCTCTTTCAAGAGTGCGGGAGCCTTTAAAAGGCTCTCTCGATTTTGCGCAAATACAACTGAATGAAAATTGATCTTTTCTCCAAACTGCTTCACCAACAATTCGAGCTTTTCGATGAATTGATCAAAGCGTCCACCTGAACGCCATTTTCGATACCCATCTTCATCGCCAGCATCACAACTCACATGGATAATTTTGACAGGATAATCAGCCAATTTTGCTATCTTCTGCTCTGTCAGCGGCAAGGCATTCGTTGAAAATGAGAAATCCTGACAGAGGGGGCGCAATCGATCCAGAGCCTCCCAAATATTCTTATGTAGAAACGGCTCCGCCATAACACCAAAAGCTATGGTCTTCGCCCCTCCTGCCGACTGGATGAATTGTACAAACTCATCCACCTCAGAAGAGCGGCCTGCGTAGAGTTCCTCGGCAGGATCATCTCCATGATATCTGCAGATGGGACATTTCAGATTACATTTAGAGGACAGATCCAACGCAACGACTTGGGGAGGCCAATCTGCATGAGCTTCTTTCATATACTTTGAGGCCTTTGCCGCACCGACTAACCGGACGAACTCACGCCAATCGTTCAAGAAGTTCTGATACGTCGGAACTTCTTCCTCGTTATAGACCCAGTCTGGCCTAAAAATGCCGTTTTGAGGCTCTTCGCTCAACGGTTGTCTTTCCTTTCCAGTTCGCCCTTAAACGCCAAGCCCCCCGCGCATTTTGCACAAGAACTTCAATATACGGTGTATCTATTAAAAAACGACGAATGGATGTTCGTTGAAGCTCTCCTTAACCGCTTTTAAAGTCCGCTGACCGAATATTGTCGCAGAACAACTTTGGGGAACAGCCGATGAAAGTGCGTTTCCGCGACTTATCGACGACCGATCAGGCTTTAAAAACCAAGCTCATGAATGCCGTTGAGCGGGTGCTTGATCATGGCCAACTGATCGGCGGTCCGGAAATCGAGCAGTTTGAAGAGGAATTCGCCAAGCGATGCGACCGCGAATACTGCATCGGCGTAGGCTCGGGAACCTCCGCTTTGTACCTCGCCTTGCGGGCCACCGATATCGGTGCCGGCGACGAGGTCATAACCACGCCGCTCTCCTGGATATCAACGCTTCAGGCGATTATCGTTTGTGGAGCCAAGCCTGTTTTCGCCGACATTGGAAAAGACCTCAATATCGATGCCGGTCAGGTAGAAGCTCTGATCACGCCGTACACGAAGGCCATTGTACCGGTTCATTTCAATGGACGCATATGCGACCTACCGCGGCTTCGGGAAATTGCCGACCGTAGGCAGCTCCGCCTTATCGAAGACGCCGCACAGGCATTCGGCGCCCAGGCAAACGGCCAGATTGCCGGAAGCGTTGGCGATCTGGCGGCTTTTAGCCTCAACCCGATGAAGAACCCCGCCGGATATGGGGAGGCCGGCGCAGTTGTGACGAATGACGCCGCCCTGCGGGACCGCCTTCTCCGCCTTCGGCAAGTCGGCATGGGCCCAGGAGAAGTTTGTCTGGAGCCATCCTTAAACTTCAAAATGGATGCTCTGCAGGCTGCACTGATCGGCGTCAGTATGACACGAACCGCCGATGTCACCCGGCGGCGCATTGAAATTGCTCATCGGTACACAGAGCAACTCTTAAGTGTTGTCGAGTGCCCGGAGAAGCACCACGGCCATGACCTACCCTCCGTTTACTTCGATTACCCGATTTTGGCTGATAAACGCGATTCCCTGAAAGTCCATCTCGAAGCCTGCGGAATAGAGGTCAAAATTAAACACACGCCCCTCATGCCGGACCAACCGGCTTTCAAAGGACTTTTGGGCGCTGATGTTCCTGTTGCGCGGGAAGCAATCAAGCGTCTTTTGAACCTGCCGATACACGAAAAACTGACCAACGAAGAAGTCGATTACGTAGCGGAATGCGTTCGGGGATTTTACAGCGCTTAGAGCGTATTCCGGCTACTCAAAGAACAAGAAACCGAAATCGCCGGTATATCCGGCTTGCCTGCATAGCCAAGCCCATTCTTCGGGGGTATGGAAAGCACGGCAGGTCAACTGCCAGTACAATAAATTGACCTTTTCCTGTTCGTTTCTATAGGACTCGGCCGTGAAGTATTTGTCGCCTCGGCTAACCCGCTCCATCTCCTTCAGCGCTTTATCCAATTGCCAATTATAGAGATTGTGCAGCGTCATTAAGCTGTAGACCAAATCGAAGGAATTATCACCCCAGGGGAGTTCTGTTGCATCAGCCTGTTTGATGAAAGGTTTGATCTCGCCTTTCGCATGATCGATAGCATACTGCGACAAATCGACGCCTGCCACCTCGACACCCGGCAGAATTTGCGTAAACTCAAATAGCAAATAGCCCTTGCCGCAACCGACATCTAAAATCCGGCTCTGTGACGTTAGGCCATAATGTTCCGTTATTCTTTCGGCGACCGGCCTCCATCGACCGTCATATTTGAACCCCCCATATCCATAGCGTCGGTCACCGTCCCAATAATCCTCGCCGTATTGGATCGCGCGCTCGGCGCAAGCCGCCTTATCGTGATCGACAACGCGTTCCAGGTAGTTCCGGGAGGTTTTTTTGTGCAATCCCTCGGTAAAATCAATCTGTGCCATACCGCCCTCAGCTAAACGAACATCAGGTGTTCTTCGTCGGTTGCCATAAAGTCGGTAACAACAACATTTTTTTGATGATTGGCACAGTTGTGGGGGCAATGGATTGCCGGATCGATGGCAAAAGCCCTCTCGCGGTTTTCCTCTGAGAACCAGAACTCTTTGAAAGACCTGTTCTCGAGCGACCCGAGGGCGCCCTGTTCAGTGTAAGCCTTATCTTGGCAGGCATAGACCCGACAATCCGCTCCGATTACCGGTGTAAACTGTATCGTTGGGCAAAAATGGTAGTGTCGCTGAAACCGCTCATCCAGCTCATGATAATGATCGACCACATGGAAGTAGTTGTCGTTGAGCGTTTTGACGCGTGCGATTTCTTCAGTCACTCGAGGTTTTAATTTGCGATGATAGGCATTGTTTTCTGCACCATGGTTACTGACAATCACCCCAGCTAACTTAATTTGCTCCAACCCCGCATCCTTAAGCCGGGTGCAGAGCTCATACAAATGGGTATGATTGCGCTCACCGATAATGATTGAGGCGCCCAGAATGCAATGGCTGCCCCGTTTGACGAAGGCCGCCATATTTTCAATCAATTTATCGAAAGACTTTTCCCCAACGTTCCTGGCTTCGCCATAGCTTTTGCCGTCCCATCCATCGATTGATACGCGCAACCAGGTGCCGTATTCGGCAAACGCATCAGCCACGTCACCCTTTAAATTGGATCCATTGGTCAAAGAGCCGACTTTGACGCCATAGCCGGCCAATCGCCGAACACATTCGGCAATCGGCTTGTAAATTAACGGCTCGCCGCCACCGGTAAAGGTCACCGCCTTTACGCCCATTTCTCCGATATCATCGATGATTTCCATCATCTTTTCTTCAGGGATGACATCGCGCAGGTTCATATCCTGCCCTAACTGCAAATTGCTGACACGGTAGGCGCAATACCAGCAGTCGTGGTTGCAACGGTTAATCGGTTTGATCCGGATGTTTACCGGGGCAGCCAATCGCTCTTCGCGAAGCGCCGTAATCCGGTCCTGAAACGCCAAAGCTTTCAGCGTGCTGTACACCTGGGTAGGTTTTTCAGCGGTTTCCGGGTTGATTTCTTGTGCCGGTTCCTTCTCGACAACCGACAGAATTGGGGAACTGGCCATTTTTCCTCTCTACGTCATTCTGACATAGTGGGCACCCGAACATTCGGACACACCACGACCATATAGCAGAAGTACAGCAATGGATTTAAGAACCCCTTAACCCGGCGTCAACTTTTCGATTAGCCGTTTTTTAACCCAGACCAGATAGATAAAAATAAGATAAGCTTGCTTTCCAGACATGAAAGCAGATCAGAATAACTTCCCGCCCACACGCAGGTTGAAATGAGCAAAAAACTCAATATTGGCATCATCGGGACGGGAAAAGTCGCTCAAATAGCACAAATTCCAGCATTTGAACGCCTGGACGCCATCAATATCATGGCGGTGGCAGATTTAAATAAAGATGTGGCCGACGCCATTGCTCGACGCCACCACATTCCTCACGCCTACGATTCACATGAGGCGCTTCTGGAAAACGAAGAGCTCGATGCCGTTGTCACGGTTCTTCCCCGTCCCTCAACAGGCCCAATATCGTTGGATTGCCTAAAAGCGCGCAAACATCTGCTGACAGAAAAACCGATGTGCGGTTCGGTCGCTCAGGCGCAGGTGCTGAATGAAGAGGCGCAAAAAGCCGACAGGCGTCATATCGTCGGCTACATGAAGCGTTTCGACGCGGGCGTCGCCTGGGCCAAGAAAGCTATGGACCGGCTTGTGACGGAAAAGCCATTGGGCGAGATTATGTTTGTCCGTCTCCACTGTTATCAGGGTGATGACGCCATCCACGCGCACAACCCACTGATCGCCCCCCTACCAGAAAAGAAAAGCCCTGAATGGTCAATGGCCCCGGCTTGGCTGGAAGAGGAATGGCATATTCCCTACCATGTTTATCTCAACCGGTATTGCCACGACATCAACCTGCTCCACCATCTTCTTCCAAAGCCCTTGAAGGTCCTTCAATTTCGCTTTACGGCTCTATTTTCGCAGATTGCCTTGCTTGATATGGATGGCGTGACGGTGTCCGTTGAAACGGGTTACAACAACTTTCACGGATGGGACGAAGTGTTGGAAATTTACTTCGAAAAGGGCCGTCTTATATTGAAACTTCCACCGCCGTTTTTGCCCTTCACCTCCGCAAGCGTCGAACTTGTTTCTGCCGACGGCACCAGCGGGGGACCAAAAACAGAGACACCGGTCATCCCCTCCTCATGGGCGTTTTATAGGCAGGCGGAAGCTTTCGTCGAAGCCATCCGAACCGGCTCTCCTTCACCCAACGATGCAGTCAGCGCGGTCCAGGACCTCGCCCTCATCGAAGAGCTTTGGAAAAACGTCGAGAAGAGCTGCTAGCTGAGGGATTGAAATGGAAAAAATTGGTTGGTGGTCAACATACCTTGGCGATGAAGAAATTGAAGCTGCCAATCGGGTCATGGCGGCAAAAAGCTACAGTCAAGGACGGGAGACAGAGGCCTTGGAGGACGAAATATGCCAACGCCTTAATGTAAACGGGGCCGTGGTGACCACCAGCGGGTCGGCAGCGCTTCTGATGTCCCTTTTGGCGTCGGAAATTTCTCCAGGCGACGAAGTGATTGTCCCTGATGTCACCTGGATCGCAACCGCACACGCCGTTCATTTGCTTGGCGCAAAAGTCGTTCTGGCGGAAACGGAAGCCTCTCGGCCGGTTCTTGATGTGGGCAAGATCGAAAAGCTTATTACAGATAAAACGAAAGCCATAATGCCCGTCCACTTAAACGGACGGGCCGTGGATATGGACCGGCTTACCCCCTTGGCCAAGAGAAATGGCCTGACAATTATTGAGGACGCGGCGCAAGCACTCGCCTCGAAATGCAACGGTGCCTACCTCGGGACTATCGGCGACATCGGGATTTTCTCCCTAAGTCTCACAAAGCTGGTCTCAACTGGACAGGGGGGAGTCGTCGTCACCAACAACGACGCATTGCTCCAGAAATTGCGCGCCATCAGGGTTCATGGGGTTGAAAACTATGGTCACGAGGAGCGCTACACGCAGCTTGGATTTAACTTCAAGTTTTCCGATGTTTTAGCAGGCATCGGCCGGGCTCAATTTTCACGGCTTAGCGATAAAGTTAAACACGTTACGGAGGTCTACCAGAGATACAGTCAAGGCCTCCAAGGGATTAAGGGAATATCCTTAATCCCCGTCGAAATTGAACGGGGCGAGGTTCCTGTATGGACGGAAATTCTTTGCAATGACAGGGACGCGGTAATCTCATTTTTGGACGGCAAGGAAATTGGCACCCGCCCTTACCATCCAGCCATTCATTCCGCCCCCTATTTCGCACCAGCGCCCAACCACACCAATGCGATCAAGTTTGCCAATCACGGTTTGGTCTTACCCAGCGGCCCATCGCAACCGTTTGAAGCCGTTGATAAAACGATTGAGATCCTTCGCGCCTACGGAGAGACCTGTTGATGAAAGCGATATTCCTTGGTCAGCAGCCGTTTAACGCGATAGACGAAAGCTCCTTCTCCGAACTTCATAAGTTGAGCGAACAATCACCGAACGGAGTCGCGCGGTATTGCTTACACGCTTCACCTGAGGACTCGGTCCAGGAAATGGTCATCTACATGCAGGCGAATGCCTGCACACTTCCTCACCGCCAGAGAGGAAAAAGGAAATCCTACATTGTCTTAAGGGGCGATCTCTGCGTCCTGTTCTTTGACGATCAGGGTTCGGTTGTCCGCAAGGAAATTGTAACACCGGCAAGCGAGACAGGGCCCACCCTCTTGAGCTTTGACAGCGACCCACTCCACACTACGGTTTGCCTCGGAGATGATGTGATCTACGTCGAGACGATTACGGGGCCTTTTGAACCAGATAAGACAGAGTGGGCGCGCTGGATAACATCAAAAGACAACGCTGTGGAAGTCCAACGTTATCTGTCGATCCTGGAAGCCCAGGACCCGAGGATTGCCGAAAACTGGCGATCAAGACCCGCAATTTTATAGAAAGCGGCCTATTTTGCCCCAAATTAATGAGTCGAAAAGCTTTGAGATTGTAAGCTTTCCAGATGCTCCTGGCAGAAAGCTTTGGAAGAAAGACAGCTTGAATGACCGACCAAGACCGCGCCGATACGATTGATGTCCTCGATGGCTATGAAGATATCGGCTACCCCTGGGCAAAGGATATCTACTCGGATTGGACCGAGTTCGTTGAAGGGTATGGCAGGGAGAAAGCCGAAGAAATCCTAAAGCAGGCGGAGATCGACTGGCCCCCCGAGTCCGTTTCGATCGACATCAGCACAAAATGCAATTTGCGCTGCCCCATGTGTATGAGCAACGGCGACGCCGAAGGTCGCGCCCAATACACTAGGATACAGTTTGATTGGCGGGAAATTGCCGACTTCTTCATTAAAAACGGCGCAAAAACCCTTTTCATGGGGTCGCTTGGCGAAAGCTTTCTAAAGAAAGACACACTACTCTTTATGGATGCGGTCAAGGATCACGTGAGGGATTTCGCATTTTCCACCAATGCCACAGCCGTCGATCCTGAATACATCGCAGAAATTGCAAAGTTTAATGTCTCTTCCATTCGGATCAGTTGCGACGCCGGTGACCCTATCAGCTACCCTATATGGCGCCTTGGAGCCGACTACGAAACCTTTGAAACCAACGTCAAAGAGTTTGTGAAACACTTCGGCGACAAAGTCTTCATCCATAGCGTTCTTTTCAAAGAGAACATGGATAGCATTCGGACTTTGCCTGAATTTGCGCAGAACCTGGGTGTTAAAACGATCGAAATTCACGGTCTCAAACGCCGCGGCGCAACGATTAGGAACGGCCTGCATGCGACAAACCTACAAGAAACATGCTCCGTCTTGAATGAGATTTTTGCCAAGGAAAAGAAAACGGGCGTAAAAGCCGTCACGACCTTCATTCTACCCGACGAGGAAATGTCGTTGCGCGCCTGGATGCTAACGAATGGCCGCATCGGAAGTCGGGATTTTCAGCACACCGTCGCCGAACCACGATGTCACGAACCTTGGCGGATGGTCAACATTGCCCATCACGGAGAGTTAAGCCCCTGCTGCGGCGGCTTCGAGGGACAGAAGTTGAATGGCCACCCATTCAAGGCCGATGTAGAGAACATCATCAATGCTCGGGCCGGTCTAATGCTGAGAGCACTGACCATTGCCGGGCACACGCCCACCGTCTGTAAATTCTTTTGCCGCAAGGACTATACGGGCACAAAGGTCAAACCGCCTCACTCCAGGCATACCGTTCCGGTCCCAGCACCTTTGACGGCAAAACAAATCGAACTGGCCTACGAAGGCTTCTTCCAAGACACAAATCTGCCTTTTTGCGACCTCAACGGCGCTATCGGCTTTTTGGAAAACCTCTCTGCAGCCTCACCTTCCGAGCAGGGCGGCGTTATTAAGCAGCAACTGTTGCCGCTCCTGCGCCCCGAGGTGCCCCAGAATATTCAAAAACAAATCATCCGAAAGCTCACCATGTTGGCGGGCGACACCGGGCTGACCGAACCTTTCGACAAACACGACGACCATGTCATTGAAACTGTTTTTCGCCCTTTCCTTGATCAGGTAAACGTAAAAACCGATGGAAAACGAACCATCCTTTTCGTCGCGACTACGCCCTATTTCGTCATCCTCCGCCAAGCTATTTATTTGAGGAAACTCGGCTATCGGGTCTTCCTTCTTTCTTTGTCCCGCATCCCAGAAAATCTCGCCTCAATGTTCGAGAAACACTTCGACCTCATCGCCAATACATCAAATAGCTACCGGCTGATGAAGAAAGTACTTGGCTTGGTTTCTCCCGACATTGTCCACGTCCAATGCTGGATGTGGATGTACGTTTTGGGACGGCTGGCGATTGAGCAGTGCAAAAACTCGAAAGTTGTTTGCGAATTTTATGATGCGACATCGCTGTTTGCTGATCGGGATGACCTTTTGGACAAGTGGCAACCAAAGCTGGTCGATCTGGACTTAATGTTGGAAGGAAAAATTCTCCGTGAGGCAGATGCCATTGTTTCCCGTTATGGGGATGATGTTGCCGAAGCCTGGATGAAAAAACACAAGGCCAAGGCTGACTACGTCGAACTCCAGCCCTATCCTTGTCCCGAGTTCATTCACTACAGCAGCGCAAAAGCCAAAAAAGCAGACGATCCAATCCGGCTTATTCACGCCGGGTCTTTGACGTCGCCCGATGACGAGCACCCGGAAACGCTTTACCCCGAACGTTCGACTCCCGAAACCTTCAAGACGTTGTTACGGCAAGGTCTTGCGATTGACGTATTCTGCCCACCTCATCTGGATCCGACCAAACTCGGTCACCAATATGAAACCTATAGTGCTCTCGCCCGGGAATTTGAGCATTTCCGCTTCTTAAAAGGCGTACCTCCCGACCAATTCGCCAAAGCAATTGCCGACTACGACTACGGCATTCTCTTTTTCGACTACGACCCAGAAACAGCCCGCCTCTCCGATCTTTGGATGAAAGGCGTGATGCCCACCCGTTTCTTCAGCTATCTGGAAGCAGGCATTCCGGGACTCGTCATTTCAGAATACCAGGATATGACGCGATTCTTGGAAGACAACGGCCTCGGTTTGGGTGTTCCCTCGAAGGAACTTAAAAATCTCTCAACAACACTAAAGACTTTTGACCGGGCTGCTTCCGTCGAAAATATTAAGCGCTACAATGAAGAACACGGCATGGATAAAGAGATCCACCGGTTAACGGCACTCTACGACAGGGTGCTGGCATGAACTTGCAGCCTTTCAAAACCAACGGACACCAAATCATCAGAGGCTTGGTTGACCTGCCGGTCGTTGAGGAAATCAGTGATTTTCTGGGGCAATCCATACAATCTGCTAAGGAAATCTTGCACGAGGCCGGCCTTGCCGTTGACGGCCCTGATTTTCAGACTGCTCTCGCGGAAAATCAGAATTTGAGCCAAGTCGCTCATTCCGTTCTGCTTGGTCATTTCCCTCTGGAAACGCGACTCTCTAGAGTTCTTTGGGAAGCTCCCCGATTAGGGGCCGTTCAAAGCATGCTGAAAGAGGCATTGGAGTGTGACCGGCTTTATATGCACATGCCGCCAACCGCTCGCTACGTTCTACCGGGCAATCGCCGTGCCGGCGTTCCGCCCCACCAAGACGTCAGCTACAACCGACATATGGCGGACTTTTTGGTAATGTGGATGCCCTTGGTCCCTATCACCGAACAATGCGGCGGTGTAGTCGTCTATGATGGCAGCAACCAGCCCATTGAGCAAAACAGATACGAGGATGGCCGCGATTGGCTCGGCGACATCGATACCTCCAACTACACCAAAACCATTTGCGCCCCCATGGCGCCGGGCGACGTCCTGCTTCTCAACCGCTGGATCGTCCACGGTTCGGCACCTAATACTTCTGATACGACCCGGATCAGCGTCGACTACCGTTTCTTCGGAAGTCCTCAATCGGAAAAGCACTATCTGAATCTCCAAAACTTTGAAGTCGTCGAACCGCAGGCTGCTTAAAGAGAAACCCATGTATTCCGAGAAACCCCTCCTCCACCAACGGCAAAGTCGACACGAACCGGGCAATCTGCGCACCGTTGCCATTGACGTGACGTCACGGTGCAACATGACCTGCGATCATTGCTATGCCGAAACATTCAATAAGATTGAAGAATTGGATATGGCATCTTGGAAGAAAGCGCTGGACGAGCTCTATGACTTGGGAGTTTTTCACTTCGTTATTCAGGGCGGAGAACCAACTGTTGCCAAGAAGCGCCTTGAGAGTATTCTCGGCATTATTCCTGTCGATGAGTGCTACATCAACGTTGTCAGCAACGGCTGGGAAATGAACGATGGAACTGTCGCCTGGCTAAAGGAACTGAAGGTCGACAAGGTAACGTTTTCCATGGATTCCGGCATTCCCGAGGAGCACGACGCCAATCGCCTGCCCGGTTCATACGAGCGGGTGGTGGCGGGTGTAGACCGGGTACTGGCGGCCGGCCTGTTCTCCTCCGTTTCAACCGTGGTGACCCACTCAAATCTCCATGGCGAAGGTTTCCAAAAAATCCTCAACTTCGCCAAGTCCAAAGGTATTCGCGTGGATATCCAGATTGCCGAACCGGTCGGCAAATGGGACGGGATCAAGGACGACCTGATCACCCCCGAAGACGCCACCTACCTTCGAAACCTGTATGAAACAATGGGTACAGCCAGCAACGGCCAGCCCATGATCAACAGGGATGTCTACTGCGGCGATTGCGATCACTGTCCGGCAGGGACCGAGTTTATGTCCATCTCGGCTAACGGCGAGGTTTTGTCTTGCAATTTCCTTCAGTTCAGCCTGGGCAATGTTAAAAACGGGTCAATTGCCAAAATGAGAGCCGATCTCTTAACCTCTCCCTGGTTCGACGGCAAACAACCCGTGTGCATTTGTGGCGAGGACGACGAATTCATCGACAGCTTTATCGTGCCTTACAAGGACCGGCCCAAACCGCTCGACGCCTATGAAATTTTCAATCTTCCCAAGGATTAGGGGACCTCAACATGGCCGACACTTTTGACGGTTTTCGCAAAATGAACAAGGACGCCGAGGTGGAAGAAGCCATCGTTCAGCATTGCGAAAAATTCAAAATCTCCCCCATCGAAGCGATCCGTCATTTTGCTGTCCTAGCTCGCCGTCAACCGCTCAAACGGTTTCTCGCGCACGCCGATCTCTTCAAAATGACCTTGGACGTTCCCGGCGACATTGCGGAACTCGGCGTTTTCAGGGGATTGGGCCTGATGACCTGGGCGAACCTACTGGAAGCCTATTGCATCGGCGACAGAACCAAAACCGTCTACGGGTTCGACAACTGGGAAGGCTTCAAGGAGTTTTCGCCGGAAGACGGCAAAGACGAAGACGAGTTCAACAAGGTGGTCGGGGGTTTTAACCCAGCGCCTTACAAAGATGAACTGGAAAGCGCCATCGCCATTTTCGACAATGACCGGTTCATTCCGCAAAAACCGCGGATAAAGCTGGTTGTCGGTGATATTGAGGATAGCGTCCCCCAATTTGCCCGAGAAAACCCTGGGGTCCGCTTTTCCTTGGTCCACTTCGATTGCGACCTCTACAAACCAACGAAAGCGGCACTGGAGGCTCTATGGCCAAGGTTGGCTCGTGGGGGCATCATGCTATTTGATGAGTACGGCATCAAGGAATGGCCCGGCGAAACTCAGGCCGTCGATGAATTTTTCGCCGACAAACCGGAAGTCAAACTCCGAACCTTCGACTGGACTAACGTGCCCGCTGCCTATTTGGTCAAAGAGTAGACGCTTACAAGAAATTTACATGCATGGGTGGATTGGCAAGCTTGCAGAGCTCTCTGTTGACGTGGCTTTGCTTGCAGCTACAGGTGCACTGGTCCAGATCATATTGATTGAGGATTTTGTCTTGCACCTCTTTGCGGCGATCACTGCGCCAGATTTCCTCGAAGGTCTGCTCTTTTAGATTCCCGTAGCAGTACTCTTCATTGCGCCAGAATTGAAGGCAGGGATAAACGCCATAGTCGGCATCGACCATCGCTTCGAAGGTCAAGCCATGACACTTATCGAAGTCCTTCTTAAACGCCCCTTGGTTTTCCTGAACGCCGAATTGATCGCGGCGGAAGGAGACCAAAAACTCATCCGACTGCAAAGCTTCCGTCTTGGTCAATAGGTCCTCAAATTCTTTGTAGACATCTTTCTTCCATATATGATTTTCGTTGTGGCTTAAAATCTGAGCCGGTTTGATCAGTACGAAATCCACACCTAAGTCTTTAAGCATGCTTGTCGTGTCATAGACGTCCGTCGCGCTGTCCACGGAAACGACGAAGGACGCGCCAATGACCGTTTTAAGCCCGGTACCATTTCGCACTTCGACACACCGTTTGATGTTTTCAATCACCCGATTCCAATGCGGCTCGGGGCAAACATGGGTTTTTGCGTAGGCTTCAGGTGTGCTAGCAAGAGCTGAAATCCTGATCCAATCCAAATGGGGCATGATCTTAGCTGGGGTGTCCTCGTTCATCAGAACTCCATTGGAGCAAAGCGCCAGCGACAACCCCGCTTTATTGCCTTCAACGATAGCATCCGGCGTGCCCGGGTTTAGTAAAGGCTCACCGGTTCCTTGAATCTGAACGGCGCGAACGCCTGAATGGCCTAAATCTTTAAATATCCGAACCATATCCTCATCGCGGATATCGGTTTTGGAGTGCCCAAGGTATTCGGTGTAGCAAAACCAGCAGCGCTGATTGCAGCGGTCTGTCGGGCTGAATTCAAGAAAGACCGGCGGAAAATATTCACCATCCTTCCAAGCCTGGACTCGGTCCAGGTGATGCCACAGTTTATGCGGGTTCAATTGCAAGCGTGACAGGTCCATTCTGGCCCCTTTCTTAAATCGGTCCACCATTCTGGCAGCAGGAGTATGACTCCGAGTTCGTGAGATTCTTATTAACGAACACGGGCAGCATACCGCAAATTAGAATGACTATTAATTGATGCCCGTCAAAATTAAGTTAACAGCACCTATTTGCGCATCAGCAACATGATGCCACCACCGCCGACAGGCAACATGGAGCGCACCAAATCGTCTCGCTTTTCGACCGCTTTCAGCAAATCTTTGACACCCTGCCCTTTGTCGGTCAACGGAGTATCAACCATAGCATCGCCATGAAAAAAAACATCATCGACCACCATCACTCCTTTTTTGCTCAGATGCGGCTCAAGTGCTTCAAAATAGGGCAGATAATTCCCTTTATCCCCGTCAATAAAAATGAAATCAAACAGCTCTTCTTGGGGAAGGGTCGACACAAATGACATGGCGTCCGCTTGGTGTAGCGTAACCTTTTCAGCCAAGCCATTCCGTGTGAAGTTTCGCTGCGCGATTTCAGCAAAATGATCGAATTTCTCAACCGTAACCAATTCCCCGTCTTCAGGGAGCGCTTTGGCAAAATAGAGCCCTGATATGCCGATGAAGGAACCGAGCTCCAAAGCTCGCTTGGCACCGGACAACCGAATTAGAAATTCAAGAAATCTCAGTTTCGGAGGGTTGGAAGCATAGTGGGTCGGTGGAAATCTGTCGGATGCCTCCAAATCAAATTCCTCATCCGGCTCTTTTAAAGCACAGGCTGCCATCGTGCCGTCGTAGAGCAACTTGATAAAACTTTCGTCGCCATAGCCGTATGCAGCTTCTTCATCGCCCTTTCCGGGTTTTTTCCACTCCGCGTGGACCGGATAATAGGTCTGCCAATATTCCGTCACCCGCATAGGACATCCTAACATCAGAGAAATTTTATTTTCGCCCAGAGGGCATCAAGATGCTTAAACGCACCAAAGAATTTATTTTGTTCGCGAGGAGTTAAGATTTCGCTGAAAGACTGTTTGGATCGTTAAAAACCAGCAGGGTTTTTGAATGGGCACAAATTGCGTCTATTGCCGTCAACAAACCCTTGAAGACATTCAAGGGTTTGATCAACTTCCACGCGTTTCCTCGGACTGCCAACCGATGGGGGCCGGAGGACGGCTATCGATTTGCCGATCGTGCGGCACCGTTCAAAAGCCAGCGGACGCTAAGTGGCTTAGAGAAACAGATGCCATTTATCAAAACTACGCGTTATTTGACGATCCCAATCAATTTGATCAAATGATGTTTACCGCCGACGGCGTATCCGTACGGCGGTCCGTCAAGGTCCTGAAATATCTTTTGGAGAATTGGGACGCCCCAAGGAAAGGACGTCTGCTTGATGTCGGGTCCGGCAACGGTGCGGCGTTGGATGCCTTTGCGTCACTTAAAGATTCATGGCGCCTTTTCGCTCTCGACATAACTGATCGAGGTGCGGAATCTCTTGCTGCCATACCAGGCTTTGTAAAACTCTATACCGGGGGCATCCAAGAGGTTGACGGCAGCTACGATCTGATTACCGCTATACACTGCTTGGAACACCTTCAATCTCCTCAAGAAATGCTGGCGGGGATTTACAACAGCCTTTCTCAAAACGGCTGCTTGGTGGTTCAGGTACCTGATCACATGAGCAATCCTTTCGATCTGTTGATCGCCGATCATCGCAGCCATTTTTCCCCAGCCATCCTTGCCCGCATGGCTGAGGAGGCTGGGTTCAGTGTCATGTTGGCATCCGATAAACTACTGCATAAAGAGATATCAATCGTCGCCATAAAAGGAGGAGAGCCCCTCTCCGCCACCCAAATAATCGATGTTGGCACGGCCCGAATTGCCATCGAGAAACGAATTGATTGGTTGCGCCGTTTACTGGTTTTAGGCCTGGAATCTTATACTCCCAACCGTCCGTTCGGTTTCTTCGGCACCTCCATCGCCGCAACGGCTTTTGCCAACCCGATGCTTGAGCGCGTTGACTTCTTCGTCGACGAAGACGAGCAGATGATTGGCAAAACATGGCTTGGCAAACCGGTCCTCTCAACAGGAGAGGTCCCAGGAAGCGCATTAGTATTCGCCCCCATGGCTCCCTTGATAGCTCAGCGGCTTGCCAACCGCTTCAAAGACGCAAATTTTGACGTTCTCATCCCCCCTCCTCTCGGCTAGGCGAAAGTCGCCATTTTACAATGACACCTGCGGACCACAAAAAAGCTCAGTTACTTGCAAAGAAAGGACTCACGCTGTTTGAAACGGGGCGAAGTGACCTCGCATTCCGGCTGTTTGATCAGGCGGCTTCGCTGGCCCCAAACGATCCCGACATTCTATTTTTGCTGGGCAGCACTTATTTAAGTGAACGCCAATTAAGGAAAGCTTCTGAGATCTATAAAAAGGTTTTAGCGCTATGTTGGGAAGACCCCAAACGACTTCTGTCGCTTCTTCGCCCGCTCAACGCCGCAGGCCGCCCGGAAAAGTCTTTAGAAGCACTCCGGCAGGTTAGAAAGCTCACCTCACCCGAAGACTTTCATCGGTTAACCCGGACCAAGACCGGTGACGTTATTGTGGTTGCCGAAAGCCTGACGCGCCATGGCCGCGAAGATCTTGCAAGAGAAGCCTACCTGACAGCCGTTGAGGTCTTCCCCGAAGCCTTTCCAGCCCGCCATATGCTCTGGCTGCATCAACTGCGGATGGGAGAACTCAAAGGCGCCCTGAAAACCATAAACGCGGTTGAGACCTACGAAATTCCCGATCAGGAAGCCACCCGAAACCGCTACCGTTCCCTCATCGGCTGGGCGCTTGATTCATTCGACGCAATTCCCAAAATAGCGACCGACGCCTTGGCGAAAGCCAACGGCAAGCCCGTTTTCGTCTATGCCCTCTCCTCATGGGGTGACGACTATATCAAACTGACCGAGAACAGTTTGAGAAGTTTAGCCGCACCGAACAACTTCCCGGCTCTTGCCGAAAAGTTTGACCTTTACCTTTTTCTCGTCACCACGGCAGATAGCCTTGCAGCACTAAAAAACAGTGGTGTTATTGAGCTTTTCGAGGGCATTCTGACCCTCGTTCCTCTGGTACTGCCCAACGAAGTAGTCTACTCCAAAGAACACCTCCAGCCGACGCCGCTGATGTACTACACCTATAGCATCGCCATGCATCTTGGTGTTGCCCTGGCAAAAGAGATGCAAGGAGCTGTCGCGCCTCTGTTTGCCGACGCCCTCTTTGCCGACGGTTCCTGGCGTTATATTTCCGAGTTGATTGGCGAGGGATATGAAGCGGTTTGCGGCACCTGTCCAGCCTGCAACAGAGAAGCTATAAACGACGCCATCCAGACATTTCAGAGCAGCGACGGCGTAATCAACATGTCACCCGACGAATTAATGGGGCTTGCTGGAAAAAATCTTCACATCATCGTCACAAGCGCGCTTGTCAGCCCCCACAACCATGACTTCAGTTGCCCGCCGGGAATTCTTTACTGGCGAAACGGCAGCACCTTGGCAGCCCATGGATTTCATATCCACCCACTTTATATTTCAGCAAAGGCGCTTGCGACGTATAACAGCTACCGGTTCACCTCAATGGACGGACATTTATGCCTCAACGTCTTTCCAAATGCCGAAGACTGGAAAAAAGTCAAAATCGTCACCGATACGCAGTCTTATGGACTTGTTTCGCTAACATCCATTCATCAAGAAAGCATCACAACAAAACGGCCATTCTCCATAGAAGTGGGGCGACAGTATCTTGAAGACAAAAGCATGATTGCGCCGTTCAATCAGTGGATGTTCGGGCAAAAGATCGAGTTCATGAATGTATTTCCAGAAGGATCGGTGGACGAGTACGACCCGAGAATTGTCGAAAAGATTCTCCCCCCTGATAAGAAAGATGCTTCATCGCAATGAGGAATGATGCCGTCCAACTCGCCCACCAAGGGTTCGTCATGGTCAGCCAGCGCAATTTTGACGCTGGATTGCCTCTGCTCAAAAAGGCGCTTGAACTGCAGCCGGATTGGCCGGAGGTTCTTCTCACCATAGGGCATGTCATTCAACTTCAGGGAGATGTTGAAGGCGGGGAGCCTTATTTTTCAAAAGCTTTTGAAATTGAGCCGACCCGCCCCTACACCCAGGCAAAACTGGGCCGAATCGCTTTTTGGCGAGGCAATCGGGAAGAAGCGCTCTTTCACTACAAAGCGGCGATCAAGCTGAGCGACACTCCGCCCTCCCCCTGCTTCGTCGACAAAGTTATCGAACCTTTGGATCAGACCCTCCGGTCCTGTTACCGGTTAATTTTTGAAATACTGACCGATAACGACCAGTTTGATGAAATGGAGCAATTCGTAGAAGAGGGTTGTTCGCGTTTTCCGGTCGCGCCTGAACTCCACTTAGCGGCAGGAAGTGCATTGATTGCGTCAGGCTCCTTGGACAAGGCGGCAGAGCACTTCAAACAGCTCGCAAAAATCCCCAGCAACCCGGGTTTGGTCGCCGACGCCGGGCGTCATATGGTGCTTTGCGAGTGGATGCAAAAAGCACTGAGACAAATCGTTCCCGAAGCGGCCAAAGCCTACCAGGCTCAATCACGCCCCCCTTTCGTCATCGGGATCGCAGTTTGGGGCCAAACTTACGTCACAGAGTTTTTAGAGACCTATCTCCAATCGATGACCGCTCCAGGGAATCTTCCGCAACTCGCAGAAACTTTCGACGTCAGAATTGCCGTCGTGACCACCGCGCAAGGCCGTCAACAAATTCAGGAAAGCGGTGTTGAGGAGCAATTGTCCGCTATAGCCGCCTTCGACTACCTTTTGATGCCGGCGGGGATGGTTTCAAAAACCAATCATGGCGATTCATCAAAGTTCATTTACCGCACCTACATTTTGGGTAACCACGTCGCCATTGCCTATGCGCAGGCGATTGGCGCGGGAGTTAGCCTTTCCATACCGGATGGCATTATCGCCGATGGCTCTTACGGCCGGATTGCGAATTTGGTCAAAAAAACAGATGTTGAAGCCGTTTTCGCGCAGGCTCCGCCCGTTCAGGAGGAAACATTCCTCGCGGATATGGCGCTTCTTAAAGACAAACAAGATGGCACCATTTGTCTCGGCAGTAGGGAGCTCATGGAAATGGCCTCGCGGCATATGCATCCGTTTGTTGAACAACGGATCGTCTGCCCGGCCAACAACGATTTTAGTCTATCGCGAAGCGCCCTGTTTTGGTGGGCGCCCGATGGACTGCTTTGTCATACATTCCATTGGCATCCGATCTATATTTCAGCACAACGCTTGGCTCGATACAGCAAGTTTCGTTACGTCAGCATTGACGGCGTTCTCCCACAACTACTATTTCCCGACAGCCATGATTGGGAGAATATCCACCTGGTTACGGATACTGACGAGTTCGGTTTTACCGGAACGATCCAAGCCGACCGTCAGTTCCCTACAACGGGCCGCCCATTTGACGTCGAAGATTACGTTGCCTATTGGAAAAATAGCGAACAGCTAAGAGATATAGGCCGCTGGTTCTTTAAGCACCCTATTCACCTTAAAGGATTTTTGCCCAAGGAAATCAGCGAAGACCAAATGACCTACGACCCGAACATCATCAATCAAATTGCCGGATTGCCATAGACCGTTGCTCCCGAGGGCACGTCTTTCACGACAACGGCGCCGCAACCGACAACGGCCCCCTCTCCGATCTTTAGCCCCTGCCGGATGACCGAACCGGCCCCGACGAACGCTAAATCCTCAACGGCAACGCCCCCCAAAAGGCAGGCGCGCGGCGCCACGTGCACATGATCTCCAATACTGCAATCGTGCTCGACAACGGCCGAGGTATTGATAATCGCATTGGCGCCGACACGGCTGTTTGCGTTGACCACACTTTTAGGCATAACCGTTGTCCCCGGCCCTAATTTAGCGCTCTGCGAAACAACGGCTAAAGGATGGACCAAGGTGAGCGGTGACAATCCCGCCTCTACGGCGCGATCAAACAGCGCTTTGCGCTTTTGGCTGTCAATGCCTCCACCGACAGCGACGACAAAGCGGGCGAACCCCTCGGTCTTCGCTCTTTGAAGAAATTCATCGTTTCCAACAACCGGCAGACCGAAAGACGTCTGTTTTTCTCCTTCAAACAACCCCGCATCAAGAACGGCCGCCGAAGACAGCAGCTCTTGATACTCAACCGACTTAAGAATATCGGCGACGACCGATGCATGTCCGCCACCGCCCAAAATGAGAAGCCGTCCAGAATTCGGACGGCTGCCATCATTCCCCATAACTCTCTCCCTGGCGGTTCGCGCACCACCAGACAAGGTTGCCGAGACGAAGCAATTCGCGCTTAGCTTCCTTCAAGGAACCCTTCGGAAATCTGAAGATTGATGTTGATCAGGGTATCCAACGACTCGGAAGGCAGTTCAACACCATGCTTCATAATGGTTTCGGCAACGAACTGGCTTAACCGCACGAGGTTCCCCGTGGTTTCTTCCGAAAGACCGTTGTCGGACCGCTGCGCCAACAGGCGAATGGCGATCCAGACTTCCATATTTTTTTCCAGGGCCGTCGCAAGTCGCCCGGCATCTTCGCGGGCGTTGTCCATCAAAACCGCCGCTTCCGACAGTTGATAGGCGCTCTCTTTCGGAGCATTTTCTTCCATTCCTGCGAAGGCTGTTGAATTTTCCGCCATACTTAACACCCCTTCCTGCCGGCGCCGGTTAGAGCACCTTACGTTTCCACCATTGTATGGGACCTGCCACCATGGCACTGCCCATCGGCTATTAGGACAATCAGTTTACTTGAATTCTGTTCAATTTCAACGCTCTCAAGCAAAGCGTCAACTTTATCTTCGGGCACGTTCGACTTCAGGCATCCGCATCCACTCTGTCCGTATGTTTTTCTAAAAAAGTAGAACTGATTGGTCTCTTCTCGTTTTGGCTCGAATACACTTACTTTACCAACTCCGGATAGCGCCTCAGCATGCCCGTGGCAGGCCGGGAAAGTAGACCGACGTTGTAGGGGTCGGCAACCTCTTGGTAGGCATCGTGCAACTGTTGGTCTTCCTCGCTCACCGGTATACCGTCGAGCCGGTTCAGCATTTCGGCAACGGCGTCCTTCAACTCCTCCGGCGTATTGTCGACGACCTCAACCCCGTAGCGCTCAAAAAACAGCGGTTCGATGGCGCCAAAATAGGGAGGAGCCAAAGTTTCCGTCGTCGTCATCAACTTGCCGTCGCTCTTTCGGCGCAGCAGTTTCGGGACGAACATGTCACCGGTGCAGAAAGGCCACCAACCAAGCGGGAACCAGTTGGTCCCAAGGCTGGGGACGCCGAAGTTGGGCGGCAAAGCGCTGGGGCCCGACGCCATGCCGAGGAAGAACCGGCTTTCGCCAATGATAAACATGTCCATCCATTTTGCCCGCTCTTCTCCGCAGGCAAAATCGATCACGTTGTCCATTTCCGGCAGCGGTGTCATGGAGGGATCGCCCATGCGAACAACCCACCCACCACGCTTGACGATCTCTTCAACGGCCGGGAAGTAGGTTTCAATTCGGGCGTTACGAAACCGGTTATTGTTCCAGGGAACGTCTTCATCAAAAAAGCCCGGCTCACGTACATGCATGCTGACGAACCACGCATCGTCAGGCATTCCCTTCTGTTTCAGGAAAGCGTAGCCCGCTTTCTTGTGTTCGGACTTTACGGTGAGGAGCGGCGCCCGCCCCTGTTTTTCCCAAAGCTCCTGAACCATCCGATGCGCCAACATGCGGTGCATGGTCCGCCCGTCCGGCAGCTTGTAGTAATCGGTATAGACCCAGTTGTTGGCATACCGCTCCAGCATTTCGGAAATTTTGTCCGAGTCAAAATAGATATCGGCGAAATCGGACCAGTATTCGGCAAACGGACGGTTGACTAAAATTCGTTCCGCAGCAAGCAGAATGGCCCGCTCTCCTTCTATTAGTCCCAGTTCCCGGACCTTTAGATAAAGATCGAAACGGTGCCCCATTTCGCCAAAATAGCGCGCAAACGTCTGGCTTGGCTCAAGCAGGTGAGTAACCGGCTCGCCCATTTCTTGCGAAACCCGCTTTGCTCTTGAGTAAAGAGCTTCGTTCGCCGTCTCATACAATCGGGAAGCATCGTCTTCCTGGCCGATACGAAACAGCTCATCGCCCAACCGGTAGAAAAAATGAATCGCCTCCGGAAGAGTCCTGATCGCGACCCGATAAATATCGGCGGCAATCTCAGGATAACCCATCTGCGTATAAATGCTGCCCAGGCGGTCGAGGATATCCTGGGTGTAACGGTCTTTTTTGCCAAAGGCCAAGGCTTTGCGGAGATAAGGCTCGCCGTGGATAAAGGTTTTGCGGATGGACGAAAGATACAGTCCCAACTCAGCGTTCGCTTCATACCCCTCCGGGTCTTCTTCGTAACGCTTATACAACTCCTTTGGGTCTTCGCCGCTTAAGGACATTCACCGTTCCATTTCGAAGCAGAGCACGGGACAAACTATAGAGTTTTTACTTTCGAAAGGATTAAATGAACTTCACCGTTACCTTATCCCCGTTTCCTTTTTGGTAAGGCCTCAATCCCTAGAATGGACGGCATGTCGATCGTTTCGTTTCCAGATAAATTGCCGGACCTAGCCTCCGGTAAAATAGTCAACGGGATAGAATCCGAGAATTCTTGGATGACGGAGGTCCAGTGCGCTCTTCGCGCTCAAAATGAAGACTGGGAAGACGCGTATTACCTTTCTCACGAATGCCGGAAAGAGCATGTCCTTTTTTCAAGCGCCCATGAACACGGCTCTAGCAATATCTTCATGGCCGACCGCCCCCACGAATTTCTGACGTTTTCGAAAAACGACCGTTTCTATGAGCTCGCCAGCACCGAGGCGGCAATCAACAAAGCCATCTTAGACGGTCACGATCCAATTGAGGTTCCCGCAGGCCACGTTTTCCCGGCGAAATCTCTCAGCGAATGGCGGTCAAGCGTTATCTGCCCGCCTGCCCCGGTTGAACGACAAGAACTCTCCCAGCTAGTAAACGATCTCAATACCGGCACGGCTAGTATTCGTGAGCTCTTTCTGTGGACTTCCTTCAAAATCATTGGCGGGAAAACCTACGAAATCTGCACACCCTGCCGCTATTTGAATTTTGCCAATACAGCCAAACAATCGGAGAGATATCTGCAACCCATCTCCGGTCAGGTACTGATCCCGCTTTGCGATGTAATGGTCAGTGGATATATCGCAATCGCCATGCATGAAAGCGGCGAACAGATTATCGAATTCGCCGCGCCGCGGTATTCAAATCTATTTGCTCATCTCGCTCAAATCCCTGGTTACACCCAAGAGGAAAGGCGCGTTTTGCTGCAACTGGGAAGCGTTGTGCCCGCCTACGGCAAAAATTTCGACTACGTCGTCACCGCCGAAGGACAGGGCGCTATTTACAGGTACGGGGAAACTTAAAAGGTGGGCACTGCAAAACCGCTTGTCATCGCCGCTTTCTTCGGCCATCGCACGCTCGGCGATTTTGTAATGAATCAAGTCGCCGCAGCATCTGTTGCCGCGGCGGCAGGCCCAAAAACCAAGCTCCTGTCCATCTATCGCGGTGACCGGCCTTACAAGGATCTGGTCAACTTTTGCAATCCGGCCGTCAGCCGAACGCTCCGTCTCTCCGAGAGCCAGACGGAGATCGTTCCTCTAGAGTGGCTGGAAGGGACAACAGAGATAGAGGGCGCGCCCAAAGACCAGGAATGGTATGCGGAAGGCTACAATAAACCAGACCTCATTTTGGTCCCCGCCCAAATGCGTATCGAACACTGCATCGGCAAACCGCCACCGCTTGTATTCCCCGATAATTTGGCTCCGGCCATGGAAGGCGCCTTGGCGCAACTTGGCCTCGATAAAAGCAAATGGTTCGCCGTTGTCCATCTACGGGAAAATAGTTATGAACACCGGCGCGACGTGTGCGAAGAGCGCTCCGTCAACCCCCTCCTTTATCTCCCGGCTCTCAAACGGATACTGAGTGAACACGGAGGCCAAATCGTAAGGATTGGTGATCCTTCGATGAAGCCGCTCCCCAAGATGGATGGTTTGATAGATTTAACCCAAACGTCCAATAGTTTCCCTCTTCAGGCGTTCGCTCTGTCGCGGGCCCGCTTCTTTTTCGGCACCGACTCCGGTCCGACACAGCTGGCCTCAGCGTTCAAAACCCCCGTTGCATCGACAAATGCCTTCGGGATCGCCGTTTGGAATGATGGGGACGTCATTCTTAATAAAAGGGTTTTTAAAAAATCAGGAAAAGAAGTACCGCCTCGGGAATTGTTTGAAATGGGAACCTGGACGGTTCACAGAAATTGGCCGTCCGTTACCACCATCAAAGACAACAGCCCCAAACAATTGATCGATGTTGTCGATCACATGGTGGAAACGACGCAGGATTGCCGGGGATGGCGAAATAATTCACCTTATACTCCCGGCCCTCCTCAGGATATTCGGCTCCCCCTCGAATGGCGGGAACTCACAGACATCGCAGACCTCACGCTTTGGGAATAGAAATGGCCGCTATACAAGTTCCTGACCTGGCAAACGGCTCGCTTTATTTTGCAACGGAGGCGAGGAACAGTTGGACGACAGAAATCCAAAGCGTCGTCTATTCCGGCGAAACCGCTCTCGAAAATCCGGTTTTTCTCGGTCATGAATGCCGTAGAGAAGAAACGCCGGATGGTGCTCCGACATTGGAAACCAGCCAGAGCCTTCTCAAGGTCGACTCTCCCGGCGAATTCAACCCGATGATCAAGGACGGCAAATTCTTCGAAATCCCCAGCATCGATATCGTTGTCCCGGAAGAAATATTCGCGCCCATCGGTCCCAAAAAAATCGGTTCCTCCTATTTTACTTTTCCCCTTGGAAAAGACGACTGGCTCGCCGAAGCGGACTGTCCCTTAATCGAGGCTGAAGTTATTCCCTTCAACGACCTGTTTACCGCCCTAAACAACAAAGCGGTGACCTTGCGTAAACTCTTCATTCGGTTCCGGTGGACGGCGGAAGGAACCGCATTTGCTGTGTTCGCACCCTGTCGGTACCTCAATTTTCGAAACAATCACTGTCAAGACGCCAACTCCCCTCCTTACCTTCAACCGATTACCGGATCGGTTCTATTGCCGTTCAAAAACAGCTATTTAATGGGCTATCTGGTTGCCCGGTGCTCGGAAGAGGGATGTATCAAGAGCGAATTCGTTACTCCAAAGTACGTTTCGGCCGCCCCCCAAATGCTACCGCACAACGCCGACGAAAACCTGAAAGCGTTGTGCCGAAAAGTTGACGAACTCATGCCAGCCTATAGCCGTATTTACAACGCCGTGATGCCGCTAGACGGCTCACTCGACTTTTTCGGACTGCCCTGATGCCTGAGCCCAAACAAAAAACCGGTAATCCCGAACGGCCAAAAGTCATCGCGGCTTTTATGGGACATCGCACCCTCGGCAACTTCACCATGAACCAAATAGCCGCCGCCTCGGTTGCCCGGGCAGCGGGGCCTGGAACCAAGCTCCTTTCGATTTACCGGTCCGACCGCCCTTACAAAGACTTGATCAACCTTTGCAACCCCACCATCACCAGGACGTTGCGTTTGCCCGCCGATCCCAACGTCATTACGCCCCTTGACTGGTTTGAAGGACGACATGGCGTGGCGGGCGCACCAACCGACGAGGCATGGTACGAGGACGGCTATCATCGCCCCGACATCGTCCTGACTCCGGCGCAACTCCGCATCGAACACTGCATGGGTACCCCCCCGCCTTTCCATTTTCCCGTCGCTTTAGAAGGAGCGATGGAAATGGCTCTCAGGCAACTGGGGCTGAAAAAGAACAACTGGTTTGCCGTCGTCCATCTGCGTGAAATCGGCTATGAACATCGGCGCGGCGTCAGCCAGGAACGAACCGTCAACCCGTTGGATTACCTGCCCGCATTAAACCGAATTATCGAAAAGCACGGCGGCCAGGTCGTCCGGGTCGGCGACCCGTCGATGACGCCGCTTCCTCCGACTGAAGGCCTCATCGATTTAAGTAGAATTCCCGATAGTTTTCCGTTGCAGGCGTTCGCTTTGGCCCGGGCCCGCTTCTTTTTCGGTACGGATTCAGGGCCGACGCAACTCGCCTCGGCCTTTAAAACCCCGGTCGCGTCAACCAACGCTTTTGGTATTGCCGTCTGGAACGATGGGGATATCGTCTTGAACAAAAGGGTCATCAGAGAAAACGGCTCTGAAATACCAACCCAAGAACTGTTCGATATGGGAACATGGACGGTTCACAGAAACTGGCCGTCAGGATCCCGCGTAGAAAACAACACCCAAGAACAACTTAAAACGGTTGTAGACCGTATCGTGGAAACCACGGCGACCTGCACGGAGTGGCGGCAAAACGCCGACATGCCACCCTTTGCGCCCGAAAGTCTTGGCCTCCCTCTTCAATGGCGCGAGGTTACCGATATTGCCGATATTACGTTGTGGGAATAACGCTCCCTTATGAACCGGTGGGCCGCACCTGGATTACCGGAGCAGCTTCCGGCCAGATCAGAGGAATGCAGTCCAGTTCCCCTCTGCGAAATTTGACGGGGAGCGGAGACAAGAGACTGTCTTCCTTCGTCGCCTGCAGAAACTCTTCGACAATTCCCCCAACCGTGGCAGACGTGGCCTCACCCTCAACGAAAATGTCGCTGCTCCGCCAAATGCGCCGAAGGTAGGCCTCCCCTTCAATCATCGCACAGGGAGTTGCAAACGCCGACGCTAACGTCGTGTGGTAGTGGTCTCTCCCCAGCATAAACCTTGCCATCGCAATGGACGCCATTCGGCATTCGAACCAATCGTCGTCCATCGGCAATACCACAATACCAGCCCCGGACGTCACTCCCGAAGCGTCTCCCAGCACAATGGCTTGTCCGCCGGTTTTGACGATTTTTGCGATAGCCTTTTCAGCCAATTTCGGCTGCTCCAAATCAACAACGGCAATCCAGGCATGTCCATTGAGACCTAATTCAATCAGCTTACCCTGAACCCGCTCCTTCACATCTTTTGGCAATAGAAACAGCGCACCGACATCGCCGAAATCTTTGGCGGTTGCCGCATCGAAATCCAACATTTGCGGCATCAACAGCAACTCCGCCGCCATCCACCGCCCATCGGTCCATTGGGGATTATCGCTCATCACCGGAGCACCATGTCCCTCGTCGAACCAATCCAGCGGAAAAAGACCTTCGGGAGCCGGCGCTAAACGCAACTCGGAATGAAAGGGAAGATTGACCGACGAAATGGCGTCTCTTGCCTGAGCGTTCTCCTTATCGAAGTCACGGACGACAAGCAGACCCTCCCCCTGTTCGCGCAACTCCATAACCAATCGCGCAGCGACAACGTTCTGGTAGATGAAGGTGTCGAGGTCGCCAGCTGAAAGGTTAGCGACAATTTTCTCAGGCCAGCGGCGGTTTCTACGGTAGTCGGCGAACTCGGTTATATTGCGGCGCGCGCTTTCGTACCGTTTATCATCTTGATTTTCTGACAATTCAAACCCTTCCAACTAGGCCTTTTGGTCCAATGATAGTGCCCGAATTTTCCTAACATAAAATTGCCAAGATAAAGGGCTGTCTAACGGTTCCTTAAGACGGAGTTTTAAACAATGGCTGACAACAGTCCACAACAAGGCTAGGCGCTTGGGGCATGATCAGTCTCGACCCTCTTTACCAGACCCTGAAAGACAACCCACACGACGATTTTAACTGGCTGAAGCTTGGCCTAGCGCTTCTGACTTTGGGCTGGCGGGAGCAATTGGGGCATTTGTGTCAAATACGGCAAGACCAATTTGGTGACGGCCCTACCCTACTTTTCAACATCCTTAACCATGCATCAAGCCCCCTCCACCGCAAGCGTATTTTTGAAATGTCGGACAGCGCCCCACAAGGCACGATTTTAGCGGTAATTTACGACTACTTTGCCGGATGCCATGCGTTGCTTGACGACAACCCAGAGAAAGGGTTTCGACTGCTCAGAAGAGCCGCCGTCATCGGGAGAAAATACAGTGATATCCTGACACAAGATGATCGCCTGTCCAATATCCTGATCCAGCACCTTCTCATCCGTCCACCGGAAGAGGTCGATAAAATCGATTTGTCCTGGCCAAAAAACGATCTCCCCTCATTAGAATGGGGAAAGTCGTCTTTACAGCATCAAGGAAAAACCGAAGGACCAATCCTTATGGCCTGTTGCAACGACACTTACCATCATCGTTTCGGCCGCGAGTTTATCGAAACGCTTTCGCCCTTCGGCCATATTCACATCCATGTGGCAAATGCCTCGCCCGAAATGAAAGAGGTCCTGGAAACCGACGCCGCTGGCAAACGCCTCAGTTATTCATTCGAGGACTCGGGAAGTTTTGGCATTGGTCACTACTATGCGGTGATGCGGTTTCTCAACGCGCCCTCCATCATGGAGTTTTTTGATACCGATCTGGCGATTCTCGATATCGATTGCGAGGCGGTAAAAAACCTCCCCGACCTACTATCCCAATCGCAGCAATCGGACGTCAGTTATTTTAGAACGGGCGAGCCCATGCCATGGCTGGACCACCATGCTGCCTACGTCTACCTGTCCAACTCTCCGGGAGGAAAAGCTTATGCGGAGAGATTGAGGGCCTATATCGCCAGCAAACTTGCCAAAGCCTGCTGGATGCTCGACCAGTCTTCCATGTGTTCGCTTTTCAACTTCTATCTGCGCAACGGCTTCAAAGACGGTGATACGGAGATCAAACTGACGCCGTTCAAGCGAAGCGACGGCCATAATTTTTGGAACTACTTCACGCCGAGCGGAACGCCGGAAGAAAAATGGGAATACCGTTTCCAGAAAAATGAGAGTTAGAGTGAACTTTCGGCTATTTGCCTGCCTTCAACCGCCTGCCGGACGAATTCGGCGAACTCCCGCAAAACGTCTTCGCGATCAAAGAGCCGTGCCGCATTGCCGCTAATTTTTTCGCTCATGGCTTGATGAAATTCTTTATCGTTCGCCAATCTTACGGCCAGTGCGACATACTCTTGATCGCTGCTCGCACTGAGACCGGAAATGCCCATTTCCCGATAAAACCCGTCCGTCAACCGCCCCTTCATATAGGCTGACGGCCTAGTGACAATCGGTGCGCCACACGCAAAGGCCTCCAAGGTCGAATTTCCCCCGGAAAACTGCGGAATGTCGAGAAGCGCATCGGCCAGGGTGAGCAATCCCATGTATTCGTCGCCCGATAGCCTCCTGGTAAAAATCACCCGTTCATCAGCCGAGGGGATCGACTTTTGAAGGCGCTCTAGCAAAATTTTCTGCCAGGAGCCCCCTAGGTGGTCTCCGATCAAGACCAAAACGCCATCGGGATCCTCTCTGAGAATACCGGCGAGCACTCTGTCGAATTCAGGATGAAATTTGAACAGGCTTTGCGGGCAAACATAGAGGCGCTTGTCTTCGGGCAGCCCCAGAATCTTTCTCGCCAAGGGTTGTTTGGGTGTTTTCGGCCGTTTCATGAAAACCGGTCCCCGGCTCAATAACACGGGTTCTTCGGTGTAGTGATCGGAGATACTTTTTTGCTCGTTGGTCTTGGCCGTTATGAAATAATCGACGGTATCGAGCCCGGTGGTCATCGGATGGCCGAGAGACGTCATTTGAACCGGGGCAAGCCGAGAAAAGGCCAAAAAATAGGTCAAGGCATCCATCCCGATATCGGGATAAAAAAGGGCGTCCAATTCCAGTTCGGCGATAGAATGGCGGGCGTCAAGATACAGGGGGCTCAACCGAATAACGTGATCCGCCGCCTTTTCAATTTCTCCCGCCATGGAATCGTCCTGCCCCCCCGCCCGCAAAAGAAACACCTCGAAATACTCCCGGGGCAAATTACCGACCAAGGGTCCATAAAGTTTTCCGATCGTGTGGCCATGAAGAAACGCCGAGGCTATTCCGATTTTTATTCTCTCGCCTTTTTCCCGGCCCTCAACACAATGCGGTGCGGTCCAGTTTAAGCTTGGGCAAACCGACCGATAGAAATTGGCGATTTTTTCCTGCAACGGCCGGTCATTGCGATCATGGTAGGCCAGCAGAAAATTAGTGAACCGGGTTTCTGGTTTGGGGGGGCTTAACCTAATTCCTAAACTCTCGAGCTCATCGAGGCGTTTTTCGATATAGGCACGAACCTCGTCAATTTCGGCTTCGGATTTCGGTATAATTGGCGCCAACAGGGCCTCGCGAAGAGCCAATCCTTCGCTGTCGCCATCTCTGAGAACGGCACGCGCCGTTTCGAGGTCTCCTTGCGAATGAGCGACGTTTCCCAACGCATACCGGACGGCGTTTTCATCTGCGCCAAATTTAAGGGCGCATTCAAGGGCTTCCCGCGCCTCGGATAATTTGCCTTTCA